>OCZV010000102.1_pt1 | contig 31476 bp, 39 predicted proteins | sample 1539051 | NCBI WGS metagenome assembly OCZV01 (sample SAMEA3113581, study PRJEB22503) | soil metagenome
AGCCCCTCGATGGCCGACCGCAGCTCGCTCACGTCATCTCCTCCTCGAACGTACGTTCGCTACGGTAACGGTAACAGCGGGGTCTGACATGAACGACCGACCGCCGAGCCCTCCGATACCATCGAGAGCCGATGCCCGACGTTGGCGACCGGATCCGCCAGTACTGGGACCGGGACTCCGAGACCTACGACCGGAGTCCCTCTCACGCGCTGACCGACCCGGTCGAGGCCGCGGCGTGGTGTGCGGTGCTCCGACGGCACCTGCCCGAGCCGGGCGCTCACATCCTCGAGGCCGGCGCCGGCACCGGCTCGGTCACTCTCCTCCTGGCCGAGCTCGGCTACCGGGTCACCGCGCTCGACGTGTCCGAGGGGATGCTGGCCAGGGCCCGGGAGAAGCTCGCCGGCGCGAACGTGGAGTTCGTCACCGGTCCTGCCGACCGGCCGCCGCCCGGCCCTTTCGACGCCGTGGTCGAGCGCAACATGCTGTGGACGAACCCCGACCCGGTCGGCTCGATGACAGCCTGGCGCGAGGTGACGCGGCCCGGAGGTCGTCTCCTCGTGCTCGAGGGGATCGAGGGGGGCCTGGTCCAGGGCCTCCGGGAACGAGCGGCCGAACTCGTCCGGCGAGGTCTCGGGATCCCGCACGACCACCACGACCACTACGACGCCGAGATGGACGCGGCCCTTCCGTTGGCGGGCGCAGCCACGCCCGGACCGCTGATCGATGCGGTCCGCCGGGCCGGGTGGAGCGCCATCCGTATGGAGCGGCTCCGAGACGTCGAGTGGGCCCGGCGGTTGGCTCCACCGCGCCTCCTCAACATCCTGGAGACCCCGCCGCTCGTCGCGGTGGCCGCCGAAGCGTAATTCCGACCTGGACGGTCGGGAATGCCCCGGATAGACTGAGTTCGGCGATGGCCGACACCCTCACAACCACCAGCGGATTCAGCCGCGCGAGCTTGCCTGCGCCCACCGGCCAACCGGCCTTCGTGACCGCGCTCCGCGAGCGGGCCCTCGAGGCCTTCGAGGCCCTCCCTGTGCCCTCCCCGGAGACCGAGGAGTGGCGGTACACCGACCTGACCGGCTTCGAGCTGGACTTCCAGCCGTTCGCCGAGGGAGGTGGGCCCGAGGCGGTCAACCGCCATGGGCTGCTGGCCGCCGCCGGCGTGTCCGGCGAACGGGCCGGCCTGCAGATCCAGCGGAATTCCGAGGTGATCTCGACCCAGCTCGGCGCCACCGCGACGGAGCCCGGAGTCATCCTGTCCGACCTGGACGAAGCGGCGAGCAAGCATCCGGACCTGGTCGAGCGGTACCTCCACTCCCTCGTGCCTGCCGATCGCTCCAGGTTCACCGCGCTCCACGCCGCGTTCCGGACCGGCGGCACGTTCGTCTACGTCCCGAAGGACGTTCGGCTCGAGCTGCCGCTCCAGACCCTGACCTACCTCGACGCCGACGGCGCCGCGGTGTTCCCGCACACCGTCCTGGTGGCCGAGGAGGGCGCCGAGGTCACCTTCATCGATCGGTTCGCATCGCCCGACCTCGATCGCGCCCTGTCGAACGCGATTATCGAGATCCACGCCGGGCCGAACAGCAAGGTCCGATACGTCTGTCTCCAAGAATGGGGCCACGGCGTCACGCACCTCTCGGTCCAGCGGGCCCACGTCGACCGCGACGCCGAAGTGCGGACACTGGTGGTCACGCTGGGGGCGAGCCTGTCCCGATCCGAGGCCGAGACCGTGCTCGAGGGCGACCGCGGCACCAGCGAGATGCTCGGCATGTACTTCGGTGACGGCGACCAGCACTTCGACCACCGCTCGATCCAGGACCATATCGGGAACGAGACCGCCAGCGACCTCCTGTACAAGGGGGCGCTCCGCGACTCGTCGCGCGCCGTGTATACCGGCACCGTGATCATCGAGAAGGACGCCCACCGCGTGGACGCGTACCAGACGAACCGCAACGTGTTGCTGTCCGACCGGGCCAAGGCGGACTCCGTGCCGAACCTGGAGATCCTGACGAACGACCCGGTGCGGTGCGGCCACGCCGCCAGTGTCGGGCCGGTCGACGAGAACGCGCTGTTCTACCTCCAGAGCCGGGGGATCCCGCACGCCGAGGCCGAGCGGCTGATCGTGTACGGCTTCTTCCGCGAGGTCCTCGACCGGATCGCGCTGGCCGAGGTCCGCGAGGGCCTGGAGCGGGCCATCGAGGCCGAGCTGGAGGGGTGATGGCGCTGGTGACCGTGGCCAGGGTGGAAGACATCCCGGAGGGCGAGGCCCGGCGGTTCGAGGTCGACGGTCACGAGATCGCCGTGGCCAACCTCGGCGAGGATGGCTTCCGGGCCGTGGGTGACATCTGCTCCCACGCCCACGCCCACCTGCACGAGGGCGAGGTGGATCCGGATTTCGAGACGATCGAATGCCCACGGCATGGGTCGGTGTTCGATCTGGAGACCGGGAAGCCTCGGTCGCTCCCGGCCACGCTGCCGGTGCCGGCGTACAACGTGAAGGTGGAAGGCGACGAGGTGAAGGTGGAGATCACATGAGCGAGAACACGACCCTGGAGATCCGCGACCTCCACGTCTCGGTGGAGGGGCGGGAGATCCTGCGCGGCGTGAACCTCACGGTCCGCCAGGGCGAGGTCCATGCGTTGATGGGCCCGAACGGGTCCGGCAAGTCCACGCTGGCCGGGGTGATCATGGGCCGGCCGGGCTACGTGATCACCGGCGGTGACGTGCTGCTGGACGGGGAGAGCATCCTGCGCCTCACGCCCGACAAACGGGCCCGCCTGGGGCTGTTCCTGGCGTTCCAGTACCCGGTCGAGGTTCCCGGCGTCAGCGTGGTGAACTTCCTCCGGTCGGCCTACAACGCGGTGAAGAACACCGACGGCGACGACGAGAACCGCATGCCGGCCCTGGCCTTCCGCAAGCTGATGAAGGAGAAGATGGCCATGGTCGGCGTGGACGACGACATGGTCCGCCGCTACGTGAACCAGGGATTCTCCGGCGGTGAGAAGAAGCGGATGGAGACGCTCCAGCTGGCCGTGCTGGAGCCGGCCATCGCCATCCTCGACGAGACCGACTCGGGGCTCGACATCGACGCGCTGAAGGCCGTGGCCGCGGGGATCAACCAGCTGTCGGGTCCGAACCTGGGCCTGCTCCTGATCACGCACTACCAGCGCATCCTCGACTACGTCACGCCCGATCACGTCCACGTGCTGATGGGTGGCCGGATCGTTCGCAGCGGCGGGCCGGATCTGGCCCGGGAGCTCGAGGCCAAGGGCTACGAGGGGCTGCGCGCGGAGCTCGGCATCGAGGCCGAGGGCGACGAGGCCGAGCCCGAGCGGGCCACCACGTAGCGGGGCTACCATGGCGGCGGTCGAGGAGGCGGCGCTGGACGCGAAGCGGATCCGGGAGGACTTCCCCATCCTGTCCCGGGAGATGTCGGGGAAGCCGCTCGTGTACCTCGACAGCGCGGCCACGTCCCAGAAGCCGCGCCGGGTGATCCAGGCCGTCACCGAGTTCTACGAGCGCTCCAACGCCAACGTGCACCGCGGGGTGTACGAGCTCGGCGCGGAGGCCACCGAGCTGTTCGAGGGCGCGCGGGCGACGATCGCCGGCTTTCTCGGCGCTCCCGAGCCGAACTCGTTCGTGTTCACGCGGGGCTCCACCGAGTCGATCAACCTCGTGGCCCATGCCTGGGGGCGAAGGTTCCTCGAGGACGGCGACCAGGTCCTCCTCACCGAGCTGGAGCACCACTCGAACATCGTCCCGTGGCAGCTGTGCGCCCGCGACACCGGCGCCGAGCTGAGCTATGTACCGATCACCGACGACGGCCTGATCGATCTCGACGCGGTGGCCGCCTCGTTCACCGGCCGGACCCGGCTTGTCGCCATCACCGGGCAGAGCAACGTCCTGGGGACACGCCCCCCGATCCGGGAGATCGCCGAGATGGCGCACGAGGCCGGCGCGAAGATCCTGGTGGACGCGGCGCAGTTCGCCTCCCACAACCCGGTTGACGTGGTCGAGCTCGACGTGGACTTCCTCACGGTGGCCGGGCACAAGATGCTCGGGCCGACCGCCTCGGGCGGGCTGTACGGCCGCCCGGAGCTGCTGGAGGAGATGGACCCGTTCCTCGGCGGCGGGGAGATGATCATGGAGGTCCACCCGTCCACCTCGACGTACAAGGAGCCGCCGTGGAAGTTCGAGGCCGGCACGATGAACATCGCCCAGGAGATCGGGCTGGCCGCGGCGGTCGACTACCTCACCGAGATCGGGATGAAGAACGTGGCCGACCACGAGCGCGAGCTGACCGCGTACGCCCTGGAGCGATTGACCGCGGCGGGCGCGACGGTGTTCGGTACGCACGATCCCGATCTGCGGGGCGGGGCCATCTCGTTCTGGTTCGAGGACATCCACCCGCACGACCTGGCCCAGGTCCTCGGGGACCAGGGAGTGGCGATCCGGGCCGGCCATCACTGCGCGCAGATCCTGATGCGGCGGCTCGGCGTCCCGGCCACGGCCCGGGCCTCATTCCACGTGTACTCGACGCCCGAGGACGTCGACGCGCTGGTCGAAGGGCTCGAGGCGGCCCGGCAGGTGTTCGGCTGATGTCGCTGGACGACCTGTACAAGGAGGTCATCCTCGACCACTACAAGTCGCCGCGGAACAAGCGACCGCTCCCGGGCGCCACGGTGTCGAAGAACCGGAACAACCCGCTCTGCGGCGACGAGATCACCGTGCACGCCCGGCTCGACGACGACCGGGTCGCCGAGGTCACCTTCGAGGGGCAGGGATGCTCGATCTCCCAGGCGTCGGCCTCCATGCTGACCGAGGCCACACACGGCAAGACCGTGGGCGAAGCCGACGCGCTGGCCCGGGAGTTCCGGGGCATGATGGAGGGCACCGTGGACCCCGACGAGGACGCGTTCGGCGACCTGGTGGCGCTGAAGGGCGTGGTGAAGTACCCGGTCCGGATCAAGTGCGCCGTGCTCGGGTGGGACGTGCTCCAGGAAGCGCTGGGCCGACCGGCCGGCGACTGAACGCGTGACCAGGGTCCTGCGGCGGGCCGCCCCGCCCGACGCGGCCGCCGCGTCCCCGCTCGTCTTCGAGGCCATCCCCAGCATCGAGGTCGTGCTGGGTGACCGGCGCACTGCGCTCCGTGCCGTCCAGGCGTGCTTCTTGGCCCCCCGGACCGAGCTGTCCAGTCGGTTCGGCCTGCTGGCCGAGTGGCAGGGGGACGTGGCCGGTATCGCCATCGCCTTCCCCAGCCGGCTGTTCGGCTCGCTGAAGCTCGGGACCGGGGTGGTCCTGGCCCGGACCGCGGGACCGCGTCATGCCACCGAGCTGGTCCGTCGGGCCCGGGTCCTCGACCGCATCCTGCCGAGGGTCGGACCCGACGACCTCTACGTCAGCATCCTGTCCGTCGGGGAGCCGCACCGCCGGCGCGGCGTGGGCACGGCCCTGATGGAGCGGGTCCTGGCCGGGGCCGAGCGGCTCGGCCTCGGGGTGGCCCTGCACACCGCCATGGACGAGCCCGCTCGCGTGCTCTACGAGCGCCTGGGGTTCAGGGTCGTGGCCGAGCGGGAGACCAGTGCCATCGAGCGACGCGTGGTGCCGGTCTCCGGGATGCTCCTCATGGAGCGCCCCCAGGCCTGACGGCCCTCAGGGGAACGAGCGGAGCGTGTGGAGGACCGCCTGGCCGAGCTCGACGTCGCCGCCGAGGTTGAGAAGCCCCTCGTACAGGCACACGTCGGCATCGGCCCGGCCGCCGGCCACCGAGGCGTACGCGTGGCCACGGCCGATGATGTCGGCGTCGACGACCGAGCCATCGGGGACCTCCCGGCCGGCGTCGGTGGAGGCCAACCACGTCCCCTCGCCCACGCCCTGGAGCGAGACCCGGACCGCCTTTCCCGGGAACGACTGACCGGCGAGCGAGAGCGAGTACGGGATCAGCCGGGTGGCCAGGTCGTTGACAACGAAGATCGGCCAGTGCTCGAGGCGCGGGGGGAGCGCACCGCCCTCGCGGAGGTCCTCGCCGTGCACCCACCATTCGGCCACCCGGGCCTGGACCAGGTACCGGAGCCGGATGTCGCCCGCAACCCACGAGATCTCTCGGCCTCGCCATTCGTCGTCGCCGGAAGCGGCGGCCCGGGTCAAGACGAGATCGGCGGCCCGGCCCCACTCGAGCGCAAGGGCCACCGGCGCCTCGTCCGCCCGGCGCTCGACCGACCATGCGTTCCAGCCGTCGACGGTCACGGGCTGCCCATCGAGCGCCTTGCGGAACTCCTCGAGCTCGGTGGCCTCCTCGTCGCCGATCAAGGCCGCCACGGCCACCTCCGAGGCGGCCAGGTGAGCCATGACGTCCTTGACCAGCCATCCCTCGATGGGACTCTCATCGAGCCAGCGTTCGGGCGGCATGTACTGCACGGTCCGCCCGAGGGCGTCCCGTTCGTGACGAGCCGCGCCCAACAGCGCATCCCTGTCCAACACGTCCTCCGGTGGGCTCGGGCTGGAGCATGATAGCCGTCGTGCATGTCGTGGTGGCACCGGACAAGTTCGAGGGGACGCTGACCGCGAAGGAGGCCGCCCGGGCCCTGGCCGCAGGGTGGCGCCGTGCGGATCGGTCCGCCGAGCTCGAGGAGGTCCCGGTGGCTGACGGGGGGACCGGCACGCTGGACACCCTGGTCGACGCGCTCGGCGGCCGGCGGGAGCGCGTCCAGGTCACCGGACCGCTGGGGGACCTGGTCGAGGCCGACTTCGGCCTGGCGGAGACCGCCGACGGAACGATCGCCATCGTGGAGATGGCCCGGGCCTCGGGTATCGGCCTCGTGTCCGAAGGCCGCCGCAACCCGATGCTGGCGAGCACGCGGGGAACCGGGGAGCTGATCGGGGCGGCGTGCCGGCACGGTCCACGGCGCGTCCTGGTGTGCATCGGGGGGAGCGCCACCAACGACGGCGGCGCGGGGATGGCCCAGGCCCTGGGGGTCCGGCTCCTCGACGACCGAGGCGAGGACCTGCCACCGGGCGGTGGAGCGCTCCGACGACTCGCTCGGATCGACGCGTCGGCGATGGACCCGGCGGTCCGGGGCACCGAGGTTGTGGTGGCCTGCGACGTGGACAACCCGCTCACCGGTCCCCGAGGCGCCTCCGCGGTGTACGGGCCGCAGAAGGGCGCCACGCCCGAGCAGGTCCGCATCCTCGATGAGGCGCTGGGCCACCTGGCGGCGGTGACCCACCGCGACCTGGGGCTCGACGTTCGCGACACCCCCGGCGCGGGTGCCGCCGGCGGGCTCGGCGCGGGGCTGGTCGCGTTTCTGGGCGCGCGGCTCCGCCCGGGATTCGACGTGGTGGCCTCGGCGCTCGACTTGGAACGGCGGCTCGAGCGCGCGGATGTGGTTGTCACCGGGGAGGGCTCCTACGATGCCCAGTCCGAGCGGGGGAAAGCCCCGGCGGGGGTGCTGCGGATGGCTCACGAGCATGGATGCCGAACGGTGCTGGTGGCCGGGCAGGTCGACGCTTCGGCGCCACCGGCCGATCTCGTCTACTCCCTGGCCGACCGGGCCGGCCTGGAGGCGGCAATGGCCCGGGCGGCGGAGCTCGTGGAGGAGGCGGCCGCGGAGGCCGCCGCGGCGGTGCGGGAGACCGTATGAGCACTCCGCCGGCGATCCAACGGTTCGTGGCCGCGGCGGAAGCCGTCGGCCTGTCGCCGGAGATCCGGGAGTTCCCTCAGGGGACGAAGACCGCGGCCGACGCGGCCCGGGCCATCGGGTGCGAGGTGGGCCAGATCGTGAAGTCGCTGGTGTTCATGGCCGGCGCCGAGCCGTTCCTGGCCCTGACCTCTGGGCCGAACCGGGCCGACACGTCGAAGCTGTCCGCGCTGATGGGAGGGGTCCCGGTGCGGCGGGCCGATGCGGAGGAGGCTCGCAGCGCCACCGGCTTCTCCATCGGAGGGACCCCGCCGTTCGGGTATCCCCGGCCGCTCCGGGCCCTGTTCGACCGGGACCTCCTGGCCTACCAGGAGGTGTGGGCCGCGGCGGGGACGCCGAACGCGGTGTTCCCGATCCGCCCGGACGACCTGGTCCGGGCGTCCGGCGCCCAGCCGGCCGACCTGAAAGAGTGAGGGTCGGGCGGGCCCAGGCCGGATATAATCGGGAGGACATGGAAACCGCCGAACGGATGCAGACGATCAAGCTGAGCGCGAGCGCGGCCGGGAAGGTCCAGGAGCTGGTGGCGCAGGAGGGCCAGCCCGAGGTGGTGCTTCGGGTGGCCGTCCAGCCCGGGGGCTGCTCCGGTCTTCGCTACCAGATGTACCTCGACGACCAGGTGCGGGACGACGACGTCCTCTCCGAGCAGCACGGTGTTCGGGTGGCCGTGGACCGGATGAGCGCGCCGTATCTGACCGAGGCCTCGATCGACTTCGTGGACACCCTCGAGGCCAGCGGCTTCACGATCGACAACCCCGCGGCGCAGAGCACCTGCGCGTGCGGGCACTCGTTCCACTAACGAGGGCTCGAGCGAGGGGTTCCCCACGCATGTCTTGTCGCATGGCGTGATGTCCCGTAGCATCCCTCGGATGAACCGGCCCGCCCCCCCGGCAGCCTACCTGCACGGCATCTACCCTCGGTCCGAGGCCGTGGTCGCGGCCACCCGCGACCTCGAGCGTGGGCGGGTCACGTCCGAGCGTGTCGACGAGGCGTACCGGGCAGACCGCGAGGCGTTCCTCCGAGCCCAACGGGATGCCGGCCTGGACTTCCTTTCAGATGGGCTCCTCCGGTGGCAGGACCTGTTCCGACCCCTGGTGGAGGGATCGAAGGGCATGGAGGCCCGGGTCCTCGTCCGCTGGTTCGACAACAACTCCTTCTACCGGGCTCCCGAACTGGGACCTGAGGGTGGGACGGTGCTCGGCGAGGTCCCTCCCTGGGTGCTGGAGGACGGCATCCCCGAGCCCCAGGTGGCGTCGCTGCCGTCGCCGTACCTGTTTTCTCGGGTGACGCTCGGCGGAGGCGATCCGGACGACGTGATGCTCGGCCTGGCCCGGGACGTGCTGGCACCGGCGGCGGCCATGCTGGCCCAGTCCGGCCACCGGCTCGTTCACCTCGAGGAGCCGTGGATCCCGTATGCCGGGATCGACGACGGATCCTGGCCGGCGCTCGAGCGGGCTGTGGCCACGGTCCGGGAGGCGGCGAGCGGCGCCGCAGTGGTCATGCACACCTACTATGGCGACGCCGCCCCGCACGCGGACCGGCTCCGTCGGCTCCCGGTCGACGCGATCGGCATCGACTTCGTCGAAACGCCACTCGATGCTTTGCCGACGCCGTGGGAGTCGGGGCTGGTGGCCGGATGTCTCGACGGGCGGAGCTCGGTGCTCGAAGACCCGGGCGAGGTGACGGCCTTCGTCCGTCGGGCCGCCGACCGGCTCGAGCCCACCGCCCTGTACGTGTCGTCGGGGAGCGAGCTGGAGCTGGCCGGGCCCGAGATGGCCGGCCGCAAGCTCGAGGTACTCGGCGAGGTGGCCCGGCAGCTCCGCGAGGAGGCGGCGTGAGCGCGGTTCGCCAGGCCGAGGCCTCCGTCCTCACCAGGCCGCTCCTCACCCACGAGCTCGGGTCCCTGGCCAAACCGAACTGGCGGGTCAAGGCCGTGGCCGGCTCGCCCATCGAGGACCGCGACCTCGAGGACGCCCGGGCATGGGGCGAGCGCCTCGACGTGGAAGATCACCAGGAGCTCCTCGAGCTCCTCCGCCGGGCCCCGCTCGACCGGGCCGGAAAAGACGAGGTGAAGCGGTGGTCGAGCCGGTACGGCGTGCGGTTCCTGGAGACCGTCGGGCTCGACGTGGTGTACGACGGCGAGCAGCAGCGCAGCGAGATGTACCAGTGGGCCGTGGCCCATGCCGAGGGGTTCGAGTGGCGGGGGATCGTCCGGGCCTTCGACAACAAGTACTACTCGAAGGCCGCGGTCACCGGGCCGATCGGCCTGCGCGAGCCGTACCACGACGAGGAGTTCGCGTTCGTCCGCGACGTGGCCCGGGCGGAGCTGAAGGTCCCCATCACCGGCGCGTACACCATCGCCGACTGGTCCTTCGACGAGCGTTACTTCACCGACACCAGCTTCGGGGCGGGAACGCGGGCCGAGACGCGGCGAGCGGCCCGACGGGCGTTCATCCTCGACGTGGCCCGTGACCTGATCCGGCCGAACCTGGATGCGCTGATCTCGCTGGGGGCCGGGTGGCTGCAGATCGACGAGCCGGGCGGCTCCACGGACCCCGAGGAGCTCGACCTGTTCGCGGAGTCGTTCAACGAGTCGGTCCGCGGGCTCGACGCAGTGTTCTCGACCCACCTGTGCTTCTCGGACTACGACCTGTTCTTCCCGGGGATCGAGGCCATGAGCCAGTGCCGGCAGTTCGCGGTGGGGTTCGCCAACTACGACTCTCGCGACCTCGGTACGGGCGCCTCGGACCGCCCCGGGTACCGCGTCCTGCCGAAGTTCCGAGACCTGCCGTACGGGCCCGTCCTCGGGGTTGGGGTGCTCGACATCCACACCGACTTCGTGGAGCCACCGGAGCTGGTCCGGGACCGTGTGCTGCATTCGGTCCAAGTGTTCGACGACCCCACCAGGATCCACGTGATCCCCGACTGTGGGCTCCGGACCCGATCGTGGGACGTGGCCTTCGCCAAGCTCCGGAACCTCGTCGCCGGGGTCGAGCTGGCCAAGCGGGACCTCGGGCTGGGCTAAGGCCACCCAGCCCACCGGCCGATCCATCCGACGAGGGCGTCCTGACCGAGTACCATGGACGGCAAGGAGGTGCGTGAGGCCGGGCCGAGGCCCGGCCGCTTTCGGCCTGTGGCCCAGAAAACGATCGAGGAACGGGAAAGGGTGGTCATCCGGTTCGCCGGGGACTCCGGCGACGGGATGCAGCTGACCGGTGACCGGTTCACCAACGCCACCGCCCTGATCGGGAACGACCTGGCCACGCTGCCGGACTTCCCCGCCGAGATCCGGGCGCCGGCCGGGACGCTCCACGGAGTCTCGGCCTTCCAGATCCACTTCGCCTCCGACGACATCCTCACGCCGGGCGACCAGCCCAATGTGCTGGTGGCCATGAATCCGGCGGCGCTGAAGGTGAACCTGGACGACCTCGAGAAGGGCGGGATCGTCATCGCCAACGAGGACGGGTTCACCGACCGCAACCTGGAGAAGGCGGGGTACGGGTCGAACCCGCTCACGGACGGCGCGCTCGACGAGTACCAGCTGTACACGGTCCCCATGACCACGATCACCGTCCGGGCCCTGGACGGGATCGCCGGGATCACCAAGAAGGAGGCCGAGCGGTCGAAGAACTTCTTTGCGCTGGGGCTCCTGTCGTGGATGTACGGACGGCCCACCGACGTGACCGAGCGGTGGATCGAGCGGAAGTTCGCCAAGAAGGAAGCCATCCGGGACGCGAACCTGGCGGCCTTCCGGGCCGGGTACAACTTCGGGGAGACCACCGAGATCTTCGCGGTCCACTACGAGGTCAAGCCCGCCCCCGCGGAACCGGGGACGTACCGCAACATCAACGGCGCCACGGCGACCGCGTACGGTCTGGTGGCGGCCAGCGACCGCAGCGGGATCCCGCTGTTCTACGCCTCGTACCCGATCACGCCGGCCTCCGAGCTGCTCCACGAGCTGTCGAAGCACAAGAACTTCGGGGTGCGGACGTTCCAGGCCGAGGACGAGATCGCCGCGGCCAACATGGCCCTGGGCGCGGCGTTCGCCGGGCACCTCGGGGTCACCGGGACCAGTGGGCCGGGCCTGGATCTCAAGGCCGAGACGATCGGGCTTGCGGTGATGCTGGAGCTGCCGATGGTGATCGTCGACGTCCAGCGGGCCGGGCCGTCCACGGGCATGCCCACGAAGACCGAGGCCGCCGACCTCCTCCTGGCGATGTACGGGCGGCACGGCGAGGCCCCGCTCCCGATCGTGGCCGCGTACACGCCGTCGAACTGCTTCGACGCGGCGCTGGAGGCCGCACGGATCGCGGTGACCTACCGCACGCCGGTGATCCTGCTCACCGACACGTTCCTGGCGAACTCCTCCGAGCCGTGGCGGCTCCCCGACGTCGATTCGCTGCCCTCGATGGATCCAAGCTTCGCGGAGCGCCCCAACATGGGGACCGAGTTCCTGCCGTACCTGCGGGACGAGAACCTGGCCCGGCCGTGGGCGGTGCCCGGCACCGAGGGGCTGGAGCACCGGATCGGGGGGCTGGAGAAGGAGGCCGACTCCACCGGGAACATCTCGTACGACCCGCAGAACCACCAGTGGGCCACCGACCTTCGCGCGGCCAAGGTCCTGAAGGTCGCCGACGACATCCCGCCGCTCCGGGTCGACGACCCCAGCGGCGAGGCCGAAATCTTGGTCCTCGGCTGGGGGTCGACGTACGGCGCCATCCGCGTCGCCGTCGACCGGGCCCGTGACCGTGGGAAGAAGGTGGCCCGGCTCCACCTGCACCACATGAACCCGCTGCCCAAGGACCTCGGCGACATCCTGCGTCGGTACCCCAAGGTCCTGGTCCCGGAGATGAACACCGGCCAGCTCGTGAAGCTCGTCCGGGCCGAGTACCTCGTGGACGCCCAGGTGTTCAGCAAGGTGCAGGGCCAGCCGATCTTCGCCGAGGAGCTCGAGGAAGAGATCATCCGGAGGCTGGCGTGAACGAGGGCAACGGACAGCAGAGCAACGGCCAGCCCGGCGCACCGATCGAGCTGTCGAAGAAGGACTTCATCAGCGACCAGGAGCCCCGGTGGTGTCCGGGCTGCGGCGACTACGCCATCCTGTCGACGGTCCAGGGCTTCCTCCCGGAGCTCGGCGTCCCCACGCACCAGATGGTGTGGGTGGCCGGGATCGGTTGCTCCGGTCGGTTCGCCTACTACGTGGACACCTACGGCGTGCACGGGATCCACGGGCGGGCGCCGGCGCTGGCCACGGGGATCGCCACGGCCCGCCCCGATCTCTCGGTGTGGGTCGTCACCGGCGATGGCGACGGGCTGTCGATCGGAGGCAACCACCTGATCCACGCGCTGCGGCGCAACGTCGACCTGAAGATCCTCCTGTTCAACAACCAGATCTACGGACTGACCAAGGGCCAGTACTCGCCGACCAGCGAGGAGGGCAAGGTCACCAAGTCCACCCCGTTCGGCTCCCTCGACCACCCGTTCAACCCCGTGGCCCTGGCGATCGGGGCCGAGGCCGCGTTCGTGGCCCGGACCATCGACAACGACCGCCAGCACTTCACCGAGGTCCTCAGGGCCGCGGCGTCGCACACCGGTGCGGCCTTCATCGAGATCTACCAGAACTGCAACGTGTTCAACGACGGCGCCTTCGCCGCCGTTCGCGACAAGCAGCACGGCGCCCAGCGGAACCAGATCCGGCTGGAGCACGGGAAGCCGATCCGGTTCGGGGAACAGGGCGAGAAGGGCGTGGTCCAGAAGCCGGATGGGAGCCTGGAGGTCGTCGACGTCGAGGCCGTCGGCGAGGACGCTCTCCTCGTCCACGACGCCCACCGGGAGAACCCCGCGCTGGCGTTCTCTCTGGCCCAGCTGGCCCACCAGCCGACGGGTCCCACGCCGATCGGCATCTTCCGCGACGTCAGCCGCCCGGTCTACGGCGAGGCCATGGACAGCCAGCTGGAGATGGCCGAGCAGAAGATGGGCCGGGGCGACCTGGCGAAGCTCCTCCTCGGCGGCGACACCTGGACCGTCGAGGAACCGGAAAACGCCTCCTGACCTGCTGATTTTCCCGATTACGCCCCCGTGCTAGAATCGCCTCTCGCAGGACCCCCCCGCCCGCACGACGAGCACACGGGAGGGCTGGACATGGCCAAGGAAGCGCGCAGCACGCCAGAGGGCGAGCACCGGGAACAGCCCGCCGCTGAAGCGGGGAAGACCTGCTCGGTGTGCGGCACGAAGCTCTCGTCCTACAACCCTGGGCCGAACTGCTGGCAGCACACCATCGGCTACCCCTGGCGGGGGCCGTCCGCGAAGCCGCGGTACGACTGACGCGCGCCGGTGCCGTCGATCGACCCGGCGGTGATGCGCCGCCTGGTGGCCGGGTCGAGGGTCGCCCGGATGGCCACGATCGACCCCGACGGCCGTCCCCACGTCGTGCCGCTGGTGTTCGCCATGGACGGCGACACGCTGTACTCCTCGATCGACGACAAGCCGAAGTCGACCCCTCGCGTTCGCCGGCTGGGGAACATCCGGGCGAACCCGGACCGGGTCACGGTTCTGGTCGACCATTACGAGGACGACTGGCCCGCCGTGTGGTGGGTTCGGCTGCGAGGGATCGGCCGGATCCTGGACGAGGGCGCCGAGCGCGACCAAGGCCTCCGGCTGCTCGCTGAGAAGTACCCCCAGTACCGCGACATGCCGCCGCAGGGATCGGTGATCGCGCTGGACGTCACCGAATGGCGGGGATGGTCGTGGCGGTCGCTACAATGACGCCGTGAAGGCCCTGGTCATCTCGCCCGATCCCGCACTCCGCCACCAGCTCAAGACTGCGGTCGGAGGCCTGGAGCGTCGGACCGGCGAGCCGTGGACGGTGAGCGAGGCCCCCGACGGCCGGGAGGGCCTGCGGGTCGCCTGGAGGGAGCTCCCGGATCTGGTGGTCGCCGACGAGATCGCCTCGGGGGCGGGTGGGTTCGCGGTGACGCGCGACCTCAAGGGCGCCGCCGTGCCGTTCCCCGGCGCCGTGATCCTGGTCCTGGCCCGGGCCCAGGACGAGTGGCTGGCCAAATGGTCGGGCGCCGACGCCTGGCTCGTCAAGCCCGTTGACCCGTTCGCGCTGGCCGACGCGGCCGGCGACCTGGTGGAGCGCCTGCGGAAGGAGCCGGTGTGAAGATCCGAGGGACGTGCGCCAACTGCGGGCGGGAGTTCCTGCCGGAGCAGGTGACCGATGCCGGCGGGCACTGCCCGTGGTGCGGCAAGGCGTTCAACCGCGACTACACGGCGCTGCTGGTCCAGGCCCTGCAGCAGGCCGACCGTGCCGGTGACGTGCTCGAGGACGCGCTGAAGGACATCGCCTCGATCGAGGAGCTGGCCATGGACATCGACGAAGAGAGCGTCCTGGAGCCGCTTCGGAACGCGCTGGAAGCGATCCGCCGGCGACGGGCTCGCGTCTAGGTGGGCATCCTCCGCGTCGGCACGGCGTCCTGGACCGACAAGACGCTCCTGGAGTCGGGCTGGTACCCGCCCGAGGCGAACACCCCCGAGGAGCGGCTGAAGTTCTACGCGTCGAGGTTCGACGTCGTCGAGGTCGACTCCACGTACTACGGGCTGCCCAGCGAGCGGAACGCGGCGCTGTGGGTCGAGCGGACGCCGCCCGACTTCACGTTCGACGTGAAGGCGTTCTCGCTGATGACCGGCCACCCCGTGCTGGTGCGAGGGCTGCCGAAGGATGTTCGGGAGGCGCTCCCCGAGGGCGCCGGCCCCCGGATCCCGGCCAAGGACATCCCGCCAGACGTGGCCGAGCGGCTGTGGGAGATGTTCCGCTCGGCGCTGATGCCGCTGCACTCGGCCGGGAAGCTCGGCCTGGTGATGTTCCAGTACCCCCAGTGGTTCATGCCGGGCTCGAAGGCCCGGGAGACGATCCTGGCGGCCCGGGTGCGGCTGCCGGACTACGACATCGCCGTGGAGTACCGCCAGGGCGCGTGGTTCGCCGACGAGGACGCCACCCGGAAGACGCTCGACTTCCACCGGGCCGAGGGGATCCCGTTCGTGGCCGTGGACATGCCCCAGGGGTTCAAGGTCAGCGTGCCGCCGGTGGCCGAGGCCACCTCGGAGCGGTTCGCGGTGGTGCGGTTCCATGGACGGCGCGAGGAGACGTGGACGAAGAAGGATGTCCATCCGACCGAGCGGTTCCGGTACGACTACTCGGACGAGGAGCTGCGGGAGTGGGTTCCGCGCGTGCAGACGATGATGGACGGCGCCAAGGAGGCCCACGCGCTGTTCAACAACTGCTACCGGGACTATGCCGTCCGAAACGCCCGATCGTTCGGCGACCTCGTGGCCGAGGAGTGAGGTAGGGTCGAGGCGATGGGCTTCAACGCGTACCGGCCCGGGCGGGTGAAGGCCGCCGACCTGGCCATCTTCCTGGTGGCCCTGGCCGTGGTCGTCGCGCTGGTCGTCTGGGCCCTGGCCGCCTAGGCCAGCTGTTCGACGTTCCGCACCCGATCCTTGCCGTCCACCCTGGCCCGATCGCTCCCAGCCCCGCCGTTCACCGAGTCCTGCCGGCCGTCGCGCGCCCGGAGCCGGTCCGGGCCCTGGTCACCCTGTAGCCGGTCCTCGCCGGAACCGCCGGTCAGGACGTCCCCGCGAGCGTCCCCGGTCAGCCGGTCGTTCCCGGCCCGGCCGAACAGCCGATCGGCGTCGCCCTTCCCGATGATCCGGTCCCGGAGCGAGCCTCCGATCAGCCGGTCGCGACCGGGACCGCCGTTGAGGAGCGACGGCAGGGCCAGGTCGATCACGACCCGGTCGGCGCCATCCGCCGGAGCGACCAGGACGCGCACCGTCGTGCCCATCGGGTCGGGGCACGTCACCACGGTCCCTCCGCCGGAGCAGCCGGGCCCGGCCACGATCCCCGCGGTGTCCGTGATCATGTAGGCGTTCCCCACCTTGGTCACCTCGATGTCGTTGGCCTCTCCGGGATGGCCGCTGACCTGGAGCTGGGTCCCCGAGTCTCGTGGCCCGATCGATGCGAGGGAGGCCATGGCCGGCGACGCCGAGCCCAGGACGAAGAGGGTCAGGACCGTGCCGAAGGCCGCGCGGAGGGCCCTCAGGCTCGCTCCAGAACCATGGCCATGCCCTGGCCGCCGGAGATGCACAGCGCGGCCAGTCCCAGGGAGTAGTCCTTCTCGCGCATCTCGTACGCCGCGGTCAGCACGATCCGCGCCCCCGACATCCCGATCGGGTGCCCGAGCGCGATGGCCCCGCCGTTCGGGTTCAGCCGGTCGTGGTCGAGCTTCAGCTCGCGGTCGACCGCCAGGACCTGCGCGGCGAAGGCCTCGTTGATCTCGACGACGTCGAAGTCGGCCATCTGGAGCCCGGTCTTCTCCAGGACCTGCTGCACCGCGGGGACCACGCCGATCCCCATGTAGGCCGGATCGACGCCGGCCGACGAGGACGCCACGATGCGGGCCAGCGGCTCGCGCCCCTCTGACTTCGCCCGCGACTCGCTCATCACCACGAGAGCCGCGGCGCCGTCGGTGATGCCGCTGGAGTTCCCCGCGGTGACGGTGCCGTCCTCGGCGAACACCGGCGGCAGCTTCGCCAGGCCCTCCAGGGTGGTCTCGGGGCGCGGATGCTCGTCCTCGGTCACGATGACGGTCTCGCCCTTCCGTCCCGGGACCTCGACGGGGACGATCTCTTGGGCCCGGCGATCCTTCCCCGCCTCGGCCTTGCGCTGCGTGCGGAGGGCGAACTCGTCCTGCTCCTCGCGGGGGATCGAGTACTTCCGGGCCAGGTTCTCGGCGGTCTCGCCCATCACCAGGCCGCACAGCGGGTCGAGGAACCCGTCGCGGGCCATCCCGTCGTACACCGGCGCGTTCCCCATCCGGTAGCCCACCCGCATCCGGTCGAGGATCGCCGGCGTGCGGGTCATGTTCTCGAAGCCGCCGGCCACGGCCACCTCCGCCTCGCCCAGCATGATCTGTTGCGCCGCCACCTCGATCGCCTTCACGCCCGAGCCGCACGCCATGTTGACGTTGAACCCCGGGACCTCCTGGGGGATCCCGGACCGGTAGGCGACCTGGCGGCCGGTGTTCGGGCCGTTCCCGGCCTGCCGGGCGTGGCCGAACACGGCGATGTCGACGGCCTCGGGCTCCACCCCGGCGCGCCGGAGGGCCTCACGCGTGGCCGTCACGCCGAGGTCGACCGCCGGGACCTCGGCGAACGCGCCCAGGAACTTCCCGATCGGGGTCCTGGCCCCCTCGACGATCACGGCCCTCTCCATGCCCACCAGTGTATGCCCGGGCGGTCCGAGCGCTTCCGGCTACCGGCGGGAAGCGGAGAGGCGTCGTCGGAGCGCCGCGAGGGCGGCCCCGCCGTCCACCGGCTCGGCCGGCGCGGGGTCCGCTCGGGTGACCCGGGCGCTGCCGAGGCAGGACAGCGCCGCGTCGACCTCTTCGACTGCATCGAGCGGGAGCGGCCAGCTGAACCCGGTCTCATCGCCGCGGCGGACCAGCGCGCCGCGGCGGAAGCGGTGGCGGCGGCCGTCAACTTCCACCTCGAGGTCTTCGGCCTCGAGGAGCCACCGCTCCCGCCGGGCCCGGGCCAGCGCGGCGGTCAGCGAGGCGAGCCGGTCCCGAAGGTCCGCGGCCTCCTCGAACCGTTCCTGCTGCGCGAGCCTGGCCATCCGGCCCTCGAGCGCCGCGAGGAGCTCGCCCGGCGAGGAGAGGGCGTGCTGGAGGGACCGGACGAGCCCCTCGTAGCGCTCGGGGGTGACGCGGCCGTCGCACGGCGCCAGGCACCGACCGAGGTCTGCCAGGGCGCACGGCGCGAAGCGGGTGGACCGGCCCATCGACCGGGTGCACCGGCGGATCGCGAACGCCTCCTCGAGGGCGTCCTTGGCCTGGCGGGCAGCGTGGGAGCTTCGGAACGGCCCGAGATAGGCCCCTCGGCCGCTGACCTTGCGGACCACCTTCAGCCGCGGCCACGCCTCGGCCAGGTCGAGCTTGAGGTAGGCGTACCGGCGCCAGGCCTTCCCGCGGCGGTTGTACCTCGGGGCGTGCCGGCGGATCAGCCGGGCCTCCAGGACCAGCGCCTCGATCTCGGAGCCACAGGGGTGCGGCTCGACCGCGCCGGCCTCGGCCAGCATCGCGTCGATCCGGCGGCGGTCGTCGCCGTAGAAGTACGAGCGGACCCGGGCCCGGATGTCCTTCGCCTTCCCGACGTACAGGACCTCGCCGGGTCCCGCGTCGGTCGGGGGCCGGCGGAACATGTACACGCCGGGAACGCTCGGGAGGCCGTCGGCCAGCCGCACCTTCCCGAGGTGCGTACGCCCGCGGGCCCGGACCGCCTCGCGGAGGTCGGTCAGCGTGAGGATCCCCAGCCGTCCGCCGAGGTCGAGGAGGCCGTGGAGCACCTCGGCGCAGGCTTCGGCATCGTCCAGCGCGCGATGGGTCGGCCTGGCCGAGGTCCGGAAGAACTGGGCCAGGGTGGCCAGCCGCAGGTTCGGCACGTCGTCGGCGGTCAGCACCCGGCGGGCCAGCCGCGCCGTGCAGACCGGGGGGGCGGGGATCCGGTCGTAGCCGAGGCGCTCCAGGTCGTGGTTGAGGAACCGGAAGTCGAAGCCCGCGTTGTGAGCCACGAACACCGCGCCTCGGAGGAACTCGACCAGCGAGGGGAGCACGGCCTCGACCGGCGGAGCCTCCCGAACCATGAAGTCGTCGATCCCGGTGAGGTGCGAGACGAACCGGGGGATCGGGACGCCCGGGTCCACCAGCGTCTGGAACGTGCCCTCGCGCTCACCGCCGCGATACCGAACGGCCCCGATCTCGGTGATGCGCGACTCGGGTGGCGCGCCGCCGGTGGTCTCGAGGTCGACGCACGCGAACGTGACCTCGGACAAGGGGACGCCGAGATCGTCGAGCGTGCTCTGAGTCGCGATCGGCGCGGCCACGGTCGGCACGGTAGGTCCCCCCGATGACACGATCCGGCCGCGCGCCGGCGATCCTACCCGAACGTGCGTTCGAGGTCAAGGGCGGGTAGCATCGGCCGCGATGGGCTCGGGCGGCGCGCCGCCGACCCGTTTCCGCTGCGGGGCGTGCGGGAACCTGACCCGGTTCGACGTCGTGGAACATCGCCGGACCCGGGCGTACTACCACTTCTCGATCGCCGGCGAGCTCACCGTGGAGGACGAGGAGGTCCTGGAGGCCGACCGCGAGGTCGTGACGTGCCGGTGGTGCGGGAGCTCGGACCGGATCGAGGAGGTCCCGGTGGAGCCCCCTGGGTGAGCCTGCCGCTCGAGGGCGTCCGGATCGTCGACCTCACGCGCCTCCTGCCCGGCAACTACTGCACGCTGCTCCTGGCCGACCTCGGCGCCGACGTAGTGAAGGTCGAGGAGCCGGGCCGGGGCGATGCCATCCGCCTGGCGCCGCCATTCGTGGACGGCCAGGGGGCCGCTCATCTCGCATTCAACCGCGGGAAGCGGTCGGTGGCGATCGACCTGAAGTCCCGGGACGGCGCCGAGGTCCTGAAACGACTCGTGGAGCGGGCGAGCGCCGTCGTCGAGTCGTTCCGGCCGGGGGTGATGGACCGGCTGGGCGTTGGCTGGGAGGCGCTGTCCCGCCGGAACCCCAAGCTCGTGTACTGCGCGCTCACCGGCTACGGGCAGGACGGGCCGTACCGAGACCGGGCCGGCCACGACATCAACTACATCGGCGCCGCCGGGATCCTCGATGTCACCGGTTCGCCGGACGGCGGGCCCGTGCTGCCGGCCGTCCAGGTCGCCGATCTCGGCGGCGGGATGGCCGCGGCGCTGGGCATCGTGGTCGCGCTGTGGCGTGCGGCGAGCGAGGGCAGGGGGCGGTTCGTGGACGTCTCGATGCTCGACGTCTCGGCGTCCTGGGCTGGGATGCTGTGGAGCTGGTACCTGGCCACCGGCGAAGTGCCGAGGCGCGGCGGCACGCCGCTCACGGGCCGCCTGGCGTGCTACCGGCCGTACCGGTGCGCCGACGGCAGGTTCGTCGCTGTGGGTGCGATGGAGCCGCGGTTCTGGCGGGTGCTCTGCGAGGCGCTCGGAGCCGAGGACCTCATCGAGGCGCACCTCGACCCGGACCGGCAGGACGAGGTGGCCGGCCGGCTCGAGGAGGCGTTCGGGTCGCGGCCGAGGGACGAGTGGATCGAGCGGCTCGCGGGGCTGGAGGCCTGCGTGGGGCCGGTGAACGACGTGGCCGAGGCGATGGCCGATCCCCAGGTCCGGGCGCGCGGGATGGTCGTCGAGATCGAGGGGCGCGCGATCGGGCCGGGACCGGCGATCCGGCTCAGTGAGAGCGGCGCGGCAGCCAGGGCCGCGCCTCGCCTGGGGGAGCACACCGAGGAGGTCTTGGCGGAGGCCGGCCTGTCTTCGGAGGAGATCGAGGACCTGCGGCGGCGTGGGGTCATCGGGGATCGTGTCGGTGGGGGGCGCTAGGGTCGGGAGCATGGACGACGATCCGCTCCACATCGACTGCGACCAGTGTCGGCATCAGGGGACCGACCAGTGCGCCGACTGCGTGGTGACGTTCCTGCTCGATCGGGAGGGAGAGGGCGCCGTGGTCGTCGACGCTGAGGAGGCCAGGGCCCTGCGCAGCCTCGGCGAGGCCGGCCTGGTGCCGCTCCTGCAGCTGTCTCCTCGGCCGCCTCGGTCGAGCCGCGAGGAGGAGGCGGGATGAGGTTGCTATGCGGCGCCCGATGCGGGACCGCGCGCTCCGAGCGCCGTCCCGGCCTCGGTTCTGAGCTTCCGGTCGCGGGCTGTCCATCGGACCCTGACGATCGCAGCGGCGCGGCCGTCGCCGAGGGTGGTGGCGCTGGTCACGATCCCCACGTCCTCGTCGCCCGAGAGCACGCTCTCGCCGGCCGAGATGGGCCCGTCGCCATGGGCCGCGAGCATCACGAACGGGGGGTGGCCGAGGTTCCGGATCCGGGCCACCGCCTCCTGGCCCAGGAAGCACCCCTTCTGATAGGCCACGGCGCCGTCCAGGCCGGCCTCCTGCGGCAGCGAGGAGTCGCCGAGGTCGACGCCGAACCGGGCCGCGCCCCGCTCGATCCGCCAGGCCTCGACGGCAGCCGGGCCCACCTCGACCAGGTTCGACAGGGCCCGGCGGAGCTCCGGGCTTCGGTCGATGGGCGCCAGGAGGTCGATGCCGGCCCCGAGGCAGGACGGGCGGAGCGGCTCACCTACGGGGACCCCGGCCGGGATTTCCTCGGCGCCCGGAACGGCGATCAGCGCGAAGTCGTCGGAGACGTCGGACAGCTCGACGTCGGAGGAGAGCACGTAAGGATCCAGGAGCCGGTCGATGGCCTGGGGCTGGATCGGGTCCTGGAGCAGCATCGTGCCCGCTTCGGTGGCCGCCACCGTGACGTCGGCCCGGATCCGGCCGGTGGGGGACAAGAGCAGCGAGCGGCGGGTCGCCCCCACGGCGAGGCCGGAGAGCTCGGCCGACAGGAGGTCGTTCAGCCAGGCCTCGGCCTCGGATCCGGTCGCCCGCACCTTCCGCCACTCCGACAGGTCGACGTGCCCTCGCCCGGAGCGGAGGGCCTCGATCTGTTCGGCCACCCCAGCTGTTCTCATGATCCCAGGATACGGCCGGGACCGGTCAGGCTCGGTCGAGGAGGAGGCGGCACACCCGCCGAGGCTTCGCCCCGAAGCGGTACTTGTACCCGAGGTCGCCCTTCAGGAAGTCGAACGTCGAGCGCCCTTCCTCGATGGCCTCGCGGATCAGCTCGGCCGCCAGGACCATCCCCGGGGACAGCTTCGACAGGCGGTGGTCGTAGGCGGAGTTGTACAGGAAGAACCGGTCCCGGAACCGGAAGCCCACGGCGGTGGCGAGTCGCTCGCCGTCCGCCTCGAGGAACGACAGCCGCATGGTGCCGTCGGAGAGGAGCTCGTCCGCGAGCCGCCTGAAGAACAGCTCCATGCCCGGGACCATGAACCGACCCTTGGCTCCGGCGCTGGCGCGATGGAGCGAGGCGAACCGGTCGAGATCCGTCGCCACCGTCTCGACGGCGGCGTCGACCACGCGGACGCCCGGATGCGCTTCCCGAAGCCGCCGGTCCTTGCGGCGGACCTCGTGTCGCAGCTTCGAGGGCAACCCGGACAGGTACGCGTCGAAGCTGGCAGGCAGGTCGAGGCCCGGGGCGACGCCGTCGAGCTCGATCCGCACGGGCAGCCTCGCCCGCCGGCCCCCCTCGGCCAGAGCCTTCAGCCACGTCCCCTGCTCGGGGAGACCGGCCAGGTCGGCCCGGCGCCAGTCGTCCCGGGCGGCCACGGCCGCCATCAGCTCGTCCGCGGCTCGCCGGCGGTACTGGGGCGAACCGACCGGTCCCATGTAGTCGGTCACGTCGAACCCGCCCAGCCAGCTGAGCCGGTCGCCGTCGGTGGCGAACGCGGCCGTCGCCACGACCTTGCCGCCGGTCTGGACCGAGGCCACCTCGAGGCCCTCGCCGGCTCCCAGCTCCTCCCAGTACACCTTCAGGAACCTCGGGGTGTGGAACACGGTGGCCTCTGGATCCGCGTCGACCAGCGAGGTCCACCCGGGGTCGGCGAACGCCGCGGGATCCTCGGTCCAGTCGACCGTCATCGTCCCAGCGTAGACGACCGGTCGCCGACGTCCGCGTTCAGCCGCGCACCGGCTCGAGTACGAACAGCGTGTGGTGGTAGGTCATCAGGGTGGGCCATCTGGCCCGATACGTCTCGGCGTGCTCGACGCGCAGGCCGGACCGTTCGAACACGTCCGTCCATCCGTCGACGGTGCGGAAGGTGAACGGCGTCGGCACACCGTGACGGAGGTTCAGGACCCAGTCCCAGGCCACGTTCATCGCCCGGTCGAGCCTCGAGGTGGGGGTGTCCTCGATGATCAGCAGTCGTCGGCCGGTCACGCGGGCGGCCTCTCGCACGATGGTCTCCTGGTCCTCCCATCGCTCCAGGTGGTGCAGGACGAACAGCATCAGAACGGTGTCGAAAGATCGGTCGGGGAACGGCAGGGCCAGCGGATCGTCCAGCCGAACGTAGGGGAGGTCGAGGACCCGGTTGTCGAACTCGATCACGTCAGCGAGCGTCGGCCGCACGCCGACCCGATCGGCCAGCCACCGCGCGATCCGTCCGGTGCCCGACCCCACGTCGAGCACGGTCGTGCCCTCCTCGAGATGGGGGGCCAGGCGGCCGCCGATCTCGTTCTCGCGGAGAAACATCCGCCGAGAGTACCGAGGTGGAGTCCCCCGGGCGTGGCACAATCCTCGACATGGCGGAGCGAACCCGGCGGGGCATCTCACCGGCCCTGGTGCTCGCGGCCCTGGCCGTCCTCGGCGCGGTGGCCGCGGCCATCGCGGTCGCCCTGGGGCGGGTGGGCTGGTGACCTCGCGTCGGTGTCCCACCTGCGGGGGCCTGGTGGGAGCCGACGCCGAGTGGTGCACCCAGTGCCTGACCAGGCTGGACCGGCCGACCACCCCAGGGCGCTCGTCGCCGGGGCCGGCTGCAGGATCCTCCGGGGCGACATCCGGCACCTCTGCGCCTGGGTCTTCACCACCGCCTCCTCCGCCTCCTCCGCCACCGCCGCCCCCGCCGCGACCGAGCGCACCCGCGGTCCCCGCCCGTCCGGCGTCCCCCGCCGGGAGGGGCATCCGGACCTCCGAGCGCGGGGTCGTGTGGGACTGCCCGACGTGCGAGAGCGAGAACCCCATCGACGCCACTACCTGCCGGATCTGCGGCACGCCCTTCGGAAAGCTGCTGCAGGAGCCGACGGTGGCCCCCCGGAGCGATCCCGGCCGGGCCACGGCCTACTCGCTCCTGTTCCCGGGCCTGGGCCACGTCGTGGCCGGACGGGCCGGCGAGGGGGCAGCACGGGCCGTGATCTTCGCCTACGCGGTCACGACCGCGATCATCATCCTGGTGATGACCGGAGGGGCCCCGGGCCCGTTCCTCTCGCTGCTGATGGCCTCGGTGGCCGTGGCCGTCGGCCTGTACGTGGTCTCGGCCATGGACGCCGGCCGGGTGGCCCGGGGGGAGCCCTCGTTGCTCAGCCCCCGCATCCTGCTGTACGGGGGTGCCGGGTTGATCCTGCTCACGGTGGTGGTGCTGGTCGTGGTGGGACTTCGCGCCGGGCCCCGAGTGGCCTGAGCGCCGTGCGCCTCCACGTGGTCTCCGACCTCCACGGCGCCACCGATCATCTGGCCCGCGCGGCCCAGGGATGCGACGCGCTGCTGGTGCTGGGCGACCTGATCAACGTCCTCGACTACCACCGAATGGAAGGGATCCTCGTCGACATCTACGGGCCGGAGCCGGTGGCCGAGGCCGCCGGCCTGCGGGCCCGCGGGCGGTACGAGGAGGCCCGCGAGGTGATGCGCCGCCGCTCCCTGCCGGATCTCGAGGTCCGGGAGCGGTTCGTGGCGCTGGCTCGGGCCGAGTACGAGCGGGTGTTCGCGGCCCTGCCCGACAACTCGTTCGTCACGTACGGCAACGTGGACATCCCCGAGCTGCTCATCGAGCATCTTCGTCCGGGGATTCGGTTCCTCGACGGCGAGGTCATCGAGCTCGATGGCGAGCGGTTCGGAGTCGTCGGTGGCGGCCTCCGCACGCCGCTGGGGATCCCCGGCGAGGTGGACGAGGCGGTGTACGACCGCAAGCTTGAGGCCATCGGACCGGTCGACGTGGTCTGCACGCATCAGCCTCCCCGGATCCCCTGGCTCGTGTACGACGTGCTCGGCCGGCGGTTCGAGCCCGGCTCGACCGGCCTGGTCGCCTACATCACCACCCACCGCCCCCGGTGGTCGCTGTTCGGCCACGTCCACCAGCCGCTGGTCGACCGGACCCAGATCGGCCCGACCCGCCTGGTGAACGTGGGGCACTTCCAGCGGACCGGCGCGCCGTGGGTCCACGAGACCGGGGCCTGAGCGAGCGCCGTGGCTGACAGGACCGAGGGTTCCATCGAGATCGAGGGGACGCCCGAGGAGATCATGGCCGCGATCGCGGACTTCGTGTCCTACCCGGAGTGGGTCGAGGGGATCCGCTCGACCGAGGTCCGGGCCCGCGACGACCGCGGCCGGGGGACCGAGGTGGCGTTCGAGCTCTCGGCGATGGGGTTCACAGCTCGCTACACCCTGGCCTACGTGTACGCGGACGACGACACGAGGGTGTCCTGGACGACCGCCGAGGCCAGTGGCGCCGTCAGGGACATCGAGGGCGAGTACGTGCTGCAGCCGCTGAACGGCGACACCGAGGTGACCTATCGGCTCGCCGTCGAGGTGGCCGTACCGATGCCCGGATTTCTGAAGCGCAGAGCCGACCGCCAGGCCATCAGCACGGCGTTGGAGGGGCTGAAGCGCCGGGTCGAGGGAGGCTGAACCGAACCGAGCGGCGGGTGGGGGTCCGGGCTGGGTACGATACCCGGAGATGCGGATCCTGCTCTTCACCGGCAAGGGGGGCGTCGGCAAGACCACCGTGGCCGCCGCGACGGCCGTCAGGGCGGCACAGGCGGGGCACCGAACCATGGTGACCAGCACGGATCCCGCGCATTCGCTGGCAGACTCGTTCGGCGTGTCGCTCGGCGACGACGTCACCGAGATCGGCGAGAACCTGTGGGCCGAGCAGATCGACGCGCAGGCCCGACTCGAGTCGAACTGGCGGGACATCCAGGAGCACGTCATCTCCCTGCTGAACTGGGTCGGCGTGGATGCCGTGGAGGCCGAGGAGCTGTCGGTGATCCCCGGGCTCGACGAGATCTTCAGCCTCACCGACATGCGGCGGCACGCCGACAGCGGCAGGTACGACGTCCTCATCGTCGACTGCGCTCCAACCGCCGAGACGCTCCGGCTGCTGTCGCTTCCCGAGGTCATGAACTGGTACATCGAGCGGATCTTCCCGATCCAGCGCGGCGTGGTTCGGACGATCCGGCCGGTGCTGACCAGGGTGACCTCGATGCCGATCCCCGACGACCGCATCTTCGCTGCGGTCGAGCGGTTGCACCGCAATCTCGAGGTGGTCCGCCAGATGCTCACGGACGGGGAGCGCTCGTCGGTCCGGCTCGTGGTGAACCCGGAGAAGATGGTGATCGCCGAGGCCCGCCGAACCTACACGTACCTCTCGCTGTTCGGCTATCGGGTCGACGCCGTCGTGGCGAACCGGATCATCCCCGAGGAGGTCAGCGACCCGTACTTCGTGAAGTGGAAGGACATTCACGCGGAGCATCTCCAGACGATCAGGGAGTCGTTCCAGCCCGTTCCGATCCTCCGGGCCCGCCTGTTCGACCAGGAGCTGGTGGGGACGAAGCTCCTGGAGCGGATGGGAACGGAGATCTACGCCGACCGGGATGTCACCCGGGTCCTCCACCGTGACGTCCCGATCCGGGTTCGCAAGCGCGGCCCGTGGTACGTCTTGTCGATGCGGCTGCCCTTCGTGGAGCGGGGCGACATCGACGTGCACCGCAAGGGGGACGAGCTCTACGTCCGGGTCGGCACGTACAAGCGCAACATCGTCCTGCCGCACGCGCTCCAGCGGCTCGAGGTCAAGCAGGCCCGGTTCGCCGAGGAAGGACTGGAGGTCCGCTTCGCCGAACGGTCCAGCGGGCAGGCCCGGGCCGAGCGCGCGTGAGGCCCGAAGGAGGAGACATGGCTCAGACGAAGCGCCGGGCCAAGCAGCCCGCGGCGCCGGAGACCGACCACGTGTGCCCCGTCGGGTTCTGCCCCGTCGGGATGTTCCTGACCGCCACCGGCCGCGCCCGGCCCGAGGCGGTGGAGCACCTCGTGGCGGCAGGAAGGGAGTTCATGCTGGCGCTCTCCTCGGTGATGAGCGCGAGGGCGGAGGACCTGGCCCGTCCCTCGCCGATCGAGAAGATCGACGTCGAGTGACGGTGAAGCCCGCCCTGAAGGCGCCCGCGGACCGGGAACGGATCCGCTCCCTGGCCATCTGGGAGACCGGCGGTCTCCCGGTCACCACGCTCTACCTCGACGTCGACGGGCGTCGGCGCCCCCGCCGCCGGGACTACGTCCGCCGGGCCGAGACCCTCACGGGAGCCGCCTGCGACGAGGCCAGGAGCGGCTGGGGGCGGGAGGGGTACCTCTCCGTCTGTCGGGACTCGAACCGTATCCGCTCCTTCGTGCGGGACGGCCTGGAGCGCCGCGGCTCGGTGCGCGGTCTGGCCCTGTTCTCCTGCTCGGGCGCCGACCTGTGGGAGAGCGTGGAGCTGTCCCATCCGGTCCGCGACGGGGTTCGCGTGGGCCCCCGCCCACACCTGGTGCCCCTGGAGGCGCTGCTCGAGCTGACCGAGACCTTCTGCACGGTCCTGGTCGACCGGGAGCGGGCCCGGATCTTCCTGAGCTCGCTCGGAGAGATCGACGAGGTCAGCCGGCTCCTTGACGATGTCCCCGGCCAGCACGACCAGGGCGGATGGGCTCAAGCCAGGCTCCAGCGCCACATCGAGGATCACGTCCAGCGACACCTGAAGCACGTCGCGGCCACCCTCCTCCGGCTCCAGCGAGGTTGGCCGTTCGACCACCTGGTCCTGGCCGGGCCGGAGGAGGCCGTGGCGGAGTTGGAGCGCGACCTTCACGACTACGCCCGCCGGCGGATCCTTGCCCGGATCTCCCTGCCGATGACGGCGTCGGCCGACCAGGTCCTGGACCGCGTCACCGACCTCGAGGTGGACCTGGAGACCCGGCGCGAGCGCGAGGCCGTGGACCGGCTTCGGTCCGAGACGGCCTCCGGGACCGGCCGAGCCGTCGCCGGCTGGGCCGACACCCTGGCCGCGCTCGAGGCCAACCGGGCCGAGATCCTGCTCCTGGCCGAGGACCTCCGGGCGGACGGGGTCCGGTGCGAGCGGTGCAGCCATCTCGCCGCCCGGTCCGACGGCGCGTGCGAGGCGTGCGGCGGGTCCGTGGTCGCCGTTCCCGACCTGGTCGAGGAGGCGGTCGAGCTGGCCCTCCGCCACCGGTGCCGCGTCGAGACGGTGGCCGACGGTGTCGCGCTGGCGGAGCTGGGCGGCGTGGGCGCGCTCCTCCGGTTCTGAGGCGTGCGCTCGGCGATCGGCATCGATATCGGCGGGACCAAGGTCGCGGGCCTCCGGGTCGCCGAGGACGGCTCGGTGCTCGAGCGACGCGAACGGCCCACCCCCGCGGATGACGTGCCGGCCACGGTGGAGACGGTAGCCGGCCTGGCCGCCGAGCTGGCCGAGGGCGGCGGCGAGGCGGTCGGCGTCGGGGCGGCCGGGATGGTCGAGTTCGCCGCGGGGACGCTCCGGTATGCCCCGAACCTGGCGTGGCGAGAGGTCCCGCTCCGAGACCTGGTGTCCGAACGAACCGGCCTCCCGTGCGTTGTCGACAACGATGCCAACGTCGCGGCGTGGGCCGAGTACCGGTTCGGAGCGGCCCGCGGCTTCCGCCACGTCCTGCTGATCACGGTGGGGACCGGGATCGGCGGCGGGATCGTGGCGGACGGGGCGCTGTTCCGAGGGGCCCACGGCTTTGCCGCCGAGATCGGGCACATCATCGTGGAGCCGGACGGCCCGCCGTGCGGGTGTGGTAACCGGGGCTGCTGGGAGCAGGTGGCCAGCGGGCGGGCCCTCGACCGACTGGCCCGGGCCGAGGTCGAGCGTGATCCGTCCGGCCGGATCGCCGCGCTGGCCGCCGGCGACGAGGTCTCCGGCCGCCATGTCTCCGAGGCCGCCAGGGAGGGTGACCCGGCCGCCGTCGCCGCCTTCGCCACCGTGGGTCGCCGCCTCGGGGAGGGGATCGCCGGGCTGGTGAACGTGCTTGACCCCGAGGTGGTGGTGGTCGGGGGCGGCGTGGCCGAGGAGGGGGCGGTCCTCCTCGATCCGGCCCGAGCCGCTTTCGTCGAGGCCGTGGAGGCGCCGGAGCATCGTCCTGAGGTGCCGATCGTGCCGGCGGCGCTCGGCAACGACGCCGGGGCCATCGGAGCGGCCGCGCTGGCGCTGGGCCTGCCGGCGTGAAGGTCGGCGTCGTCCTGCCGCTGTTCTCGGGAGACCCCCAGAAGGTCGTGGACGCGGCCGTGGAGGCCGAGGGCCTGGGCTTCGACGGCGTGTTCGCCTTCGACCACTTCTTCCCCCCTGGTGGCGCCCCCGATCGCCCGGCGCTGGAGGCCTTCACCACGCTGGGGGCCGTGGCCGCGGCGACCGAGCGGGTTCGCCTCGGCACGCTGGTGGCTCGGGCCTCGCTCCGGCCGGTGGGGCTGCTGGCCAAGTCCGCGGCGTGGCTCGATGCGGCCTCGAGCGGCCGGCTGATCCTCGGGATCGGAACCGGCGATCCGATCGACCGGCCGGAGCACCAGGCGTACGGGATCCCCATGCTGGACAAGGCAGCGCGACGGGTCCACCTGGAGGAGACCCTGGCCGCGCTCGAGGCGCTGTTCGCTGGGCGGCCGTACCCGGGCGGCACCATGGTCCCCGAGCTCCTCGGGCCGCTCCGGCCCCCACCGGCCCGGCCCGGCGGGCCCCCGGTGTGGGTTGGCGGTCAGGCCGAACCGGTGATCCGGCTGGCCGGACGGTGGGCCGACGGGTGGAACGGGTGGGGCCTCTCACCGGAGTCCTTCGCCGGACGGGTCGCGCTGCTCCGGGAGGCGGCCGAGCCCAGGCAGGTCGAGGCCACGTGGGCCGGGATCGTTCTGGTCGGCGCCGACCGCGCCGAGCTGGCGGCCTTGTCGGAGCGCCGGCGGGCCCGGGGCCTCGACGACGAGGCCTGGATGGGCACCGCGGAGGACCTGGTCGACCTGATGCGGGGGCTCGCGTCGGCCGGGGCGACGTGGACGATCATGGTTCTGGCCGGGCCGCCGGACCGGCGCGCCCTGGTGGCCGAGCGGGTCCTCCCGGCCGTGCGCTAGGCGTCTCGGTCAGCGCCCCGGATATCCTTGGACCGGGCCGGCCCACGGCCGTACGCTTCAAACCCTTCGACGAGGAGGCACGCGTGAAGAAAGTCCTGATCATGGGCGCCGCCGGGCGCGACTTCCACAACTTCAACGTGGTCTATCGCGACGATCCGGACACCGAGGTGGTGGCGTTCACGGCCACCCAGATCCCGGGGATCGAGGGCCGGCGGTACCCGGCCGCGCTGGCAGGCTCGCGCTATCCGGACGGCATCGAGATCCGCCCCGAGGATGAGCTGACCGCCCTGATCCGGGACCGGGAGATCGACGAGGTCGTGTTCGCCTACTCGGACGTGTCCCACGAGTACGTGATGCACCGAGCCAGCCAGGCCCTGGCCGCCGGGGCGAACTTCACGCTGCTGGGCCCCGAAGCTACCATGCTGACCTCGACGAAGCCGGTGGTTGCGGTATGCGCCGTGCGCACGGGCTCGGGGAAGAGCCAGACGACCAGGGCAGTCGTCCGAGCACTCCGTTCCCAGGGGCATACCCCCGTCGTGGTCCGCCATCCGATGCCGTACGGCGACATCGCCGCCCAGCGGGTACAGCGGTTCGCCTCCTACGAGGACCTCGAGGAGGCCGATGCCACGGTCGAGGAGCGCGAGGAGTACGAGGCCCACCTGGCTGCCGGGACCGTGGTGTTCGCCGGCGTCGATTACGAGGAGATCCTGAAGGCTGCCCAGGCCGAGGCCGACGTGGTGATCTGGGACGGCGGGAACAACGACCTGCCGTTCTTCCGGCCGGACGTGCACCTTGTGGTGGCCGATCCCCATCGCCCCGGGCACGAGACCAGGTACCACCCCGGGGAGGCGAACCTGCGGATGGCCGATGTGATCGTCATCAACAAGGTCGATACGGCCGACCCGGCCAACGTCGATCGCGTCGAGGCCACCG
>OCZV010000103.1_pt1 | contig 31423 bp, 33 predicted proteins | sample 1539051 | NCBI WGS metagenome assembly OCZV01 (sample SAMEA3113581, study PRJEB22503) | soil metagenome
GTACGGCGATATCCGTGAAGCGAACAGGTTCGCCGACCTCTTCTTCCGAATCTAGAGACCTCCAAACGTTAGCTGCCGTTTTACCTCGCTGCGGGTGGCGGCGCCCTCCTCGGGCTCCAAACCGTCTTTAAGTCGCCCTGCGGGGACGCCGCCGTCCTCGCTCGGCCCGGTCGGACGTAGCGATCCTCGCCTCAAGAGAGCATGATTACCGGCGCTCCAGATCGAGCGCCGCGCTGTTCATGCAGAAACGCTCGCCGCCTGCCTCCACCGGCCCGTCGGGAAAGACGTGACCAAGGTGGGAATGGCAACGCGCACACCGCACCTCTGTGCGAACCATCCCTAAAGATCGATCTTCCAAGAGCTCCACGGCGCCGGGCGAGACCGCCTTCGTGAAGCTCGGCCAGCCCGATCCCGAGTGGTACTTGGTCCGGCTGTCGAAGAGCTCGTTCCCACACGCGGCGCACCTGTACATCCCGTCGTCCTCGACGTCGACGTATTCACCGGTAAAGGCTCGCTCCGTTCCGGCCTCCCGGAGGACGTGGTACTGCTCCGGCGTAAGCCGGGCGCGCCACTCCTCCTCCGACGTCGGCATGTCGTCCACGGTCTTGGTCTCCTCCGATCTCGCCGGGATCGCGCAGGACACCCCGGTCCCCTTGAGCCCACAGTAGCCATTCGGGACCTTGTGCAGGTACTGCTGGTGGTAGTCCTCCGCATAGAAGAAGTCCCCGGCGGCGGCGATCTCCGTGGTGATCGGCTTGTGCCCGGCGGCGATCAACGCCTCTTCGTACGAGTTCCGGGCCGCCTCGGCGGCAGTCTTCTGCTCGTCGTTCGTGTAGTAGATAGCCGACCGGTACTGAGTCCCGACGTCGTTCCCCTGTCGCATGCCCTGAGTCGGATCGTGCTCCTCGAAGAACACCTTTAAAAGCTCGGCATACGAGATTCGCTCCGGATCGAAGACGACGAGGACGACCTCGGCGTGCCCGGTGCCGCCCGTACAGACCTCCTCGTACGTCGGGTTCGGGGTAAAGCCGCCGCTGTATCCGACGGCCGTGGTGGACACTCCATCGAGCTGCCAGAACAGGCGCTCCGCCCCCCAGAAGCAGCCGAGTGCGAAGACTGCGGTCTCGAGTCCCGCCGGGAACGGCGGCTTGATCGGAGTGCCGAGAACCGCGTGGGTGTCGGGCACGGGGAACACCGGCTCGCTCCGCCCGGGGAGCGCGTCGGCCGGGTCCGGCATGGTGGTCTTTTTCGTTCCGAATATCACTGTCTCACCTCCACCTCGTCCAACACCTGTGCGGCGCTGCAAGTTCCCACCGGGCTCCGCCGACCAGCCAAGAGTACTTACTACCCGCCCTTTTTGGCCGACCTGGGGGGAATGACAACCGTCCAGTCCAAAACTGGGTCTGGCGCCGGATACCCATACGCCCTGGCAGGTAAAGACATCCCGATGGCCGGACGGATTGTTGCGGTTGTCGATGTTTTCGATGCGCTCACCCACGATCGCCCATACAAGGGGGCATGGCCGGTCCAGGAAGCGCTCCAGGAGATCGAGAGGCAAACGACACCCAGTTCGACCCTCGGGTAGTTCAGGCATTCCTGAGTGCAGTAGCGGCTAAGACGGCGGGGGCGGGAGCCTAACCCGCCCCTTCAAACCCCGACGGTGTCGGAGCCCTCAGCCATGTCGACCTGGAACCACACAGAGGTGGCGTCGCGACGATCCACGCCCCACCGATCGGTGAGCCCCTCGACCCAGTGGAGGCCTCTCCCGTTTTCCGAGTAGGGCCCAACCGAGAGCAATCTCGGCGCCTCGCCGGCTCCGCGATCGGTGACCTGCACCCGGACGCCGTTCGGCACGTAAACGACCGTGATCCATACCCGATCCGTCGGAGAATGCTCGAGGCTGTTTCTGACCAGCTCGTGGGTGAGGAGGGTCACATCGGCTCTCATCTTGGACGGCAGATCGGAAACGACGTCGCCGACCCATTCCCTCGCTTGCGTCACGGCGTCGGGACTTCTGTGGAGGCAGACCTGAAACGAATCGGGCTCCATGCATACAGACTTGCCAATTTCGTGCCGCTCTAATCACCATTCGTAGTTGCGGCACCAGTCGCATCGTCAATCGACCACCATCTGTCTGTGGTCAATTGGACTCTCGAGAAACCCTCACGCGGACCCCGGTCGGGCAATGACCCGATCGATGATGCCGTAGTCGCGGGCCTCCTCCGGGTCCATGAATCGGTCGCGGTCCATGTCTTGCTCCACCTTGTCCTGCGGGCGTCCCGTGTGGTCGGCCACGATGGAGATCACCCGCTTGCGCACCTCGAGGAGCTCGGTGGCGTGAATGTCCACATCCGCCGGGCTGCCGGAGAACTCCTCGATCCCCTGATGGAGCACGATTCTGGAATTGGGCAGACCGAAACGTTTACCCGCGGCACCCCCGGCCAGAATCACTGCGCCAATACCGATGGCCGTGCCCACGCACGTCGTTGAGACGTCGGGTTTGACGTAGCGCATCGTGTCGTAGATGGCGAGCCCGGCGTAGGCATCTCCGCCGGGCGTATTTATGTGGAGATTGATCGTCTTCTCTGGGTCCTCGGACTCGAGGAACAAGAGCTGGGCCACCAGGCCGTTCGCCACCTGCTCGTCGACCTGGGTTCCCAGGATGACGATGCGTTCCTTCAGGAGGTGGGAGTAGACGTCGAATGCGTATTCCCCTGTCGGGGTTTCCTCCACGACCTTCGGAATCGGATGTTCCATGTTCTCCCGAAATGGACGAGTGATCTGGGCCTTCTTAGTAACCGCCCGTGCCCCCTGCTGAACCTCCACCTGCGTAGGCAAGCATTAGGCCGATGAGCAAGAGCGCAGCGATCACTGCCATGCCGATCCACACGTTGCGATGGAGTCTGGGCTTGTCCACGAGGATCACCTCCTGCCCCGCGCGTACCCTTCGATCCCACCGACAAACAGGCCGCCGATCCGGTCGCCACCGGCGCCGGTCACGGCGCGCCGCCCGTCAGCTCCTCCAGGTACCAGTCGCGCGGAGTGCCGTCGGCCTTGTACCGCTTGCGTATCTCCTCAGGCGTCAGGTGCGTCTCGAAGTGCATCGGATCGGGCCGGCTCCAGTCGCCTCCCCATTCGCCGCCTTCCGCCTTCCACCCCTGGACCACCTCGGGTGGCATGTCTCCCTGTGTTCCCAAGGGATTGCTCAAGGCGTTGACGTCCACGGCGAGACCGAAGGCGTGGTTCGATTTCCCTGTCCCTCCCCGGATGTCCCGGTTGAGGTAGCTCCAGTCGTCCAGCTCGCCCGACGCCACGGCGGCCGCATATCCTGGTGCCCTGGCCTCGAACAGTCGTTCCAGGCGATAGAAGTGGCGTTTCGCCTTCCTGTGAACGAACATCGCCCGGCCGAGGAACTCGATCTGGACGATGTTTCGCCGTTTGAAGGAGGCGGCCCCGGGATTCCCGTAGTGGGTCTGGGCCCACGCCGGCGAGCCCCGCACGGAGGATGGATCGATGGGCCGGGAAGGGCCGCCGCGCCAGAGGGCGACGGCTCCCGCCCCTACCGCGAACACAACGAGGACTGCGATCAGGCGGCGGCGACGCGCCCGCGGGCCGTGAGGGGGGCGTCCTCCCATGCCTCGGCGTGGGCCGGGTGCCCTGTGGATCGGGTCGGTGATCGGATCGATGACGGGATCGGTGCCCCCCGCCCGGAGTGTGTCTTCCATGATGTCCACGCCTATCAGACGCGCGTGACTATCTAATGGTTGCAGGGTGATGGTTGCAGTGCGCTCGGGCGGGTCGCAACCGTTCCCGTGCGACTAGGCGGCGGACCCGACGGAGACCTCGCCGGTGGCCAGGAACCGGTCGATGGCTGCCCCATCCATGGGACGGGAGAACAGGTATCCCTGTCCGTAGTCGCAGCCCAGCGAGGTAAGCATCTCCCGCGATCCTGCGGTCTCGATCCCCTCGGCAACGATCTTGAGCGACAGGGTCGATCCCAGCTTGATAACGGCGCGGGCGAGCGCCGACTCCTCCGGCTCGGCGTCGACCCCATCGATGAACGACTTGTCGACCTTGATGGTGTCGACAGGCAGCTCCTGCAGGTAGCTAAGTGACGAATAACCGGTGCCGAAATCGTCGATCGCTATCCCGACGCCCAGCTCTTTGAGCTCTCTGAGCTTCGTGGCCACGACGTCTCGGTTGACCATTAGGACGCTCTCCGTGATCTCCAGCACGAGGAGCTCAGGGCGCAGACGGGAACGGTCGAGTGCGGCCTTCACGTCGGAAACGATGTCCGGATGTTGGAGCTGCCGCGCCGAGACATTGACGCTGATGGAGAGCATGGAGTCCAACTGCTGCTGCCATCCGGCGGCCTTTTTAGTTGCCTCATCGAGAACGAATAGTCCCAGCTCGTAAATGAAGCCGCTGTCCTCGGCAACAGGAATGAAGCTGGCCGGTGAGACGAGCCCGAACTCGGGATGATTCCAGCGCACCAGTGCCTCGGCGCCCGAGCAACTACCGTCCGAGAGTCTCATGATTGGCTGGTAGTGAACCGTGAACTGCCCCGCCTCGAGTGACTGTTGCATGTCGCCCTTGAGGCGCATTCGCGTCTCTGCATCCTGTTGCATGCCCGGCGCGAAGATTGCGTACTGCCCTTTGCCTCGGCTCTTCGCGGCATACATCGCGATGTCGGCGTTTGCGAGGATCGTGCTGGCGAACTCAACCTCGGGACCACCAACCGCTATACCTAGGCTGGCAGGCACGAGAACGTCGTGGCCGGCAACGCGAATGGGCGGCTGAAATGCCTCCAGAATTCGTTCGGCAACTCGCTCGACATCCGAAGAATGCTCCACCAGAACCGCAAACTCATCCCCTCCAAGTCGGGCGGCGGTGTCCTCTCCTCGCAGGCAGAGGTCGAGCCGCCGGGCAGCTTCTTTGAGCAGCGAGTCCCCGGCCTCAAGTCCGAGCGTGTCGTTGACGGACTTGAAGTCATCCAGATCGATGAAGATAACCGCCATCGTCTCGCCACTTTCCTGAATGCGAGCGACTGCTTCCTCCACTCGCTCGATGAACAGCGATCGATTGGCAAGTCCCGTCAAGATGTCGTGGAATGCCTGATACGAGAGTTGTTCCTGAAGCGTCTTCCGTTCCTGGACTTCGTGAACGAGCGCGTCGTAGGCCCGCTGGAAGTCCGCTCGCACACTCCGCCTAATGAGCAGGGCCAGCGTGATGGCAATAACCAATACGACGAGCCCCAACACCAGTAGTGCCCGCTGCGATCTCGCTCCCGACTCCAGTTCTTGACTGAGACCACGCAGAAACTTCTGCTCGTGCTTGTCGTACAGCTCCTTGACCCGCAGCTCGAGGTCGTCGGCGGACTGCTCGAGCTTCTCGAGGACTTGCGAACGATCTTGGGCGGTGCCCCCGCGGAACAAGTAACGAGCAAACGTGTCGAATCGGTCCAGAGCTGCCTCGACGGCATGGAGTTCGGCCTGGGGCACATCCCACGCCTCGGCCACCTGGAGCTGGCGGTCGAGGAGCTGGCGCTGGAGCTCGAGTTGCTTCATATCGGTCTCCCCTGCCACGACACCATGGGTCTCGGCGTCGAGCCGCAACGTCTCGCGCTGGACGTTCGCCAGGTTGGTGATCGTCAGAGACGAACCCTTGAACCTTTCGCTCGCATTCCGTCTGTCCGAGTGAGCCGACATGAGCAGGAGCTCAACCGCCACCATGAGGCCTACGAGAAGCAGACCCAGGATGATCTGGAGTGGCCTCACGCGGCGGCGGGCAGTGTCCCCGTCGGTAAGGACGAGAGCATCGCTCTTCGTCCGCGAGCCTTTCCTCGTGGGATCACTCCTGCGGAACAACGCCAGCATGTTCAGCGGACGACCATTTCGTCGACGTTCCAGATCCACATGTCGGTGTTGCGTCCCAGTTCACTGTCGGGGGGGAAGACGATCCGTGTTGGCCCGCCGTCCACGACCGACATGTGCGCTCCATTGGCCCTTGTGGCCAGAAGGACGTCTGTCTTCTCGAACTCGCTCATCGGCAATTGAATCTTGTAATCGTCCAGGGCGGTGAAGTGCACCTGCTTCGCACTCGAATCGGCGCCGACGATCTCCATTAGCTCGGACGTGAGGAGGGCGAATGATCGTGGGGCCGGCAACGGAAACTCCTTCAGGCTTGCTCTCGTTCGGACGGTCTTCCTGCTGTGGTCGGCCATCGAAGCCGAGGAGCTGAGCCGCATCGAAGTATTTGGTCGGAAACCGCCCTGAGCAGCATGGGGAGATAGTCCCGTGTCCGTTTTATCCCGAAATGGCCGGGAAGGGATAACTAGTTGAGCCGCTCCGGATCCGCCCCCAAGACGCTTGTCGTATCTAGTCCTCCACGAGGAATGGAGCCGGCCTAAAGACGAGCGAACCTCGCCCCCCATGTCGCCCACCGGGTAGGGAGGAATATGGCGGTGACGCTGTCCCTAGCCCGGTTGGCGTACGGACGTCCGTTGTATCGCATGGCCAGGCGATCTATGTCGGCGAGATCCGGGTCGTCGCGCACATCGATTACTTCTCCAATTAGTGCGACGTGCGAGTACCAGTCGGTGGAGTCCATGACCGTAAGGGCCACTCGACCGTCACGACGCAGGTAGTTGAGCCGCTTTCGACTCCGATCCATGTTGAGCATCACGTCACCGTCCAGCCAGTCGTACCAAGTCGGGACGCAATGGGGGGATCCATCTGACCGTAATGTCGCGATGACGGCGGGATTGGGCTCGGCGAGAAACTCCGAAACATAGTCGGGAATCGGTGAGCGTGGCATCATCGCCTCCACGTCGAGGGAACAAAGGCCGAATCCTAGCCACGTCGTCCGCTGAGATCCTCACTCGCAGTCGCTCGATCTCCTAAGGTCGAGCCCAGCATCGTGTACGTGAGCTCAGCGCGGGGAGTGTCAATGGATTTCGCAGGCCGCAATTGCTTCGTCATTGGAGGAACGAGCGGCATCGGTCGGGCAATCGCCAGGGGACTGGCCGATGCGGGTGGGTCGGTGGCGGTGGGTTCATCCAGCCACGCGCGCCTCGAAGACGCGCGCGCCGAATTCGGAGACGCGATTCTGCCGATCGACGTAACCGATGAGAACAGCGTCCGGCGGGCGTTTGACGACATTGCCGCGCGAATGGGCCGGCTGGATGTTCTCGTCAACGCCGCCGGCATTGTCCGTCAGAAACCCACCATGGACATGGAGCTCGACGAGTGGAAGCGAATCATCGACGTGAACCTGAACGGAGCCTTCCTCGTCGGCCGTGAGGCAGGAAAGGTAATGGCGTCACAAGCGCCGGGACCCTCAGGGGAGCGCGGTTGCCTCCTGCAAATCGCATCCATGTCGAGCTTCGTTGCGCTGGCAGATGTAGCGGCATACGGCTGCTCCAAGGCCGGCGTGGTCCACCTCACCAAGAGCCTTGCCAACGACTGGGCGGAGTTGGGAATCCGTGTGAATGCGATCGCTCCCGGCTTCTTCATTACCGACTTCAATAGAGAACGACTGGAGGGGACAGCGCGTGGAAATGAAGCGCTACAGGGCACGCCGATGGGTCGCTTCGGCCGGCCGGAGGAGCTGGTCGGCGCGGCTCTGTTCCTGTGCGGCGGAGCCGGCGGTTTCATAACCGGAGAGGTGGTCGTAGTCGACGGAGGTTTCTTGGCGCGTGGGCTCGGCTCCCGCTGAGTCCGCCTGCCGGCGCGGAAGGCCTAGAACTCGGCGCGCCGGACGATGGCGAAGTCACACCCAACTCGGTCGACATCTGGGCCTCGAAGGACGGGGCCATTAGCTTCGCCGTCAGCGCGGCCTCCTTCGTCCTCATGCTGGCGATAGTGGGTATCGTCGTGAGCCTGCTGATCACCGCGGTGGCCGTCGCCCTGGTCCTGCCATTGCGTGGTGGCAGCACCGGACCCCAGTTGGAAGTCGCGCCGAAAGCCGTCCCCCGGCCACTACTACCGTCGGACTAACGTCCTAGCCGGGAAAGCCGCCCGGGGCGGCCCTCGGTATCCGCCCGATCATTGAATCGATCCGCAATCCCCTCGAGTTCGGGGGCCAGTTCCGTGCGGGTCTCGAGCCACGAGGCCATCCCGCCGATCGAGGCGGGGTCGAGAGCCGCCGGACTCGGACCAGGTGGCGCGGCGGCGATGGACTCCGGCGCCGGTGCACCCTCCGCGTTCGTTTTCTTCGAGGCCGGGGATTCCATCGTGACCAGCAAGGCCGACCCCACCGGCCTTTCCCTCCGGTCGGAGGGCCGATTCACGACCTGACCCCGCACCACCATCGTGGTCGATCCGCCACCGTCGAGGTTCAGCGCCCACGTAGCACCCAAGGACTTGAACAATTTGGCGAAAGCAACCAGCGTCATGCCCACGCTATGGCGTCGCCGGCGCCCATCGACCGTCACCAGCAGGACCTTTCCGTCCTTCGTCATGCCCACTCCCGAACGGGGATGACGGGCAAATATGTAGTGGTTGCCGGACAAGCTTTGCCATTCAATCCGCCCGTCGCGAATGAGGACCGGATTGCCTCCGATCGTGTCCCCGACATTGGGCCAGCCCCCCCGCCAGGTGATCGAGACTCTCTGGCCCCTTCTAAGGCCCTTGACATCCCTTCGGCGGGAACCGTGCCGTCGAGCCGTGAGCACTGTGGCGCCGGCCCTCGCCATCCTTCTTTTCCGGCATGCGACCTTCCGGACGAGAAACGGGGCGGTCATGTCACCATCGTCGTCAGCACGGTACGGACCGGCCTCGCGCAAGCGGGCGGAGCAGACCCCCTTAGGAGGACGCTCGAGGTGGCCGCCCTGCGGTGTGAACAAAGCAAGCCCGGTGGCACCCGGCCGCCCAGAATTGACGCGAGCCACCTTCATATTCCGGCCCGAATCGAGAGGGGTTACGGAAGCCCGGACGCGGCGATGACCGATAAACAATCTCTCGTCCGCCCGGGCGATCGCGAAATTGGCCCCTGGCAAAAGCGCCGTCTGCGCGAGCCGCCCTCGTCGAGCGAAGGCCGCGGTCGGCCGTCCCGACGGATAAAAGAAGTCACCGTTGATGGCGGCAACGGCACGCCGGCGGCGAGCCATCGACGATGTCGTTTCCAACCCCGGAAGCACTCCCCTTGCAAGCTCCGGTCGGAGCGTCGCTCGGCCGCGCAGGTCCGCCTTGATCACATGGATTACGAGACGGGGTTTTCTTTTACGGATAACTGTGTGGACCACGCCGGGCGCAACACTAGATTTTGAAGTCCTCCGGGCGGCCATGCTGGTTGCCGGATGCCACGTCACGCCGAGTACGAGGCCCGCTGAGAGGGACAAGGCGACGGCTCGACGGGCGCATCGAGCAAACCGAAGACGAAATGATTGACTAGATTTGCCGAGCGCAAACTCAATTCGCTTCCCCGCGCCCAAAGGTACCTCCGTGATCCCGAATGGATTTCGTGCAGAAGTGAGAAGTCACTCACAGCAACGGATTGCTCGGGAAGTAACTTGAGACCGCTTAGCGAATTTTTGTGTCTGAGAACCGAAGCAAGCGTTGGTGCCTAGGGCACGCCCACCTCGGCCCGGAGTTTTTCAGCGGCTACGACCATTGCCAGCATCTTGCCGAACGCGGACTTGCGTGGCAGATACTTCATTCCGCAATCGGGAGCAAGCACGATTTGTCGTGGGTCCATGAAGGGAAATGCGCGGCGAGCTCGGTCCTCAACCGTCTCCGGTGTCTCTACAGAGGCATCCGAGAGGTCGATGATCCCGAGAATGATCGTCTTGCCGGCGAGGTCGCGCAAAACGCCCAAATCGAGTTCCGATTGGGCCGTCTCTATCGATATCTGATCGCACGAGCACCCCGCCAGCTCCGGCAAGAACGAGTACCCGGATGGACGCTCGTGAATGATGGCGGCATAGCCGAAGCAGATGTGCACTGCGGTCGTGCCTTCGATTCCCTCGAGAGCTCGGTTGAGCGCCGCCAAACCATAGGCGCGTGCGGCATCGGGCCGAGCCTGCATGTACGGCTCGTCTATTTGGACGATTTGAGCACCGGCGTCGAAGAGGTCGCGGATCTCGGCATTGCACGCGTCCGCGTAGGCCATAGCCAGCGACTCCGCGTCCGGATAGTGGTCGTTCTGTGCTTGTTGCGACATGGTGAAGGGCCCGGGCAGCGTCATCTTGACTGTTCTGTCGGTGTGAGCCCGAAGGAATTTCACGTCGCCAACCTCGACCGGGTGCTTGCGCCGGATGGGACCGACGACCCTCGGCACGGGATTTGGATGGCCGCTCCGATCGAGGGCGGTGCCGGGGTTGTCGATATCGACACCATCCAGGGCCGTCGCAAGGTGATTCGAATAACTCTCGCGCCGCATCTCACCATCCGTGATGATGTCAAGGCCGGCTTGTTCTTGATCTCTGATTGCAAGGACGGTGGCGTCATCCTGAGCTTCCTCGAGATACGGCTCCGACACACGCCACAACTCGAGCGCCCTGATGCGAGGCGGGAACCGGCTCGCGAGTTTCTCGCGATCGATCAGCCATTCGGGCTGCGGGTAGCTGCCGACCAAAGAAGTGGGAAACATCCGGGCGTCCACGCCGGCAATCCTTGCATAGAACGCTGTAACTCGGCCTACATCCGAGGCGTGGAAACGCGGGCGTGCCCCACAACCTTCGGTGGGGCCGGCTAGAGGCGGACGAGCAGGCGGCGCGGCGCGTCCAGGAACCGGCTCAACGCCGTGACGGGTGCCGGCGGCGGAGAGAAGTTCCCATCACGCATTCCCCCAACAAAGAAGAGTTGTTCGAGGGATGGAGGCCCGACTGCCAGATTGCGAACAATCGCCTCGCTAGGGGAAGCGGAACCGCTCTCGAGGAGGTACGCAGCGGCCATTGTGCCCGTGCGCCCAACTCCGGCTCCGCAGTTGACGAAGACCCGGCCCGGGCTGGCGGCCACGGCCTCTAGGAAGGTGGAGACCTGGGCAGATGTTGGAGCCTGCCCGTCCCGCATAGGTATGCGGACAAGATCGATTCCCATGCGATCGAGGGCGGGCCGCTCGTCGGGAATCCCCTCCTCGGCACGCAGATCGATGACGGTCTTCACTCCCTGGCCTGCGAGGGCCTCATACCCCCGCCCCGAGGGAGCGGCGCCCCGCCAGAGGCCGTCGTCGACCACCTCGAAATTCTTGATTCCGGGAAGCTCCAAGTCAGAACCGGGGCCGGCCGCCCTGGCAACGAGAGTAGCGGCAAAGATCGCTGCGTTGCCCAGCACCAGGACCGCGACGACGGCTAGTCCGCCAGCTCGCATCCCTTTGAGGCATCTGCCCCACCAGCATTTATCGGCGGGTGCGGGCCCGCCTTCGCGACCTACCAGAACCTCTCAACTCCTTCGCCGAATCCAAGGGGACGCCGATCCCTCCCTTGATCGGCAAGGCGAGCGGGTCACCTTACCCTGCATCCCTGGGTTTTAAGCTTTTCGAGCTAAAGACAGCCTGGGGAGGAGCATTGATCGCACGAATCTGGACGGGGGCCACCCGGAGGTCCGACGGCGACGCATACGCCGAGTACATGCACTCGACCGGGATCCAAGGCTATCGGAACATTCCGGGCAACCGAGCAGCCGTGATGTTGAGACGCGACGTCGAGGAGCGGAGCGAGTTCATCATGCTCTCGTTGTGGGACTCAATGGACTCAATCGCCGCCTTTGCGGGTGAGGACCTGGAGCGGGCGGTGTTCTACCCGGAGGACGATCGTTTTCTGATTGAGCGCGACCTAACGGTTGCCCATTACCAAGTGGCCGAAGCCGAGGGAGCAATTTAGTCGTCGCCAGCGCCGTCTCGGTCGTTCGGGCCGTCGTCGTCGTTCTCCGATCCCATAACCTCGAAGTTCGAGTCGAGCTGAACCTCGACCTGGGTGCCGTCCGCCCGGCGGATCTCCACCTCGTATGCGGCGCCGCCGTCACCGACCTCGGTCTCGGTGACAGTGCCGTCCACGTGCTCGAGAGCCGCCGCTGTCGCGCGCTCATAATCACTGCCCTTAAGGGGTTTGTCGTCGTCCCCACCGCTCGCGATCCCCACTCCCGCACCAACTGCCAGGGCGGCTACGGCGATAGTTGCGGCAACGATCATCTTGGTCTTCTTCTCCATAACGCCTCCTGCCCGTCGGACCCGATCACGCATCGGGCCTCGCGGAACCGATCCTCCCCCTGGGCGGCTGAGGCTCCGCTGAATGATCGGTGGGGCGATTGAATCGCACCTCGAGGCGCGCGCCGCCGAGCATGCTGTCCAGGACCACTACCGTGGCCCCGTGGGCTGCCGCGATTTCGGCCACGATAGCCAGGCCCAGGCCGGCCCCACCGGAGTCGCGACCACGCGCGTCATCAAGACGAACAAACCTGTCGAAGACCCGCGTCCTATCTGAGACGGGGATCCCCGTCCCGTCGTCATCGACCGCGAGGACCACGGAGCCGTCCTCCTCCCACAACGACAGGGCTACCGTAGTGCGCGCGTGCCGAGCTGCGTTGACCACAACGTTCCCGACGATCTTGGCCAGCTGCTTCTCGTCACCCACAACTCTCGCCGCAGACACCTTCGTCGAGTCGATTCGAAGATCGGTCGTTGTACGCAACCGCGAGGCCTCGGTGAACACGATGTCGTCGAGATCCACCGGATCTAGGTGGAGCACGAGCAGTTCCTCGTCGATCTTAGCCAGTAGGAGAAGGTCTTCGGCCAGGTGCTGCAACCGGACATCCTCAGCAAGGACAACATCGGCAAGATCCTCTATCCGCGTCGCATCGGGGTGCGACAACGCAGTTTCCACGTGCTGGCGGATCGACGCGATGGGCGACCGTAGCTCGTGCGAAGCATCTGACACGAACCTTCGCTGGCGCGCCTGTGCCTCCTCCAAGCGCGCCAGCATGCGATTCATCGTCCCGGCGAGTCGCGCAATCTCGTCGTTCCCCCTGAGCGCAGGTACTCGGCGATGGAGCTGATTCGTGGAAATGGTCTCAACCTCCGCGCGGATCGCCTCGACCGGAGCAAGGCTTCGGCCGACCACGTGCCAGATAACCCATCCCAGAACAAAAAGGAGCAGCGGGATGCCTCCTACCAGCACGCTAACGGCCGCGTCCCCCGTGTCCGTCACCCTGTCGAGCGATCTCCCAACGACGACCAACATCCGTCCTTCGCCGGTGGAGGCCCATGCGGAGACGGCAAGAAACGTGTCGTCTTCGAACGGCAGATCGGCGACCCTCTCGGGGGTTCCCGGTTCGGGTCGAGCAATCACGCTGCTGCCGGCCAAGTTGTCGCTCGCTGCAAGGACGGCACCCTCTGGGTCGAGGACCTGTAAGAACTCCTCCTCCTCTCCGACTTCGGGAATGGCCTCACCGATCGACGAACCGTCGGCCTCGGCGAGCCCGTCTGCCACCTCCTCCGCTCGGAGCTCGGCCGCGTCACGTACGTCCGCCGTTAGCGAGCGCTGCAGAAGAATGACCATCGCTACGCCGGACGCGCCGAGCGCAACCCCGACGAGGATGACTGCCGCCCCGGTCGTCCGCACGCGAACGCTCCCCCACACAGCGCCGGCTCGACGAAGGAGCCATCCCTTCCCCCGAGGCGGGGGCCGGTCCTCGGCGGAGCGCTCAGCCACCGTCTGCTGCCAGCCGGTACCCCGCACCGCGCAAGGTTTCGATCGCGCTGCGGCCGAATGGCCTGTCGAGTTTGTTGCGGAGATGCCGTATGTAGACCTCGACGATGTTGGGATCACCCTCGAAGTCGTAGTCCCAAACGTGATCAAGGATGTCCCGTTTGGACAGCACGTCCCCCTTGTTCCGCAAAAAGAACTCGAGGAGTGCCATCTCCCTCGCCGTCAGGCTCACCTCTACCTCGCCCCGGAAAGCGCGTCGCGCGCCGGGGTCGAACCGGAGATCTCCCGCCTCCAGCACGGCGGGCCGGGCGCCTGCCCCACGGCGGATGAGGGCTCGTAGCCGCGCGAGCAGGACGAGAGAGGAGAACGGTTTCGTCAGGTAGTCATCGGCGCCGGTATCCAGTGCCTCGGCTTCATCGAGCTCCCCGTCCTTGGCAGTGAGTATCAGGATGGGTGTCCAGATGCCTTCCTCGCGTAGGGCGGCGCACACTTTGAAACCGTTCATGCCGGGGAGCATGATGTCGAGAACGATCGCGTCGTAGGGGGTCTCGCGCGCCATCCACAACCCGTCGATGCCGTCGAGGGCAACGTCCGCAGCGAAGCCCTCGGCCTCCAGGCCTTTCTTCAATCCTGCGGCAAGCCTTTTTTCGTCCTCGACCACCAGGACGCGCACTTGTTCTCTCCTCGATGAGACCTACCCTCCCATCTTCCCGCGTACTGACTGAAAATTCGCTGAACGCATCCTGAAAGCTGGCGGATGCGTCTCGTACATCCGAACGCCCGCCAGCACGCCGGACGCGGCGGTAAGTGCGGCGACTACCAAAACTGCCCAGCGAATGCCGAAGGTATCTGCCGTCACCCCCGCCAGAAGTGCTCCGATCGCAAAGCCGAGGTCTCGCCAGAGGCGATATACGCCCACCGCGCTCGCCCGCCAGGACGGCCGCGCCACATCACCTATCGCCGCGAGAAGTGTCGGATAGACCATCGCCGTCCCAACTCCGAGTACCACCAAGCCGGCGGCCCACTGTCCGAACCCATCTCCGATGCCTATCGCGCCGAGAGCGACCGCCTGGAGGAGCATGCCCGCAACGATGAAACGTTTGCGTCCCCAACTGTCGGATACGCCGCCGGTTACGAGCTGGGTGACCCCCCACACTCCGGGGTAGATGGCTGCCAGCGTTCCGATCGAGATCAGGTCAAGTCCGGCCTCGGCGAAGAGCAAAGGAAAGAGGCCCCACGCAAGACCGTCGTTGAGGTTGTTCACCATCCCCGCCTGGCTGCAGGATGAGAGTGCAGGCTCACGGAAACTCGTCAAGGCAAAGACCCGTCGGGTGCTGAGGGTGGCACCGTCGGCATGGGCTTCATGGGCTTCCTTGGCTTCGGTCTCAAGTGCCGCGTAGTGATGGGTCTCTCGTACGAAGAGAGCGGACAGCGACAGGCCCAAACCTGCGTAGCTGAGGCCGACGAGAAACGGCTCGGGGCGCAACCCGTAGCGGCTCCCGATGACTCCGGTGATCAAAGCCGTGAAGGCGACGGCTCCATAGCCCGCGGCCTCGTTGAAACCCATGGCCAGGCCGCGCCTTTGTGGCCCAACGAGATCGATTTTCATGATCACGGTGGCCGACCAGGAAAGTCCTTGGTTTATGCCGAGGAGAACATTTGCTGCAACGATCCACTCCCAGCTCGGAGCGAAAATGATCATCACCGGGACGGGAAGCCCCACTACCCATCCGGCCACCAGAACCGGCTTTCGCCCGAAACGATCGGAGAGCATCCCTGCAGCAAAATTAGCAATCGGCTTCGTGAGACCGAAGGCCACGATGAACGTGAGGACGCCCGTAGTCGACCGCAGTGCGAACTCCTCGCGGGCGAGCAACGGCAGCAGCGCCCGCTCCTGCCCATACATGCCACCTACCAGCGCGTTCACTCCCACGAGCAAGAGGAATTGGGGCAGGTTGGCGCGGAGACCGAGGCTCGCCGGAGGCGCTCCCGAACGAACCCCGGTCGATCTCAAGAGTCAGTCTTCAGTGTTGTCGATAGCGCGCCGGCGAGTTGGTTTGGAGTGCCGTTCAGTACAGTGAGCCCGGTGCGGCCCGAACGTTCAAGGATGCTTGCCGCCGTCATGGCGCGCTGGCCGTGCCCGCACATCACGAGGAGCGGACCGGCGGGTAGCCCCGACGTCCGATCTTCCAGTCCACCGAGTTCGATGTTGATCGCTCCGGGGACGTGACCGGCTCGAAACTCATCGCTTTGTCGGACGTCGATCACCGAGCCGGATAGGGGGGACACCTCGGGTGCTGGGACGATCGAGGTCCGCTCCATGCTGCGGCCGGATGCCCGCCAGGCCTCGAACCCGCCGGCAAGCTCACCCGCCAGACTCTCGTAGCCAACCTTCAATGAATCACGGACTATCTCGTCTCGATCCGCGTCCACCGAGACGACGAAGACGAGTGGTCGATCCTCGTCTACCAGCCACCCGAGCCATGTTGCAAAGGCCGCACGCTGTTCGATCGAGATGGATCCCGGAATGTGACCCGCCGCGTACTCTGCAATTGGCCGCGTATCGATCACCTCGGCTCCGTTCGCAATCAACTCTGCGACGCGCTCGACCGATAGCGGCGCCGGAGGTGGTGGTCGCGATCCGTATGTGGTTGGGCCTCGACGGTTCACCTCGCGCAGCCGCGTGAAGTACCTCGGATAGCTCCCGTAGCCGGCGGTGAGCAGCTCGACGAATTCGTCTTCATCTGATGCCGACAACAACGGGTTGGAGGATTTCTCCGCTCCGATGCTCGTAGGAGTACCGCTTTTACCCGGTGAAGCGGAACAAAAAGTTGCACCCGTCCCGTGTGTCGGGAACACGGGCAACTCATCGGGCAAAACGAGGATGCGCTGGTGGAGCGAACGCCACAGTGATCGGGCGAGGGCCTCCGTTTGCTCCGGCGCGATCAGGTCGGTACGAGCAACCGAGCCGCTAAGCAACGCTCCCCCGCTGAACAACGCGACGGGCGAGGATCCGTCGAGGACGAGATATGAAAGGTGCTCGGGGGTATGCCCTGGGGTTGCGATGGCCCTGAGCGTGAGGCCGCCGAGGTCTATCTCCTCTCCGTCCTCCACTCCCCGATGGGGGAACTCGATTCCGGCCTCCCGCGGTGCGAGGACGACGGCACCCTCCGCGGAGAGTTCGCGGCTGCCCGAGACAAAGTCAGCATGAAGGTGGGTCTCGATCGAATAGGCAATTCCCCTCCCGTGTTGCTCGCCGAACCCCAAGAACGGGCCGGGATCTCTCGGCGGATCCACGGCGAGGTAGCTTCGATCGCCGAGGTCCACGATGTAGGACGAGTTCCCCAGGCCATCGTCGGGAATCGTGACGATCAAGCCGTTTCTCAGAGACAGCGACTGGACGTTGCCGGACATGATGGCCACCCTCGTCATCGTTGACCCCTCCGGGATGAGGGTCTCCTCTATTCAAGCGCTCGCTTGAATATGTTTATCAGGCCGGGCGGCAAGTTGTCAAGTGAACGCTTGAATATGCGAGAATGCCTGCATGAAGAATCGAGAGGCCAAGGACGCCCTGTTCGCGGAGCTGGCCCGGGCCGCCAAGGCACTTGCAAACGGGCGGCGCGCCGAGATCATCGACGTGCTCGCCAACGGCGAGCGGAGCGTTGAGAGCCTTGCGGAGGCCGTCGACCAGTCCATTGCCAACACGTCGCAGCATCTGCAGAAACTGCGCGCCGCGGGTCTGGTCACCGCCCGACCGCGCGGGACGTACGTCTACTACTCGCTGGCGGGTCCGGAGGTGGCAGCGTTCTGGAGGGCACTTCAGGACTTCGCAACGGCGCGGCTCGATCGGGTAGACGAGCTTGCGCGCGCGTATCTCGGCCGCGCCCCGACCCTTGAACCCCTCTCAAAAGACGAACTCCTCGAACGTATCGATGAGGACCCTGAGATCGTCGTGCTCGACGTTCGCCCGACCGAGGAGTTCGACGCGGGTCACATACCGGGAGCGGTCTCGATCCCGGTACAAGAGCTCAAACGCAGGCTGAAGGAGATTCCAGAGCGCGTCGAGGTCGTCGCCTATTGCCGCGGGCCGTACTGTGCGTTCGCTCACGAAGCCGTGAGGCTCCTCGAACGCCGGGGCTACAACGCCACCCGGATGCAGGACGGCTTCCCGGACTGGGCGGCCGCCGGCTACCCGGTCGAGGACGTCCGCGCGCACTCAGATGGCAATTGACCGTGATATTTCGTGGTTGATTGCCATCTCGGCGCAAACACCACCCCGCTCGGCGCGGCCAAACATGCCCCAGACGATCATGTCTCCCCCCTAAATCGAGACCCGGACCGGTCTCGGTCATCACAAGCAGCCTGACGCCACCCCTACCCGCGATCGGAACATAGCTGGCTCACGCCTGAGCCCGCAGCGTGATCCCTCGCGGAGGTACGGGCGAGGAATGGATGATCGAGGTCGTGGTGGAACCGAACGGCGTGAATCGATCGATCACCGCTTCGAGATCATCGATGTCGGGAACGACGATCTTCATGATGTAGCAATCCTCACCCGTGACGCGGTGGCACTCCAAGACTTCAGGAGTGCCCTGTGCTGCCGATTCGACCTTCTTCAGCTGCCCCATCACCGGCCGGATCCGCAGAATCGCGGAGACCGCATAGCCTGCGGCCTTCGGATTGATCGCCGCGTGGTACCCCCCAATTACGCCGGCCTCTTCGAGTCGGCGCAGGCGGTCACCCGTCGCGGTGGGCGAAAGTCCGACTCGGCGCGCGAGCTCGCTGCGAGTGAGGCGAGCGTCCTTCTGTAGTTCCTCGAGCAGATTCCGGTCGATCTCGTCCATCGCAGCCTCGATTCCGGTCGATCCCCGAAAATACCGACGATTCGAAGGTCCTTTCCCCCAAACACAGTCATCATCGCATTCCCGTACCAGACCTCACAAGACACACTGAGGTCATGGCGACGGTAGGGATCCAACCGGCAAGCCGATGGCAACAGCGGGCACTGAGCGTGCCGCCCCACGCCTACTTCGTGGTGAGTGCGGTCTGGCACTATCTCGGACCGGCCTTTGCGGTTCTCCTGTTCGCTCGCGTCGACGTTCTCGGCGTTGCCTGGCTAAGGATCGTGAGCGCCGGGCTGATCTTCGCTCTGTGGCGCAAGCCGTGGCTCGCCTGGAGAGAGCTATCGCACGACCTACGACGGACGGTTGCTTGGTGGGGACTGGTCCTCGCAGTGATGAACTGCTCCTTCTATATCTCGATCGACAGACTTCCCCTCAGCACTGTCGCAGCAATCGAATTCGTGGGACCAATCGTGCTTGCCGCCCTGGGAGTGCGGAGCGGACGCAACGGTCTCGCCCTCCTACTCGCCGGCATCGGCGTGTACGTGCTCACGGGGATCAGGCTCGAGGGTGAACCGCTCGGCATGGCGTTCGCCTTCGTAAATGCAGGACTATTCACGCTCTACATCGTGCTCGGACATCGCGTTGCGCAGACGGGCCCTGCTCGTTCGATCGACCTCCTGGGCGCGTCGATGCTCATCGCGGCCGTGGTCGCGGCCCCGATCGGCATCTGGGACGCGGGCGCCGCGTTGCTGGATCCGATCGCACTCCTCGCCGGCGTCGGCGTCGGAATCAGCTCCTCTGTGATTCCCTACGTGTCCGATCAGCTCGCTCTCGGCCGGCTGGCACGCTCCACCTATGCGCTGTTCGTTTCACTGCTTCCCGCGACCGCGACGGTGGTCGGGATAGTGGTCCTCACTCAGATCCCCACGGCCGCGGAGATTGTCGGTGTTGCTCTGGTCGTCGGAGGAGTAGCCGTCCACGAGGAGAAGAGATCAGCCGCCTAGGCGGATCGCGGTGCAGGGATGCGGGCCTCTGCCGTCAGCATCACGACAAGGCAGAGCACAATGGCGATCATCTGCGCGGCCGCTGATAGCGTCGTTCCGAGCGGGATCGTTGCCAGCGCGAGGACCGCGGCCGCGGCCCGATATCCGGCCGGCCTAATGCCCATAACCCGGCGGAAGGCGAGCGCACCTGCAAGGTAAATCGCCACCCCTGCCCCCAGCGAGACAGCCGGGGCGGTAGCAAGCGATTCGGTCACATGACCGACCGATTCCTCTACCCCGGCAGCCGCAACCACTACGCCAAGCAGTATCGGGATGTACGCATAGAAATATGCGTTGATGGCGAGATGGAAACGCCGCTCGGAGGACGCTTGCTGCATAATCCGCTCGGCGTGGTCGGCGTCGCCAACAAAGTAGATCCACCACAGCGCACACGCGAGCGAAAGCCCCAGTACTGCGGCGGCAAATAGCTCAGCGTCGATAGGCACGTGGCCCAATCCAACCCCGATCGCCACGACCGACTCCCCAAGCGCAACGATCAACAAGAGCCCATGACGCTCTACGAAATGAGACGTTCGGATATCGAATCTCGGCGCAACTCGAGCCACTATCGTCGGCGTTACGAACTGAATCATGACGGCGGCGATCCAGAGCGCATAGGCACCGCCCCCCTCGAAGAAGCCCGCTGCGATGATGCTCAACGCGGAGACCACGTTCAGCGGGGCGAATCGGGCGACGACTGCGAAAGACGAGACCTGCGCATATAGACCCGCGTGGACGATGACGACTATCAGGTACCCGACTCCGAAAGCGAAACCTCCGTCACCGAAAGCCTCTGGAATGGCAAGCGCACATATCAGAAAGCCCGCCATTCCCAACATCAGCAACAGCCGGCGCGCCGACCGATTCGGAGCGGCCCGGTTGGTGAGCCACGCGTATCCGCCGTACATCCAGAACAGGACGGTGAAGATGAGAACTATCTGCGCGATCCGCTCGGCGGAAGACTCCTCCGCAAGAAGTCCGGTCAGTTGGGTCAGAGTGAAGACGAAGACAAGATCGAAGAACAGCTCCAGCGTCGAGACGCGTATCTCCTCGTCTGTCTGTTCACGCTCTTCGTGAGGCCCTACGTCCGACAGTGTTCCCCCTTCCCCTTACCGGCGAACTGTCTGCACGGGGTCACGGTACACGTGACTGGTTGCAGACAGTTCGGAAGTGGTCGCCAACGGGCCGGGCGTGAGGGAGGGCGGTCATCCGGGTTGCTCACCTCCTACGGTCGATTGCCGGATCACCAACTCCGTAGGCAGGATCACGCGCCGAGGCCCATCTGGGTCCTCGAGCAGTTGGAACAACGTGTGCGCTGCTTCCGCTCCTTGCTCCCGCACGCGCTGTCGGATCGTTGTCAGTGGAGGATCGAGGTGTGCTGCAAAGTCGAGATCGTCGAATCCGGCCAGGGCGACGTCTGCCGGCACATGTAGCCCGCGCGCGCGAATCGTTTCTAAAGCGCCCTCGGCGGTAGCGTCGTTTGCACAGAAGATGGCGTCGACACCACGATCGATAAGCTCACCTGCGGCCACGGCTCCAGAAGCCCGGTTGAACTCACCCTCGACGATAAGTTCGTCTGCCGGCAATTCCGCACGCCTCAGCGCGCGCTGATAGCCGGCGATCCGATCTTCGCCCGCCACCGTGCCACGACGTCCACTTATGTGACCTATGCGACGGCGGCCTACCGTTATCAAGTGCGACGTGATCGTGTCGGCCGCATGGATGTGATCTACGTCCACATAGCTGGCCGAACGATCGGCCCTGCGATGGCCCACCAGAACGGTAGGAATGGTGGAGGCCAGGAGTCCATCGACCAAAGGATCCTCGAGTTGGTCTGCAGTGACGATCACGCCGTCCAACAGACCCATCCACAAGATCTGTTGGAGGGTTTCCTGTTTCGAGCGGTTCCCGAGCCAGAGCATCAAGCCGGTGGCTTGCTCGGAGAGCGCGTCGCTCATCCCGTGCAACAGCTGACCGAAGTAGGGGTCCTCGAACACCACACCCGGGGGTACGTGCATCACCACGCCGACGGCCCCGGACCGCCCGGAGGCGAGAGCGCGGGCCGCTGCGTTGGGACGGTAGTTGGTTTGTGCCAGGACGGCCATAACGCGATCCCTCGTCGCCGCGGAGACGGGGCCGCCGTTGAGGACCCGCGAGACCGTGGCGCGCGAGACACCGCTCAGTGCTGCCAGCTCATCGAGCGTTCGGGCCACTGAAGTCTCCCCACTTCATGCGCCGTCTGGAAGCGCTCTCACTCCTCGCCCTGCTCCTCGGCCCGGGTACGACCGCTGTAGCCGAGCCGTGCTTGCAGGCTAAACCGGAATAGGCTGTCAAGGGAGTAACAGGGACCTGGATTCTGAGAGCGCTTCCGAAGAGGAGGTGGCCCCTGTGGGCAACCGACGATTCCCGGCCGGCTTCGTGTGGGGAGCCGCGACATCCGCCTATCAGATCGAGGGAGGGGCGGCCGCCGAGGGAAAGGGCGAGGGCATCTGGGACCGTTTCTCTCACACCCCCGGACGCATCAAGAACGGGGATACGGGCGATGTGGCCTGCGACCACTACCACCGCTACCAGGACGACGTGTCGCTACTCGCGGAACTGGGATTGGGTGCGTATCGGTTCTCCGTTTCGTGGCCGCGGATCGTTCCAGCCGGCACGGGGCCGGTCAACGAGTCGGGCCTGGATTTCTACGACCGTCTCGTCGATGAACTCCTCGCGAACGGGATTACGCCCTGGCTAACGCTCTACCACTGGGATCTTCCTCAGGCACTCGAGGACCGCGGTGGATGGCCCGTTCGGTCCACCGCTGAGGCATTCGGCGATTACGCATCCATCGTCGCTCGCCGGCTCGGTGATCGTGTAGCCCACTTCGCTACGTTGAACGAGCCGCATGTCGTGTCGGACCATGGATATCGGATCGGTTCACACGCACCCGGACGCGTCGAACCAGATGCAGCCCTGGCAGCCGCGCACCATCTTCTGGTTGCACATGGGTTGGGGGTACAGGCAATCAGGGTTGAGGCTCCCGAAGCCATCTGCGGCATCGTGCTGAACCTCGAGCCGAGGCATCCGGCATCGGACCACGTGCTCGACCTCGAGGCTGCCGCCATCGCGCACGATCAGGTAAACCGGTGGTTTCTCGATCCGGTTGCCGGACGTGAATATCCGGAGGACGGCGCCCGGGCCTGGGACTGGACGCGCGAAGAGATCCTCGATGGCGACATGGACCTGATTGCAGCACCGACCGATTTCGTGGGGGTGAATTACTACTCGCGGAGGCTGGTGAGATCGCCCCTGCTTCCGCCGCTGGAACCGGCAGAGCCGGAACCAGAGCGCACCGGGATGGGCTGGGAAGTGTTTCCTTCGGGGCTGACGGAGGTGCTGGAGTTCACTGCCTCACGGACCGGCGATCTCCCTCTCTACGTAACCGAGAACGGCGCGGCCTATCCATTGAACGAGGACGATCCCACCGACGACCCTCAGCGTGTGAGCTTCTTTCTTCGTCATCTCGAAGCCGCTCTCACGGCGATCGAACGAGGCGTACCGCTGCGGGGATATTTTGCATGGTCACTGCTCGACAACTTCGAATGGGCGCACGGGTATACACCGCGTTTTGGTCTCGTCCATGTCGACTACGAGACGCTGGAGCGCAGGATCCGCAGGAGTGGGAAGTTCCTGGCCCAGGTCGCCCAGCGTGGTTTTCCGGCAACGGACGCCTCTAGGGTCGCCGAAGAGGAAGTCCCTAAGTTGTCCGCCATTGCCACTCCGGCCGACATTGCATCCGAGATCTCGAAAGGAGGCGCGTGATGAGCGTTCGCGTTGGGCCGACGCCTACGGGCGACCCGGCGCCCGACGCGCCTCCGGATATCCCGTGGGAAGAACACGATTTCAAGACTTTCGTTCAGCTGGACAACGCATTTCTCCCCTTCAATCGCAACGGCGTTCTGTTCCCGCGGCGCATCGGGGATCGTTATGCCATGCTGAGCCGGCCGAGTGACACCGGCCACACTCCCTTCGGCGATATCTTCTATTCGGAGAGCCCGGACCTGATCCATTGGGGCCGCCACCGGCACGTAATTAGCCCGCGCCCGTGGACGTGGGAGTCGACCAAGGTCGGTGCAGGCCCGGTCCCGATCGAGACCGAGGCCGGCTGGCTGCTCATCTACCACGGCGTGCTTACGTCGTGCAACGGATTCGTCTATTCGATGGGAGCGGCGCTGCTGGACCTCGACGAGCCGTGGAGGGTGCTGGCTCGCGGACACGACTACCTCTTGTCGCCGCAGGAGCCCTACGAGCAGGTGGGAGACGTCCCGAACGTCGTGTTCCCGTGCGCGGCTCTCGTCGATCGCGACACGGACCGAGTGACGATCTACTACGGCGGCGCCGACACCGTCGTGTGCCTGGCTCATGGCTACATCGGCGAGATCATCGAAAAAATCCGCGCCTGACCGCGCTCGACCCGGCGCCCGAGGTTCGTGCATCTGAGCCCCCCACGCGGCTCGATCGCGCAAAGGTCGCTCGTCCCCGGAGGAGTACAGATGGCCGCCTCGCATCCATCCGACGGAAGCGGTATGCCGGGTCACAGCGCGTGGCGAGTTACATTTCGCAACAACACCGGGGGCAATGCGCAAGTGCGCGCCTACGTCGTTTGCGCCAAGGCGGCAAAGACCTCGGGGAACTTCAAGCCGGGCGACCCGTTCTAGCAAGCGCTCTAATCGGGACTGAACCACGGCTCGAGCTCAACTCCGAGCCCGTCGGCAATCCGGTTCGCATACGCGTAATACGCAGTGACTTCCGCAATCGCCAAGACGTCGGCGTCGCTGAAGCCCAGTTCCTTCAGCGCGTCGACGTCGGCGCGGTTCATCTCGCTCGGTGTCCTCGTGAGCTTCTCTGCGTATCGGAGCATCTGCCGCTGCCGCTCGTCGATCTCTGCCGTGGTGTAGTCGGACTCGATCTGCGAGACGAGGTCATCGTTCTTGAGAAGCCGGAGCAGACCGCGCCGGTGATGAGTAATTCAGTAATGGCAGCTATTGATGGTGCTAACCACGAGTGCGATCATCTCGCGCTCCTTTTTGCGGAGCGTGCGAGTGCTTCTCATCACTGCGCTGTAAACGGAATCGTGACCCTCGAGGCCCTTCGGGTGAAGCGAGTGGATCGTCATGATGTGGTCCACGCGCCCGCTTTTGGGGTCGATCATTCGCTCGTAGAGCGATCGGAGTTCAGGGTCGGCCTCGTCCTCCGAAATCATCCTGATCCAGGCCATCTCTTCCCAGACTAATTGCGGCGGCTAGGAGGCCAACTGGCGAAGGGCGTCTTCGACTCCCCGAACGAATGTGGGATAGGGGTAGATGAGTTCACGCAGGTTCTCCACCGGGACTCTCTCCTTGATGGCAAGGCCGAGGAACCCGACTATCTCCCCCGCCGGCGGCCCCATGGCCGATCCGCCGACAAGGTAGCCCCGGTCACCATCGGCCACGACTTTGATCACGCCGTGTTCGGCCCCCGGACCGTGGATCCATCCGCGAGCCGAGGACTTGGTCTCGGCGATTCCGACGCGGACGTTGATACCTGCTTCGTGAGCTCGCTGCGCTGTGAGCCCAACGGCACCCACCTCTGGGTCCGTAAACGTCACACGCGGAACGGCGCGGTAATCGGCAGGCCGGTGCTCTTGGCCGAGTATGTCGGCTGCCGCGATTCGCCCCTGGTAGACGGCGAGATGTGTGAACTGTCCTTTGCCGGTGACATCCCCCACCGCCCACAATCCCTCGCCGGCGCGCATGTGGTCATCGACATCGATAAGCCGTGCCTCGGGATCGAGTCCGACGCTGTCCAGCCCGAGGTCCGCGATGTTCACCTTGCGCCCCGTTGCCACGAGGAGTCGTTCTGCGGTCAGTGAACGGCCGTCGGTCAGCTCGACCTCCACCCCATCGGCAACCTTCTTCACCCGTCGGGCACTGACACCCGTGTGAAGGGCGATGCCTGCCTCGGCGAGGACATCGCCGATGGCCGCACCGATCTCGGGTTCGTCAAATGCAAGAGCGTGGTCGAAGAGCTCGACGAACGTCACATCCGACCCAAACCGGCTGAATACCTGTCCGAGCTCGAGTCCGATCGGCCCGGCGCCGAGCACGAGCAGGGAGCGAGGCACCTCTTTCGCCTCGATGGCGTCTCGGTTGGTCCAGGCGCCGACGTCTTCCAGCCCTTCGATCGGCGGCATCGCCGGCTCCGTTCCCGTCGCCAGCACGATCCCCCGCCGAGCCGAAAACTTCCTGCCGTCGACCTCCACTTTGCCGGGGCCAACAATGCGAGCGCTGCCTCGGACGAATGTCTCACCCTTTCCCTTGTGACGATCGACCGCGATCTCGTCGTTCCAGTCGGCCGTCGCGCCTCTCACACGGCGAGCGACGGGCGCCCAGTCTGGGGAGATCTCCGCTTCCCCCGCAAGGCCGGTGATGCGCGCCGCTTCCGCGAGGGAGTTACCCGCGCGCACCATGATCTTTGACGGGATACAGCCCCAGTACGGGCACTCGCCCCCGACGAGTTTTTTCTCCACCGCTACGACGTCGAGCCCGGCTTCGGCGAGCCGGCCGGCTACCTCTTCGCCTCCGACCCCCATCCCGATAACGATTGCGTCATGTTCTTCCACAATGACTCCCCTGCTTCCCCGACGAGGACCCAATGACCCTACGCCGCGACCGAGATACCCGCCCGGCGGGCGCCGGACACCCTAGTCAACAACCCTTCACCCCCCGGCAAAGTTCCGGGAACGAGATCACAGCCGCCGCGGGCCGTGGGAGCATCCTGTTATGAGGGAGGACTTCGCCCGGGTCTTACAGGCCGCCCGGGCAGGCTCCGAGTCCGCCTGGACACACATATACAAGGACTTGGTGCCGGGAGCGATCGGATACCTCCGCGGTCAGGGCGCGCCCGACCCGGAGGACATCGCCGCCGACGTCTTCCTCGAGGTCGTCCGCGACCTGCACCGTTTCGAAGGCGATTACGGCCAATTTCGCTCCTGGGTGTTTTCGATCGCACACCTCAGGCTCCTCGATGCGCGGCGCCGAGAGGGCCGCAGGCCCGTCCGGCCGGCCAGTCCAGACTTGCTCTCTGACAAAGGTGGTGTCGGCGACTCCGAGCAAGAAGCCCTTGAGGCACTCGGAGTACAGCGAATCGAGCGCCTCCTGGGTGGCCTCTCTCGGGATCAACGGGACGTGCTCCTGCTCAGGATCGTTGGCGACCTCTCCGTAGAACAGGTCGCTGCCGTCCTGGGCAAACGGCCGGGGACCGTCCGCGTGCTCCAACACCGAGGCCTCGCGCGCCTGCGGCGCCGTATGTCGAAGGCGGACGTAACGAAATGAGCCGCCACGACGCTTACGGGGATGAGATGCGTCTACGGCGCCCCTATGACCCTGATGATGCGGAATTCGCCTCACTCGCCGAGGAGATCCGCTCCGCCTGTCTGGGGGCGCCGGGGCCGCAGGTACAGGCCCGACACCTACGGATGATCATCGAGCAGACCCGAGCCGCTCCCGAGACTCCCTATATCGTCCGTCCCCCCACACCCCGGCGCTCCAGGCCACACGGAGTTCTCGCGAAGCTGGGGGTTGCCGCCGCCGGTCTCGCTTTGCTGACCGGAAGCCTGGCGGTGGCGGGGGTCGATTTTCCCATCCTGCCCGACCGGGCGTCGGATAAAGCCGGCGACTCGTCTGCCGGCAAAGAAGGCGCAAGCCTGAGCGAGACCGCTCAACGAGTCCAGAGCGCAATCGAGGCCAACCTTCCTCTTCTCCAGGCCGGGGATATCTCCGGCTGCGAGTTCGGAGCGATGGTCTCGGCGGCAGCCCGCGGAGTCGAACCGGACACATCACGCTGCGGAGGGGACGACGCCGGGGAGGAGGAAGGGGCCGGTGGGGAACGGAGCGAGACCGCTCAACGAGTCAGAGCCACCATCGAAGACAACCTTCCTCTTCTCCAGGCCGGGGATATCTCCGGCTGCGAGTTCGGAGCGATGGTCTCGGCGGCAGCCCGCGGAGTCGAACCGGACACATCACGGTGCGAGCGGGCAAGCAAAGAGGCCGGGGCGGGTCTGAAGGACTCGAAGGAGAAGGGCGATCCGACAACCGAAGAATCAGCACCCGGAAATTCCACGCCGAAGAAACCAAAAGGAAAAAAGCAGGCGGCAGGAGACGGGGCTGCATCCCCCGACGATGCCGGCGCAGACAAAAAGAACGACAAAGCCGACACAAATGGCGAGGAAAAAGGCCAGGGGACGGACGAGGCGCCGGGACAGGGCAAAGATGCCCCACCGGCCGGCAAGCCTGGAGGCAAGTCCAACGGGGATTGAAAAGCTAGCGGATCGCTCGGGAAGCGCGCAGCGCGCGCTTCCCGAGCGACATTCGATATTGCTAGGCGGGCGGAGCGACTCGACCCTCCTCGGTTGGGTGAGGGGTCGATCGCCACCGATCATGTGGCCGCGCCCGTTCTCCACACTGGGCTGATTTCGGGTCACGGGGGCCGTGTGACCGCGCCCTCGACCCACCCGCTACCGACCAACCGATTCTTAGGGGGGATTTTTTGAGAAGACATCTTTCTTTGCTGCTGGCGTTGGGGCTGATCATCTCCGTAAGCGCTGTAGGAGCTGCGGCGAAAACACCGCCACCCCAACGCACCGCGGCGTCGACTCCGATAGCACCCGACGTCGACCGTGCGCACAAGCACGGACAGCACGGTGGGACGGACGGGCATCTCGAAGGTGGGTCCGAAAACGTCGAGGTAGTCGGTTCTTTACGGCTCACGCAATTCGCCGAAGACATCTCCGATGTCACAGCTCTCCAGACGGGAGATGACCGTTGGTTCGCCTATCTCGGTGACTGGGGCGCGAAATGTGAGACCGGCGGGGTTCACGTCGTCGATATCTCGGATCCGTCGAATCCCGTAAAAGCCGGCTTCCTCAACAGCCCGGGCTTCGGCTATGTCACCGAGGGACTGCAGGCTCTGTCGATCGACACGCCTGACTTCACGGGCGACATCCTTATGGTGAGCAACGAGTGGTGCCGCGCCAGCGGCAACCCCAAGAACATGCCCGGCGGGATAACCATCTGGGACATTACAGAACCCACGGAGCCGAAGAAGCTGGTCGAGGCCTTTGGGGATTTCGACGTTCACGCGAACAGAGCCAATGAGGCTCACAGCACCATCGCCTGGGATGCGGGCGATCGGGCGTTTGCTGCAGCAATCGATAACGAAGAGGTTGAGGACGTCGATCTCATCGAGATCACGGATCCGCGCAATCCCGTCCTCCTCACGGAGACCGAGCTACCAGGCGTAAACGTCAATGGTTTTGGAAGCCAGAAGACGTCGCACGACTTCGATGTCCTTCAGTTCCCGGACGACTCCTGGCACCTCATGGTGTCGGATTGGGACGCGGGATGGATCGACGTCGACGTCACCGATCCTGCGAACCCAGTGATCGTCGGAGACTTCGACTATGCCGCGTGCGATCAGGTCGTGGAGGCGGAAACCGGTGACTGTCTCCAGCCCGAGGGCAACGCTCACCAGGGCGAGTGGACCAGCGACGGCAGCGTCTTTGTCGGCACGGACGAGGATTTCGCTCCCTACCGCACCTCGGACTTTGAGATCACCTCCGGGCCCCATGCGGGCGTCTATCCATCGGTCCCAGTCGGCGGAGCGCAGTCACCGGCAATCCTTCCCGACCTGATGCTCGACGGACCGGTTGTCTACGGAGGCTACGGATGCCCGGACTCGGCGCCCATTCCGAGCCCGGAGGACGTCCCCGGATATCTCGACATGCTGGAGGAAGGTGAGGAGAAGATCGTTGCGCTGCAGCGGGGACCCTTCGACGATCCAAGTGCACCTGAGGAGGCGTGTTTCCCCGGAGAAAAGGCACACGAGGCCGTGGAGGCCGGCTGGGACGCCGTCCTCTTCGTCCAGTCACACGTCGGGCCGGAGGATCCTCCGTTCTGTGGTTCAGGCGCGTTCGTGGATGAAGTTGTCGGTGTCTGCACCAACCACGAGGCGTTCCACCGCTTGTTCGACGTGCCGCCCTTCACGCCGCCGTGGGAGTACCCCGATGGCCCCGCAATCGGAGACATCGGAGATCGCATCTCAGTGAGTTCCACTCTCGATGGGTGGGGTTACGTGCGAGTACTAGACACGTCCAACCCCGCAGCGCCGAACGAGGTGAGCCAGATCACCATTCCGGAAACCATCGATAAGGACTTTGCCTTTGGCTTCGGCGACCTCACGGTCCACGAGGTCGAAGTGCCCAGGGGCGACCCCAACGAAGGTGGTCCGAGTCCCGATGACGATGTGCTCGCGTACTTCTCCTGGTACTCGGGCGGACTTCGGGTAGTGGACATCTCCGATCCCGCAAGTCCCCAGGAAGTCGGGTTCTACATCGACGAGGACGGCAATAACTTCTGGGGTGTGGCGCTGGCACTAGACGAGAACGGTGACCGAATCATCCTGGCCAGCGACCGGGACTTCGGCCTGTTCATCTTCCGCTACACAGGAGATATCCCAACCCAGTAGCGACCCTGGCACTGCCGGAGTTCACATCCCAGATAGAGAACCGGCCCCCAAATCGGGGGCCGGTTCGTTTTAGCTCCCCCCGCGCCGTGAGGAGGAGCGAGAACGGCGCGCCCGCGATGGCCTGCCGGCGCGCCGGGCGTCTGAGATGGCAGTTAGGCACGAAATATTGGAGCCAACTGCCATCTCACGCAGTCGGTGTACATCTCTCGGCCGAGCGTGGACTGACCGATTACTTCGACGGTGATCCGGCCGTTGCTCTGCGCCTCGATCGATTCCAGGGTGCAGCCGATCGCGTACACGGGAATGTGCGGGAAACTCCCGGGCGGATCTCCCGGTTCCGTCCCGTCCGGGAGGTTTTCGGCGGCGTCGGGTTCCGGTGTCCCACACCATGGAGGCTCAATTGCTGCTCCCGCTGAGCCCCATTACGGCAACCGGCGCGGCCAATGCAAGCGAGAGCAGAATGGCTGCCCACACCCTTGCTCGTCGTGACATGGAAAGCGCTCCTCCGTGAGGTTGAACAGGGGACACCGAAACGCCCGAAGAGCTACATGCCCGTCCCTCCCCCCTATGTGGATCGATGCAGATTCCGGCCCTCGCCCCCGGCCGAATGGTCCAGAATCTATGCGGGCACGATCGGACAGGTCAAAGATTGCCTGTGGCCTGTCCCATTCAGTGTCACCAGACGGGACAATTCAGGGGGAATGCCAGTTGGTGGGAACGTCCGGATGTGACGTCGATGGAAGGTGACGGGTGAGCGATCTCGATCAAACCGCGGGCCGAGCCCGATGGCCGGTCGAACTCTCGGAGGTCGCCGCCGAACTCGACGCGCTCTTTCGTGGGAATCCCTACCTGAAACACATGGATGTTGAGGTGGAGACCTGGGGCCTGGGATGGGCACGGACGCGGATGACGCCCTCGACGGATGTGGCCAACATCACCGGTACCGCGCACGGGGGCGTGGTCGTGGGGCTCGCCGACGCCGCATTTGAGATCGCCTGCAACTCGTACGGTCGCCGTTGCGTCGCGGTTGAGCTGACCACCCACTTCCTCGCCCCGGGGCGGGCGGGAATCCCTCTGGTCGCAGAAGCCCTCGAGATAAGCCGCTCGGCGCGCATCGCCTCCTACTCCGTCGATGTGTCAGAGGGAGAAGGTTCTTCCAGACCGGTCGCCACCTTGCTCGCACTCGCCTACCGCTCCGAGAAATGGCACCTGGGGGCGGATCGGTATCCGGAGGAATGGAAAGCCCGCCACTAGCGACTGCGCGACGAAAGATATGGCGCTTACTCACGGTTCCGCCCGCTTCCCTCGCGATATCCTTGCACCTGCGGCCGGGGCTCCGAGTC
>OCZV010000104.1_pt1 | contig 30903 bp, 30 predicted proteins | sample 1539051 | NCBI WGS metagenome assembly OCZV01 (sample SAMEA3113581, study PRJEB22503) | soil metagenome
CAGACGTTGCGCGAAAGGCGGGCTGCGCGACGATCGTCGTGCTCTCGAAGTGGGACCTCACGGAGGTGCGGATCGAGGACGTCCGTCCCCGGCTCGAGTCGAGGATCCGCCAGCGACCACCCGTGATCGCCGTCTCGGCGGTCACAGGCCGCGGCCTCGAGCGCCTCCTCCGCCTCATCGTGGACGTCTTCGCCCGCTACACGAGGCGCACCCCGACCGCGGAGCTCAACCGGGCATTGCAGGAGCTGCGAGAGGCGAGGCAGCCGCCTGGTCGGCGGGGGCGTCGGCTGAACCTCCTGTACGGGACGCAGGTGAGCGTCCGGCCCCCGCGCTTCCGCCTCTTCGTGAACGATCGCAGCCTCGTCACGCGTGACTACGGGTTCTGGGTCGAGAACGAGCTGCGCCGGCGCTTCGCGCTCGAGGGCGTGCCGGTCTCCATCGACTTCGTGACCTCGCAGTGAAGGCGGTCGTCGTCGGCGCGGGATCGTGGGGGTCGACGTTCGCGTGCCTCCTCCGGGACAACGGCCACGCCGTGACGCTCGCGGCCCGAGACCGCGAGCAGGTGGCCGCGATCGCCGAGACGTCGCGCAATCCGCGGTACGTGCCCGAGGCAGACCTCCGCGGGATCGCCGCGGCGACGATCGAGGAGGCGCCGTACGAGGACGCGGAGCTCGTCGTCGTCGCCGTCCCGAGCCGCGTCTTCGGCGAGGTCGTGGCCTCGCTCCCCGGGGATGCGCCGATCCTGAGCCTCACGAAGGGGCTCGACCCGGCGACCGGGGAGCGGCTCTCGACGCTCGTGCGGGGCCGCGCTGTCGCGGTGCTCTCCGGGCCGAACATCGCGGACGAGATCGTGCGCGGCCTCCCCGCGGCCGCGGTCGTCGCAAGCGAAGATCTCGAGCTCGCGGTCCGGCTCCAGCTCGCCGTGAACTCGACGATCTTCCGCGTGTACGTGAACGAGGACGTCGCGGGCGTGGAGCTGTGCGCGGCGGCGAAGAACGTGATCGCGCTCGCCGCGGGCGGCGCCGACGGCCTCCGGCTCGGCGACAACGCCAAGGCCGCTCTGGTCGCACGTGGGCTCGCCGAGATGGGCCGCTTCGCCGATGCGGCCGGCGCGCGGCCGGACACGTTTGCCGGCCTCGCCGGCATGGGCGACCTCATCGTGACCTGCTGGGCGCCGACGGGACGGAACCGACGCGCCGGCGAGCTCATCGCCCAGGGCGCGTCGGCCGAGGAGGCGGTCGCGGAGATCGGCATGGTCGTGGAGGGCTTGACGACCGCTCCCGTGCTCCGCGACGTCGCGCACCGGGTCGGCGTCGAGATGCCGATCACCGAGGGCGTCTGCGCGGTGCTCCAGGGCACGTCGCTGACCGATCTCGTGCAGCAGCTCATGCGCCGCGAGCCCACGACCGAGTAGGCGAGGCTTGCCTCGCCCGGCATCTCGAACCCGACACGCATAGGATCGAGTCCCCCGTTGATCTCGACACTCGTCGTCCGAGACGCCCGCGCCGAAGATGCCGAGGAGTTCGTTCGCGCGCACGAAGCGGCGTGGGACGCGGCGCTCAGCCCGATCGTCGGCAAGAGACTGGCGGAGCTTGCCCCGTTCGACGATCGCGTGGAGCGCTTTCGGGCCGGCTTCGCCCAACCGCCCCCGGACGTCGGTGCGTGGATTGCCGAGAGGGATGGGACGACGCTGGGGGTCGCCGTACGCGTGGGATCCGAGCTTCGCGACCTCTATGTCGTTCCGGAAGCCTGGGGTACGGGCGTGGCCGCCGCTCTGATGACGGAAGCGGTGGATGCGATTCGCAACTCTGGTGCCTCTGAAGCGACCCTCTGGGTCGGTGCGGCCAACGCACGTGCTCGCCGCTTCTACGAACGAACGCGCTGGGTGGCGAGCGGCGAGACGCGGACGAGTGCGCTCGGCCCGGAGGAGGTTCGCTACCGCCGCACCGTGTGACAGCGGGTTCCCGACTTGCGTGCTAGGTAGCCTTCCGGGCCATGGCCGCGCGCTCGTTCTCGTTCACGTCGGAGTCCGTCACGGAGGGGCATCCGGACAAGATCGCCGACCAGATCTCGGACTCGGTTCTCGACGCGATCCTGGCCGACGACCCGAACGGCCGAGTGGCCTGCGAGACGCTCGTGACCACCGGTCTGGTCGTCGTCGCCGGCGAGATCAGCACCGAGACGTACGTGGACATCCCGGCGGTGGTCCGGCGAACCATCACCGACATCGGATACACGGATTCGCGGTTCGGCATCGACGGGGACACCTGCGGCGTGGCGACCTCGATCCAGGACCAGTCGCCCGACATCGCCGCGGGCGTCGATCACGCCGAGGAGGAGCGTGACAAGGGCTCGCGCGACCCCCTCGATCGGGTGGGGGCCGGTGACCAGGGGATGATGTTCGGCTACGCCTCACGGGAGACCGAACAGCTGATGCCGATGCCGATCGCCATGGCCCACGCCCTGGCGAAGCGCCTTGCCGATGTCCGCAAAGCCGGCGTGATCCCGTACCTCCGTCCCGACGGCAAGAGCCAGGTCACGATCGAGTACGAGGACGGCCGGCCGGTCCAGGTCGACACCGTGGTGATCTCAGCTCAGCACGCCCCGAACGTCGATCGTGACTCGCTGCTGGAGCCCGACCTGAAGGAGCACGTGATCGAGCCCGTGCTGGTGGAGTTCGGAGTTGAGCACGAAGGTTGGAGGCCGATCATCAACCCGACCGGCACCTTCGAGGTCGGCGGCCCGAAGGCCGACACCGGGCTGACCGGGCGGAAGATCATGGTCGATTCGTACGGGGGAATGGCTCCGCACGGCGGCGGCTGCTTCAGCGGGAAGGACGCCACCAAGGTCGACCGTTCCGCGGCCTACATGGCCCGGTACGCGGCTAAGAACGTGGTGGCGGCGGGCCTGGCCGAACGGCTTCAGCTCCAGGTGGCCTACGCGATCGGCAAGGCGCACCCGGTCTCGTTCGTCGTCGAGACCTTCGGCACCGAAGAGGTCGACCCGGCCCGGCTGGGGGCGACGCTCACCGAGGTCTTCGACTTCCGGCCGGCGGCCATCATCGAGGCGCTGGATCTCCGCCGGCCCATCTACGGGGAGACCGCCTGCTACGGGCACTTCGGCCGAAAGGGCTTCCCCTGGGAGGAGACCGACCGCGCCGAGGACCTCCGCCGGGCCCTCGCCTGAGCCGGGCGGCGTCCCGGTCGACGTCGCCGTCGACGTCCCCCGCCTCGAGCTCGATCGCCCCTTCACCTATCTCCTGCCCGAGGAGCACGCGCCCGGAACCGGCCTCCGGGTGTCGGTCTCGTTCCACGGGCGAACGGTGCGCGGGTGGGTCCTCGGGCCGGCGGCCGAGCGCCCGGCGCGTGTTCTTCCGATCAGGCGGGTGCTGTCGAGGGTGCCGATCCTGGACGACCACCTGCTCGGGCTGGGCCGGTGGATGGCCGAGCGATATGTGGTCCCGCTGTCGCTGGCCATCGGCGCGATGCCGCCGCCTCGCGTGGCCTCCGAGGAGACCGCGCCGGCGGGGGAGCGCTCGAGCCGAGCGATTGAGCCGGTAGTGGCCAGGAAGCTCGAGCGGTACCGCGGTGGTCCCGAGCTCCTGCGGGCGTGCGCCGAGGGGTCCGGGGCGTTCGCCGTCCGTCCACTCCCCGATGACGAGGCCGACGTGTGCCTCGAGGCGGTGTGGGCCTGCCTGCGCGGGCGGCGCCGGGCCGTGGTGGTCGTGCCCGAGGCGGAACCGCTTCCGGCCACGGCGCGGGCGGTGGCCGATGCGGCCGGTGACGCCGCGATGCTGTACATCGGGGGGGAGCCGAGGGAGCGGTACCGAGCCTGGCTGGACATGCTGGCGGGCCGCTTCGACGTCGTGGTCGGCACGAGGTCGGCGGTGTTCGCTCCGCTCGAGAACCTCGGCCTGATCTGGGTCCATCGCGACGCTCATCCCGGCCACCGAGAGGAGCGAGCCCCACGCCACCACGTTCGGGAGGTCGCCCTGGCCCGGGCCGGCATCCAGGGCGCGGTGTGCGTCGTTGCCGGCCTGTCCACTTCGACCGAGACCGCCACACTGGTTGAGCGCGGATCGATGGCGGCGGTGCGGCCGTCCCGGGCCGAGGAACGGGCCGCCTCGCCGCTGGTGGAGACCACGCCCCCGGAGCGGGAGGACCGGTCGCCGCGACTGGCCCGGCTGCTGCGTGACGCCGATGGCGCGTTCCTCCTGGTGTCCCGGCTCGGCTACGGGGTGGCCCGGTCCTGCCGGCGGTGCAGCGAGCCCGCCAGGTGCGCCCGGTGTGTGGGCCCGGTGGTCCTCCGGGAGGGTCGGGCGTCGTGCGCGGTCTGCCGCGCGGCGGCGGTCTGTCCGACCTGCGGCTCTGAGCGGTTCGCGGTCGAGCGGGGCGGAACCGAACGCGTGGAGGAGTGGGCCCGGCACGTGACCGGGCTCCCCGTCACCCGAGTCGAGTCCGGGGGCGACGCGCTCCCGCCGAAGCCCGGACGGGTCATCGTCGGCTCCGCCGCGGCGGTGAAGGACTTCGGCTCCACGCAGGCGGTGCAGCTGGTGGCGATCCTGGATCCGGATCGGGCCCGGCGGCGGGAGGGGCTGTCGGCCCCGGACCAGGCGCTGGCCACGTGGATGGAGGCTGCGCGGTGGGCAGGCCCGAGGGGTCGGGGCCACCGGGTGCTCGTCCAGACCCGGGATTCCGGCGATCCGGCGATCCAGGCGCTGATCCGATGGGACCCCGAGGTCCTGCACCGGGCCGAGCGGGCGCGCCGTCGAGCGGCCGGATTCCCACCGGCCCACCCGGTATACCGGGTGGTGGGCACCGCCGCATCGGCCGATGCCCTGGCGTCGCTCCGCCCCGTGCACCTCCTCCAGTCGAGCGTCGGTGGGGAGACGGTATCCTTGATCACGATCGACCCCGACGCCGTTCGCAGGTTCCGAGAGCGCGTCGTGGCGTGGGTGGGGGAGGGGATCGTCACCAGGGTGGAGGCCGAACCGCAGCTGTGAGCGTGATGCCGATCAGGACGTTCGGGGACCCGGTGCTCCGGGAGCCGGCCCGGCCGGTCGAGTCGTTCGACGACGCCCTGCGCCGACTTGCCGACGACATGGTCGAGACGATGCACGACGCGCCAGGTGTCGGCCTGGCCGCCCCCCAGGTCGGCCGGTCGCTCCGGCTGATCGTGTTCGATCTCCAAGACGAGCAAGGCTCTCGGGCGCTGGCGAACCCCGTCCTCCGCGACGAATGGGGCGAGCAGATCGAGGAGGAGGGTTGCCTGTCGATCCCGGGCCTGTACTATCCGGTCCGCCGCGCGGCCAGGGTGTGGGCTGAGGGCTTCGATCTCGACGGAAACGCGGTCACGATCGAGGCCGAGGAGCTCCTGGCCCGGGTGCTGCAGCACGAGGTCGACCACCTCGCCGGCGTGCTGTTCCTCGACCGGCTCGACGCCGAGCATCGGACCGAGGCCCTGTCGGCCATCCGCGACCAGACCCTGGGTCTCCAGCCGGTTGCCCACGACCCCAACCGCGCGCTCTGAGAGTCCGTGCGGGCGGCCTTTCTGGGCAACGCCCCGTGGTCGGTGCCCTCGCTGCAGGCCCTGGCGACGTCCCGGCATGAGGTCGTCGCGGTGATCACCAGGGATCCCCGACCGGCCGGGCGCGGGGGGCGGCCCCGCCCCACCGCCGTGGCCGAGGCCGCGCGCGGCCTCGAGCTTCGCTTGGTCGAAGCCCCCACCGTGAAACACGGGGAGGGACTAGAGGCGCTGCGGGGCGCGGCGCCGGAGGTGCTCGCCGTGGTGGCCTACGGGGAGATCCTGCCTGCCGAGGTGCTGGCCCTCCCCACGGTGGCCCCGGTCAACGTGCACTTCTCCCTGCTCCCGGTCCTCCGGGGCGCCGAGCCGGTCCGCCGGGCCATCCTCCAGGGGTTCGACACGACCGGGGTGACCACGATCCGGATGGACGAGGGGATGGACACGGGGCCGATCCTCCTTCAGGCGGAGGAGCCGATCCAGCCGGAGGACGATGCCGGCTCGCTGGGGGAGCGGCTGGCATGGCTCGGCGGGAGGCTCCTGGTCGAGACGCTGGACGGGCTGGCCGCCGGGACGCTCCAGGAGCGCCCGCAGGACCACGGCGCCGCCACCGTCGCGCCGAAGCTGAAGCCGGAGGAGGAGTGGATCGACTGGTCGGACCCGGCCGAGGCCGTGGTCCGGCGGGTGCGAGCCCTGGCTCCCGAGCCTGGCGCGAGAACGCGGTTCCGCGACCGGGTGGTGAAGGTCCTGCGCGCGACGGCCGTCGCCGGGAGTGGCCCGCCAGGCACCGTCGTCGAGCCGGACGGCCCCCTGGTCGCCGCGGGGAGGGGGGCGGTCGCCCTGGACCTGGTCGTCCCCGAGGGCCGGAAGCCGATGGATGGCGCCGCCTTCGCCCGGGGGCGGCGTCCGGAGCCCGGTGAGCGGTTCGGCTAGGGGGGTCGCCGCCGAGGCGGTTCGCCGGGTCGCCGACGGCGAGGCGTTCTCGAACCTCCTCCTGCCATCGCTCCTCGACCGGGCCGGTCTGGCCGGGCGCGAGCGGGCCCTGGCCACCGAGCTCACCTACGGCACGCTCCGCCGGCTGGTCCCGATCGACCGGGCCCTCTCCGACCTGGTGCGGCGGCCGCTGGAGCGGGCGCCGGCCTCCGCCCGGGCCGCCCTTCGCCTCGGTGCGTACCAGCTGCTCCATACCCGGATCCCGGCCCACGCGGCGGTGACCGAGACGGTCGCCCTGGTGCCCTTGCGACAGCGCGGCTTCGTCAATGCCGTCCTCCGCCGACTGACCGCCGACCGTCCCGAGCCGCCCTCGGGGGCCGACGACGCTGCTATGGCGGTCAGGACGGGGCTGGCGCCCTGGGCCGTGGCGGAGCTCCGTCGGCTCCTCGGCGAGGAGGCCGAGGAGGCCGCCGCTGCGCTGGCCTCGCCGGCGCCGCTCCCGCTCCGCACGAACACCTGCCGGACCACGCCCGAGCGTCTGGCCCGGCGGCTCGTGGATGCCGGGCTCGAGCCACAGCTGGGCGCGCTCCATCCCGGCACGCTGCGTCTGCACGGCGGCCGGCCCTCGGAGCTCCCCGGGTTCGCGGAAGGGTGGTTCACGGTGCAGGACGAAGCCTCGGCGTGGGTGGTCGACGTCCTCGAGCCCGAGCCGGGCAACCGGGTGCTCGACGCGTGCGCCGGCCCGGGCGGGAAGGCCACCGACATCGCCTGCCGCGCCGGATCGGTTGTCGCTGCCGACGTCTCGCCCCGGCGCCTCGGCCTGGTCCGTCGCACGGCCGACCGGCTCGGCGTGACGGCCCGGCTGGTGGCCCAGGATGCGGCCCGCCCGGCGCTGCGCGAAGGGTTCGACCGGATCCTGGTGGACGCGCCGTGCACCGGCATCGGGGCGGCTCGGCGCCGGCCCGAGCTCCTGTGGCGGCCTCGGCGCACGGACCTCTCCCGGCTGGCCCGGCTCCAGGTCCGGATCGCCGTCGGCGCCGCCTCGCTCCTGGCACCGGGCGGCATCATGGTGTACTCGGTGTGCACGTTCCCCCGGGCCGAGACCGACGCGGCGTGCGACGCTCTTCTGGGCAAGGCCCCGTACCTGCGGCCCGATCCGTTCGCCGGCCCCGACGGGTCCTCGATCACTCGAGCGCGACTGTGGCCGCACCGGCACGGGACCGACGCGATGTTCGTGGCCCGGTTCCGCCGAGCTGACTAGCGCCGGGAGCGGCCGCGGGGCGAGAATCCGCCGGATGCGTCGGGTCGCCGCTTCGATCCTGTCAGCCGACTTCGCCCGCCTCGGCGAGCAGATCAAGGCGGTCGAACCCCATGCCGACATCATCCATGTGGATGTGATGGACGCCCACTTCGTCCCACCCCTCACGATCGGGCCGGTGGTGGTGCAGTCTCTCCGACCGGTGACCGATCGAACCCTGCACGCCCACCTGATGGTGGAGCGTCCCGAGGCGCTGTTCGAGGACTTCGCCGAGGCGGGCACGGACCTGGTGACCTTCCACATCGAGGCGGCCGCCGAGCCTGCCGCGGCGGTGCGGAGGGCCGGCGATCTCAAGATGCGCCCCGGCATCGCCGTCAACCCCGAGACGCCGATCGAGTCGGTGTTCCCTCATCTCGAGGAGCTGGACAACGTGATCGTGATGACCCTGGCTCGGACCGGGTGGGCGGGGCAACCGTTCCAGGAGTCCAGCCTTCCCAAGATCGAGGCGGTACGCCGGGAGATCGATCGCCGGGGGCTCGAGGTCGACGTGGTCGTGGATGGCGGCATCGACGAGGAGAGCGCCCCGAAGTGCCTGGCGGCCGGGGCCACCGTGCTGGCGGCGGCATCGTCGATCTTCAAGGCGGACGATCCGGCGGAGGCGGCGGCCCGCCTGGCCGAGCTGGCCCGGAGCCATCGGCCGTGAGCGACCGTGTCCTTGTGGTCGACGACGACCCGGACATCGCCCGGTTCATCGAGGTGAACCTGCGCACCCAGGGATTCGAGGTCCACCTGGCCTCCGACGGGGTCGAGGCCCTGGAGCGGGCCCGGGAGGTGTTGCCGGACCTGGTGCTCGTCGACGTGATGATGCCACGGATGGACGGCTTCCAGGTCGTGGACCGGCTCCGGTCGGACCCGCGCACGGCCAACGTGTCGATCATCATGCTGACGGCGAAGGCGCTCACCGCGGACAAGGTCCTGGGGATCACCACGGGGGCCGACGACTACATCATCAAGCCGTTCGACCCGATCGAGCTGGTGGCCCGGGTCAAGGGCACGCTTCGACGGGCCCGGGAGATGCGGGCCATGTCCCCACTGACCGGACTTCCCGGCAACGCCCGGATCCAGCAGGAGCTGCAGCGGCGGATCGACGCCGGCGAGGCGTTCGCTCTCCTCTACGCCGACCTCGACAACTTCAAGGCGTACAACGACCACTACGGCTTCCTGCGGGGCGATGAGGCGCTCCGGTCGGTCGGCCGGATCGTCCAGGACGTGGCCGTGGAGATCGGCGGCACGTCGGTCTTCGTCGGCCACCTGGGCGGCGACGACTTCGTGCTGGTCAGCCCGATCGAGCTCGCGGAGGCGCTGTGCACCCGGATCATCGCGAGCCTGGACAGCGAGATCCCACTCCTCTACGACGAGGGAGACCGTGGGCGGGGACACATCGAGGTCCAGAACCGCCAGGGCCGCATCGAGCAGTTCCCTCCGCTGTCGATCTCGATCGGCGTGGCGACCTCGGATCGGCGCCGGTTCTCCCATCCCGGCGAGGCGGTGACCGTGGCCACGGAGCTGAAGGAGTACGTCAAGCGGGCGCCCGGGTCCGGGTTCGCCTTCGACCGCCGTGGCCGCGGCAGCCAGCGCACCGGCTCCGAACCGACCTATACTGAGGGCTAGAAGCTCGTCTTCGGGGCGGGGTGGAACTCCCCACCGGCGGTGAGAGTCCGCGACCCCCTGGACGCCATCCAGGGGTTGACCCGGTGGAATTCCGGGACCGACGGTCACAGTCCGGAAGGGAGGAGGCGAGCGGCCGGCGCACGCCCGGCCGCAGCGTCGCCCTCCGCCGCCCCGGGAAAGGGTCGTGGTGGACGACCGGTACATGCGGAGGGCGCTGGACCTGGCGGCCCGGGGCACCGGGCTCGTCTCTCCCAACCCCCTGGTCGGCGCAGTGCTCGTCCGCGACGGCGAGGTCGTGGGCGAGGGCTGGCACGAGGGCCCGGGGCGTCCCCACGCCGAGGTGGTGGCCCTCGAGGAAGCCGGCGATCGCGCCCGCGGCTCGACCCTGTACGTGACCCTGGAGCCCTGTGCCCACTACGGGCGGACGCCGCCGTGCGCACCCCGCGTGATCGAGGCGGGCGTGACCCGGGTCGTGGCGGCCATGACCGACCCGAACCAGGCGGTGGACGGTCGGGGCCTGGCCGCCCTCCGGCTGGCGGGCGTCGAGGTCTCGGTCGGCCTGATGGCGAACCGGGCGGAGGTGCTGAACGCGGCCTTCCTCAAGCATCTCCGCACGGGCCTCCCACACGTCACGCTGAAGATGGCGGCCTCGCTCGACGGGAAGGTGGCGGCCCGTGACGGCACCTCGCGATGGATCACGGGCGAGGAGGCCAGGGCCGAGGTGCACCGGATGCGTGCGGCCGCCGACGCCATCATGGTCGGGGCCGGGACGGCCTTCCGCGACGACCCCTCGCTGACCGTTCGGGACCCCGCGTATCAGGGCCGCCCGACCCTCAGGGTCGTGGTGGACGGACGAGGGATCGTCCCCGAGAGCCATCGGGTGTTCTCGGAGGGCCCCGCTCCGACCCTGGTCGCGACGACCGAGGGCGCGCCGGCGTGGCGGCGCGACGCGTGGCGGGCAGCCGGGGCCGAGGTCCTTGTGCTCGACGATGCCGGCTCGGCGCTGATCCCGCTCGAGGACCTCCTCCGCGAGCTCGGCAAGCGCGACGTCCAGCGAGTGCTGCTGGAGGGCGGCCCCACGCTGGCGTGGGAAGCGGTCCGCGGGGAGCTCGTCGACGAGGTCGTCCTGTTCTTCGCTCCGATCCTGGTCGGCGGCCAGGACGCACCCAGCGTGCTCATGGGTGGGGGGATCCCCACGATCGCCGCGCCGTTCAGGCTCGACCTCGACGAGGTCGTGCGGGTCGGTCCCGACATCAAGGTGGTGGCACGTGTTCACCGGGATCGTTGAGGAGCGAGGTCGGGTTCGGGAGGCCGGCCGTCGGCTGGTCGTCGAGTGCCGGACGGTGTCGGCCGACGCCGAGGTCGGGAGCTCGATCGCCGTGAGCGGAGTGTGCCTGACGGTCGTGGATCGCCTCGATGACGCCCTGGCGTTCGACCTGAGCGAGGAGAGCATGGCCCGTACCACGCTGGGGGCGCTCCGGCCCGGCGACGCGGTGAACCTGGAGCGCCCGGTGACCCTGGCCACCCGCCTCGGTGGCCACCTGGTTCAGGGCCACGTCGACGGCGTGGCCACGGTGGAGGCCGTGGACGGCGATGGGGCAACGGTCCGGGTCCGCCCCGCCGACGGCCTGGGCCGGTACGTGGTGGGCAAGGGCTCGGTGGCGGTGGACGGCGTCAGCCTCACGGTCGCGGCGGTTCGGGACGGCACGTTCACGGTGGTCCTGGTCCCACACACGAGGGACGTCACCACACTGGGAGGGTTGGCCCCGGGCGACCGGGTCAACCTCGAGGTCGACGTGATGGCCAAGTACATCGAGGCCCTGGCGGGGATTCGAGGATGAGCGAGCCGGCCCTGCACGCGACGCGCGGTTCCTCCCCCTTCGACACGATCGAGGACGCCATCGAGGACATCCGGAAGGGCCGGATGGTGATCGTCGTCGACGACGAGGACCGGGAGAACGAGGGTGACCTGATCATGGCCGCCGAGCTGGTGACCCCGGAGCGGATCGCGTTCATGGTCCGCCACACCAGCGGCGTGATCTGCATGCCGATCGTGGGGGAGCGGCTCGACGAGCTGGAGATCCCACTGATGGTGGCCGACGCCACCGACCTGCAGCGGACGGCCTTCACAGTCTCGGTCGACGCGCTGAAGGGGACCACCACGGGGATCTCGGCCTCCGACCGGGCTGCCACGATCCGGGCCATCGTGGACCCCGGGACGACGCCGAGGGACCTGGTGCGCCCCGGCCACATCTTCCCGCTGCGCTACTGCGAGGGCGGTGTCCTCAAGCGCGCCGGCCACACCGAAGCGGCGGTGGACCTGGCCCGGCTGGCCGGCCTCCATCCAGCCGGGGCCCTGGGGGAGATCGTCAACGAGGACGGCACGATGGCCCGCCTGCCCCAGCTGACGCGGTTCGCCGCCGCGCACGGGCTCCGGATCGTCTCGATCTCGGACCTGATCGAGTACCGCCGCCGCGGGGAGCGGCTGGTGCGCCGGGTCGCCGACGCCTGGATCCCCACGATCTACGGCCGGTTCCAGGCGGTGGCGTTCGAGAGCTCGGTCGACGGCCGCGTGCACGTGGCCATGGTGCTCGGCGACGTGGGGAACGGCCGGGACATCCTGGTGCGGGTGCACTCCGAGTGCCTGACCGGCGACGTGTTTCACTCGCTGCGGTGCGACTGCGGGACACAGCTCGACGACGCCCTCGGCAAGATCGGCGCCGCCGGGCGGGGGGTGGTGCTGTACATCCGGGGCCACGAGGGGCGGGCCATCGGCCTGACCCACAAGCTCAGGGCCTACCGGCTCCAGGAACAGGGAGCCGACACCGTCGAGGCGAACCAGGCGCTGGGGTTCGAGCCGGATCCGCGTGACTACGGGATCGGCGCGCAGATCCTGTACGAGCTCGGCGTCCGCACGATGCGGCTGTTGACGAACAACCCCACCAAGCGGGCCGGCCTCGAGGGATACGGGCTGTCGATCGTCGAGCGGGTTCCGCTCGAGACCACCCCGACCGAGCACAACATCGCGTACCTCCGGGCAAAGCGGGAGAAGCTCGGCCACCTGCTGGAGAACCTCGAGCCGGGCGGGGGCGGCTCGTGAGCCCGATCGTGCACGAGGGATCGCGGGCGGCACGGGGCCGTCGGTTCGCCGTCGCGGTGAGTCGGTTCAACGACGTCATCACCTCGAAGCTGCTCGACGGCGCGCTGGCGGCGTTCCGACACCACGGTGTGGCCGACGATGACGTCGAGGTGGCGTGGACGCCGGGTGCCTTCGAGCTGCCGCTGGTGGCCAAGCGGCTGGCCGAGACCGACGGGTTCGATGCGGTCGTCTGTCTGGGCGCGGTCATCCGCGGCGAGACCGCGCACTTCGACTACGTGGCCGGGGCGTGCGCTCGCGGGATCCAGCGCGTGGGCCTGGATACCGGTGTGCCGTGCGTGTTCGGCGTGCTCACCACCGACACGTTGGCTCAGGCCCTCGACCGCGCCGGCGGTGACCATGGGAACAAGGGATGGGAGGCGGCCACCGCGGCGGTGGAGATGGCCGGCCTCCTCGACGAGCTGCCGAAGGGAGCGCCATGATCGTGGAGAAGCCGTGGGGCAAGGTGGCGACCTACGCGCTCAACCAGCCATCCTCGGTCCGGATCATCACGATCGAGCCGGGGCAGACGACCAGCGAGCACTACCACCAGCTCCGCGACGAGATGTGGGTCGTGCTCGACGACGGGCTGCGGATCCAGGTCGGCAATCGGGTGGTCGACGCCAGGACCGGCGAGGAGTTCGTGGTTCGGGCCGAGGAGCCGCATCGCATCACGAACACCGGCGAGCGGCGCGGGCGTGTCCTGGAGATCGCCCACGGCTACACGACCGAGGACGACACGTTCCGCCTGCAGGACGACTACGGGCGACCGCTCGAGCCAAGCTGGTAGTCGGTGGTGCCGGCCAGGTTGCGGAGGATGGCCTCCTCGGCCTCGCCGACCGGGAGGACCGCGGCGGGCTCCTCCACCGGCGGCGGCGCGTGCAACGCGTCGACCGTGTAGATCTGGCCTTTCCAGTAGAGGTCCTCGAGGAGCTGAACCAGCGTCGGGTCGAACCACCATCCCGACTTGTCCCGGAGGAACGCCAGCACCTCCTGCACGGGCTGCGGGTCCCGGTAGGGGCGCTTGCACGTGAGAGCCTCGAACACGTCGACGACCGACACGATCCGGCCAACGCGGGAGATGTGCTCGCCGGCCAGGCCGCGCGGATAGCCGCTGCCGTCCCACCGCTCGTGGTGGGCCCGGATGCCCTCGGCGATCTGGCGGAGCTCTGGCGAGACGGAGAGGAGGAGGTCCGCGCCCATGTCGGAGTGCCGGCGCATGTTCTTCGTCTCCTCGTCGTTCAGGCGCCCCGGCTTCTGCAGGATGCGTTCGGGGATCCCGATCTTGCCGAGGTCGTGCAGAAGCCCGGCCCAGTACACGGCCCGGAGGTCATCCGGCTCCAGGTCCAGGGCCAGGCCCATCACCCGGGCATTGTGGGCCACTCGTGACGAGTGGCCGCCGGTGGGCTCGTCCCGGAGCTCGACCGTTGAGGCGAACGTCGACAGCGTCCTGGCGTGGATCGTGGCCACCTTCTTGATCAGGTCCTCGTTCTGCCGGAACCGCCGCTCCAGCAGCTCCTGGGTGGCTCCCAGGAACCCGCCGATGAATACGAAGAAGCTGCTCAGCACCACCCAGTCCGTCGCCGACTGGGTGGAGCCGGGGATCCACACCCCGGCCACAAGACCGGCCAGCAACCCCACCACGACGCCGCCGGTGGTCTTGAACACCACCGCGGCCAGGATGATCGGCACGTAGAGCAGGTGCACCCACGGCGTGGGCGGGCCCTCCATCGCGTACATGAGGAAGGCGGAGCCGACCAGGAGGGCACCCACAACGAGCCCGGCCCAGATCCGTCCCGGGCCTTGCAGTCTGCGCCAGGCATCCATCCGACTTGCGGGAACGCCGGGCTCCCGTCCGGTCGGGGGGGATGCCTGCCTGCGAGCGATCTCGCGGGCACTCATGGCCTGACGAGGGTGCGGCCATCCGGTTGCCGTGTCCAGTCGGGTGTTCGGCGGAGGGGTGGGCCGTCCGGCGGAGTCCGGTCTATGCGGCCTGGACCTGGTGTGCTAGGCTCCCCGACTGTATCGGTGGGCCGAGCGCAAGGAGGTAACGGGGTTGGCCCAGGGAACGGTCAAGTGGTTCAGCAACGAGAAGGGGTATGGCTTCATCGCCCGCCCCGACGGTGACGACGTATTCGTGCACTTCTCGGCGATTGAGGGTGACGGCTACAAGACGCTCTCCGAGGGCCAGGAGGTCGAGTTCGACATCGTCGACGGGCCGAAGGGTCAGCAGGCGGCCAACGTCCGCCCGATCCAGTAGGTGCGACCAGGGCTCGTATACTACGGTTGCGAATGATCGTCCGCCACCCACGCTGGTGAGTTCCCGCCCACGCCTTCCCCGGAGGTGATGCCGAGTCTCGGTTGAGCCTCGCATCAACGAACGCATCCGGGCGCCGCAGGTTCGGCTGGTCGGGGCGGACGGCGCCCAGATCGGGATCGTCTCGGTCCAGGACGCGCTAGAGCGAGCCCGCATCGCGGACCTCGATCTGGTCGAGGTGGCGCCACAGGCGAACCCGCCGGTGGCCCGGATCATGGACTACGGGAAGTACAAGTACGAGCGGGCGATGCGACAGAAGGAGGCCCGCAAGAAGCAGGCCCGGATCGAGGTCAAGGAGATCAAGTTCCGGCCCAAGATCGACCGACACGATTACGAGACGAAGAAGGGACACGTGGTCCGGTTCCTCGAGGCCGGGGCGCGGGTGAAGGTGACGATCATGTTCCGAGGAAGGGAGATGGCCCACACCGAGCTGGGGCAGCGGATCCTCGACCGGCTCGTGGAGGACCTGGACGGCCTGGCCACCGTGGAGCAGCCGTCGAAGCTGGACGGCCGGAACATGGTCATGGTCCTGGCGCCGACCAGGAAGCCGGCCCCGCGCGGGCCGCAAGCCGCGTCGGCGACCGAGCAGAAGGAGCGAGCGTGAAGCGGAAGACGCACCGTGGGGCCGCCAAGCGGTTCCGGGTGACCAGGAAGGGCAAGGTCCTCCACCGAGGGGCGAACCGCAATCACAACCTCGGGAAGAAGGGGTCCAGCCGGAAGCGGCGACTGACCCGGACCGGCGAGGTTCGCGAGGAGCGCTCCACCGTTCTCCGGCTCCTGGGGAGGCGGTAGCGTGCCCAGGGTGAAGCGCGGCGTCCACGCCCGGAAGAAGCGCCGGGAGGTGCTCGAGCGGGCCAAGGGGTACCGGGGGGCGCGCTCTCGACGGTTCCGCGTGGCTCGCGAGCAGCTGCTGCACTCGGGCCAGTACGCCTACCGCGACCGTCGGGCCAAGAAGCGGGAGTTCCGGCGGCTGTGGATCACCCGGATCGGCGCCGCGGCGCGGCGGAACGGGCTGTCGTACTCCTCGTTCATGCGGGGGCTGCGGAGCGCCGAGCTCGACCTCGACCGGAAGGTCCTGGCCGACATCGCGGCGCGGGATCCCAAGGGGTTCGCGGCACTGGCCGAGGTGGCTCGCCAGGGTCTGGGCGCGTGACCTCCCCGGGGGCACGCCCCCCGATCACCAGCACGAAGAACCCCAAGGTCGCCGACGCCGCCAAGCTCGCCAAGCGGGGGCTCCGCGACAAGCGAAGGCGCTTCCTCGTCGAGGGGGCTCAAGCCGCGGCGGAGGCCGTCGCCACCGGCGCGGCGGAGCAGATCTTCCACGTCCCGGGCTCGACCGGCCGGGTCCCCCAGGTCGTCGAGGCGGCCCGGGCGGCGGGCCTCGAGGTCGAAGCGGTGTCTGAGGCCGTTATGGCCCACCTGACATCGGCCGTCACCCCGCAGGGCATCGTTGCCGTGGCCGGCTACATGGACGTTCCGCTTTCCGACCTCGGGCCCGGAACGGTTCCGGTCCTCTGCTCGGTCCGCGACCCCGGCAACGCCGGGACCGTCCTCCGCTCGGCCGACGCTTTCGGCGCCGCCGGGGTGGTGTTCACCACCGATTCGGTCGACGCCTACAACGCCAAGGCCGTTCGGTCCTCGGCGGGGTCGCTGTTCCACGTGCCGATCGTCCGAGAGGTCCAGGCCGCGGCGGCGGTGGAGGAGCTGCGAGATGCGGGGGCCACGATCCTGGCCGCGGCCGCGGACGGCGAGCTCGAGGCGGCCCAAGCGGACCTGTCCGGCTACACCGCGCTCCTCCTCGGCAACGAAGCCTGGGGCCTGCCCGCCGAGATCCGGGCGATGGCCGACGGCTCCGTCCGGGTGCCCATCCTGGGACGGGCAGAATCCCTCAACCTGGCCGCGGCGGCGGCCATCCTCCTGTTCTTGTCGGCGACGGGCGGACGCTCCCGCGGGAGCGACCTGGCCGCCGTCATCTCCGGTTCGGTGCACGACGTCCGGCTCCCGCTCACTGCGCTGAAGGGGTTCGCCTCGACGCTGGTGGACCGGTGGGACCGATTCCAGGATCCGGCCCGCCACGGCATGGTCGAGGGGATGCTCCTCGACATCGAACGGGTCTCGTCGATGATCGGGCTCATGGTGGACGCCGCTCGCATCGAACAGGGCCGTGTCACCCGAACCTCGGAGCCGCGCCCCGCCGCGGACTCGCTGGCGTGGATCGCCGACCTGTTCCGGCGGAGCCACGACTATCCCGACGTCGAGGTCGAGGGCGACGCCCCGGTGGCCGTCGACCGCGAGCGGGTCCAGGCCCTCCTCCTGGCGCTGTGCGATGGGGCGATGTGGTTCGGGCAGGAGGGCTCGATCCGGATCGAGGCCCGAGCCGAAGACGGGGCTGCGGTGATCGAGGTCCGCCGGCAGGGCGAGGGGCCGGACGACGTCGAGGCGCAGCGGATGTTCGCCGGCCCCGGCGAGGAGGGGTCCCGGATCGGGCTTCACGTGGCCCGCCGGATCGCCCTCGCGCTGGGCGGCTCGTTGGACGCCGAGGGCGGGGACGGGGTGCGATTCCGGCTGACCCTGCCGTCCTAGGCCTCGACCAGCTCGCGGAGACGCTGCAGGTCCCGGGCGAACGTCCTGGCCAGCAGGGGACGGTACAGTCGCAGGCCGAGCCGTCCGGGGATCCCCCACGGAGGGACGAGTGACTCGCGCCAGAACAGGAGCGTGCCGTCCTCCGTCGGGGAGAGCTCCATATAGCCGTGACCCTTCACCCATCCGAGGTGATCGATCTCCAGGACGGCCGGAGGCTCCCACCGGGTGACCACGATGGGGTCGGTTGTGGTGACGGCGCCCAGCCGGATGGTGGCCACGGCTCGCATGCCCGCGCCCTCCCGACGATCACCGAGCACGCGGACCTGGCGCATCTCCCGCATCCACCGCGGCAGCCCTTCCCAGTCGACGAGCCACGGCCACACGACCTCGGCGGGCCGGCGGATGTCGATCGTCGTGGTGATGTGCAGGGGGCCGGCCACGTTTCCGTACACTAGCCCCCCATGAATGACGTGCAGGCCATGGAGCGGTTGGGAGAGGCTCGCGGCCAAGGACTTGCGGCCATCGAGACGGCGTCGAGCCTGGAGGAGCTGCGGGCCGCCGAGGTTGCCGCGCTGGGCCGGAGGTCCCCGGTGGCCGAGGTGCAGCGTTCCCTCGGCACGATCGACCTCGCCGATCGCCCCAGGATCGGCCGCGAGGTGAACCGCGTGTTCGAGGATCTGCGAGCCGCGGTGGCCGCCCGCCGGGTGGCCCTCGAGGCCGAAGCCGAAGCCGACGTGGCCCTCACCGACCGGATCGACGTGACGCTTCCGGGCCGTCGGCCACCGCCCGGCGGCCTGCACCCGCTGACCTCGACGATGCGCGCCGTTGTCGACGCGTTCATCAGCCTCGGCTACCGGGTTAGCGAGGGTCCGGAGCTCGAGACCGAGTGGTACAACTTCGACGCGCTGAACTTCCCGCCGGACCATCCGGCCAGGCTCACCCAGGACACGCTGTACCCGGATGTGCCCGGCGACCTGCTCCTGCGGACCCACACGTCGCCGGTGCAGATCCGGACGATGGAGGCCCAGGAGCCGCCGATCTACGTGGTGATCCCGGGGCGCTGTTTCCGACGGGACACACCCGACGCGACGCACCTCCCGGTCTTCCAGCAGGTCGAGATCCTCGCGGTGGACGAGGGCCTGTCCCTGGCGGACATGAAGGGGACGCTCGAAGCGTGGGCTCGGGCCATGTTCGGGCCCGACCAGCGCGTGCGGATCTACCCCGACTACTTCCCGTTCGTGGAGCCCGGTGCCGGTCTGGACGTGTCGTGCTTCCTGTGCGGTGGCCGGGGCTGCCGGGTGTGCGGCAATGGGTGGATCGAGCTGCTCGGCGCTGGGATGGTCCACCCCGCGCTGTTCGAGAACACCGGGATCGATCCCGAACGGTACTCGGGCTTCGCCGCTGGCCTGGGGATCGAGCGCGTGGCGATGCTGCTGCACGGCGTGCCCGACATCCGGATGTTCTACGAGGGCGACGTGCGGTTCCTGTCCCAGCTGGCTCGGAGCGCGTAGGCGTGCGGGTTCCCCTCGGCTGGCTCGGCGAGTTCGTCACGGTCGCGCTCGCTCCCGAGGACCTGGCGGAGCGCATGACGATGCACGGCCTCCCCGTGGACCGGATCGTCCGGCCGTGGGAGGGGCTGTCGGGGGTGGTCGTGGCCAGGGTTCTGGAGGTGCGGGACCACCCCGGCGCTGACAGGCTCTGCGTGGCTCGGGTCGACGCGGGCTCGGAGGAGCGCGAGGTCGTGGTCGGCGTCCGGAACATGGGTTCTGGCGACCTGGTGCCGTACGCCCCGCCCGGCGCCACGCTACCGGGGGTGGACGCACCGCTGGAGCGCCGTGAGATCCGGGGGGTGGCCTCCGAGGGGATGCTCTGCTCGCCGAAGGAGCTCGGGATCTCCGGCGACCACGATCGCATCCTCGTCCTCGAGGACGCCGCCGATCCCGGCTCCGACGCGGCCGCCACGATCGGCCTCGGCGAGGTCGTGCTCGACATCGAGGTCCTGGCGAACCGCGCGGACCTCCTGTCGATCCTCGGGGTGGCCCGCGAGGTGGCCGCTATGACCGGTGAGGACCTGCGCCTCCCAGGCATATCCGCATCCGAGGCCGGCCCCGCTCCGATCGGCGTGACCGTGGAGGTTGCGGACCCCGACCGCTGCCCCCGCTACCTGGCGACGGTGGTGCGGGGCGTCACCGCCGGGTCGTCCCCGCTCCGGGCCCAGGTCCGGCTCACGGCGGCGGGCATGCGTCCCCGGTGGAACGTCGTCGACGCCACGAACTACGCGATGCTCGAGCTCGGGCAGCCGCTCCACGCCTTCGACCTCGACCGGCTGGCCGGCCCCGGCATCGTGGTCCGGCGGGCGTCGCCGGGGGAGCGGCTGGTCACCCTCGACGACGTCGAGCGGAGGCTGGCGGAGGACGATCTGGTGATCGCCGACCGGGAGCGGGCCGTGGCGGTTGCCGGGGTCATCGGCGGCGCCGACACGGAGGTGAGCGAGGAGACCCGCGACATCCTGCTGGAGGCCGCGGTGTTCGAGCCGAGAGGTGTCTTCCGGACGTCGCGGCGGCTGGGGCTGCGGACCGAAGCGTCGATGCGGTTCGACCGAGGTGTCGATCCCGAAGCCGTGGCCGAGGCCGCGGCGCGAGCCACGGCCCTCCTGGCCGAGTGGGCCGGCGGGAAAGGCGCCGGATCGGTCGACGTGGGGGAGCCCCCGGGCCGTCGAACCGTGGCGATCCGCCCCGAGCGTGCCTCGGCCCTCCTCGGCGTGGAGCTCACGGCGTCCGAGGTCCGGGAGGCGCTCGGACGGCTCCGCATCCCGGCCAGGGAGGAGGCGGGCGGGATCGTCGCCGAGATCCCCCCGTACCGGGTCGACGTGACCCGCGAGGTGGACCTGGTCGAGGAAGTGGGCCGCTCGGTCGGCTACGGACTGGTTCCCTCGACGCTGCCGGGGATCCGACAGGCCGGCGGGCTGTCGCCCGAGCAGCGCCTGCGCCGTCGGCTGGCCGACCTTCTCGCCGGGGCCGGGCTGTGGGAGACCTACTCGTTCCCGTTCGCCGCCGACGAGGACCTCCCCTTCGTCCCGGGGCGCGAGCCGATCCGGATGGCCAACCCGATCTCGGCGGACGACGCCGGCCTCCAGACGAGCCTCCTTCCGGGGCTCCTCCGGGCGGCCCAGCGGAACGTGGCCCAGCGCACCACCTCGGTGCGCCTGTTCGAGATCGCCGCGACGTTCCGAGCGGGTCATCCCGACCCGGTCGAGGAGGAGCGGGTGGCGGCGCTCCTGACCGGCCCGGTAGGGCAGGAATGGCCGGCGGAGCGGCGAGAGCACGACGTGCTCGACGCCACTGGGCTCGTGGAGCACGTGGTCGATGGCCTCGGCGCCGCTGGGATGGGGCTCGGCGAGGTGCCGGGGCCGCCGTGGCACCCGGGACGCTCCGCCGTGGTGACGATCGCCGGGGAGCCGATCGGCGAGGTCGGCGAGCTCCATCCGCGGGTGAGCCGTCGATTCGACCTCCCCGGGCGGGTGGCCGCGTTCGAGCTTCGAGTGGGGCCGCTGGTGGCGGCTGCCGGGGAGGCCCCCCGGTACCGAGACATCTCGCGGTTCCCGCCGGTCCACCGGGACGTGGCCTTCGTTCTCGATGCGTCGGTCCCCGCGGGCGACGTCAGGGCGGCCCTGGCCGAAGCGGGAGGCGACCTGCTCGACCGGGGCGTGTTGTTCGACGTGTTCGAAGGTGCCCCCCTCCCGCAGGGGAAGCGCAGCCTGGCGTTCTCGCTGGACTTCCGGGTCCCCGACCGGACCCTCACCGACCCCGAGGTGGAGGACAGGGTCCGGGCTATCGCCGAGCGTCTGCGCGGGGAGTTCGGCGCGGAGCTCCGCGCCGGCTGACCCGCGTTCGCGTCGCCTCGAAGCCCCGGGATAGACTCGGCCCCGTGGACCGCGACTTCCTCTCGATCGACGACGTCACCCCGCGCGAGCTCCACCATCTCCTGGAGTCCGCCGCGAAGATCAAGCAGTCGCCGGCCGACTACGCCATCCGGCTCGCCGGGATGGCGGTGGCCCTGATCTTCGAGAAGCCCTCCACCCGGACCCGGGTCTCGTTCGAGGTCGGCGTGGCCTCCCTCGGCGGGCATCCCCTGGCCCTGTCCTCCTCGGAGCTCCAGCTGGGCCGGGGCGAGACGATCGAGGACACCGGCCGGGTCCTGTCGAGGTACTGCCAGGCGATCGTCCTCCGGACGTTCGGCCAGGAGCGGCTGGAGGCGCTGGCCGCGGGGGCGTCGGTGCCGGTGATCAACTCGCTCTCCGACTACGAGCACCCGTGCCAGATCCTGGCCGACCTGCTCACGGTGATCGAACGGAAAGGCGATCCGGCGGGGCGGACCCTGGCCTACCTCGGAGACGGCAACAACGTGGCGCACTCGCTCCTGCTCGGTGGGGCCATGCTGGGCATGCATCTCCGGGTGGCCACCCCGACCGGGTTCGAGCCGATCCCGCAGGTCGTGGAGCGGGCCGAGGAGATCGCCACGGCGACCGGGGGTTCGATCGCTGTGGGCAACAATCCCGAGGCCGCGGCCCGGGGCGCCGACGTGCTGTATACGGACGTGTGGGCCTCGATGGGGCAGGAGCGCGAGCACGCCGAGCGGGTCCTGGTGTTCACGCCGTACCGCATCGACGCGGACAAGCTCGCGCTGGCCGCCGGCGACGCGATCGTCCTCCACTGCCTCCCCGCCCACCGGGGCGAGGAGATCACCGACGAGGTGATCGACGGCCCCGCTTCGGCGGTGTGGGATCAGGCCGAGAACCGACTGCACACGCAGAAGGCACTCCTGCTCTGGCTCCTCGGCCGGGAGTAACGCTTCCCGGTGCGGTTCGCGATCTTCGGCGCCGGCGGCGTGGGCGGGTACCTGGGCGCGCGACTCGCGGAGGCGGGCGAGGAGGTCGTGCTGATCGCCCGGGGGGAGCACCTCCGGGCCATGCGCCGGGACGGCCTCCGGCTCCGGAGCATCGCCGGCGACGTGGTGATCGATCCGATCGAAGGCACCGACGATCCTGCGGAGGCCGGTGTGGCCGACGCGGTCATCGTGGCCACGAAGACGTGGCAGCTCGAGGACGCGGCCGCGGCGATGCCGCCGCTGGTGGGCCCGGAGACCACCGTCCTACCGGTGCTCAACGGGGTGGAGGCGGCCGACGTCCTGACCGAGCGGCTGGGGGCGGATCGGGTCGTCGGGGGGCTGTGCGGGATGATCTCGTTCGTCGCCGCTCCGGCCGAGATCCACCACGTGGGGGCGGAGCCATGGGTCACCCTCGGGGAGCTGGACCGCTCGGTCACCGAGCGGGTGGAGCGTCTGGCCGGGGCGCTCCGCCGGTGCCGCGGCCTGCGCGTCGAGATCGCGGAGGACATCCACGTGGCCCTGTGGGAGAAGTTCATGTTCATCACGGCGACCGGCGGCGTCGGCGCCGTGACCCGGGCGCCCATGGGGGTGTTCCGGGCCGTCCCGGAGACCCGGGCGATGCTCGAGGACGCCATGCTCGAGGTGGTGGCGGTCGCCAGAGCCCGGGGGATCGATCTCGACCCGTCCGTGGTCGACGACCGCATGGCGTTCATCGACGGCCTGGAGCCCCACGGCACGGCCTCGATGCAGCGGGACATCATGGACGGGAAGCGCTCCGAGCTCGAGGCCTGGAACGGCGCCGTGGTCCGCCTGGGGCGCGAGGCGGGCGTGGACACCCCCGTCCACCGGGCCATCTACGCCAGCCTGCTCCCCCAGGAGCGGCGGGCGCAGGGGGCACTGGCATTCCCGGAGCCGCCCTGAGGCGCCTCCGGGGCGTCCGCATAGACTGAGGGCCGATGCCGCGGGCCAACGACGAGGTGGCCGAGCTCCTGCAGGAGTACTCGGACCTGATCTCGATCTCCGGCGGCGACGCGTTCAAGGCCCGGGCCTACGAGAAGGCGGCCCGCTCCGTGAGCGGGTACCACGGTGACGTCGGCTCGCTCGACGTCAAGGAGCTGGGGAAGATCCCCAACGTCGGCGGGTCGATCGCCGAGAAGATCCGCGAGTACCTGGAGACCGGTTCGATCGCGGCCCTGGAGCGGCTCCGGGGGCAGATCCCCGACGGCGTCCGGTCGCTGATGGCCATCCCCACGCTGGGGCCGAAGAAGGCCATGAAGCTGTACGAAGAGCTGCACGTGGCCTCCCCCGAGGAGCTGCTCGACGCACTCCACGACGAGCGCCTCCGCGGGCTCCCGGGCTTCGGTCCGAAGACCGAGGAGAACCTGCTCCGGGGGATCCAGCAGCTCCAGCGGTCCGGCGACCGGGTCCTGCTCGGCGTGGCCTTCGATCTGGCCGAGGAGATCCTGGCCGTCCTCCGAGACGTGAAGGAGGTCCGCCGCTGCGACTACGCGGGCTCGCTCCGGCGGATGCGAGAGACGATCGGCGACATCGACCTGCTGGTGGCCTCCGAGGATGCCGAGCCGGTGATGGACGCGTTCACCTCGATGCCCTACGCGGCCCGGGTGCTGGCCCGGGGCTCGACGAAATCGTCGATCCTCACCACCAAGGGGCTGCAGGTCGACCTGCGCGTGGTCGAGCCGGCGGTGTGGGGGGCGGCCCTCCAGTACTTCACCGGCTCCAAGGCCCACAACGTCCGGATCCGCGAGATGGCCGTCCGGAAGGGGCTGAAGCTCTCGGAGTACGGGCTGTTCCGGGCGAAGACCAACGAGCTGATCGTGGCCGAGACCGAGGAGGAGGTGTACCGGCGGCTTGGGTTGCCCTGGATCCCTCCCACGCTGCGCGAGGACCGAGGCGAGGTGGAGGCGGCGCTGGAGGGAGACCTGCCCGTGCTGATCGAGGAGAAGGACATCCGCGGGGACCTCCACACCCACACGAACCTGACCGATGGCGTGGCGCCGCTCGAAGAGATGGTGGCCGCGGCTCGCGCCCGGAAGCTGGCCTACTACGCCGTCACCGACCATGCCGAGCTGCTGTACATGCAGCGGATGACGAAAGAGAAGATGCTGGCCCAGCGCCGCCGACTCGAGGAGCTCTCTCACGAGGGCGACATGGTGCTGCTGCACGGCACCGAGCTGAACATCCAGCCCGACGGCTCGGTGGACTGGGACCAGGGATTCCTCGACGACTTCGACGTGTGTGTTGCCTCGGTGCACTCGCACTTCAATCAGTCGAAGGACGAGATGACCAGCCGCATCATCGGGGCGCTGGAGCACCCGTGCGTCAACATCCTGGGGCACCCCACGGCCCGGCAGATCGGGCGGCGGCCGCCCATCGACTTCGACGTCGAGGAGGTGTTCCGAGCGGCCGCGCGGACCGGCACGGCCCTGGAGATCAACTCGTTCCCCGACCGGCTCGACCTGAACGACGAGCTGGTGGCGTGGGCGCGCGAGCAGGGCGCCGTGTTCGCCGTCGACACCGACGCCCACTCCCCGATCCACCTGCCGAACGTGCGGTTCGGTGTGGCCACCGCCCAGCGCGGATGGGTGACCAAGGCCGAGGTGATCAATACCTGGCCCCTCGGCAAGCTGAAGCGGTTCCTGGCGAAAGGCCGGCCCGGAAGGGCGTGAACCGCCGGCCCCTGCCTCGCCGGTTCTTCGAGCGGGACGCCGCCGACGTGGCCCCCGAGATCCTGGGACGGCTTCTGGTCCGGCGGCTCGACGGCGCCAGGATGGTCGGCCGGATCGTGGAGGTGGAGGCCTACGGGCGCGACGATCCCGGCAGCCACGCGTACCGGGGCCGGACGCGCCGGAACGCGTCGATGTTCGGCCCGCCGGGTCGCGCGTACGTGTACATCTCTCACGGGATCCACCACTGCCTGAACGTGGTGTGCGATCCGCCCACGGCGATCCTGATCCGAGCCCTGGAGCCGGTCGAGGGCCTCGAGGCCATGGTCCAGCGTCGCGGGCTGGCCGACCCTCGCCTCCTGTGCGCCGGCCCGGGCCGGCTGGCCCAGGCGATCGGGGTCACGCTGGCCGACGACGGGGTGCCGGTCTACCGGCGCGCCGCGCTGTGGGTGGCGGAGGGGGAGCCGGTGTCCGAGGTAACCGTGACGTTCCGGGTCGGCATGGCGGACGCGGTGAACCGGCCGACCAGGTTCGTGGAGCGAGGGAGCAGGTTCGCCTCCCGGGGACCCGGATTCGGAGCGATCAGCGAGCCACGACGATCGTGACGGCGCTGCCCGGAGGCGCCGGCGTCCCCGGCGCCGGATCCTGGGAGATCACGGTGCCGCGGGCGTGCTCGGAGTCGCGCTCGTACGTGCGGTCGACCTCGTAGCCGCGTTCGCGCAGGACCGAGATCGCCGTGCTGACGGAGATCCCCACGACCGGTGGTACCCCGCCGGGCGGGGTCCCGGTGACCACGGTGGGCGGGGTGGGAGAGATGAAATCCTCGCTCGTGTACTCGCAGGGCTCCGTCGGCTCGGTCCCGGGCGTGAACCGGATGTAGCGGATGTTCTCCGAGGGCGTGGACGACGTCGCCACGCACCCCTTGGTGATGTCGATGGCCACGGTGACCGATTCCTCGGTGGGATCGCGGAAGTCCCGGAACGGCATCCGCTCGGTCACCGCGCTCATGAAGGCGTGCCAGATCTGCGCGGGGAACGAGCCGCCGGTGACCCGCGAGATGCGAACCGTGGGGTACACCATCGAGATCTGGCCCTGGGGGAAGCCCACCCACACGGCGCCCGACAGCTGGGGGATGAACCCCGCGAACCACGCGTCGCGCCACTCCTGCGCGGTGCCGGTCTTGCCGGCGGCGGGCCGGCCGATGTTCGCTGCGGTCCCCGTGCCGTACAGGATCACCTTGCGCATGATCTCGGTGGCCTGCCAGGCCACCCAGGAGTTCAGGACCTGCTTCGGCCTGGGGTTCGCCTCGAACAACACGTCCCCCTCGGGGTCCTCGATCCGGAGGATCGCGGTGGGGCGGACGTACCGGCCGCCCGTGGCCAGCGTCCCGAAGGCCGAGGCCATCTCCATCGTGTTGACCTCGTTGGAGCCCAAGACCGAGGAGCAGTACGGGCGGAGGGGGGACCGGATCCCCATCCGGTGCGCCACTTCGACCACCCGCTCGGGGTGGACGTCGCGGATGATCTGGGCGTACACGACGTTGACGCTGCTGATCAGGCCCTGCTCCACGGTGATGGCGCCGCCATAGGAGGAGCCCTCGTAGTTCTGGACGTTCCACGGAACCTCGGGGCTCCCGCAGGGCGGCTCGTCCAGGACGATCGAGGACGGCGCCGAGTACGTCTTCGTCGGAAGGATCCCGTTCTCCAGCGCGGCCACGAGGGCGAACGGCTTGAAGGACGATCCGGCCTGACGCCCGGTCGACCCGCCGGTGGCCAGGTTCACCTTGGCGTAGCGGTCCTCCCGGCGAGGGGCCCAGTAGTCGCGGCCGCCGACCATCGCCTTGATCTGTCCGTTCCGCGGGTCGATCGCGGTCAGGGCGCCGTACGGGTCGCTCGGTTGGGTCAGGATCCCGTTCACGGCTCCCTCGGCGGCCCGCTGCATCCGGAGGTCGATCGTCGTGTGGATCTTCAGCCCGCCCTTGAACAGGAAGTTGTACCGCTGGGTGTACGTGCTGCCCCACCTCGGGTTCGACAGCAGCTGGTGCTTGACGTAGTCGACGAAGTACGGGGCGGGATAGCGCTCGGAGCCGAGGGTTGGCTTCAGCCCGAGCGGGACGGAGGTCGCCTCCTCCCACTGGGAGAGCGTGATCATCCCGAGCGTGAGCATCCGGTCGAGGACGTGGTTCCGGCGAGCCAGGGCCTGCTCCGGGCGATCGATCGGGTCCCATCGCACCGGCCCGGCGATCAGCCCGGCGAGCAGCGCCGCTTCCCGGAGCGTCAGCTGCGCGGCCGGCTTCGAGAAGAAGGTCTCGGCGGCGCGCTGGATCCCGTACGCGCCCTGTCCGAAGTACACGGTGTTCATGTAGCGGCCCAGGATCTCCTCCTTGCTGAGGTCCTGTTCGAGCTGCCACGCCAGCGCGGCCTCCCGGACCTTCCTGGTCAGCGTTTGCTCGGGGGAGAGGAGGCGGTTCTTCACGTACTGCTGGGTGATCGTGGAGCCGCCCTCCTCGATCCGCCCGGTGGTGGCGTTCACGTACGCCGCGCGGATGATCGCCTTCAGGTCGACCCCCCGGTGGCTCCAGAACCGCTGGTCTTCGATGGCCACGACGGCGTCCTGGACGACCTCGGGGATGCGGGACAGCGGGATCAGCTCGCGGTCCTCCTCGGCGTGGAGCGTGGTGATCAGCCGACCGTTCGCGTCGTAGATCGTGGAGGTGAGGGCCAGGGGCTGGGCGTCGAGCATCTCCTTGTCGAGGTCCGCGACCAGCCGGCAGGAAGTGAGCGCGAGGAGCGCCAGCGAGACGGCGAGGGCCCGCGACGGGGAAGGGCGGCCCACGAGGCGAGTATACCCGCGGGTCACGAGGTCACTTGCTAGCATCCGCCACGATGTCCACCTCGGATGACGTCTCCCGCGCGCTCCAGGTTCTGCGCTCGGGTGCGGCCGAGATCATTCCCGAGGACGAGCTCAACGCGAAGCTGTCCCGCAGCGCCCGAGAAGGTCGCCCTCTCCGGATTAAGCTCGGCATCGATCCCTCCGCTCCTGACCTCCACCTCGGCCACGCTGTCGTCATCGGCGCGCTCCGCCGGTTCCAGGACCTGGGGCACGTCGCCGTCCTCATCGTCGGCGATTTCACCGGCCGGGTGGGGGACCCCAGCGGCCAATCCGAGACCAGGCCCATGCTCACGGCGGACGCCCTCGAGGCGAACGCCCGGACCTACCTCGAGCAGGCCGACCGGGTGCTGGACCTGGGTCGGGCCGAGGTTCGCTGGAACAGCGAGTGGCTGGCGGCCCTCAGGTTCGACGACGTGGCCCGGCTGGCGTCCGTGCTGACGGTGGCCCGGCTCCTGGACCGGGACGACTTCTCCGAGCGGTACCGGGAGGGTCGGCCGATCAGCCTCTCGGAGTTCCTGTACCCGCTGATGCAGGGGTACGACTCGGTGGCGATCGAAGCCGACGTCGAGCTCGGAGGGACCGACCAGACCTTCAACCTCCTGGTCGGCCGGGACATCCAGCGGGCCCACGGCCAGGAGCCCCAGGTGGCGTTCACGGTCCCGCTGCTCCAGGGGACCGACGGCGTTCGGAAGATGTCGAAGACGTACGGCAATCACATCGGGCTGACCGATCCGCCTGAGGAACAGTTCGGCAAGACGATGTCGATCCCCGACGCCCTGATCCCGAGGTGGTTCCGGCTGTGCACCGGGCTGTCGCCGGAAGAGCTCGACGCGATCGAGCGTGGCCTGGCCGACGGCTCGCTCCATCCGGCCCAGGCCAAGCGCCGCCTGGCCGCGGAGATCGTGGGCAGGTACCACGGCCCTGAGGCGGCCGCGCACGCTGAGGAGCGCTTCGACCGGGTGCACCGGGAGCACGAGCTCCCGGAGGAGGTGCCGGAGTCGGCCATCCCCCCGGAAGCCGTGCACGACGGCAAGGTGTGGCTCCCGAGGTTGCTCGCGGCGACGGGGCTCGCATCGTCCAACGCGGAGGCCCGGAGGCTGATCGAGCAGGGGGGCGTCCGCATCGACGGGGAGCCGGTCTCGGACCCGGACGTCGAGGTCCGGGCCGAGGACCTGACGGGGCGGGTGCTCCAGGTCGGGCGCCGCCGGTTCCTTCGACTGGCGTGACGTGAACCCGCCGGAGACGCGATACGCCAAGAGCGGCGAGATCCACATCGCCTATCAGGTGGTGGGACGCGGTGACCTCGACCTGGTGTTCGTGCCCGGGTGGATCAGCCACGTCGAGTCCGTCTGGGAAGAGCCGTCCTACGCCCGGTTCCTCAACCGACTGGCCTCCTTCAGCAGGTTGATCATGTTCGACAAGCGGGGGACGGGGATGTCCGACCGCGACGCGGGCCTGCCCACGCTCGAGGAGCGGATGGACGACGTGCGGGCGGTGATGGACGCGGTGGGATCGGAGCGGGCGGCGATCTTCGGGACCTCCGAGGGGGGGAACATGTCGGTCCTCTTCGCGACGACCTATCCCGAGCGGACCATCGCCCTGATCACCTTCGGCATCTTCGCCAAGAGGATCCGCTCGGACGACTATCCCTGGGCCCCGACGCCCGAGCAGCGAGAGGCATGGTACGCGCAGCTGGAACGGGAATGGGGAGGACCGGCGGAGCTGGAGACCCTGGCGCCGACTGTGGCCGGCGACCGGCGGTTCGCGTCGTGGTGGGGGACGTACCTCCGGCACGGGGCCAGCCCCCGCGCGGCCCTGACGCTGGCCCGTACCAATACGTTGATCGATGTGCGGGACATCCTCCCCACGATCCGTGTCCCCACGCTCGTCCTTCACCGCACCGGCGATCGGGACGTCAGCGTGGAGGAGGGCCGCTACATCGCTGAGCGGATCCCGGGCGCCACGTTCGTGGAGCTGCCCGGCCATGACCACCTGGTGTTCGTCGGTGACCAGGACGCTCTGCTTGACGAGATCGAGGAGTTCCTCACCGGCGTCCGACGGGGGCCTGAGCCTGATCGGGTGCTGGCCACCGTGCTCTTCACCGACCTCGTTGGATCGACGGAGCGCGCCGCCGAGCTTGGCGACCGCCGGTGGCGCGATCTCCTCGAGCGGCACAACGCCATCGTGCGACGAGCGCTCGGTCGCTTCCGGGGGCGAGAGGTGGACGCGGCCGGTGACGGGTTCCTGGCGACGTTCGACGGTCCAGCGCGGGCGATCCGGTGTGCCCGCTCGATCGCCGACGAGCTCGGCCGGCTCGGCCTTGCGGTCCGGGCCGGCCTGCACACCGGGGAATGCGAGCTGGTCGACGGGAGCGTGCGGGGGATCGCCGTGCACATCGGTGCTCGGGTGGCGGGGCAGGCCGGCCCGGGAGAGGTGCTGGTCTCGTCGACGGTGAAGGACCTGGTCGCCGGGTCGGGGATCGCCTTCGACGATCGGGGCGAGCACGAGCTCAAGGGGGTTCCGGGGCGGTGGCGCCTGTTCGTCGCGGTTCCATAACGGTCTGGGGCGTCGTTCGAAAGGGGCATTCAGCGCAAGATTGTCACTCTCAGCCCGCTGACCAGGGGTTTTGGCCCCGGGGCCGGTTGACGGCCGCCCCTCTGGACCCGTATCATGGCTGCACAACCCCTGAAGGGCTGGGGGAGAAGGGTGCCTGCATGAGGGACCTCCTTCTCACAACCGAAGACGGGGAGGCTGCCTAGCGCCGGTCTGCTACGCTGGTCGGTGAAAGGCGGCCGCCGGGCTTGCCCGGCGGTCTTTCCGTCTCCGGGGCCCTCCGGGCGGCGCACCTTGAGAACTGAACAGCGTGCCAAAAGCCAGTGCGAACCCCGTCAGGGACGAAGGCGCGTTCGCGCGCCCGGAGTCCTGGCGGACGTACACAACGAACGAATCCGGTTCAGCCGGATCAGCACTTTCTACGGAGAGTTTGATCCTGGCTCAGGACGAACGCTGGCGGCGTGCTTAA
>OCZV010000105.1_pt1 | contig 30881 bp, 30 predicted proteins | sample 1539051 | NCBI WGS metagenome assembly OCZV01 (sample SAMEA3113581, study PRJEB22503) | soil metagenome
CTCATCACAACGTAGGCGGCCTCCCCAAGTGGCTCAATCTCAAGGTAATCGAGCCATTGCGCTACCTGTATAAAGATGAAGTGAGAAAGGCAGCAAAGCTGCTTGGAGTGCCTGACGAACTGCTAAAGAGACACCCCTTTCCAGGACCGGGATTGGCTGTCAGGATAATTGGTGAAGTGACTCCTGAGAAGATCAGGATATGCAAGCATGCAAGCAAGATAGTAGAAGATGAGTTAAAATCGACTGCTGCTTTTGCTCCCACGTCTGCGTCTGTTGCTTCTACAGCTGCGACCGCTACTACTGCAGATAATGTTGGCTGGTATGATAGGGTATGGCAGGCATATGCTGCAGTTGGCGACGACAGAGCTGTTGGCGTACTGGGAGATGAACGTGTTTACGGCCATATTGTGATCATAAGGATTGTAGAGTCTATAGATGCAATGACTGCGGACTGGTCACGCTTGCCCTATGAATTGATTGAAAAGATCAGCAATAGAATAACGAATGAAGTTGAAGGAGTGACTTGGGTCACATATGCAGTGTCAAGTAAGCCACCGGCGACTATAGAACCACAGTAAAGAAGAGACGCTTTATGGGACACAACTTTGTGCCGCTTACTAGGTAGATAGCCAAATTTAGGTAGTGAAAATTTCACCTCAACAAATCATTTAACATAAACCAGTGAGTTAGAAAATGATCTAGCCAATAAAGCGTACAAGTTCTGAGTTGACTTTTTCACGCTGTTCATAGTAGAAGCCATGGCCTGCCTTTTCTACTGGGATAAGCTGTGATCCCTTAATACCTTCATTCATTTTTTTAGCCAAATCGAACAAACAGATACGATCCTCTGTTCCATGTAGAATCAGAGTAGGTACTTGGATGGCAGCCAAATCTTTACGCAGATCTGCATCTCGCAGTTCAACTGCACAGTGGATAGTAGCATATGCTGATGCAGCCAAACCAAGACTCAGATTCCACATATTGAATTCTGCACTTAATTTCTCAGGGTGCTGAAAGAAAAGTTGGCTGAAGTTCTTGAGCATATATGGACGATCTACATAAGTTTGTTGAATGAGACCGTCTACAGCACTTTTATCTAGACCATGTGGAAAGTCTGGTCGTTTAGTAAAGCAAGGTGCGGCCGCTCCTAGAAGAGCAAGTTTTTTTATGTGTGCTCCATTGTGCCTAGCCATATAATGAATAGAGATTGCTCCTCCCATTGAGAAACCAACCAGTGTGGCATCTCCAATATTGAGAGTATCAAGGACAACCTTCACATCATCAGCCATTATATCATAATTATAGCCATCCCACGGCTTGTCAGAATCTCCAAAGCCACGTAAATCTATACCAATACAGCGATAACCATGCTTTGGTAACTCCGTAAACTGATATTCGAACATATTATGGTTCACGGGCCAGCCATGTATGAAAACAACTGGCTTACCTGCATCTCCTAAATCTTCAACATTTATCTTGACACCATTTGTAGTCTCAATCTTGTGGCTCAGATCTGTTTTCCTCCTTCAGGCATGAATATTACAATTACCTTGGCTATATTTAGAACAGAAAGGAGAGATGTGCTGGACATATTCTAGATAGAATTCCAAATCTTAGGTAGGATAAAAAGATTTTAAGCATGCTTGCTTCTTACTACCCAAATCTATTGAGTGGGGGTGGTGGATGGTATATGCCCTACTATGATTTTTCTTCTGGCTAGTGCCAACGCAAGAGCAATAGATGCTAGAGATATCAGAGCGGCCGTAAGGAATATGAGATTGTATGCATCTTGAGTGGGGAATTGCTCACCCGCCACTCCCTCCACAGTCCCTTGGTACATCTGCTGGAACATCGCAGCAATTGTTGGGCCTATTGACATTCCAACTAGGTTGAGAAGCAGCGCCATCCCAAGTGCGATTCCAGTCGCTTGTATCGGCGCTGACAAGAGCACGACATTAAAGCCTCCAGTAATTGAAAGCGATAGTCCTGCTGAAATTATTGTCAGTGTGACAGAAACCATGAATTCTGTTGAGTGGAACAGAAGCAAGCTGAAGAATCCTATTGCGCTAATTATAGTGCCCAGTAATGTAAGTCTGGTATTGCCAACCTTATTCAAGATGAAACCTGACATAACAGTACCAATCAATAAAACGATCATAAATGGGAGTTGTACACTTGCAGTAACTACCGCGTCTCCTCCAAACCCTAGCGGTTGAGGACTTCTTACCAAGATAGGTATTGTCTGGTAGACCATGAACATGCAGAGAAAGACCATCATCAAAATGATAGTTGCAGGAAGGATCATCTTGTGAGTCATCAATTTGAGATCAACCAAAGGTGAACTCACCTTCTTTTCTATGATGATAAATACTGCCAGTGATACTGCTGCTATTGAGAAAAGTCCTGCAACCTGAAATCCTGCTTCATTGCTATTGTTTTCCAAGAAGGAAATGCCAGCTAGAAAGGAGATTATCGTAACAGCCAGGGCTAGCGTCCCCTTTAAATCGATTGTCTGTGTCTTGATAGAGGAATTCTTATCATTTTCTCCTCCTTCTTTCCCTCCTTCTTTCACTTTCACCTCCGAGGTTGCCAGATCCCTGACGTGAATGATCCTCCTGATCACAAGGCCAAGCATGACTGCTATAGGAAATATTGAAAAGAATGTGGCCTGCCATCCAAAGTTTTGAATTATGGTTGCGCCAACCATTAGTCCCACTACAGCCCCGCCAGAAAATGTCGAACTGAAAATAGTCTGACCTATTGCGAGCTTTTTCTCTGGAAGGATTTCCCTGATGATTCCAAAGGCTATTGGGAACATAGACATCCCAACACCCTGTGCCGCTCTTGCTGTAAGCATGAATTCGATACTGTTAGCAAATCCTCCTGCTAGAATGCCTGTAGAGTATACTGCCATGACTATAAGCAATATCTTTTTCTTACCATAGATGTCGGATAACCTGCCTGCAATCGGCGTCATCACTGCTCCTGCAATTAGATAAGAGGAGAGTATCCATGATGAGGTGCTGTACGAGATGTTAAAATCCCGTATAAAGTCTGGGATAGCTGGCAGCACCATAGTCTCTCCATACATTGTTATTAAGCCCAGGCAGCTCAGGATTACCAGTGTCGTCCATGCGGAACGATTAATATTGGTCTGCTTTTCTACTCTGGTCATCTTCCTCATCTATTTTTTAGGCTAGCTCAGAAATTCCAGATGTCGAGAATAGATAGATAAAAGTACTCACGGTAAAGAAGCTCAAGGCTTCCCTTATGTAGGTGTTTGTATCTTTAATGGATCAGAATGCAAACGTCTGGCCTTATCAGTAACTGATATAGTCACATCACGAATGAGGTTGCTATCGAGCATGATCCATATACTGGCATCCTGACAGCCTATCCATTCCTTCTATGGATCTCAAGAGTAATATGCATGTGTTTGGCATTGCTGTTGTTTGTTCATATTCCTAAGTAAATTTCACATAGGTTCTCCAATGGAAGCTGTTGTTGTTGGGGATGTAAGAGTAGCCTTCTCTAGTCTTTCGTTGTTCTCCTTCTTGCCATAACTGGTCATTCGTTCATACTGCATTTGGAATAGTTATATCACACCATGAATATCGTCAATGCCATTGATATAATAGCTGATCCACCAAGACGGAGGTAAAAAGTGGTGCGGCGATGCCTTGCCCTCCGCTATGAGTTTCTTACCAATACCCTTTGGATATAGAAGATCTGACATCTCATCACTGTGCAAATGTTCCATCTCCCTACCATTGACTCGAAATCCGATGCCGCCAAAACGGTGGTCATGAATGGTTACCCCCGGCCAGCTCAAAAGTTTCTGCTGCAGCTTGTCACTAATTTCATTCAAATTTTTTCTCTCTCCCTCCTTTGAAAGCTCATGAATCTATTCATGTCGTTCTCCTGTGATTGTCAATAAATGGAAAACTTCTTAGTAAGCTGACTTCTAAATCTCAGTCCCATGTCCTATTTTCACGATAAAACCGCAGCTCATCTCTGGCTTGAATTTTCCTTCTATGAACAGACAACTACCAGAGTACATATAGTATTTGCAATCTTTGCATTGAAATCCTGGAGCGCCTTCTTCGATAACGTATCCTTCCTCATACTTCAGCTTCTTTTCCGCTTGTTTTACATATATCCAAACAATATCTCCAGGCAGCATTCCATCGCCCTTTGGTGAGAAAAACTTGGAGATGCCTTTTTCGTTATTGATTTGTCCTTCGACTACATGGCACTTGTCTTCATCACCAAGGTTGAACTTGCATTTAATGCATGAGTGATCACGTGGTTCTTCATTTTCCACATAATTTGCTTCATCTTTTGAAATTTTTTTCTTGTTATAAAGCACTTGAAGTAAAGCAGCGTCCGGGGGAGCCATATCACTTTCATCTTGTAAACCTCTAGACTTTGCTACTGCCGATTCTTTTGCGCTCATGTTAACTATGAGCTCTAATACTATTTACTGGTGTGTGCTACTATTATTATCGCTGATGTTGTGGTGAGGCCAATTCTGGCAACATCAAAGCACTAGATCCTTCTTTCCTCATTTTGCAGACGCCAATTGATAGAGATCTACAACTACAAAGGTTGCTAGTCTACCTTTATTGTATGGATATGTTTTGGGATGGAGAAGAATCTTTTTCATATACTGTGATGGTTAGCCTAGTATAAGAGATAGCAATTTTATATCCTCGCTCTCTTATACCAGCACCTTTACAGTCTTGTATGCCGCTTTGGCAGACATTACTGTAAGTTTTAAGAGAGGCGAATCTGCAGCAATATTGTCGATAGTTTCAGCAGCTCTCTCTCTAATGAGCTCAACTAAGTTTTCAAATAGACTTCTTGCTTGTTCAAGTGCATCAAGCCCCTCAACTGTGATTATGCAGTATTCTCTTGAAAAGAAAAATAGCCTACGCCTTCGGATTGTCTCGACATAGCCTTTCAGCATCAGTTTGGTTATCAGCGGGGAAATGATAAAAATATCAAGCTTGATCATTTTGGCTATTTGCTTTTCAGTTCGTGATTGGTCTTTTATGCAGTTCAGTATTTGGATCTCACGCTTGCTGAGTTCTTCTACACGCTCCTCATCGTGCTGCTGTTGTTGTTCTTCATATTCATTTTTCTTTTCATTCTGTTTTAACATTGTTGCTATTATGTCCTTGTTATGATCTATCCTCATATTATATTTTTTCTAACTGTTTGGCTGTATTTACAAAGACTCTCGATATTTCCCTTGCATTGTCTCTATTATATTCCAGTGAAAGCCTTACTGCCTCTGCATTTGCGTAAATTATGTTATTGTAAATCCTGATCGCTGCTACAGTAGCATCAGTTGTATTGCTTACAGCCGCAGCATAGTTCTCTATGGCTCTCCTTGTAGGCGTCCATAAGACATTGTCAATATATGATTTCCAAAATGACTGAATAAAATTAGTAATTTCTCTCTGGGAGTCAAGATAGTTCTCTATAGTATCCCTTACTGCTCCCACCGATTGCTCTTGGTTGGTTGTGATAATCTGCATGTATCGTGGAAGCTCTCTTTCTGCTTCTTGTACGGCTCTTCTGGTGTTTTCCTTCGCTTCATCAAAAGTCCTGTTAATTCGTTGTGTTGTTGTTGTTATAGTGTCTTCCTCTTCGTCCGCTCTTGCGGCAGAAGCTGTAGTTGACTGAGTGCTATTTTTTTCTCCTTTTTGTCTTTTAGGATTATTATTAGTAGGCATGTATGCTTCAGAGGTTTAATATTGCAATTAAGCATTAGATAACAAACTTCAAGGAGACGCACAAGATAGAAAAATTTTATGATTTTCAAATCATTTATTATAATATATTTCACAATATACTTCTAGTATCTTTTTATAATACTCTTACGCTCTCCTAGATATTATCTTCTTCTGTATTCGTCGCCACAATCCCCTATTCTATCAAATAGGTCGTTTGATTTTTCGCTTACTTCGTCTATGCTATTAGTATCGTCTTTCTCCAACCTAAATTCAAACACACGTGCATTATCGCCTCTGTGATCAGCTATTCCAAGCCTCGCTCCAATGATTACACCTGCCACGGCAGGTCTATCAAGAATGTAGCGTGTTGCAACATTTGCAATGCTTACATTGTGCTTTTGTGCTATTTGATGCAAGGTCGACAACAACTCTTGAAATAATTTCCAGCCGCCCCATGTATCTATCATGCGCTTATATTTACGCAGGCTAGCTGTATCAAGCTCATATGAAGATGGTTCTGGTTTGCCAAAGTAGCGATCAGACATTAGGCCACCACAGACTGTGCCATATGCAAGCAGGCTGATGTTATTGTCGCGACAAAAACGCACCATCTTGACCTCAGGCCTTCGATCAACAATGGAGTATTGAACTTGATTTGATACTATTTCTTTCAGGCCGGCATCCTTCACCATTATCTGCATGCGCTCAGTGTCAAAATTGGTGAGACCTACATTCTTGATGATCTTAGTTTCGTCACGTAGACCAGATAAGTACTTGATGGCATCAATGTAATATGGGTTGTTGTAATCCCACCAGTGAAACTGCACTAGATCAAGAGAGCTTACTCCCATACGCTTAAGCGATCTTTCAACACTTGCCTGTGCGATCTGCTGGGTGATCCTCTGAGGTTCAGGCACCCATTTTGTCAGTGCCTGAACATTTTGCCGCTCCTGCTCTGGCAGCCTGTGCCTAAAAGCCCCAATAAAGTCCTCTGCAGGACCATAAATATCAGCAAGGTCCCAAGTGGTAAACCCTGCATTGTGATACTTGACCATTTCTTCTACTGCAACTTCTGGATCTATGGGGCCGTGTCCGCCTGCAACCTGCCACATTCCATTGAGAATCCTGCATATCTTTAGATTTGGTGCTAGCTCGTAGTGCTCCATGCCAGAGATACTGTCAATTCTATTCCCTGCCATAAATCTTAATCCTGTGGTACCATCTCACTGTCCACAGCCTCATCTATCAATCTTATTGCAAGCTAACTCAAAACACCTAAAATGTTGACAAACTCGCTTTTCAAAGATTAGTTAAATATACTACACAAGACAAGACCAAGGTCCCGCAAAAAAATTCACCACAAATACACAGATACACTGTAGATAACGGCAACAACAATAAAGAAAGATAAACTAAAGGTGATAGAACACACCCCATGACGGCTAGGAGGATTACAACTATCATGACAACAATAACAATACATATAACAGTAAAAGAGCAAAGGCTGAAAAACAGGAAGGGCTAGCAAACAGTAAAGTCACTAGCCCACAGCCATACCGTCATCGGATGGCTGTAGAGCTGCGGTTAGTTGCAATACTGTATTGCCAAAAATCCTGTAGGTGATGTGTACGTGTATGTGAATGTATGTGTGTCTCTCTCTATGTGTATGTATATGGACGGTGGTCTAACTCTTGGTCTTTCTCCTAACATAAGCTAAAAAAAGCAACAAAAAGATATTCAGTTGGTATGCCTGCCTGCTACACAGGCAGGTAGTGGGCGGGCCAATTGTATATACTATCTATGCTAAGGCAGGAGTACTAGCGATAATACTTTACTTTTGCCGTAACCTTTCTATTGCAAGAAGACTTTTTCTTACTAGCGACATCAAGAGCATAATGTCCTTTGTTGTAGGCACGCTTTTTGCTAAAAGTTTCTTTGCCGCTGCTTCTAGCAACGGCTTTTTGTGCAGATCATAATTGCCAGCGTCTGCCAATTTGCTTACATATTGGAGCAAAAGATCGATATCCTTCTGCGAGGCAAGTTCAACCCTTTTTTTGGTCTTTTTTACTGGCAATTCTGATGGTTGTAGCTTGGAAATTTCGTACAGCAATATCGCAAGTGCATGGGCTACATTCATTGTCCTGTAATTTGTCTTTGTGTCAATGGTGACGACAAGGTTACATAGCTCTAACTCTTCGTTGTTGAGGCCCGATGATTCTCTCCCAAGCAAGATGCAAAAGTCCTTGGTGCTTGAGTCATGTATTATCTTGGCTAGCTGCTCTGCATTTATTGACTCTCGCAGAATGTTGAGTCTGCTGGTAGCCTGAATTGCAGTTGTTCCTATGAGTACATCAAATTTCTTTCTCAACTGGCTCAATGTCACACTCTTAGCAGCTATCAGGATATCATTGCCATGAGTCGAATACTTTGCTGCCTCTGCTTTGTCAAAGTGGGGTCTGACAAAATACAAGCTTTTGAGACCAAAATTTTTCATCAGCCTAGCAATATGGCCCACATTAATGGGGTACTGTGGCTCGATCAGGGTCACTGCAACTGCCATAGGTATATAGACGTCTCTAAAAATGCTGGTGGAATTATTATAATCTACTATAGATACACCTATCAAACTTTATAGTCGTAAAATGCTCTGAGCGCAACTTGTATCTTATCTACAGGAACCTCGAAATACTCAAAGACATCTTTGTGAGAAGCGATCTGCAGATTAGAGTTTGAATTAGCCTTAAGGTATGTGTCTGATGTTTCCTCTAGAAGTGCTTTGGCATGTTTGCTCCATTGCACCAAGTCGTCTTGCCGGATACTTTTCAACAGCAACATAGGGACAAGCTTTGCAAATGCTGCTATGATAGCCACACGATATTTCTGTAGTTCCATCTTTGACTGATTAGAGTCTGGAAGCGAAGGAACAAGCGAGCAAATTAGGAACTGGTATTCATCAAGGTTCTTTGCAGCGCTTGCTACATCTCCTATAGCTGGCACACTCTTTCTGGCAGATCGTGCATCAATTGACACTGGTCCAAATAGTCCATGCACACCTTTGATAGTCAGATCAGAAGTGGTTATTCCGTCACCTGACAGCAGTTTGTTGCAACTAGAGGTGCTAAGCTGATGCGATATTATTGAGTTGAGCAATGACAGCAATGCTTCCTTTTATGAAAAAAGTTATGCATTAAAAATGATGTGATCGAGAAAAAATTAGTATAAGCGGAGGTATGAAGGCTAGGCAAATTCTGTCATGGCATGTCAAAAAATTTCTCTAAATTTTGGAGTAGTTTAATAAAAAATTGATCTTGAATTTACATGTTTCCGAAATCTTCATAAAAGGAACTCTTTTATATTAATTAATACTATATAATGCTGAGGATAAGTAGTGAAAAAGGCTATGGCTAGACTATAGCGCTTGGCGGGCAAAACTGCATCATACAAAAAATTGCAACTTTTACGGCATAGGCTGTAATAGGTCGTGATGCGGTATCGCCAAGTGCCTGGGTTTATCTTATAGTTTTGATTTATAAAACTTTCTTTTATAGATAAAACTGAAATTGCAATACAATACCATCAGATCAATTAAGAATTATGCTTGCATGCCTCTACCCAATGTACGACAAATTTTTAGTCATCATAACAGTAGTAATCGCCCTTACTTTTACAATTGCGGGTACTACTACCACAGTAGTTGGGCAGAACCAGATCATCAATTTAACTGCATTGCTCACCCCAGATACCAACGATGACACTAATGATACTACTACCTCGACGACACTTGCAAACGTAACTGATGCTAATAATAAGAGTGCTAGTACTAGCGCTGCTACTACTACTAACTTGACCGCTACTAATAACATGACGATTGAGGATGCAAAGGAGCTATACCTGTCGGTCTGGAATCAGACAGAGTTTAACGCTACCTTTAGCACTTTTGTCGAACCCTTCTCTGCCGCTGGCTATGGCGTATACGAAGAACGAAGCAATATCTTTGCGCCAGGCGAGACAATCGTACTCTATGTAGAACCAGTGGGCTTTTCCCATAAGCAGGTTATAGACCAAGGAGGGGGCAGCAATAATAACACAATGCTTTACCTAATGAATATGACATCTGATTATAAAATAGCTGCTGCGAATGGCACTGAGCTTGAGCTTCAGTTAATAGAGGACAAACAGGGCTTGAGAAATATTACTTCTCATAGACCTAACACTGAAATGTACTTGACGCTTACGCTTACACCTGAAGTTCAGCCATTACCAATAGGTAGCTATGTTATAACATATTCTGTGACTGATGAGATATCAGGTGAAAGCTTCGAGCTAGAAAAAGACATTACAGTAGCAGAGAGAGAGTAGCATCGTCCTACTTTCTATAATCACGGCGCATAGTCCATTATGTAGTTTGGCTGGCCGAAGGTAGCGTTGACCCTTACTGACACATCTACCCAGTAGGAAAATGACGAGGGATTGCCAATATAAAAGTCCTCTACAGGAAACTCAACTCTGTCCTCTGGCATGTCAGGTATACTCGTAGGTGGAACAATGAACCTTCCGACAGTCCTATCAAATACTGCAAAATACCACCCTTGCATAGTAGTAGAGTTGCCACCGCCGAAAGCAGAATTTTGAAACCGAATCATATATTGTTGCTCTCTATTTGTTATCGGACTGGTGGTGATGATATGCCACCGATACTGTGTTTCATACATATCATTGTCATTTGGATTGCCTGCAAGTGCTACTGTGAAAAAGAATACCTCTCCTCGCTTTTGGATGCTGGCTCCCAAGATGTCGTGGTAGTCCCTTACCTCAGGGATCTCTTCTGTCCCAACCTGCTGGTATACTGGAGTAACATCGCCTTGTGGATCTTCTATGTTGCTGTCAGCATTGTTATAGACCCCGACAGTTTGCCTACCGCCTATATTTATCTCAGGCCCGAAGCCAGACAGCCCAATTGAAACTGGAATGAGTGTTGCGACTGCAACTGCAATAACCAGAACAGACGATGCCTTAGGCACACAAAAAATCACACAGAGGTTGTATTTCGACATTTTGCCAATAGATTTAAGCAGAGTTGAAGATTGGATATACGCAAAATGCCTGCAAGCGAATTTTCGCACTTTGTCGATATGTGTGAGAAGGTTCGCCAGACTGCAAGCAAAAATGCCAAGGTGGCTGCTATCGCAGAATACTTAATCAAGCTGAAAGGCCAGGATGGCGGCGGCGACACCTCGCTTGCTGCAGCTGTGCTTTTTATGTCTGGTGCCATCTTTCCTAAGGGCTCTGGTCTTACACTCAATGTAGGTTTTAATACGATAATGCGCTCACTTTCAGAAATCGCACGTCTGGAGCCAGAAGAGATACAAAAGATCTACTTAGAGCATGGAGATATGGGCGCTCTTGCTGAATATGTAGTTTCCAAGAGACAGCAGAGCCCACTTATGGCCCAGCAGCTGTTGCTGCCAGATCTGCACGACCAGCTAAGAAAGATCGCTGGTGCAGTTGGCTCTGGTGCAGCAGAGGCAAAAAGGAAGATCCTGACTGGACTTCTCATCAACTCATCTCCGCTTGAAGCAAAATATTTGATCAAGATAGCATCAGGGGAGCTGCGTGTCGGTGTGGTGGAAGGCTTGGTCGAGCTTGCTATTGCCAAGGCGTTTGGACGAGATGTGCAGGCAATTCGGCAGGCTATGCTACTCTCCGGCGATATTGCACAGGTAGCATTGCTTGCAAAAAAGGATGCTTTGTCGACTGCGATGATGAAACCACTTGTTCCTCTCAGTTTCATGCTAGCAGATGTGATGTTTAGTGCAGAAGAGATCGAGCAGTATTACAACAAACTACTGATTTGTGAGTTCAAATATGACGGCATAAGGGTGCAGCTTCACAAATTCGGAGGCAAGGTCAAAATGTTCTCAAGGAAGCTAGAAGATGTTGCTAGCTCTTTCCCGGAGATTGTATCTGCTATGTCTTTGCTCCCAGCAGACTTCATTCTGGATGGCGAAGTGCTTGCCTACAGAGGTGGCAGGCCGCTACATTTCCAAGAGTTGCAAAAGAGGCTCAGGAGAAAAGCAGTTACAGACCGTCTGATGGCCGAGATCCCAGTAGTGTATGTCCCTTACGATATTATGTACCTTAACGGTCAGCCACTCATTGGCAGATCGCTTACGGAGCGCAAGAAATTGCTCTCGCAGATTAGATTCAGAGGGCCGGTAATCGACCTTGGTTATAGGATCGTGTCTACAGCTCAGCAGATAGCTTGCGCTTTTAAAGAAAGCAGAGAGGCGGGGCATGAAGGATTGGTGATAAAAGAACCTGAATCCCAGTACCATCCCGGCAAGCGCGGCAGGCATTGGACTAAACTAAAGTATGAGCTTGACACTGTCGATGCCGTAATTGTCATTGCAGAATATGGCCACGGTAAGCGGGCCGGGACACTATCTGATTATACTTTCGCAGTCCGAGATGAGCATGATGGTGGCTCGCTTAAGACAATAGGCAAGGCGTACTCTGGCCTGACTGATGCAGAGATCGCTGAGATGACTGACAAGCTACGGTCAATAACAGTCAGAGATGAGGGCTACAGAATAGTTGTCAGACCCGAGATTGTACTTGAGGTTGCATTTGATAGCATACAGAAAAGTGATAGGCATAACAGCGGGTTTGCGCTTCGCTTCCCGAGGATAAAGTATATCCGGATTGACAAGACTGTACGTGATATTGATACCTTGGAAAAGGTGCAAAGGATCTATGAGCGCCAGTCGCATTTAAAGAGCCGCTAGCCTACTATATGTGCAGATACCTTGTAGTTTTGCAGCGCGCATGTATGCGTGCGTGCATATTAACTTGTATGAAAATACATACTTGTATACAAAAATGACAGAGAGCAGGCAGAAATAGAAAATGCAAAGCACAGATTCTTAGGAAGTGCAGCAAGGGAGACTGACATCTTCTTCTTCTTCACTACCCATACCCCACGCACAGTCACGTAACATCAAGAAGTGGTAGCAGCATCTGCATTTTGGACCAATTTCTGTGTACCTGCTTGCATTTGTGGATTTTTTGTGTCGTTGTCTGTATATATCCCTCTCTATGTCTATGTATGACTATGTCTCTATGAGATCTGCGTGGTGCTAAGGAATAAAAGATCAATAGCGTTATCATACATTCACTACATTGTTAAAGGCGATCATTCTTACTGCCGCAGTTGCAGTTGCACTGGTGGCATATTTATCACTCTCGCTTTATGTTTTCCCTCAGTTGTACCAATCGATAGAAGCTCGAAGACCCCAAGCGATTGTGACGAATGTGAGCCTATCTGCACCTGACATTGCTTTAGGTCAGACACTCACTATCTCTGTTACTGGGACAAATAATGGCGAGGACGCCGACATGCAGATCGTGTCTGTGGGATTTCCAAACCTTACGACTACTGACAACATCAAGATACTGAAACATGATTTTGATCAGAGGCCGATATTGATAGTACCTGGCGAGCTTTTGAGCTCTGAATATTCCGATACAGACTCTTCTGTATTGGCGCAATATGCTTCAATTGAAGCTTTCAGCAGGCCATGGGAAGCAGGCAAGACCTACACCGCAGATATAGAGGTAATACCAAAGACGGAGGGAAGGTTTGTCGTTTTTGTTAAATCTGTCGCATTACCCCATACTTGGGATCAAGCGCATTACCCACAGGCAGGCACCCTTGATCAACAGAAAGAGTTTGTTGAAACATATTCAGTACAAGTGACAAAGCCTTAATTATTGAATCTGCTAAAAATGGATATTGAACTACTTCCGGTACCAAGAATACCTTGAAGTATGGGGTCTTGGCCGCAAGCTCTTTGCAGGCTATGTGCTTGTGAGCCTTGGCATGCTGCTAGCTGCTGCAGGCGGCAGCTGGGATATCACAAACCACTTGCTCAACAAACCTGAAACTTTCTTTGCACCTCCTCATGCTGTGCTCTACTCTGGTGCGGCTTCTGCGGTTGCAGGTACAGTTCTGGCATTCTCCGCTTCAAAATCTGGTGCTGCCGGCAGGATGATTTGGCCGGTGAAGCTGGTCATAGCCGGTGTAGTGATGCTGATGAGCGCTGCACCAGTGGACTTTGGATGGCACTCAGCATTTGGGCTTGATGGCCTGTTCAGTCCACCTCATTTTGTGCTTGTAAGTGGTATGGTGGTGGGTAGTGCTGGCGCGCTTGCAGGCTTAGCTCAAAGTACTAAGAGATTGCCTCCTGTCCTGATTGTTATTGCAATATTGCCAATATGGCTTGGGGCATCAGGCATGATTGATATGTTTTCTCTGCCGTTCTCAGAGACTGAATACTTTAACTTTAATCCTCATCCGACCCTTGGAGTCGTTGTTGCTACGCTTGCCTTTCCATTCTTGATATCTGCCTGTCTAATAGGCTCATCTGCCCTTACCGGCAAACGGTTTGGTGTGCTCTCTATGGTTGGTGCTGCTTTTATTGTAATAGGCATATTGACTTCAATTATCCCAAATAGCGCACTTGTCCACACCATCCCATTCTACATGTCAAGCATAATCCCGATCGTGGCTGCAGATGCGCTGCTTGCATTTTCCAGATCAAGGTTTTCACTGTACGCTGCAGGCACAATTGTCAGCCTTGCGTTCTTTATGCTATACTATCCACTGATAACGTACACCTACAATGAAGTATTTGAGAGCAAGGTTGTCTGGCCAAGCATGATTGCGCAGATATACTTTGAGATGATACGAAATGTATTTCCTCTTGTAGCTATTCCGACAGCTGCAATGGGGATTCTTGGAGCCTTATTAATCGACAGACTCGCTAGAAATAAAAAATACTATAACAACATACAACAACTGGCACAATAATACGGCTGACAGATATTTTTTGCGATAACAGTAGTCGTAGTAGTAGTCGTCATCATTATTTCAAAAGAGGCAGGTGACAGCACTTCACTATTCTATCCCAGGCCATACTAGCAGAGCACCGCTTTCTGTACTCGTCATTATATCTCTCTCATATACATACTTCAACTAATGTCAAATACCAAATACTATCTCTATTAAGCAACCAAGATCTTACTGTAAAGTAAAATATACCGTCACATCATTACTTTGATACCTCAATATAAGATGAAAAGATAAATGCTGGACTGCTGTGTCTTCTTTCCTGATTGCAGAATCAAGACGTGCCCTATAGACTCCTGCAAAAAAGCAATTGTACTATCACCTTTTACCTCAAGGACTGCATAACAGGATTGAAGGAAAACGTCAAAGAAAAATCGGCTGACGTGGTTATTACGTCACCTCCTTATAACATAGGTACAGGTTATAGCTCGTACAAGGATGAGCTCCCCCGTGAGAAATACCTGGCATGGATAGAAGAGGTAGGCATTGCAATCAAGCAGGCTCTTGCAGATGACGGCTCTTTTTTCCTAAACATAGGAAATAAACCAAAGGACCCGTGGATAGCATGGGATGTAGCATATGCTCTGAGAAAGTACTTCGTTCTGCAAAACGTCATCCACTGGGTTAAATCGATAGCAATAAACAAGGCTCAAGTCGGTAATTATCCAAACATTTCTGGCGACATTGCAGTCGGTCACTTCAAGCCGATAGTGAGTAAGAGGTTTCTCAATGACTGTCATGAGTATATCTTTCACTTTACAAAGTATGGCGATGTGCACCTTGACAAGCTGGCTGTAGGAGTATCATACCAAGACAAGACGAACATTAAGCGCTGGAAGGCAGCCAATAAGGAAGATAGACGGGACAGAGGCAACATTTGGTTCATACCTTATCAAACTATACAAAGTAGAAGCAAACAGCGGCCGCATCCGGCAACATTTCCTGTCAAGCTTCCAGATATGTGCATCAGGTTGCATGGCAGCGCAAAATTAGTGATCGACCCATTCATTGGCATCGGCTCTACTGCAGTTGCGGCAATGCGCCGGGGGATCTCATTTGTGGGATTTGAGATCGATAAAGAATATCTTGATGCTGCAATAAATAGAATCACACAGGTTTAATTAAACTATCACCACAGACAGCCAAAAGAGTAAAAAGAAGATTTGCAAAAATTTTGCTATTTAGAATTGACATTACACAGTATATGTGCTCCTTCTTTAGAAACCACTTCAATTGAGGAGTGCACACTATCAATAGATAGTACTTTAATGCAGGTTTTACCAGAGTTTATGTTCATAGCACAAGTCTAGAAGAAGTCAAATTCATCCAAATTTTTTCAAGAAAGTGTTGCCATATTTTATGACCTCCAGAAAGGAAAAATAATAAAGAGACATCAACAACCTCTCGTCTCTTTATCTTATTCTTTACCGTTCGCCGGCCGTAATTCGTGGAGAAGGGTCTTTTGAGGATCTTCTTTTGGATAGTAGTCTTCCCTGTCTGTCTATTTCGCCAGTTCTTATGCGTGTCGAAGAAATTATTGAGCCATCCTCTGCTTTGACTAGTTCTACGGTAATTATCTTTGCCGGCCTCACACCAATTTTAGCACGCATCTCGTTGAGGAGCTTGCCCTTGCTCTGAGTCTCTATGCTTGTCACTAGCGCTTCGACATCGTCTGTAGTTACTGCCGGACCAAAGTCGCCATCTAGCTTTGCAATTTCGTAGTTGACATCGCCAAACTCTTTTTTGATCATATTCTTCAGGTTTGCAATCCTTTCCTCAAAATTGTGTTTTATCTTCTTTCCCCTATTTGCTGCAAAGTTGTCACTTGAAACACCAATTATTACCTTTTTGCCTACCTGAAATGCCGTGGCAAGCAAAGCGATATGACCGACATGTAACTCATCAAATGTACCGCCTGTGGCAACAACAAGAAATTTGTCTTCCAACGCTAGTAATGAAATATTATGTATTGTGTGCAATATTAATTCGCGGTAGTCTGCCTAGCCTTTCTGGAATATCTTGACTGCCTGAGGCGGACAGACATTTTCACATGCCATACAGAATATACAATCCTTTTCTCTTATCATGAAGGCCTTTTTGTCAGATGCCGGATGGCCAGGCGTTTCAAGCCATTCGTAGACATTGACAGGGCAAGCTTCAATACATGCTCCGTCTGCAACGCAGATGTCAAAGTCTATGCATACTTCTTGACCCCATATACCCAATTGTCCTGGTGGGTCAATTGGCCCCCATACTTTGATTCCTTGATAGGTGCCAGCTGCCTGTCTTTTTTCTTTGAACTTGGCATCAATTGGGCCTTCTGCTTTGCCGTAGCTTGTTCCTGTACCAGTAAGCGATATCGTGGTTGTGCCGCCGGCTGCTGGTGCAGCTGGTGCTGGTGCTGGTGCAGGTGGAATAGCAGCTGCGGGAGCGGTTGTAGTAGTTGCGGCTGGTGGTGTTTTTGCAGTAGTAGATGGGGCAGCGGCAGGCTTGGGCGCAGCTACCTGCGCAGCCATTGTCTTTTGCCTTTTAACAATACATAATTGATTGTGAACATCCCTCATGCTTTCAAGGGTCGTCGGATTGGTGTGACGTAAAAGGGTTCCACAGTCTTGGCATACATACTCGGTTACCGTGGTAGACATAAGATAGTATGGATTTTAACTTATTTATTAACTATACCAAAAAAGGAAGAAAAAAAGGCAGATTTTTTACTGCCTTGTGAACTGTTGCTGTTGTTGCGCAAAGAACGTTGTCCACGCTCTTGCGATGTTGGTGGAAAAGTCAGTCAGTGTATCGACTGTTCTGTTGTAGATCTTTAGGTTTTCCCTTGCTGCATCCAGCGCGTTGATCGTCAGCTGGTTGTTTATGCCCACCGACCTGATTGCGTTATTTGTCACTTCGTTTGATTGCCTTGTGAACACTTCTCCGTATGGCACTGATGGGACGTTTAAGATGTTTGCAAATTGCTTCTGAGCGGAAAATGCAGTCTGGATCATGTTCTTAGTTGTCTGAATATAGTCCAGCTGAAGGTTAGAAATTGACTGTGAATACTGTGGCTGAGCCTTTGCAAATTCATCTACTGTTCTGATGAGGTTGTCTCTCATTGTGTCATATACATCTACTACTGCTCTTTCGTCTTTCGTTGGGATAGTTTTTTCGACCATATTTTATTACCATCTAATGGTAATCAATGGCAATATATAAACCTTGGTCAATAACGGTGTTGATTGCCATGTAACGGTATTAAAACCCATATATTGTCTCAGTAACTTGCTGTTTCTTTTTCTCGCTTTTTTTTTCTGCATCAAATCTCTCTAGCTGATATCTGTTCATATCGACGAACTTGATTCCCTGCGCAAGCTGAGGGTGTACACGCTTGATTTCATTGTATATCTTTTGGCATGCGATCCGGTAGTCCGGATGACCTTGGGGGGCCGTACGCAACTCTATCATGTGGCATGCTTCTCGCAGATTCATCTTGACAAAATAGGGATAGCGATAGGCAAAGTTGACGACGTACTGAGCTTCCTCTGGCATAGACTTAGCTATTTCTTCGTAAACCTGCTTTGATAAGTACATGCAATCTCTAAAGTCCTTGTCGAGTCCTGAATCAACCAGCTGTTGAGGAAGATCATAACCGTGCCTAGTAGAGAGCAATTGCCGCTCAATCGTAAGAATTCTGTGTCTATGCAGGTCTCTGAATATGCCAAAGTTGGTGAACAATTCGAAGGTATAATCGACCATTTCAAACGCTCTGCCGGGTCTATGCCGGCGACTGGTACGAAATTCAGTGTATGCGCGGATCACCTTGTTCCGCTCTTCAATTGGCATTGATTTGACATAATTCGTAATCCTATAAAGCGACTGGCCCTGAGCCTGCTCATACAGAATTGCAGATATCACATTTACTTCTGCTTCAAAGTTGTCTTTGTAGTCAATCAGCCTGACAAGTTCAGGCTCTTCTTCAGGTGGAATTCCTGATAGGTGGAACCTGGCAAACTCGCCAATTACATTTCCAGTTTTTGCAGTATATTCTTGTAGTGCCTGCCCATACTTGTCATTCGCACGCCGGATAAATGAAGGGATGACTGTGTTTAGCTCATTAAATAACTGGGCTGCAATAGATTTGATCTCTTTTAGCTTTGATCCATACATTAGGGTCAGCAAGTACTCAAATGCCCTGCCGTTACCTGTAATGCCGATATTTGTCATAGTGGAAGCAGGCAAAAGACCACGAAGTATGTCTAGTACTTTTGCCTTTATCGTCATACTGTAGATCCGCTTAGCGGCTTCAATGTCTTTGTCTGCTATCAAGTTGCCAAAGGGGACCTCTTTTTGCGACATTGAATCAAAGAAACTAAAGTGCCCTATTGGCTCTCTTTCTTTCAGGAAGGCTTGTAGTGGCTGTATGCTCTTACTATAAGTATTAAATGAGTGCTCACAAGCCTCAATGTATCTGTCTGCATGAGACGACGACATAATGCTGCCTTCTCTGGCATACCGATAGTATCCGCCAACCTTTTGGTTAAAAGCCACATAACGAGACGATTTTTCTAGATAGGATAGCCCAATCCTACGATCCTCAATCTTTTTTGCAGCAATATTTGATACCCCCTCGACAGCAACTTGAGCCTCGCCTAGCTCAGCTACTGAGTCATCCCCATATTCAAGAAGGACTCGTCTATAAAATTCTTCTCCCCTATTTGGATTCTTTGCAAACTCATCTAGAAATACTCTTCGCATCGTCTTGTCTGTGCGGGAATAACGTGACATTAGAGCACCTCTATCTACCTGTCTGGGGGTGGTTATCGCAAATACCTGCCCGTCCACATTAGAGAAGTGGATTTTAAGAATTGACTTTTCCTCTTCAGTAAAACTGTCTAGAAAGACATTCCTGTCAAACATGGAGATAGGTATACATGACCAGTAAAAGAATGTGAAGGGGCGACTTCAGAAATATTGAGTCCTTACTAAAAAATATTATATTAAAAGCAACTAAAGTATTATAAAGAATCATCTAAACCAGCTGGCATGATTAATTCCACTATTTTATCGAACTGTTTTAACACCGTTATCATTATACAATCTTTGCTCAACTATTCACATGAGCGAAGAAAAGCTCGGATTTGTAGGCAAGCAAGTTAAGGACATATATGGTACTTACATCGGGAGAGCAGTCGGCATAATAACAGAAAACGATGGCGAGATAGAAGCTGTCGGAGTCGATTGTGGTTCTGGCGGTCTAAAGCAACTGCCTTACGAGCAGCTAGTTATCCAAGGAGAATATGTCTTCTTTATACCTAGGTGGAGGCTTGACGCACAGAGGTTGCTGAGGCAAAAGTCCCTCACGCTTAAGAGGATAAAGGCACTTCAAGATATTCTCTCTGAGAATGATTCTATGAAGGAAGATGCAGAGCTAGTATATATCAAATATGAGAAGAAGTTGCATGAACTTGATGAAACTGGAAAGCAGGTAAATGATAAGCTGAACGCAAGATTGGTAGAGCTTGACTTAGAAGCCAAGAACATCAAGGCAGTCCTGTTTGATGCAAAACTCCAGTTCAGAAGTAACGAAATGAAGGAAGAGACGTACCAGCAGGTCAAGGTTCAGACAGACGAGCTAATAGAGCACATAAACAACGAAAGGGCAGAGATAAGCAATGTAAAAGAAAAGTTGACGACTCAGACGCTAGAAAATATCATTACAACTAGTAGCTCTTCGACAGCTGATGCTGCTGCTGCTGCTCCTCCACCAACCAAGGAAGAAGAGGAAGAAAAGCCAACTGAGCAGGCACCAAGCCAGCCCACAGAAGTAGTTTCTGTTGTACAGGTGAGCGCAGCAAGCTCAGAGGAAAAAGAGGAAAAAGAGGAAAGTGAGAGTGATGCTTCTGTGTCTTCTAACGGCGTGGAGCACCCAGAGACAAACTGGCTCAACCAAGTAATAACAAAATAATCGTAGCGCCAGGGAGACACACACCGTGTCTGGCGTTCTTCATTTTTAAAAAATTTAGATGGGCAGCTTTTTTAACGTTCTCTGACACTTGTCTGCAAAAGCTCCCCAATCTCACTATGCATCTTCAGGAAGTTAAGCCCCTTTGCGGTTGTCTTGTATGTTTGTGTGCCTTCCATGTACTCGAGCAGGCCATTTTCGATCAAGACAGCGAGGTATTCTCTTAGTTGTGCATAGCTCAGGAAAGCTTTATACATGATTTTTGTCTTAGTTGCTCCGCCATTCGCTGCCTCTAGGATCATTGCTACTATTTCTGTTCTGCTTCTATACTTCAAACTATTATAGAAGTGATTTTTCTTGATTTTTAATATATCGATTGACTCTTTAATAAGAAAATTCTGAATGCTCTCTGCACTTGATGTTGACCGAAATAGTTAACAAACACTTTAAAGACAAGTTTTAGCACTTCACAATGTTTGTCGAGTCCTTCAAAACTATATGAAAATAGTGGTGATGGCACGATGAAAATAAGTGTCAGGACAGGTAAGCGCCTTGAGAAAATCTCAAAAGAAGCGCTAGCAGAGCCGGACAGGTTCTGGGCAACTCAGGCCAGAAATTTGATATGGTTCAAAGAATGGAATCACATCCTTGAGTGGAATCCTCCCTTTGCAAGGTGGTTTGTCGGGGGTAATCTTAATGCATCTGTAAACTGTCTTGACAGGCACATCAACACCGACACGAAAAACAAGGCCGCTATAATCTGGGAAAGCGAGGGTGGAGAGACAAAGACACTTTCCTATTTTCAATTATATCGTCAGGTAAATAAGTTTGCGAATGTTCTAAAGAGCCTTGGAGTCAACAAAGGCGATCGCGTAACAATATACATGCCTATGGTGCCAGAGCTGCCTATTGCAATGCTTGCGTGTGCAAGGATTGGTGCTATTCATTCAGTAGTATTTTCTGGCTTTTCTGCACAGGCGCTTATTGACAGAGCAAATGATGCCAAGTCTAAAGTCATCATAACTGCAGACGGTGGCATAAGAAAAGGCCGGCTCATAGAGCTAAAAAAAGTGGTGGATGAGTCACTTCTATCCCTGCCATTAGTGAAGCATGTAATAGTGCTCGAGCGCGCAGGCAATAAGGTCAACACCGGACCAAAGGATCTCTGGTGGCATGAGTTAATGGAAGGTGCCAAGCTATACTGCCCACCGGAGCAGGTTGAAAGCACTCATCCCCTTTACATTCTCTATACTTCTGGAACGACTGGCAAGCCCAAGGGTGTAATGCATGGGACAGGTGGCTACCTTACGCATCTCTATGCGACTGCCAACTGGGTCTTTGACTTTACAAAGCAAGACATCTTTTTCTGTACTGCAGATATAGGATGGGTCACAGGTCATAGCTATATTGTCTATGCTCCTCTGATGCATGGCATAACAGAAATAATGTATGAAGGAGCGCCTGACTTTCCCAAGCCCAACAGGTATTGGGCAATTGTGGAAAAGCATGGTGCCACTGTACTATATACCACACCAACTGCACTACGGATGTACATGAAGTACGATGATGATGGCGCAGTTTCAAACTCATTTGACCTGTCGTCACTCCGGCTTCTTGGGACGGTGGGTGAGCCCATTAACCCCAAAGTATGGATGTGGTACTTCAAGAGTATTGGCAAAGAGAATTGCCCAATAGTTGACACTTGGTGGCAAACAGAGACTGGAGGAATAATGCTTAGCATGTGTGCGGGAATAGAAACGATCCCAATGAAGCCCGGCTCAGCCACCTTTCCTGTGCCGGGGGTTGATGCAGTAGTAGTTGATGAAACTGGCAAGCCAGTAAGGCTAGGAACAAAAGGCTATATTGTTATTTGTAGGCCGTGGCCAGGAATGTTCTTGGGTCTCTGGGGCGACGATGAAAAATACCGGCAGACTTACTGGACCAAGTTCCCTGGCCTCTACTATCCCGGTGACTATGCACTAGTTGACGAGGAGGGCTACCTGTGGTTCCTTGGCAGGGCAGATGATGTACTTAAGGTGGCCGGCCATAGGCTCGGCACGATGGAGCTGGAGAGCGCATTTGTCTCATATAAGGCCATTGCAGAAGCCGCAGTAACCGGTAAGCCTGACGAGACAAAAGGAGAGTCGATAATCGCATTCTTAGTGCTAAAGGAAGGCTTTTCAGACTCTGAAAACCTGCGTAAAGAAGTGGTCGCCCATATTCGAAGCACGCTTGGGCCTATAGCAGCGCCAGATGAGGTATACTTTGTTAGCAAGCTGCCCAAGACACGTAGCGGCAAGATAATGAGGAGACTGTTAAAATCTATTGCAAGCGGCGACAAGATCGGCGACATCACCACGCTTGAAGACGAGGCAGCTATTGACGAAGTCAGACAGGCATATGAAGATCTCAAAAAGATGGTCAATTCTTAAAACTTCCAAGTGGCTAGATACAATGGAGTGATTTCAATAACGCAAGAATCTGGACCCATAGCAAGTATGGCCTTTGCAGTTTTGCTCTGCAGCTTGCCCAAATATCTCTTCACATTGCTTCTGGTCACCCGTGTAGCATACAGAGGGTCATCGATCACTCTTGCGATCCCTTTGCCCCTTAATCCAAGTGTGCCGTTTTCGCGGGAGCTTTCGTCGACAAGAAAGTAAACAACTGGGTTTTTTCGAATCACCTTTGCTTTCTTGCCCACTCTATCTGTTGCAACGAGAAACTTGCCTCCGTTGTAATAGTACCATACTGGATGCGCGATCGGATCGCCTCTTTCATCTAGGTATGCTATTCTCAATATGTTTGGCCGGGCAAGTAGCTGTGAGATTTCTCTTTTTAAGAGAGGCCGCGCGTGTCTGTCCGCAAGGACAAAGTTCAACACATCCTGCGTGTTAGCATAGCCGTCTAATTAAGCTAAACAGAGATTGTTGTCATCTTGGAACCGATAGCAATATTGTGGATGTCTATGAAACCTGCAGTCGCAGCCATAAGATACAATGCTGGCTTTGTGGTCTTGTAGGTACAACTCACTGTTTCAACTAGGTTACTACACGGAGGTACATTCTCTTTTATGTATACTGCATTACCATTTTCGTCAAACCATATCAAGTCAAGGTTGTATTCGATGTTGAGCATCCATACCTCGTAGAGGTCAGGCTCCTCATGCTTGATCAGCATGGCAGTGTCAAATGGCAGCCTGTCCTGCCTAAATGTAAGCCATCTTTGCTGTTCGGCGGCAGTCTCTGCAATTTCGACCGTTATGACATCATGGTCTATTCGGACTGTGCCTTTTGGAAAGCCAGTGTTCTTGTCTCTGATCTCGGGTGGGACAAATGCTATGCCAAGGGCACCTACAGCGACAGCAGCAACTATTACCGGTATCAGCACTGTAGACTTACGAGCCACGGGATACTATGCATACAAAAAATAATTTGAATTTTGTGTTTTGCCCAGTTCAGCAAAAAAATAGTAATAAATTACTGAACGATCGAGAAACATATCATATTAAATTGTTATATGATATGGATATCGGATAGTTTGCGAAAAGTTAAAGGAAGAAGAAAAGATAATGTATACAAGCTGAGACCAGAGATTGGCAAATTTAAGTCAGGATCGATTTTTACGTTTTCAGACTGAGCTTATGTTTTAGGTGCTGGCGCACACAATTTGTGGTATGTATTACGGTGGGGGCATTGTATACAAAGGATCAAGGTGGAGGGGATGGGATTCGAACCCACGAACCCCTAAGGGACGGGATCACTCATCTCGCTTTTTTCTCTCCATATGTGTTGCGAGAAGAAATGGTGCCACGACATCCGATCTTGAGTCCTGCGCGTTTGACCAGGCTTCGCTACCCCTCCGCTCATTCGTCTTGCCTGTAAAACCTTATTTCATAGTTGCGGTAGGTGAAAATAAGGTTAAATTTGCTTGGTGCCAGTACAATATGCTAATGCCTAAGCCAGAGACTGTTTCAAGGCTGTGCATAAAGTGCCATTCAAAGACAGTTCACGAGGTACGGGAAAAGACGATGGCTGGGATAAAGTTGGTTTGCACCGATTGTGGACATTCGCTTATTGTAGCTACCATGTAAAACATTTATTATTAGATGCAGCTTTAGCAGAAAATATATGAAGATAGGCGAGCTGAAGTCGGGAATGCGCAACGTAAGCGTCACAGGCAAAGTAGAAAGCGTGGGTGAGCCCCGCACAGTCAACCTTAAGGCTGGAGGGACAAATACAGTGGCTGACGCAAGAATTTCAGACGAAACGGGGAGCATTAAGCTTTCATTGTGGGGCGACGACATAAACAAGATCCAGCCCGGCGACACAGTTTCGATAGAGAATGGCTACATCAACACGTTCAAGGGCGAAGACGGTATCAACGTTGGAAAGTTTGGTAGCCTGAAAAAGGTCTAGCTAATATAACCAGTGTCGCGGGGCTTTTGAGGTGGCTGCTGACCTTCAAACTGCCTGCCGCCTTTTGCTGCAAGCATCTGCTGCTCTATTGTCTGGATCAACATTTCAGTGTCTTTTGCACGCTTGTCCAAGTTTGCCATATCAACTCTAACATTGACTATCTGAAGAAGGGTCTCAAGCACTGCTTTGGATGCCTTACCATCTACCACGTAGCCAGACGTCTCTCCAAGCAGACATGCTCCCTTCATGTTGCGCAACTTTGCTATGCCGATGACAAGACCATTCATTCCTGTAATGCTTCCACTATCCATTATCGATATGTTATTTGATGAAAGGACTTTGACTGTTTCAGAGTCTGTGGCCGTACCAAAGATCTTCGGCTTGTCGACAAAGACGCCGGTGATATATGCTGCAAGCGTAAACACCTGCTGTGTGCCGAATCGCTCCGCCAAACCAAGCACTTCTTCTGCTAGAGCGTATTCCGAGTCAGGGTTGGCTGGCTGCGAGTCGCCTGTTAGCAACAACAGGTCAGCTCCATCACCATGCCACCAAAAGATACTGTTCTTCATTATGTCAGCTGTACCGTCAGGCTTTATCATAATCTGTGGCGGAAAAGAGCTGGAATAGATATCAACTAGGTGATTTGCATGTAGCTCTTGTATAAGATGATCAACTGCAAGCTTGCCAACATAACCACTGCCAGGAAATCCGCAGATAAGATGCGGTGAGTTGAGCTTTGGCCGGTCAGCGGTAGAATAAACCAGCTTGATGTCTTGCACAAAACTTGGGAGCTCATCGATGCGCTTTAAAGCTTTGCACTACAATACTCAAGGGGAGGAAGTGCCTATTATTTAGGCGCGTTAATGTAGCATAACAGAGTCCACATAAAATGCATTATTGGTCTTCTTCGTTGTAGTCATTGATATTGTGTGGAAGAATAAGGGCATTTTAAGGATTGTTGTGGGGGATGCTATACAGAGATTAATAATCACATTATGATTAACTACTGCCAAGATCAAGCTTACAATCTAGTTGAATTTGTAGCTCCTTTAGTGTAACTTACTAGATGCAATATAGCGGCGATCTTCCTTTCAATCTTTCTTATATGATCTTGTTTCTTACAGTTCATGGACCCCAGTCTGGGAATCAAAAATTTTCCTTCACAATATAACAAGTCTCTTTTCTTGATACTCATACTATTGTTTTGAAAATAAACCGCTTAAGTTATTACCTTATCCAGCTTACCCTTCTTCTTTGCTACCTTTAATTCGCGTGCTATTCTTCTCCCCATGCTCATGGGCTCATCATATAACAGTCCAGAGTAAGGTGAACCGTCAAGGTAGAGGTTCGTCCCAGCCACAATCCTTGCGGAAAATTCAAAAGTTGTGAATTTGCCTTCGCTGTCATATACTCCTTCAAGGCAGAACGGTCCAGGCATCCCTGGTGGCACTAGCCGCTCTACAGCATGCACAAAGTTTTCGCCTATCTTGTATACTTCTTCCAGCAATGACTCACGCAGAACAAGCGGTATGTTTCCAACGACAGTGTATGACGGCTCTATGCTGCCGGCACCAAGCTGCTGTTTTGCAGGGATCCTACCTATGCCGTCAATATCTGATTCATATCGCCGGTCTATTCCCATCAGCTCAAGTTCTTTAGTTATTGGTGAATAGAAATATTGCAAATAGACTGGCACACCTCTGATGAATTCCTGAATGTACAGATCGCTTTCTCCTCTGATTATCTTTTGATCAATTAGCCGTCTTGCACCTTCTTCAAAGCTCTCGCGATTCCATGCAAGGTAATAGCCACGCCCACCGGCTGCCCCGTGTAACTTCACAATGCATAACCTCTTGATCTCATTTTTCGATCTGACAGTCCGGGGAGTCTTGAGGCCTGCCTCTTTCATCAGCTTTTCTTTGAGATCTCTGTCCGCCTCCCACCTTAATATCCACTTGTTGCCAAATACAGGTGTGTCTATCTTCTCAATTTCGTCGCTTTTCATCTGAGATATCAGAGTACCATGGGGAATCAGCACAGAGCCTGCCTGCTTGAGACGATTGCGACACGCATCCCCGAGGATCTCGGCAAAACTGCCAACCTCGACAATTTCATCAATAAACTCAAACCTTGAGTATAGCCCTAGCCGACGTTTCTCGCACACAAGCAATGTCCTAAAACCTTCATCCTTCGCACCCTTAAGAACTTGTAATGAACAATGGGAGCCAAGGGTCGCAATTGTAAGTTTATTGCCAGTAGCAGTCCTTCTAGTCAATAGCTCCCAGTTAACTACAGGAGATTAAAATTTCTTATCAATAGCATTTATAGCTGAAGCTAGGACTACATCCCTATTGTTTCACTAAATGACAATAGGCTAGCTCACACTGCAGAGCACGCATTCGTTGGATCGCTACAAAAACTGCTCGACCAAACCTTGAAGGTTAGAAAAGTGGAGCACAAAGGCTCCGGCTACAACACCGCCTTCATACTGATCCCCCAGCTTGATCTTGATACTGTGATCAAGGCTGAAGCAGAAGTGAATTCACTTATTGCCAAAGGCCGCAGAGTAACTACACGTATATTTTCATCGCTTGAAGAAGCAAAGTGTGAGATACCTGATTTGCGTGCAAACGAGGAAAGGATAACAGCAGCATCTGAGGTCAAAGTGGTAGAGATCGAAAATCACGATGTGGCGGCTTGCGCTATGGAGCATGCCAGCAACCTGCAAGAATGCGACTTTTTCCTAGTCACGCGCTTGTCAAAAAGTGGAAGTGAATACGAAGTTGACTTTGTGGTTGGCCGCAAAGCCAAAGATACAGCTGTCGCTTTGTCGTCCATGCTATTACGAGTCTGCAATGAACTTAGAGCCAATATTAACACTGTTGAAAATACTGTACAAAAACTTAGATTTGAAAATGAGATCAACGCTAGAAAGTTAAAAGCGCTTAGCCGAGAAAAGCTAGCAGGAATACAGCCGGTCACAATTGGTGGCGTAACGCTTCTAAAAGGGGTATTTGAAAACCTGTCAGATGATCAACTTCAAGAATTTGCAGGTGAAATAATTATCAATCCAAATACTCTAGTCCTTCTTGCGAACATCTTTGATGAAAGAGCAAACATAGTTTTCGCTCACAATGAAAAAATGGAAGGGATTGACTTAAACAAAATATTTAAGCAATTTGCTGACGTAGATGGCCGTGGCGGAGGCAAGCCTCATTTTGTGACTGGTTTTGTCAAAAAGCAAGCCGTCAGCAGAGTACTCGATAGCATTGCGGAAGAAATCTTGGGTTAGCGGCTCATTCCGTTGCTGCTAACCGTCACTACTGCCATCACACACACATATACACAGACTGATGCTGATAAGGTTAAATTAACCTATTCGATATACCCCTGTTTAATTGGACGAATTGCTGCAGGAAGCAGATCTTAGAAATTGGCGAAGAACTCACTATTCCAAGGATATAGCCCTCTCTACGGGAGGTGACAGCGAAGTCATTATCATGGGGTGGGTTGCCAGTATAAGAGATCACGGCAACATCCAGTTTATCATATTAAGGGATATGTACGGTGAAATCCAAATCACAGTAAAGAAGCGTGAATGCAGTGATTCGCTTTTTCACCTGGCAAAAGAGGTCAAGGAGCATAGTTCTATTGGTGTACGCGGCAAGGTGAGGCCGCAGGAAAAGGTTCCAAATGGCGCTGAAATAGTGCCAATTGAGATCAGGGTATTTTCAATAGCAAGAAAGGCAGCTCCTTTCCTTGTTCAGAGTAGGATGTCAACTGTAGGCCTTGATACTAGGCTTGATCTTCGTGCAGTAGATCTGCGGCGAAATTATCTTGGATCGATATTTCAGATACGTCAGACCGTACTCAATTCTATCAGGGCATTCCTCTCAGAGCAGAAATTCATTGAAGTGAATACGCCTAAGATGATAGCTACTGCAACAGAAGGAGGTGCAGCACTTTTTCCGATATTCTATTACGACAGAGAAGCGTTCCTTGCGCAGAGCCCTCAGCTATACAAAGAACAGTTAACAATGGCATTTGAAAGCGTATTTGAGATAGGGCCCATTTTTCGCGCAGAGCCTTCACGCACCAACAGACATTTATCAGAGGCAATTTCAATTGATGTCGAGCGTGCATTTGTTGACTATAATGATATCATGTCGCTGCTTGAGAGGATGATACTAAAAATTGTGGATACACTAAAAGAAAAGAATCAAGATGATCTGGAGTATTTACAGCTTCAACTACCGTCCATGGAGCTGCCGTTTTCAAAGTACAATTATTCTGACATCATTGATAGACTGCAGGAAGCTGGCGAGCGCATACAGTGGGGAGACGACATTTCGCCACAGATTATGAAGAGCATACTACACGAACACCTCAATGAATTTTACTTCATAATTGACTGGCCAACTTCGACCAAGCCGTTCTATATCAAGCCAAGCGCTGCAGACAATAGAATATGCGAGTCATTTGACTTGATGTATGAAGGACTTGAAGTTTCATCAGGCAGCACCAGAATAAACCACAAAGATCAGCTGGTGGAGCGCATGACAAAGCAGGGTCTGAAGCCTGAAGCGTTTGACTACCATCTACGGGTATTTGATTATGGAGTTCCACCTCACGCTGGCTTTGGTCTTGGCCTTGAGCGGCTCATGATGGCATTAACAAAAGTCGAAAATATCCGCGACGTCACACTTTATCCAAGAGACATAGATAGGCTGGCGCCATGATAATAATATGGTAGTTACAAGAGAAGAAGTAAAGCATCTTGGGTGGCTTGCAAAGCTCGAGATTTCAGATGCAGAGCTACAGCGCTATACCACACAGATAGAAGGTATAATCAACTACTTGAACAAGCTGGATACAATACCACTTGAGCAGGTCAAACCAATAGCGGTGAAAAAGAAATTTTCAGAACTTCGGAAAGATACTCCGGAGAATTTCGAAGACGCGGTGCTCGGAACAACATACAGGAAGGACGGCTTTGTGAAGGGACCAAGGATGGTCTGAATTGCCACTCTATACCCTTGACGCCGCACAGGTAGTCCTAGGCATCAAAAGAAGGGAATTTTCTGTGGAGGAATATATCTTCCAGCTCTTTGAAAGGATTGAAAAAGTAGAACCTAGGGTAAACGCCTTTATCATACTCAACAAGGAAGAAGGGCTTGATAGAGCGCGCAGGTTGGATAAAAAGATAAGAGATGGCGAGCAAAGTGGCCCGCTTGCAGGGGTCGCATTGAGCATCAAGGACAATATTTGCACAAAAGGGATGAAAACTACATGCGCCTCAAAGATGCTTGAAAGTTATATCCCGGCATACAATGCAACAGTGATCAAGCGATTGATGGCTGCCGGTGCAATCATAATTGGCAAGGCAAACCTCGATGAGTTTGCAATGGGTTCTACTACTGAGTTTAGCCGACATGGCCCCACTAGAAACCCATGGGATATCAGCAGGGTCGCGGGTGGCTCGTCAGGGGGAAGCGCAGCAAGTGTGGCTGCCCTTGAATGCACTGCATCGCTTGGTTCAGACACCGGAGGCTCAGTCAGATGTCCTGCCAGTTTTTGCTCAGTAGTTGGGCTCAAGCCCACATACGGCCTTGTGAGCAGATTTGGGCTTGTATCCTATGCAAACAGCCTAGAGCAGATAGGACCTGTTGGTAGGACAGTATCCGACGCAGTTTTGATTCTAAATGTGATTGCAGGGTTCGATGAAAACGATCACACCACGACCAATAGCAGAAAACCAACATATTCGCTACAAGAAAGAAAAGAGTTACGTGTAGGTCTTATCAGGGAGTTCACTGAAGGTGCAGACCCTGGAGTATCCAAGATGATCTACAAAGCTGCAGACA
>OCZV010000106.1_pt1 | contig 30835 bp, 33 predicted proteins | sample 1539051 | NCBI WGS metagenome assembly OCZV01 (sample SAMEA3113581, study PRJEB22503) | soil metagenome
TAGCCTTTTCTGCTACGATGAAAGCAAGCTTGTTCTCTTTTTCTATCTGGTTGAACGTCTTTTCCGTAACATATGGAGCGAGTATCATAGTTGATGCTTGCCCTGAAGTCATATCGCTCTTTGGTGGAGGCGCAGCAACTTGTTTCTTTTGTGCTACAGGTCCTCGCTTCATTGCTCTTTCCTTGCTCACTTTCCAATAACCTCCAATACCTTGTGCATAGGCGCCTGCAGCCTTTTCATGTATTCAATTGCACCCCTAGAGAAGATTGTTAACCTTATCGGCTTTGAACCAGGCACCAGATCAACGATGCTTACATCCTTGGCATGCTTGATGTCAACGCCTATTATTGACTGGGAAAGCCCAACAAGTTTAGAGTCGTTTCCGACTATGATGAGGGCACTTGTTCCAGACCGAGCTGACCTTCCCCTGCGCCTTGGGGTTCCTGATCTTGACTTTCGCACCATACTTGCCCGAGCAATGTCGTCTCCGAGCCCAACATGTATCAGCGCTTTCCTGAGATCTTTGGTTTTTGCTATTGATTCAATATCGTTTGAAACAACTAGAGGAAGTTTGACCTCATTACCTATCTTGTGGCCACGTCGTTGTACCAGCTCCTTTTTGGCTGTAGCTGCTATTGCAGAGCAAAGCCCAAGCTGTTTTTCTTTACGGTTGATTTTTTTGTAAATGATTTTCCAAGACTCTGGCGGGTGGGCGATTCGTCCATGTCGTACGCCAGCAACACCTGCAGCCTGGCCTGCCCTAGGAAAGCCTTCTCCTCGAGCCCTTGCAAGGCGGGCAATCCCAAGTCCTGTATTGCGCGACTCAGCACTGACCATCTCTCCAGCTGCCGGATATCGTCCCTGTCTTTGGTACGAATGCGAAAGGACGTTTACGTATACTTTATGAATCACTTCAGGCCGGTATGGTGTGTCAAAGACTGCAGGTAGTTCTATCTCATCAGATTCTGTGCCATCTAGTCGAATAACTTGGGCTTTCATTTCACAACTACCTCCAAGACCTTTGGCTCAAGCACTTTCTTCGACACACCGCGAACCGGCTGTCTCATCTTTATGAGCCTCTTTGGAACGCCGGGGATTGAACCTCTTACTACAATATAGTCGCCTCTAACTAGCCCAAAGTGTTTAAAGCCACCTGGGGGGTTTATTGAACTCTCTGCGTCCTTATCCGTGTTTGAAATTATCAATATCCGCTTGTTGTATTCAGTTCTCTGATGGAATCCCCTCTGACCCTGCCTAGCGACAGTATACATGACTACAGCTGGCGAGATTGGACCCAATGTACCGACAGCGCGGACACTCTTTCTTGATTTGTGTTGTTTTCTCTTGACGCCAAACCTGGTAATGGGACCTTCTATTCCTTTGCCACGAGTTATACCAAAAACGTCAATATTTTGACCAATTTGAAAAACATCAGTTATTTTTATTTCCTTTCCGAGAATGCTTCTTACATAATCATATTGCGACCTAGCGTCCTCGCCAGAAACTGCCACTTCAAAAACAAAAGGTACTTTTTGTGCAAGGCCGATTGAATTTGGAGAGACTGCAACAACTGCCATCACGTCGCTTGCACTATTAAGGAGGGATTCTGCCTTTGATAATCCATCATCCCTACTCTTCGCATCAAATTTGCGTGACAGCTCTTTGGGTAGGTCCTTTGCATAGAGATCAAATATGGCATGCTGACCGTAAAGATCATGTTTGTAGCCGCGAATACCGATAATCTTGAGCGGGGGCGTCGCAATTACAGTAGAAGCATTCAACAGCTGCTTGCCAAAATTTGGAGTCTTCTCCCTATCATCGACTGTCAAGATCTGAATGCCGCCAGCTTTGAAACCTGCAAAACCTAAAAGAGAACTCTTCTCTGCTGCAAGTTGGGGCCAGGTTCTCACCCTCGCCTCCAAACTCTTAGCTCTTGCTCTTGGTCTAAAAGCAATGCTACCCCTTCTTGGGGCACTATACTTACGATGACCCATAGATACTGCACCACACTGGCTCTCCCTTTAATAAGTCATTTGAACCCAAGCAGATAGTAATATTAAATACCTGACAAACATGAAAATCGGAGAGTAAATATTCAGAATGGGTATTCTCAGATTGTTACATGGCTGTACGGCGTAGCAGGGTAATACACAAGTCTACACATAGAGACAGACAGAGACACACGCGCATATACGCGCTACTAATGAAAGCAATGAGTAGCCCTCGTAGACTAGGGCAAATTTTTATGGCTTATGGTCTAAACTCTTGTGCAAATTGAGCTCATTGTCAGACTTGAAGAATTTGCCACATGCATGGCATACAAATGGCTGGGTTATCCTAGCCCGGGGATTAGCTTTGTCGCCGCTGTCGGTAGTCGGACCAATGCTGGAAGCTGACATATTACTAATAACTCATGTAGGAGCAGTATTAAATTTATCAGTTACAGTAGGGTTCTAGGTAGAAGATACTCTTTTTATAATAAAATCGGATACCAGGTTAGTGTTGCTAGGTTGTATATGTTTCTATGGAATGAGAAGATATACATCTCGAATTGATAATTATTCCAGTGTATCTTCCCATACAGGTTGGTTTGCTTAATCCCAATATCTTGTCTGTGGCCGAACAAGAGCAAATGATGAAGATGGCTGGACTATCCAAGATAGATACCATTACTTAGGAAGCAAAATACAGCAAATACTTGGCGACTGCAATTTATAGCGGTTCATTAAAAATGCGAAAAATTTCATCGCGGTGTTTCACATAGACCGGAATTTCATTAAATAGTCCAGTCTCCTTTTCTTAGGTTATTTACAGACCGTCAGTTCACGCGTAGCATATGCTTCGCGGGTTGAAGATTTCCTAGAGAGTCTAGTGACACAACACGTTGTCGATCCTTGCTGAGGTTATATTGGCATTCCTCTTAAATGCTAAAAGCTTAACTATGTATAATTTGACTATTAAAGTTTGATTTATAATATTGGCTCAGGTGTGCCAGAGCATGCAGTGGATCTTGAGGCACTTAGTGTCCATTGCAGTTTACCACATGCTTATATCTGAAGAATCTATTCTTCAGAATCGGACGAGCGTACTTCCGGTAGCCATTCACTCGAGTTTCGAGATAGGTTGGCCTGTCATAGTATCTCTTTGAAAATCTTACGCTGAGCAGAATGTTAGGTTAACTGTAAAGTGCTATTCAATATGGCTAGAGTTCCAAGTACTGCTTCTTCGAGTCTTACAGTTTCAGTGCCTTGATTTGGAAACATGTTTACAACATATTCGTAAGGTCTGATGCTGGCACCTTCCTTGTCGAGGATCTGATGAAGACCGTGCTTGGGCGATCCAAACGCAACTAGAATGTTCTGAACATTTTTGGTGTGTTCAGCAAGTCCGGCTTCAATATTTTTAAAGTAGCGACCCTTTCTCGACGTAATGATTATAGCGGTTTTTTCAACACTTGTGAGAAGCTTCGAAATTGAAGGAACCTCTTTTACTTCATAGCCCCAATAATCAAGAATGTCTTGCTCTCTTGCTTGGATGGCCTTGAGGTTTGGATATGAGGAGGTGAACCTAGCATTGACTTTCTTACCTTCAAAACCATCACCTACAAAGGGCACAAGAGATCCTAGACCTACTTCAACAAATAGCTGGCCTTTAACTTTGACGATAACACCTGTACGAACATCGCCTGCTTTCACCTTCTTGATGTCTTCGACCACCATGTGGTGGGGCGTCTTTATCGGATGAAGTATGCCTGCGTATTGGAGCTGATGCATCATAGGGAAGAGCATTTTTCGGAGGTACTGAGGTGTGTCAAGATAGCGGAGGATTGTCTTGAGCAAATCAGGATCATCTTTTTCGAAGTGAGATAGAGCATCATGATAGATGTACACCCTCTTGACTCTAAAAATTGAGCAGGCACGTGCAAATTGTGCTATTTTTATGCTTTTGTCGCGCTTTGTCTGCTCATCTGAAAGTGAGGAGTCTGGTATTGTGATCCAAAGATCAGGCATTACTCTCCTATCAGCTCTTCAACTGTACCTTCCAAAAAACCATTTGATCCAAAGTAAGTCCCCCTTAAAACTCCTTTTCTGTCGACAAGGATGATGGACGGGGTGCCGCGTAAAGCATATTCATCAAAAGTCTTAGCCGAGTACTCCTTTGATTTTAGGTATTGTTTTACGCGCTCTATCAATACCTGTCTATCATTTTCAGCATATGACTGAAAGCTAGGAATATTGGCTTCAATAAAGTCCATGACCTTGCTGTCTGTCAGTGGGCCGGATTGCTTGACTAACATATCCATAGCAACAGGAAAAGGTATTTTGTATGGTAATTTGTTGCCATCTCTTACCTGGCCAATATTACTGAACGCACGATATGTCTCTCCTATAACTTCGCCTGTACTGACTAACTTTTGAAGGTTCTCGAGATTGTTCTTATCAAAATCCTCAAAGGCAGTTGCAAGACCCAGAACTATGAGGCCTTTATCTCTATATCTTTTATAAATATCAATTACTTCAGGGATGCTGTAAAGGAAGCAGCCTGGACAATTGACCTGAAATACTTCAACTAGCAGGACATTGCCTCTCTCCTTGTCAATGTTTGTTGGTTTTCCCTGTACCCAGCTCGAAACCTCGAGGTTTGGAGCTCTCGTGCCTACTGTCGCTACCATTGTTAATCTAGTTTAGCGGAATCCGTATAAATTGGTTTTATCATGCCCCACGCTTTGAGGCCCTATCTCTAGCAGTTGCTGCGTATCTTTGAATTTCATCCTCTTCTGCCTTTCGCATTGTCTTGGCCTTGTTATCGATTATGGCCATCTTCAAGTGCCTAGTGCTTGTCTTATCCTCACTAACCATGTATATTGACTCAATAGCAAGAGCGGCACCTTCTTCTAGACCAATCTCCGGCTTGTAGCTTTTTTCTAGGAATTCAGTCACTTGATCGCTTCCTGCACCGATCGCGACAGCGTCATAGCCGATGTATGTGCCACTTGGGTCTGTCAGATAAAGGCCAGAACCATTCTTGTCAACGCCCGCAAGTATCAAAGCAACGCCAAATGGTCTGACACCTGCATACTGTGTAAATTGCTGAGCCATGTCTGCAAGGTTCTTAGCAACACCTTCAACATCTACGGGCTCATCGTATATCAGCCTGTTGCTCTGTGCAAAGAACCTTGCATGGTCCACCTGAGTGCGCGCGTCAGGGATGTATCCTGCCGCGGCTACGCCTATGTGATCATCGACTTGAAAGATCTTTTGGGTAACATTTGATATCTGGAGCTTTCTTGTTTTTTCCTCTACTGCAAGGATTACCCCATCCGTACTTTTAACGCCTATTGCAAGTGTTCCACGTCTGACGGTTTCAATTGCATATTCTACCTGGTAAAGCCTTCCGTCTGGAGAAAATACTGTAATGGCTCGGTCATAACCCGCTGCTGCTGGTAACAATTCGATCTAATTTTTTTGTAATGTTCCATTTAAGCCTACCTATGAGGAAAGACTCCAAAGCAAATGCAATCTTGTATCATTTTAATAACGTATTGTGGCAGGAATAGCGATGGTTCAGGATCAGGTGACGTTTTACGGCCACCCGAATATTCGATCGCTTCATGCTAAGACTATTGAAATAACGAAGGATGAGCACCTGACACCTAGAGGGGACTGCATAATAGGGGTAAAAGCCGACAAGGCCTGCGCCGATTTGGACGAATCACTCAAGCACAGGCTAAAATCAAACTCGTCAGTAATCAAAATAGAGATAATGGTTGGAGACAAATCATTCCTTATATCAGGCTCAGGTGACAAGCGACTCAGCATGTTAAATGCACATGACATAGTGATACGCAAGACAAATTTTGTATGCTCGCGAACTATGTCAGTTCTATGTGACAAGGCATCTTCAGATATGCCAAGAAAATTGGTAAAGATGCTGCAGGACCAAGAGACAAAGGGGATATTCAGAATTACGCTTGAATGATCTCACTTTTTGGTCTGCTTTTTTGTTCCGATGATTATTGCATATTCTTCACTTTGGAGTGTCTTAGCCAAAGCAGTGTTTAGTATCTCAAATGCAACGTACTCTTTGTAGTGGTCGCCCTTGCAAAGATTGCAGATGTCCTTTCCATTAATCTCTGTAACGAATTTTTGGTCTTCAAAAATACTTTTTAGAACTTTCGCCAACCTTGAACTGGTCTCCCCTATGAGCTTGCATTGTTTTTCAAGATTTGGGGCAGTATAGCTAAACGCACGCAGGGTTGGCATGTAATACTTTCTGACAGCACCCCTCACTTCCACCATCTTTGTGACTTCGATCAGGCCAGCACTCTTGAGAGCGTCAAGATGATGCCTGATAGTAGTTGTAGCCTTTTTATGACCAGTGCGTCGGAGTATTTTGTATATCTCTTCTGTAGTCATTTGTTTGTGACTTAAGATCTCTAGGATCTTTATTCTAATAGGGTCATTTAGCGCATGGGCTGACTGGTATCCTAGTGTAGTCACTCCTTTAAGCCTGACCTCATTCTCAAAAAGCGTTCCAACCATGGTGAGGACAATAAAAGGGCAATAATTTAGTATAAAGAGTATTATCAGTTCCTTTTGCCCCAGTTGTTAAATGTTTTGACAGTTATAAGTTTATTATAATTGATATCTGATCGCCGTTTATTTGATGCGCAAATTATGATGTTAGTAATAATGTTATCAAGAATATGATAACAATCTAACAAATATTAAAATGATATACATATGAAGTCTGTTGCTAACTAACCAACTTTAGAGAGATAAGCATAGTTTAACCTTACATGCCATCAAAAAATGGTTATAACTGGTCCTAAAATAGAGCTAAAGCCTACGGCCGCTTATTAGCTCATAGGCATAGATGTAGCGCCTGCTCAACTCGTTAACTACAGACGGGGTGATTTCCGGGGATTCCGGTTTTCTGCCTTCCTTGGCAAGCCTCTCTATCGTGTCCTTAAATCCAATCTGGATAAGCCAATCTCGTAATAACTGTTTGTCGTAGCTTTCCTGAATTTTGCCTGGTTGGTAGGCAGCTTTGAGCCATAGCCGGTACTCATCCGGTCCAAGCGAGTCTCCGAGGACTATATTGCCCTTTTCATCTAGGCCAAATTCGAACTTAACATCTGCTATGATAAATCCTGCGCTATCAACGACCGCGCTCATTTTCTTGTAAAGAGATTTTGATGTCCTTTCAAGGAAATCATAGTCGTTCTCAGACAAAATGCCTAAAGATATTACATTCTTACGATTGATAGGTCTATCATGATCTTGAGATTTTGTAGTAGGATCGAATATTGGCTCGGGCAGTTTGGATCCCAAGATTGGCCTGAAATCTGAAGGGAGGTCTTTTCCCAAGCGTTGTTTATACCGTTCTGTAAAGCTACCATAAAAGTATCCTCTTACCACACATTCGAGTGGTATCATTTGTAATTTTTTGACCTCCATTTTATCCTTGGCCATAACTTTCACCATATGGTGAGGAGTTTCAAGTGTATCAAACCAAAATTCTGCAAATTTACATAAAACCTCACCCTTTCTTGGAATCGGCGTGGCCATCTTGACATCAAAGGCAGAGATGCGATCTGAGAAACGGAACAGAATATTCCCACTCTCAAGCTCATAAATGTCCTTGACCTTTCCACTGCGCATTAACCTCATGATTGCATTGGCTAGATTTGGATGCAATAAAAAATCTATCTGTCGTGATTGAAAGACATTTAACGGTGCTGCTAATCATCTCATCTAGCCAGATATGATGAACAGCGACCTTCTTGCCATACAAAGACCAGTACGTGTTGGCATTATAGGGGGAGGTCAGCTTGGAAAGATGATTGCCCATGAAGCTAGGCGGATGTCATTTAAGGTTATTGTTATGGATCCGACACAAGGATGCCCGGCTTCAAGCATTGCAGACGAGCACATAGTGGCTGATTTTAAAGATGAAGACGCAATAATGCGATTAGCAGAAAAAAGTGATGTTTTAACTTATGAGATAGAGCTTGCAAATTCAGCGGCCTTAAAGACTCTGGAAGCTAGACGTTATCCAGTCCGGCCTGCACCAGAAACACTTCATATTGTCCAGAATAAATTTAGACAGAAGTCCTTCCTGAGGCAGCATAAGATTGATGTCGCAGATTTCGAACGCGTTAGATCAGAGGATCATCTCTATCAATTGTGCGGTGACTTTGGCTTTCCTGTTATGCTTAAGGCATGTGAGAACTCATACGACGGCCGTGGCAATTTTCTAATAACCTCGCGTGAACAAGTACCTGAGGCCTTTAACTATTTTTCTGGAAATGAGCTAATGGTCGAAAAGTTTGTCCCTTTTGCAAAGGAGATATCAATAATGGTCGCCCGTAACCCTAGCGGAGAAGTAGCATCCTTCCCTGTCGCAGAGAACATACACAAGAACGGCATCTTAGACACTTCAATAGTGCCAGCAGGAATCAATCAAGAGGTCGAGTCAAAGGCAAAAATGACGTCGGAGATGACCATGGAGGTATTAGAAGGGGCAGGAATATTTGGAATAGAGATGTTTGTTACAAAAAAAGGGGATGTCTTGATAAATGAAATCGCCCCGAGGCCGCATAATTCTGGGCACTATACTAATGAAGCCTGCTCGGTATCGCAATTTGAGCAGCACTTGAGAGCTGTTCTTGACCTGCCATTGAGCAAGCCTGAATTACTTTGTCCAGCAGTCATGGTAAATATACTTGGAAATGAACATGCAAGCGGGTCCTATGCCATCAAGGGCCTCAGGCGGCTCTTGAGTGTTCCAAGCGTTAAACTCTATGTATACGGTAAGAAAACATCTAAGCCGGGTAGGAAGCTCGGTCACATTACTGCGACGGGCAGGACAGTAGACGAAGCACTTAGACGAGCTGAAAATGCTAGAAACAGTTTTGAGATAACTTCTAAAATGACCAAGGAAATACTGGAATGAGCGGTCCTCTAGTCGGTATCATAATGGGAAGCGATTCTGATCTTCCAGTAATGAATGAAGCAAAGGGAATCTTGGATTCATTTGGAGTGGCTAATGAAATCACAATTGTGTCTGCACACAGAACTACAAAGAGGATGGTTCGCTACGCCACAACTGCCAGGAAAAGAGGCGTCGAGATAATCATCGCAGGTGCAGGTGGAGCAGCTCATCTTCCAGGCATGGTGGCTTCATTGACTGTTGTGCCCGTAATTGGTGTTCCTATCAAGACAAGAAGCCTTGATGGCCTTGACTCACTTCTTTCAATTGCTCAGATGCCTCCCGGCGTGCCTGTCGCCACTATGGCGATAAATGGAGCAAGAAATGCTGGCATACTTGCCTGCCAAATCCTAGGAACAAAATACCCAAACATTGCAACAAGCGTAGAAAAATATAAGCGCGCGCTAGAGAGCAATGTGCTCAAAAAAGCAAGAAAGCTCGAGAAATCAAGTGTCGCAGGCTATATTGGAAGGGTATAGAATAAATTTATTTGTGGCTGCGGAATTGTACGCGGTTTGTGAAGCACAAAACCACTCATTTTACTCAAGCAAAATCAGACAAAGAAGAGCATGAGAATAGAGATATCGACCCTATCATAGTAACTAAACTGTCTGTACATGAGAAGATGGCAGAGGAAATGAAGCAAAGCCAGATCGACGCTGAAGCGCTTCCACTTGGCTCGCAGCCTATCGAACGTAAACAGTATTACAGCCAGACCTTCTCAATGTCGCCTAAATTTGTCACAAACAAGGGCTTAGTGAAGATCAAAGGCAAAAACATCGATTTTGTCCAGTTACTGCAGAGGAATTAAGAGCATGCCAAATATAGATCCAATTCCGTTACCATACGGTCCTCTGCAATATTATCACGTCCACTACATACTGGACATAAAGAGCATTGACAACGATAAATTTTTAGCAAGATGTAAACCGATAACAAAAGGATATTTCCATAGCAGGCGCATAATCGACGTCAAGTGGACAGGAGATGACAATTTCGCAAAGGTTTTACAGGCTGACTCTACTCTCACAGGCATGCTCAAAGAGGTCATGCTGAAAGTAGGCGAAATAAGGGTTGACCCGCAAGATGACCAAATAAGGATCTATGGAAGATGGGTTCATGAGGAGAATCTTGCATTCGATGCCGCTATGTTCGAAATTGCAGACAGGATAGCCTTACACATAAAGGACATAGTTCAGAAAAAAAATTAGGACTCCTTCCTGTTTTCCTTATAGTTGTTCATAACTTTCCGGTATTAAGTAAGTTAACTTTAATAATCATAGCTCAGTGGCAATTTTGTGGAAAAACAGGTATCTTCCAAATCTCGCTTAAAATTTACGGATAATACAGTAGTTATAACCGGCAGCGGAACCGGTATCGGCCAGGCGATAGCTAGAAAGTTCGCTGAGAACGGCGCCAATATTGTCATCATGGGCAGGAGGAAAGAGCCGCTTGCTCAGACTGCAGCCATCTTGGAGGAAATAATTGCTTCTTCAGGTTCTTCCGGCAGGTTGGGCATTTTTCCGGGGGTAGATGTTGCCGATGAGGCTGGGATTAATTCTATGTTTGAGAATATCCGCAAGCAATTTGGTGGAGTCGACATAATAGTAAACAATGCTGGTGTGTCAGGCCCTGTCAAGACATTTACCAATGCAAGTGTAAAAGAGTTCCGTGAGGCCGTAGCCATCCATCTTACTGGCACATACTGGACATCTGTAAGTGGCCTGAGTGCTATGAAAAGAGGTTCTAAGATAATCACAATTGCAACATTTTTCACAGAGGAAAATCGCTATGAGCAGAGGCCATATAGATTTAGAACACCCTACACGGCTGCGCAGGGCGCCAAGAACCGTCTTGCGGAAGCACTGGCGTGGGAGCTTGTAGAACAGGATATACGATCAATTGCGACAAACCCAGGGCCTGTTCACTCCGATAGGATTTACAAGACAGTATACCCAAAGGCTGCCGCAGAATTTCTGAGAATTGGAGGCTATCCTGGGCTAAGCTCTCTAGAGGTTGAGAAGGTTACTGCTGGCGCGCTGCCGTTACTAGGTGAGCCTGCCGATGTAGTGTCAGAAGGCATCTCACAAGTTGCAAATGAGATCGCTATATCTCGTGGTCAGGCACCAACAGAGGAGAATGTCAGCAAATTGTCAGAGACCGTTGCAGGCGCTCTTGCGAAGATGCAGGAGATTGCCGAAAAGATACAAAGCAATACGAGCAAGATGATAGTAGATGGCGAATTCTTGAAGCAAGAAGAGGTAGCAGATATGGTCATGAATTTATGCGACGACAATATTAGCAGATTAATAAACGGCAGAGTCATTCCAAATGACCGCGTATTCTATCCTGTCAAACCCATAGTCGGCACTGCAGTTGAGGGCTTAGCAGAGCCTGATGTCAAAGGAAAAGTTATAGTTATTACGACCAGTTCGTCAGCAAAGAAGGACAGTGAAAGAGTAAAGGAACTTGCAAACCTCGCGCATGGAGCTGGGGCTAAGGATGTAATCGTGCTTGCACATAACCATCAGGACATGACGCAATATGGTGAATATCACAACCACACGATCGACATGCTAGATGAAGAAAGTGTTAATCGCATATTTAGTGTTGCGAAGAAAAGGTCGGGTCGGATTGATTCAATCATTCACTTCACAGGGGATTATGACTATAATGTACCTCTGACCTCACTTTCAAGAAAACAATGGGATGCATTGGTTGATAACTTCATTTACATTCCTGGACTGATAACAAGAGAAGGTGTGAATGCGATGGCCCCAGAGGGATCAATTCAAGAGCCTGCAAAATTCAAAGATTCCGAAGGTGCTATTGTGATAGTAGGCCCTGATGCACCTGTTGGTAAAAAGATATCTGGTTTGTTGAGGGCAAGGGCAGATGTTTTCCGCGGAGCGCTTCGGCCATACACTGCAACTGTAAACCAAGAGCTGAGCGATGTACTTGGCTCGACTATAAGGCTACATCTAGTGCTTGCAGGGAACAGCGAAGGTTTAGAACCAGACAATATCAAACTTTGCAAGGCCGCATTAAATCTCGCATCAGGTACTGCTGTCAAGAGAAATGAGGCGATATTCTATATTGACGAAGCAAGGAAATAGTTTCAACTGTCAAATCAATGGAAATTTTGGTTATATTATTTGCTTAAAAGCTAATTGATTGTCAAAATTGCCGTATATGGCGCGTTCCTAGTCACCATCTTAAACTTAGCCCATCTAAAATGAAGGTTGCAGCTACTGCCATTAATATAATTGCCAATAATCGTTGTAGCAGTACATCCTTGGTCATGCGCGATAACCTTGCTCCAATCTGAGCACCGGCAAAGGCACCTGCTGATAAGACGACCGCTTGAAGATAATCAGGGTGCCCCAAAACCGAATGTGTCAAGACGCCAGCAACAGCTGTGATCATCAGTGTCAATTGTGACGTTGGTGCTGCTCTGTGCATTGTCAGGCCAAGCACAAGTAGCATAGCTGGTACAAATACTACCCCACCTCCTACGCCAAACAGACTTGATATTATGCCTGCGCCAAATGAAGCAGCAAACACCGCAGCCTGCAAAGGCAATGAACGTCTTTTGGCTTGGAGATCTTTTAGGACTGAGTTTTTATATACAACGTACAAGCCAGTGAGTATCAGCAATATCCCAAAATACAGTTTGAACGTGTCTTCAAGCAAGTATTCAGACAAGACAGCCCCAAGCACACCACCCGGTATGGCGCAGGCGGCCATCTCTAGGCCAAGGACGTAGTCAATCCTCTTTTGCCTGGAGTACTCTATAGTCGATGATATGCTTGTTGACATGACCGCAATGAGGCTCGTGCTTGCCGCCTGTGTTGGTGATAGGTTCAACAATGTAAGAGCTGGCACCATTATTATACCGCCCCCTACCCCAAGCATGGAACCCAAGGTTCCAGCGCTGATACCAACAGCGATTAGAAATGCCAGTAAGACGATATTGTCTAACAATGGTGTTGTATTCCTTTGTATGCCTAACAAAACCTGCAGGGTAAAAATTGTTTGGGATGCTTCTCTTATTATTATTTGCAATAAAAAGTCGTTTTGGTTCTCACTCGGGCAGGCAGGAATTTGCTAATCTTTCCTGTGTTAAGTATTATTTGGTTTATCTTGCATAATGAATAACTGGTTGAATGTAATTACTTGTAATGTCCTTAGTATATTGGGAACCAATGGAATAAAAGAACAGGCATTGATTTAGCATTTTCATTTGTGCTTGTATAACTCATCTTATGTTCAGAACATTTCAGAATATTTAGTATGAATTTCATAAACTTATAGTTTTTTATTAACCCCCACGATCTTGAACAGCAGTATCAATATTGCGTGTAGTAATTGTAGGGTTCGGCGTAGTTGGACAGAGTTTTGCAAAGTTACTGCTCTCTCGGTCAGCAGATCTGTACAATCAGTATGGGATTAAGCCTCGTATTGTAGCCTGTGTCGACAACAGCGGCTCAGCCATAGCGCCGGCGGGCCTGGATCTCAAGAGGCTTCTTGAGGCAAAAAAAACCAAAGGAACCGTGGGTGGTTATGAAAAAGGTAGCACCAAATTTGATTCTCTGCAAGTTATTGAGAACGTAGATGCTGAGGTGATGCTTGAATGTACTCCTACAAATCTTACCGATGGTGAGCCGGCGACGTCAAACATTACCACGGCAATGAGAAGTCATAAGCACGTGATCTGTGTTAACAAGGGACCGCTTGCCCTTGCTTTTCCCTCACTTATCGAGCTTGCCAACTACAATGGTGTTATATTACGATTCAGCGGGACAGTTGGAGGCGGGACGCCGATTTTGGAATTTGCTAAGCGCTGCCTAAAAGGAGACAGGATAATTTCATTCAAGGGGATACTGAATGGCACGACAAATTACATATTGAGCAAGATGGAGCAAGGGCATACATATGATAGTGCAATGAAGGATGCTAAAGAAAAGGGCTATGCTGAGGCCAACCCCTCCCTTGATGTCGACGGGTTTGACGCCGCTGCAAAATTGGTTATTATGGCTAACTGGGTTATGGGGATGAAGGTTACTATCAAGGATATCCATCGCACTGGCATCGTCAACGTAGGATTGTCAGATGTGAAAAATGCAACTGGACGGGGTAATGCGATCAAATTGCTGGCAGTATGCGATAGCAGACGACTTCATGTCGCTCCTGCAGAAGTTGCCAAAACAGATCCAATATGTGTTAATGGTACCCTGAATGCTGTTACATTTTCTTCAGAGCACTCTGGACAGCAGACGATAATCGGAAGAGGTGCTGGCGGGATGGAAACTGCGAGTGCAATGTTACGTGACCTGATAGAGATAAGAGAGGCAACATTTAGCTAAAGACTTTTGTGTATTGTCGAGAAAGATCGCTTCACCATAATTGTATCCTTAGCAAAAGGCCTGAAAAGCAGGACCAATATCCAAGGTACCCAAAGGAGCCACATTTTATCGGAAAAATTTTTTGATAAAGATGGTTGAACCTCTTGATGGGGTACGTGGACAAACATATTACAAACAGCATATAAGGATAGTCTAAGGACTGGATGTCATACAGGCACCTAATAAGACTTAAAGTAATTGTTCTACTGACAGATTTTGTCTAGACAACTACCTCGTGCTTGAAAGAAAAGATATTTCCATTATCACTTGTCTTTTTAACAATATGTAAGGTATAATATAATGGAAGTACCAAGAGCTTAATCTTCTTGGCTTCTGTATGTTTGATTGGCTATTAGTCCGTGAACCTAGATACTGTAACCTCCTCGGCATTAACATACCAAAATAACGTATAAATATTGCAACTCAGCATAGAATTTCTATAATCTAAATATGCAAATTTTTAACAAATCGCTCAATAAAATAGAAGAAATTTCAGATGCCGAGTCATACCTTTGTATAGAGTGCCAAGTAAAACCTGCAGAAATATTCCAAATCAACGGCGAGTACTGCCTAGATTGCTGGCAAGAACTAACACACACTAATCTCTAGGCGTTTTAAGCTGAGCATACTGATCCTCCAACCAGTATTGCTCGGCTCTTTGTAGGTGATCGCCCTATGTGCGGTACTAGAAGATAGGCATCCCTGATTATTCTCTTGCTAATGAAAACTCCTTCCAAACAATGACTTTTGAGGCCGCGAAATGTGGGAAGATAACTCCACTGTACATGCCGGATACCATCTCCCTTGCAAGGTATATAATCTCTGCAAGACGTATAAGCAAGACCACATATGTGCTAGCAAGCAGGAACGTCTGAATCCCATGCAGAAATGTCGAGGGAGCCTTAATGTAACAGATTAATTATCGTTTGTGCACTGATATTCTGATCGCCCTGAAGATTTTCGTATTATCAAAGAGTGAAACTGCAAAGCTTTTCGATAGGCTCATGTCTTCATGGCCACAGGATAGTCTTCCAAAGGTCAAAAATATCAAGGTATATGAAATTGAGCGAGACAAGTGTCTGTTGAGTGCCGACAATCTGCTCGCAGCCCAAGTGCGAGGCTTAATAGTGCCGTTCCTTGGTAAGCAGGAAGAATTGCAGCGGTTTCCTTCAGTGACTATAGATAGGGGTGCAGTGAAATTTGTTTGCAACGGTGCCAAGGTGATGCGACCCGGTATAATAAACTTTGACTCCTTCAAAAAAGGAGACATTGTAGTGGTAAAGGATCAGGCGCATGGAAGGGGACTTGCTATAGGACTTGCTCTTGAAGACAGCGAAGTAGCAAAAGGGATGACCAAAGGCTATGTCATAGACACTGTTCACTACATTAGCGACAAAATCTGGGAAGCCTATAAGAAAATATAGACATTAGGAGGGTCGTATTGTTTCTTCCCTATGGCCAGTTCTCGTTACATATAATATATCGATCCCATCTCCACTTGCAGCATCGCGTTGGGTAGCAGAGCGGATTGCTCTGGAAGCCAATTCTCTAACTGCCTCTTCAGACATATTTGGTTTAAATTCTGCATCCATGATACCAAGTGCCCCTTCTGCTCCTGTGCCCACTGCAGCATAACTATCAGGCAGTACTGAACCAAGTGGGTCAAGAGTATAGATTTCAGGTTTTTCGTTAATACCCCCCACGATGACCTGAGTTAGCAGCGGAAAGTATCTTCTCTCAAACATAATAACAGACATTAACTTTGCGATTGAGTTTGGAGGAACATCACGTCTTAGCTCCAACTTACGGATCTTGGCCAATGCCTCGACCTGCCTTACAAGCACCTGCATGTCGGCGACCATGCCGGCACATGCGGCGCCAACGTGATCCGTTATCGAAAACGTCTTCTTGATATTCTTGTTTACTACAAAGTTTCCAAATGAGACTCTTTTGTCTGCTGCTAATATAACGCCATCATTGTAGGATATACCTACTACTGTTGCCCCCGGCATGAATTCTGCAAACGCCATATGTGATGTACATCGCTGTCCAAGTTAGATTTAGTCGTTTCTATTTGAAAGACAAGAAATTGCCAAAGCAGAGAATGTTTTAGTGCGCCTAACGCTTTGTTACATTGGTGTCGTGTATCCTGATGGCCTCAGCAACAAGCCTGTTCTGTAACTCAAGAGCATCCTTACCTTCCGGGTGTTTTGACTGTGCAACCGCTTCAGCAACAATGCTTATGACATGCCTCATAAGGAACTCATCTCCTCTTGTGGCCTCTGCCCTGTAAGTTGGATTGGCTTTATTTACAAACACAATATTCTCGGTAATAAAGCTGTATCGCGAATCACTTTCATCCTCATAGGGGATCACCTTGTAGCCTATCCTCTTGAGTGCAAACGTCTTCTTCAGTATTGGCTTTCGTACATTTCTTGTTTTAATTACGGTGCCGTCGGCCTGTGTTTCATTCACCACTTCTACAGCCATCCCTTCAGGCACGTTAGATAGGCTGCTTGAAGCATACGGTTCTGTGACAGCACCTGGCCGGGTATTGGTATCGGCCTCGGAAATTGCTGAACTCTCAAGAGCGAGCGGGGACATGTCGTCATATTCTGCGACTTGGAGGTTCTCATCAGAACGCACTTTATGTCGATGCTTATCATGTTCCTCATCCTGTCCAGCCCTCACCCTTTCTTTTACTTGCACCAGTTCGTACCCTTGTACTTCCTCTTCAAGTTCTAGGTTTTCAATCATGGCTTGTCCAAGTATCTTGTCAATTTCGCGATAAATCCTGGATTCTTCGCGAGTTATCAGTACATCTTCATATTCAGTCAGTCCTGGAATGACTCTATCAATGACAAAGGTTTTCATAAGCTGATTGAATTTGGCATATTCGCTATCCTCAATGATTGCAGACTTGTCAGCAAACCTAGTCGTCAGGCTATCGCATCTGACAAAGCCTGTTACACGGTTGAGCTTTGTGTCAAAACCAAAGTTACTGCGTATAACAATATGGTTTCCAACCATGACAGCAATTCCTCGCTCGTCATCTGATAAGGGTCTCCTAGCAATAATGATTTCTCCGCTTATTTTGCCGCTGTCAACGTTGACCGGTATCCTATGGCCTTGAATTTCAGGGGCCTTAATAATCTGAGAGCCATCAAAATTCCATTCTCTGAATTTCTCAGCAGTTTTGATATATACTTCAAACAGCGGTTGCCTCAGTACAGCTAGTCTTCGGATCTCTTTGGTTATTTTGAATACATCGAGTTGGGTTTTGGCCCCAGTCATGACTAGTTCTGTTCCGTCTCGCTTAAGATGGGGCACCCTTAAATCATCGAGCTTGGCATTACCCGTATACAGCCTCTCAAGCACACCTGCATCGATGACAAGGGCTTTGGTGAAACTCTTACGCCTTGTTCTTATTCTCATAGTTTCAAATGCTGTCAGGAATGATAGCCTGCCTGTGCCATATCTACCTGTTCTAATTCTTTTCAGCCTAGGTGAAATAGATTCGGTCCTTTTATGGGGCGAACCTAAAAGCAGAAATTTTTCCATTCCATTCTGATCCATTCCTGCGTCATCTTCAATAGCAATAGAACCATTGTTAAGGACGGTGACAAGAACCTTTGTTGCGTCCTCATCAAAAGCATTCTCTACAAGCTCCTTTATGATCTCTATTGGGGAAACCCAGGTTTTGGTGGCGAATTCCTTGAAAAATGAGGGATGAACCTTCATTTGAGCAGGCATATTTCAAGAGGTGTTACTTTCACACCTTTATTTAATACTTGTCAAGGTACGTTAATTATTGTATTGACTTATGCTAATATTGCAAAATTGTGTACATACGCTTGGTTGTCAAGTTAATTAATAATTGGCCGAAGAATTAATTATCATACAATTGAGCACGATCCTGGAGAGAAGGAATAGTGTTAAGGCACTTTGTAGTTGGATAGTAGTTTTATTGTCTCTTATTTCATGGATTTGTTCTTCCTTCCGTCTGAAACTTAAATGGCACTGCGTGGTACTTTATGTTTGGAAAGCAAAAGACAAATGGTCCTTCTGGCAATAGATAGATAGATAATGGCTATCCCTAATATGACAAAGGGGGAATTTTTCTCAATTGACCCTAGAGTTGTATTGGTGATAAGTAATAGAATTCGAAGAAAAAATTTATAGATGATAACGGATCTTATTTGAGCCTCCACAATATAGATATATTCTGCTTCGAGGTAACAAAATTAGTGCAAAAATGCAGTTGCGGCAGGGACTCTAGATCGTTTGAAGCTTGCACACCTCTCGGCTGCAACACGTTTGTAGTGTGCACAGGCTGCTTCAAGGATGTTTTAGAATGCTCATGCGAGCCTACGTAGGCTTGTAACGCAATACCGCGCCTATTTTGCCAAGGCTGGAAAGCTGAGCTCCTTCTTCTGTCTTGCCAGAAATTACTTCAAGCCTGCACCCTGTCTTTGTGGCAAGCTCGTTAAGGTAATCGACAATATCTTTGTCAATAACTTCGAGGTCATTACTAGAGCATGATGGGCACTGCTTTGAAAGCCATTCCTGCTTGGTAGCGATGAGTTGCGACCTATCTACTATTATTTTGTCAGTATTCTTGCAGGCTTTGCACCTGATCTCGAGCTTGGTATAATGGATATCATCGGTTACTAAGACCAGGTCTGCTATGCCGTTTTCCAGCGCCTTGACTACATCGTGAATACCATATATCCCAAGACCACGGCCAGAATGCACTTCAGTCATGAATTTTTTGATCAGTTGTTTTTCTTCCATTACCCTAAATTCCTGCAAGATACCCTCTTTTTGTGCCTTTTCTATTAGCTCGCGCACGCCTTCCCCACCAGAATAGGAGGTGTCAAGAGTTGCTATAATGCTCTTTTGCAGCCGGTAGTCTAGATACTCTTCCTTTAGAAAATTTTCCTTCGTTGGTCCGGGACCTCCTACAATTGTGCCCTTTATATCATATTTATCTAGAAAAACCTGTTTGACATGCCCTGCGACTCTGTGGTAATATTCATTCAACTCATTTTCTCTCAACCTTTCAAACCTCCTTGCAGACTGACCACCCTGACGGTGCTTGCCAGCTACGCCCGAAGTAATTGAGTCAATAACTTCCCAGTGATCACCAGTAAGTATGCCAATACCTGTCTCCTGCGTGTCTATCGATAGTATTCCAATGACTTTGTCATCTTTCATCATTTCCTTCAGGTGATCAGTCCAAAAGTGATCGTCACATCGATAAAGGCTGATTTGGACCGGCTTTGGGGGGATCACAGGATATATCTCAATTTTTTCTTTGCCAAATCCTTTTTCATTTGGAATTGCTCCACAAAATATTATAAGCCCATTTTCTGGTGTCTCTTTGAACAGCTTTAATTGCTCAATGGTTCTGCTAAGTGCATCTTGCACATGTGTTCTGGTAAGATCTGACTTTATGTTTGAAGCAGTGCCAGCTTCATTGCGGAGCTGTGAAATAACGTCAAATACTGGTCGGCGAGGTGGCATATAAACCGTGACAAGTTCTGTTCCATGTCCAGATATACCTGACAGTTCGTTTATCATCTTAGTCAGCTTATATCGTTTTACTGAGTCCCACTTGCTGTTACCATCATTTGCCATTGAGTATCGTAACAACAAAAATTTGTGCGCACATAATATAAGGCTTCGACTCCTCAGCTAGCATATAAGTGCAAGAATCAGGAAACTAGGGGTCAGAAAGGATGATACCAAGGCTCGAATACATCAAGCAGGTTAGACTAAGATTGGGAATAACCCAGAGAAAGCTCGCCACTTTGACAGGAATCAGCACGTCTATGATAAATCAAATTGAATCCGGAAGATGCAAACCTAGCTATGAAACTGCCCGTAAGATCTTTGAAGTCTTAAGCTCACTTGAAGGTCGTAGCTCTATGAAGGCTGGAGACATTTGTAGCCGCTCGCCCATTTCGGTACAAAAGGACGAAAAACTTCACAAGGCAATAGATGTCATGCGTGTCAACTCGATAAGTCAGATCCCGGTATTCGACTCTTCCCGGGTTGTAGGCATACTTACAGAGGATGGACTTGCCAAGGTTATGCTAGAAAAAAATGAAACGGATCTCAAGAATATGCACGTTTTTCAAGTGATGGAACCTCCGCCTCCCATAGTCGATCTGTCGACGCCGGCAAAAGCCCTTATTCCACTTGTAAGGTTTGCCAAGTGTATCTTGGTAAGCGAGAAGGGTAATGTAATTGGCATTGTTACCACTACTGACACACTTAAAATGGTTGAATAGCCTTTTATTCCTTCAACTTTTCAAGGCCGACACAGCAGTCTGCACATTTGATGCACTCGTTGCAAATGTTAATTTCACTCTCTAGGGGTAGCGTAGCAGCACAGAGGGCACATTCCTTAGTTGATTGCATTTAGGCTAATCAACATATTATGGATCAAAACACTATTTGAATAGTTCTTTCTGTCTGTCTTTGTGTCTGTGGTTTTGCACTCATTTGCATAGAACAGGTTAACAGTTTGATAATAGAATAGAACAGAACAGAATAGAACAGAACCTCACCTTATTACTCTTCTCTAATTAATTAATCCAGAAGGAAAAACAATCTAAAGCTTGAGTAAAAATATCATTTAAATTCTTCTTCTAATATCCTGCGTCTCTTGCTCATATTAAAAAGATTGTCAGCTCTGCTAAGTGCTTCATCTCTTGATCGCTTAAATAACATCGATTGAATAAGCAAATGGTTCTCTGGTATAACCATGCCTGTCTGGTCGTCAGAGTAAGCTATTTTGACAGTGTCATCTTGTACTCTCAAGATATCTTGGTGAATATGCACCATGTTAGTGTCACCATGAGGAAATCCAAGCTCGAGGGCCTTTTTTCTAACATCTCCGGTGCCCTTGGCTGAGCTGATAATTGCGACTCCAAACTCATCTCGGAAGCATTCTAGTAGCTCATCTTTTGTTGGCACCACTCCATCGCTAAACCGAACAAACATATGGTGTAGATGCATCATCCTTGACGGCACTTTGAAAGCATCGACATATAGGTTAACGTTGGGGATAAAGTCCTTGACATCATCTTGATGGTGGGGATTCCTGTCCCACTCAATGGAGTCCTTGACAGCCTTGGTGTCTTCAAGGTCTGCCCACCTTCGGACAAGTTCGACATCAAATCGCCTGATTGTATCGCCAAACCTTTGAATCAGTGGCTGCATTACTCTCCCCATGCCGGACACATTACAGCTGCCTTGTATTACATATTTCTTGCCAGCAGCCTTATCATAATTGACACGTGAGTTGTGGATCATATCCGCTACTGCCCGTTCGCCTTTCCTTTCTTCTCCTCCTTGGAATATTGCAGGCTTGTTCATAGGCTCATAGAGGTTCTTCTTGTTCTCGTACCCCGCCCCTTCCTTCGCTGCATCGACCACTAAATCGCATCGCTCGAGTGCCTCTTCAATTGACCCCGTCACCTTGTGGCCTTGTTCTTTGAAATTCCCTACTGCTTCCTTTGGCACGTATACATCATAATGATTCTCGAGCGCCTCCTTCACCTTGTCATCTATGCTATATTTCGCAACGCCGACTAACTGGATCTCTTTGTCGACTGCCAGTGCGCTTGCAAGACGGCGCCCTATATTTCCATACCCATTAATGAAGACCCTGACCAAAACAATCACTCGAGATTTATTATGGGATTCATTAGTTTGTATATATTATATAGATTCCTGCATCCTCTAACAGATTTTGAGCGATACAGTAAATTTAAATACAGTATAATTCTCTACTCTTGTGGAGACTATGCAAAGAGGCGGTCGATTTTGGCACCTTTGAGGGTCTTGTATTAAATGATTCTTTAGCCTCAGAGAGGTGTTTTCGATGAAGATACTCGTTATCGACAATTATGACTCTTTTGTATACAACCTTGCTCAGCTACTAGGAGAGCTAAGAACAGAACCAGCAGTTTTAAGAAATGACAAAATAACATTGCAAGATGTCGTTAAAATGGATCCTGATGCAATAGTTATATCTCCAGGTCCGGGTCATCCAGCAGACCGCAAGTACTTTGGTGTGTGTACAGATGTCATCGGAGAACTAGGACATAGGGTCCCTATATTAGGAGTCTGCCTTGGACATCAAGGCATTGTACATGCCTTTGGTGGCAAAGTCATAAATGCTAAGAAAATTAGGCACGGCAAAACAAGTCTGATACAATATAAAACAGACAGGCTCTTTGAAGATGTTACAAACCCATTCAGGGCCACTCGCTATCATTCACTTGTAGCTGATAAGAATACCTTCCCGTCCTGCCTTGAAGTGACTGCAAGAGCACTGGATGATGGCGAGATAATGGGAATCAGACATAAGCATTACCTTATGGAAGGGGTTCAGTTTCATCCCGAGTCTGTACTTACAGGCGAAGGGAGAAGGATGCTCCTGAACTTTATATCTATGGTGAAAAAATGACGGTATCGACTGATTTGCGACCTGAGATAAAAAAGCTGGTCGCAAAGATAGAGCTATCGGCTGCAGAAATCACTCAAGCGCTTGATGCAATCCTTAGTGGGTTGGTTCCTGAGACGGCTGTCGCGGCTTTTCTTGTTGCTCTTACAATGAAAGGTGAGACGCCTGATGAGCTTAGATCAATTCTTGTTTCATTGAGAAACCACTCGACCAAGATAACTCCTCAAGTAAGCGGATCGCTAATTGATACATGTGGAACAGGGGGCGATTCCGTAAAGTCATTTAACATCAGCACTGCAGCAGCCATAGTGGCATCTGCAGCCTCTGCCAAGGTGGCCAAACACGGCAACAAGTCGGCTTCTAGCGTCTGCGGGAGCGCAGACTTTCTTGAGTACATAGGCCTTGATCTGAATGCTCGACCTGCAAAGGTTCAATCTTGCATCGAGAAGACTGGCATAGGTTTTCTCTTTGCTCCACTATTCCACCCATCAATGAAAAATGTCGCCTCGGTAAGGAAGACCATCGGGATTAGGACGGTATTCAACAAGCTCGGACCGCTGAGCAACCCTTGTAGTAACATATCCGGTCAACTGATAGGGGTGTTTGAGCCACAACTTCTAAAAGTTTTCTCTGAAGTATGCGCGGGATATCTCAGCGAAGCCATGATAGTTTATGCACATGATGGTTTTGACGAGCTTTCAAACACGTGCGAAAATGACATTTATTGGGTTTCAAGTAAAAATCAAACAACAAGAAGGATACGCCTTCATCCTAACGCGGTCGGGATGGAACTAGCTAAGCCAGGGCAATTGATAGTGAATTCAAAGATAGATTCGATTATGAGCTCTATGCAGGCAATTTATGGAAGAGGCAGCATAGAAAAAAGGGACATTGTGATTCTCAATGCTGCTGCCGCACTTGTCGTCGGCAAGATTGCCTCCAATCTTAAAGAAGGTGTGGAATATGCAAGACAAGCAATAAAAAGTGGCAAAGCAAGTGACAAGTTGTCACAGATGATAGGATATTGCGGAGACTTGGAAAAATTAAAAGATGCAGAGAAAAGGTTTTCTCTTCTCTGATCTAGTCATCCTCTTTTTCTCTTGCTGTCCTTTTCTTTGGCAGTTCTGAGTCGATATCGTCAATGCCCTTTTCATTTACGGTAAATCTGACATCAGAGTATGGGTGGTATGGCGAGTCAATTATCTTGGCTATTCTGTCATTGCCAGCCTTGCGCAGGTATATCCTGTATGTTGATGCATGTCCTATGACGTTTCCGCCTGCTGGTTTGGTTGGGTCTCCAAAGAATGTGTCTGGTGTAGATTGAACTTGGTTTGTAACAATGATTGCCACATTGTAAATTTCAGCGATCTTTACTAGCTTATGCATGATACTGTTGAGGCGCTGCTGCCTATCTGCTAGGGTGCCTCGGCCAGCAAACTCGGCGCGGTGGAGCGAAATGATGCTATCAATTATTATCATTTTGGCCTTAAAGTCGTCGATGTATTTGCCCATCGACTTGATTATTAGCTCAAGATGGCTGCTATTATAAGCCTTGCATATTGCTACCCTCTTCAGTATTTCACTTGGGTCCAGACCTCTTGCTCTTGCTATTTGATCGACTCTTTCCGGTCTAAATGTTCCTTCAGTGTCGATTAATATGGCTCCGCTGCCAAGCCCGCCTTGCTCTACCGGCTGCTGAGCAGTGACGCATAGGGTATGGCATATCTGTGATTTGCCGCTTCCAAATTCACCGTAAAATTCTGTAATTGCTTGAGTCTCAATCCCCCCAAGTAGCAATTCGTCAAGGGATTTTGCTCCAGTGCTGCAGCGCAAAAGAGACTTTCTCTTTTCAAGTTCAACATCTGCAGTAGTAAATTCGTTGTCAAGTATGCCACTCTCCCTTAGCAGCTTTTGCGCTGCCATGATGAAAGTAGCAGCAGTTTCTTTTGAGCCGCCTAAATCTGTAGCGAGCTCCTCTGGTATTGCTGTCGCCAGCTCCATAACTGAACCTATTCCTGCTTCCTTCATTTTGCGGGCTGTAGTTGGCCCAATACCTTCAATATCCCCTATCTCTAATTCTGCTACATTTCTTGAAGCATTTGTCATTGGATAGTAGTTTTTAAAGGAACTATATAATGGATGGTGCACTGCAGGGGGAGGGGGCCTTATATACAATTTCAGGCTGTTCTGTCAGTCAGTTCAGGACGTCTTGAGGGTATTGCTATTCTAAATCACAACAATTGCTCTGTTTTTCAATCATCAAAAGAACCTTGCTAAACTTTGTCTCCACATAGAAATGCTAACAGGCTTCAGCAATTGGATAACGATCGTGTTATAGATGGCCTACTTAAGGCACAGTATCATTGCAATCATTGTACCTGCTATATTTTTATATCATCTTCTTTAAGCCTTTATCCATTGTCGGAAAAAGATTTGGAGTCTCTTGGGTGGAATGATCTTGTTGCGCAGAAGCGCCAGCTTACCGGCGAACTCAAAGACCTGTCGGATAAAATTATTGACATTGACAGGAACCAATTCCGCTCAATAGGTAATAGTATCAAGGAGCAGAGAAGTCTTCTTGATGCTCACACCGAGAGGCTAAAGCAAATACGCTCTGAAGTAGATAGTCGTAACTCTGAGCTATTGTCAGTGAGCGAAAAACTATCACAATCAAGGAACTTCCTTTCACTGATGGAGGCTCGACTTCCTTCAGAAAAAGAAGAGGATTTGCAGGCAGTAGTGCGAAAGAATCAAGATATAATCGATGCTAAGGACTACAAGAGTGAACGTGAAAAGAATGAGATTTTATCGCGGATAAAGGACGCCACGATGAAATTAGAGGCAATCAAGGCTACGCGTACAATAAGAGAACAATTCTCTCAACTGAATCAGGAATCTGCTAACATCAATAATGCCGTAAAGCAGCTAAATGAAGAGCGCAACTCACTTCGAAGCAAGATATCTGAGACAAATGCCATACTGGACAACTTATATGATTCAAAAAGGAAGCTGACTTCAGAGCATCAATCTTACCTCGCAAGGTATGACAGCATCGCAAAGCAGTTTGATGCAATCAATGCTCGGCTTGATTCAATGTCCGAGATGAGGCGAAAGCAGAGAAAGGAGTATGGTTATGTCCTGCAAAGTGACGCCCTTTTCAAGGTAAAGGAAGAAGCAAAGAAAAAGCTGCAATCAGGATCAAAGCTTAGCCTCGAAGAATTGAAGCTTCTCTACGGGGATAAAGATTAATTTGATTTGCCTGACATGCAAGTAAGTAAAAAGATCATAACATGGGGATAAATGATTTTGCATTTGCATGTTCTGTTGACGGCTCTATAGTTGGATATTTTACATATCATGACCAGACTATGCTAATTGTACAGTCCGAGCAGGAAGCAAAGGCAGGTGTTAACAGCTTTCTCAGGATCGCAGAGCCTTTCATGGAGCCTCTCATTTCTCATGAATCGATTCATGTAATCATAAAAAAGATAGAGGATACTGAAGCATCGGATTCACTTGATGAAATTGAAGTCATTGTGGAGCGCAACGGCATAAAGCTACAGGTGCCGCTGAATTTTATACACTATTCACTCGATAATTCAGGGATCGTCTTCCCATTTTAAGAAAAAAAATGGTGTGGTGGTAGTCGCGCATTATTTGATATCGTCAGACATCTCACGCTGGCTTATTGCCATCTCATCGACTCGAATTGTTACCTTATACCATTTTTCGTTATGTTTGTAAATGTGTGCAGACGCCTTCTTGTTGCCGGCAGAGCCGTATCCTCCGACACGCTCGCTCAGCCTCGAGCGCAACTTATCAACTTGATATTGCGCTATCATCAGGTTTCCTATTATGTTCTCTAACTCTATATCCCGCTCTTCGTCTATGTCAGGAACTTGGGGGTTGTTCTTTCTAGTCTGCATTCTCAATGTACATCCTGTTTCCTACACTGTAGTGGATCTCATCAATGTAGTACGCAGTGTCAACTACTGGTGACGACAGGTTTGCACCACACACCGGCACTCCTTCTATCCGTTCTTCTTCTTCTTCTATTAGAAGACTCATTTGAGTAATAGTCAAACACATCAAATAATAACGGATAGTATGAATGTACTCTAAGACCTAATTAAAGACTAATTCTAGTTAAATAGAATGGTTGTAAGGTTAAGGCTGCATATAATCTGTCATCTTTGCATTCGCTGTTTCCTTTATCAGTTTTGATAATTTTTTCATTTCTTGGGACGGCGACAGCGGCGGCCTAATACCTGTTATCATTTGTAAATATTCTAATTCTCGTTCAGTCATGCCTAGATTTTCAAAATACAGCTGATTGAATATGATTTTTTGAAATATACGCTCTAGCGCGACAAGGCGGCTATAGGCTTTACTGCTAGTATTACCACCCTCCAGTGCCTTAGCCAAGATGGTTTTTTTAAAATTGAGAACACCGGTTGAAATAAAAGAATCAAACCTTGAAACCACTTCGAAGTAGTCATCTATGCCCGTATAGCATATTAGAGTAGTCGGCAAGAATTTCCCGAAACCGCGGGCTAGTTTTGAATGGTCCTTGTCAAGCACCAATATGGATAACCCAAAGGCCAATATTGCGTCTATTATTTGCTTTGGCAGGCGCTCGTCCAATACATCATCATCCGATTTTATTTCGACAGGATAAAATCGTATGCAATCTATTCTGCATTTTTGGTGGCGAGCAAAGTGTTGAAGAAGCTGTGTTCGTACAAGTATGTTGTTGTACTGACTATAGTCATTTATATCAACAGGTTCCTTGGTCACTGCTGCAATCAAAAGGTCAAAGCTGCGGCAGTGCGCCTCTTCAACTATCCTTATTTCAGATGTTGGTATAAGATCATTGTTCTTGACATGATTTGATCTCAGTGAGCTACAAAATAGTGATTTGAGCTCTCTCTCATTCATTACCTAGTTTCTTGCATCCTATGTTAATGTATTTTGTCCTACTCACTTTTGCATGCCTTTTTTCATAGACCTTGCAAAATTCTGGAGATCCTCGAGCATCTTTTTCCCTGACCCCTCAGATATTTTGTTAATGAGGGCACTACCTATAATAACTGCCTCTGCGCCAGCAGCTATCATAGATTTTGCGTGCGCTGGCGTGCTTATTCCAAACCCTACTGCCACAGGCAATCTTGCTCCCGCAACCTGTTTAACTGCTCTGACTGTGTTCAGAGTGTATTTCTGAAAAGAATTGCGGGCACCAGTTATCCCATAAACTGATACAACATATAGGAAGCCGGTAGTGCTAGCAACAATTTTGCGCAGCCTTTCCTCTGGTGTGTTTGGCGATACAAGGAATACAGTGGCAAGGTTAAGCTTTGAAGCCATTAACGAATATGTGTCTGCTTCCTCTACGGGCATATCTGGCAGTATGAATCCGTCGAGTCCACATCTCTTGGAGTCAGACAAGAATGTTTCTATGCCTGCCCTGACAAGGATGTTTGAATAGGTCATTGCAAGCAAGGGCAGATTAGGGTGCTGCTTTCTTACACTTCTTACTAAACAAAGAGCCTTTTCTGGTGTCATACCTTTTCTCAAGGCAGTGTTTGAAGCTGCCTGTATAGTCGGGCCGTCGGCTATGGGGTCTGAAAAAGGTATTCCCACTTCAATGATGTCGGCTCCACCCTTTACCAATGCATTAATTACCTGCTTTGAACTTGTACTGTCTGGATACCCTGCAACTACATAGCAAATTAGAGCTCTTTCTCCTTTTTCTGCCAGCTCACGGAATTTTTCAGTGATTCTATTTTGCATGCTTAGTCTTTTTCTTTCTATTGCTCTTGTTCTGGTTGAGATAATCCTGAACTATTTCCACATCCTTGTCTCCTCGACCAGAAAGAGTAACTACTATAATGTCGTCCTTTCTCATTTCCTTTGCAAGCTTCATTGCATATGAAATTGCATGCGATGGCTCTAGAGCAGGGATTATCCCTTCAAGTCTAGACAATGCAAGGAATGCTTCAATAGCCTCTAGGTCGGTGGATGCAGCATATATTGCACGTTTAAGCTCTTTGAGCATTGCATGCTCTGGTCCGACGCCAGGATAGTCAAGTCCTGCAGATATACTATGGGTTTCAACGACTTGCCCACACTCATCCTGCAGTAGACGGGTGAACATTCCATGTAGGATGCCTTCTGAGCCAGCCACAAGACTAGCTGAGTGCTTTCCCGATTTGATTCCTTTGCCTCCTGCTTCTATGCCATATAGCAGTACGTCTTTATTATCAAGAAATGTATAGAATGACCCTATAGCATTGCTTCCTCCACCAACACATGCAACAACAGCGTTAGGTATAGTTCCTTCGATTTGCCAGATCTGCTGTTTTATTTCTCTTCCAATCACGCTTTGAAAGTCCCTGACCATCATCGGATATGGATGAGGACCTACAGCTGAGCCAATAAGGTAGTACGTAGTCTTTACGTTGGCTATCCAGTCACGGATTGCCTCATTTATTGCGTCTTTTAGGGTCTTGCTGCCTGACTCTACAGGATAAACCTTTGCTCCCAATAGTTCCATCCTAAAGACATTTAGCTTTTGTCGCTCAAAGTCCTTAGCTCCCATAAATATTTCTGCAGAAAGGCCAAGCACTGCACATGCTATGGCTGTGCCAACACCATGTTGGCCAGCACCGGTTTCAGCAATTATTCTTTTTTTGCCCATCTTTTTTGCCAAGAGCGCTTGCCCAAGCGTATTGTTGATTTTGTGGGCACCGCCATGTAAAAGATCTTCGCGCTTTAGATATATCTTGGCGCCTCCTAAGTATTTTGTTAAGTTCTTGGCAAAGTAAAGTGGCGTAGGCCTGCCAGCATATTCAGTTAGATAATGAGAAAGTTCATCCTGAAAGTCAGGGTCATTCTTGTATTTCTCGTAGGCTGATTCTAGCTCCTCAATTGCTGGAGCTAACGTTTCGGGAATGTACTTACCGCCGTACTTTCCAAATTTGCCATTTATTGGATAACTTCCTAACAAATATGAATCACATGTGTTCAAGGAGCTATTTTAATGGATGTCTAACTCTATAATGCATAATACAATTCAGAGATCTTGGCACCAATTTTAGGTGTTTGCATTATACTCGTCCCCACCAAAAAGCCGTCTGCTCCTATACTCTTCAAGTATTGTATATCTTTCGGACTGCTAATGCCGCTCTCGCTAATTATGATACTCTCGCCCTTGTTGTACCTCTTGAGCAACTTCTCAGTATTTGTAATGTCTACATGTAGATTGTCAAGGTTGCGGTTATTGATGCCGATTAAATCGTGTTTCGTTTTGAGTACTTCTCCAAATTCTTCTTCGGTGTGAACTTCAACTAGCACTTCAAGGCCTCTATTTTTTGTATATTCTAAAAGTTTCTCTATACCATCTTCGGCTAGGTTATTGTCGAAAATGGATTTGATGAGCAGCACACAGTCTGCACCGACTTTCTTGCCTGCATCTATCTGGACAGTGCTTACAGTGATGTCCTTCATCAGTATTGGTATCATGGGCAATGTTTTTCTAATGGTCGCCAAATATTCAATTGAGCCATCGAATAAAAAGGGCTGTGTCAGCACTGATATCCCGATTGCTCCTGAATCTACCATTGTCTTTGCAATCTTTGCCGGCTCTGTCTTGCTCCTTATTTTTCCTTGAGAAGGAGAGGAGAACTTTATCTCGGTAATAAGAGGGGCGTGAGCGCATAGGGTGATGGCTTTTCTAAGGCTTATCGTATCATGGATAGATAATTGCTTTGTTTCATATACACCGTGATCTATGGCCTTGTAGGAGTTATCGACTAGACGTTTTAGGCTAAAGTTAGTCCTGGCAAATTCAGCCATATGTGTACTTCCGTCGAGGGCTTCTAACGAGATTTACAGGTAGTTCATCCTAGTGCGCATGTGGCGGAGGTGCACTACCTTTAGACAAGGCTTCATTAAATGT
>OCZV010000107.1_pt1 | contig 30745 bp, 33 predicted proteins | sample 1539051 | NCBI WGS metagenome assembly OCZV01 (sample SAMEA3113581, study PRJEB22503) | soil metagenome
AATCCCGCCGAGTGCCCAATAGTGACATTGGAAATCTCGGGTTCGTCGTTTACATCCTTCGAATACCTGAACTCGGGATCCTCGAGATTGGCAGCGTCGAGGTCCCACACCGTGAAGCCATTTCCGCCGGCACAGGCGGCCGTCATCGCGTCACCGAGGATCACTCCAGTGTCGTGGCACGGGCGCTCCGCCGCCTCGAACCGAACGTACGCCGCGTTCTCAGGAGCATCGAGAGGAACCTCGACGATGTCGATTCCCGGGCAAGCCCCGCTGGACGGGGTGTTGTAGACGAGCAGCCGGCCGTTATCGAGGTCGGGTACCCCCGACGCGGTGTGCGAGCCGCACTCGGTCTCGACAGAACCAACCAGAACGGGGTCGTTGACGTCGCTGATGTCGAACACATGTAGTCCCTCGAATCCGGCTGGGACCGGTTCGCCATCGCACATCGCGGTTTCGTCCTCCGGCGTCGCGGGGTCGTCAGCTGGTGCCGGCGAGTTCCACGAGCGCACAACGATGTTCTCCCACACCACGACATCGCCCTGGTTGCCCTCGCAACTTGTGAACGAGACCGGCTTGGGGTTGCCGGGAGCCGAGATGTCGCGGATATTGAAGCCAAGCCAGTTGCCCTGTATTGCGTAATTTCCCCAGAACGCAATATCTGTGTGGACCGTCGGAGGTCCAAAGAACAGACTTGCGGGCTCTTCGATGTGGCCCATCGGATGCAAGTTCTTGGTACGAGGATCATTCTCATGGTGCGCCGACGCAGGGACTCCCAGCGCGACGAGCATGGCGAACGCCATAAGCAATGCCGACAATCGGATCTTTCGCAACACTTACCTCCTTAAAGAAATCGCGAGATGTTGGGCCGTGCCTGCCACGCGAACGGCGGGTCCCGAGCGCGACGCGCCCGCCCAAGCGACTCGTGGACAACGAAGAGCCAGGTGCCGTACCTGCCCTCCGATCCCCTTCGACTCGCCTTCCGACGTACACATCTCCCCCAGTTCGAATTTGTCGGGTTTCGTCAAACGCCTGAGGGGGTGTGCCCCACCCTCCCAAACGGGTTTGGCGGCGACCGCTTGACATCACCTTCGGGGCGCGAGGGCGCGTGATTGCCAACGGCACCAATTCGTTCGTTCGTACGTCCGCACAAGAGGAGGCCCGGACGCGGTCGCTAAGAGATAGATCGTTGTCCGTCGCGGTAGAAGACTTGTCCCATCCGCCCCTTCTGGATCCCCCCTTTGGAAGGGCACCCACCCCCATACGGCCCGTCGACACCATAATGCCGCTTGCTCGGGTTCTGTCAACTACACTGATCGTAGTGCAAATACGGGCAAGGCGGCCAAAGCGGCATCATGGCCCTCCTGAGGACCCAGCCGGTCGAAACGTATGGACACAAACGGACAATATGTGTCGTCCTGTGTCCACACGTTTTAGTCGCCCCAATGGTTCTCGCCAGAGCACTCGCGGGCGCGGGGCTAACGCTGGTAACGCTTTTCAGCGGCTCGTCGGCGGTTCCCTTCATCTACTTCCAGGTCTGAGCGAGCTTGCAATCCCGGCACCGCCCCCGATCTACTCCCGGTCGAGATCGCGTTCGAGATTCTCGATCACGAGGCGGATCGTCGCGAGCACCTGCGTTGCGTCTCGTTTTGTCAGCCCCCTGGTCGCGATCCCATTTACTTCACGAGCGACCGCTAGAAGTTTCGGCCGCAGGCCCCTTGCGCGCTCGGTCAAGAAGATGAGCTGTCGTCTTCCGTCCTTGCCGTCTGCTTGGCGAATGACTAAGCCGTCGCGCTCCATGCGGCGCAGCGTGTTCGCCATCGTCGGCTGTTCTATGCGGACCTCGCGGCACAACTCGGCCTGCGTGCGACCATCGCGTTCATAGAGCACGAGCAATGCGGGGAACTGACCAGGCACGACACCATACGGCGCGATCCGACGGTGTAGCGCCTGGGCCAGCATTCGCGCCTCGAGATTGACCATGTAGCCAAGCGACTCCTGGCGCTCAAAGGTTCTCTTGCGTGTCATTGTCCGATTCTCGCGGGTCTCCGATGCACGCGACGGGCCCCGGCTGCGCGTCCTCTACGCGCTCGCATTCGGAGGCCGTCCCGCATGTTCAGGCCTAGCAGCGCAACGTTCGTAGCCCCAAACACGAACTCAACGGCCTGCAGGGCATCGAATCGGGCGCCGAATTCGCCTCCGCTCGCCAGTCGATCGAGGATGACTGCACAGGGGATCAGGACGAGCACCGCATTGGCCCCAATGATGCGCATCCGTTTTGCTTTCCTCGAGATGATCTTGGCCTTGGACTTCCGCGACATCCACGTTCCGGACCCGCCCGCGACGATTGCAGAGAACGCGAGGAGCGGAATGACGAACAGGATCGCATGTTTGACCCTCGCGACTGTATCGTCCGAACCGAGGACCTCCGCCGCGACGCTCGCCCCGAGGAACGCCAGGGCGAGAAAGAGTGCAATGCCCCCCGCCACACCGTGACCGAAACGCACCTTAATCCGCAGCGCAGGTTTCATAGCTTGCTATATATAGCAGGCTATCTAATCTACGTCAAGCGCGGACTGCCCTAGCCTGCTACAAGTCCCGGATACAGAGGGATGGCGATCCGCGGGCAATGTCGCTAGGTCCACTCCACTAGTGCGTGAAGGGCATCGTCTCCGTAGCTCGATTCCATCATTGCTTCGAGGAAAGAAACGATGGACGCGCGTTGTGCCTCGTCGAGCAACTCGAACTGCGAACGCGTGTAGGCGGCGATCCGCTCCGAATACAGGTTTGGATCGAGATGCCAGATCGTCGAGGACACAACCGCCTCGGCGCTGTCCGGGTTATTGAGGCAATAGCGCATGTAAGCGGGCAAGAAGTAGCGGAAACCCGCCGCGCTCAAGAAGGCAGGAGCGGCATAGGACTCGATCACATCATGATCGTTCATGTCGCGCCATGATTCGATCCCGTACAAAGGTTCGAGGTCCATGTCGTCAAACGATTCGGGGTGGTGAAGTTCGTCGTTGTGCGGGCGCTCGACGGCCGCAAAGGCCAAGTCGATCTTGGCGAGGACTTCCTCTCGCGTGACCACACCACGAGCCTAGGTTATGAGTCTCCGGCGCATGTACCTGATGGTCAGCGCACTGCACAGCACGAACATGGCGACAAGATACGCAAGGTCGATGATCTGGCCGAAGTTCACGACTCCGGTCGTGAGCGCTCGAAGGAGCGATGCAGCGTGATAGAGCGGTGTCATCTGAACGATTGGTCTGAGCCAATCCGGATACTGGGACACGGGGAAGAACGTGCCCGAGAAAAGAAACATGGGCATGACAATGAGTGTCATCACTTTTTCGAGAGATGAAATCTCTTTTGTCTTGGCCGTCATCACCATGGCCCCGGACGACAACGCGGCTCCCGCGATCATCACGGCGGGGAGCGCAAAGATCGCCCACAGCGAATGAATCAATCCGAGTGCCAGCATGACAAGGAGGAAACCCGTGGCGTAGATCGTGCCCCGGATTAGCGCCCACATGACCTCCCCGACGGCAATGTCGGAGACGTTTACGGGGGTTGTGATGATGCCGTCGTACGTCTTCATCCAATTGAGTTTGAAGAACGGGCTGAAGAACCCATCGAATAGGGCTCCGTTGAACGCGGACGCCGCCAGCATTCCGGGAGCGAGAAAGGAGACGTACTCGAGCTCGGCGCCACCGTATTCAACCGTCCCAACGAACCGCCCTAAGCCGAATCCCACAGCTCCCAGATAGAACAAGGGCTCAAAGAATCCGCTCACGAAGGCCATCCAGTAGTGCCGGTAGGCAAGTGTGTTTCGCTGCACGAGCTTCAGCGCGCGGCGGGCCGATGGGAACGGATAGACGGGCGCCGTGGCCACTATACGATCAGCCTCCTCTCGAAGTTGCGGAGCGCGATCCTGCTCGCCACGACGAGGAAGGAGACGAGATAGAGCAGATGCCAACTCGCAGAAAGGGTGTTGAACTCGAAGATCGTCAGCTGACGGATCAACTCGATGCCGTGGTACAGCGGGGTGAAGTTGGCGATCACGACGATCCAGCTAGGCAGCGAATCCAGCGGGAAGAACGTCCCGGAGAGGAGAAAGAGCGGGGTCACGATGAATCTGAAGACCCATGTGTAGGCCTCGTCCCGCTCCATGGTCGCGGTCAACGCACTTGTGGCAGCGGCACATCCAAGGCCCGTAAGAATTGCCACGGGAACAGCCAGCACTGCGGCGAACGAGTCGAAGATCCCGAACAGCGACATGACGATGAAGAACGGGATTGCGTGCTGAGCGAGAGAAACGCCGATCCATGCCAGCTCCCCGTAGAAGATGTCGGACACCTTTAGTGGTGTCGCGAGCATCGCTTCGTAGTTGCGCTGCCAGATGATCTTGTTAAGTAGCGGATACGTGGCCGAGAAGACTCCGCTTTGCATTGCGTTTGCACCAAGCATTCCCGTCGCAAAGAAGGCCAGATAGTCGGCTCCCTGGAAGGCATTCGCGTCACTTTCGACCATGGAGCCGAGCCCAAGGCCAATTGCCACAAGGAACAAGACCGGTCCGAGTACGCTCAGGAAGATCGAGCTCCTCCAAGAGCGCCAGAGGACGAGTGAGTTCCGATGAACGACCTTTGCAGCGTTCACTCGATCAGGGATCGCCCGGTCAAGGTCAGGAAAACGTCCTCCAACGTTGCCCGCCGGACCAGGGCCGTGAGCGTCTCCACACCTCGCTCGTGAACCTCGGCCAGGGTCGCGTCGCCCGTTTGCGTGTACAGGAGAACGCGGTCCGGGAGCCATTCCACCCGTTGCACCAAGCCGTCGAGAGAATAAGAAAGGCGCTCGCGCTGGTCGTCGGCCAGACGGAGTTCCAGCACCTCCCGAGTGCAGTACCTGTCGATCAGCTCGCGCGGCGAGCCCTCCGCCACGATCTTCGCTTTGTCCATCACCACGAGCCGGTCGCACAGCTGCTCGGCCTCGTCCATGTAGTGCGTGGTGATGATGAGGGTTGCTCCGCGTTGCTTCAGACGGTACAGGCGGTCCCACACGAGGTGGCGCGCCTGCGGATCCAGGCCCGTCGTCGGCTCGTCGAGCAGGACTAGTTCCGGTTGATTGACGAGCCCTCTGGCGATGGTCAGGCGCCGCTTCATTCCCCCGGAAAGAGGTTCGACGCGGCTGTCCGCCTTTTCCGTCAACTGAACGAAGTCCAGCAACTCGTCTATTCGTCCCTCCGACTCGGCTCGGGGCATATCGAAGTAGCGCGCGTACATCTCCAGGTTCTCGCGCACCGTGAGCTCGATATCGAGATTGTCGATCTGCGGGACGACTCCGATCCGCCGCTTGATTTCCGACGCCTGGGAGACCGGGTTCATTCCAATGACGCTCAACGTCCCGTCGGTCGGCGGAGAGGTGCATCCGATCATCCGCATCGTGGACGTCTTCCCCGCGCCATTCGGACCGAGGAAACCGAAAGCCTCGGCACGATGAACATCGAAGTCGATCTCGTCGACGGCAATGAGATCGCCGAAACGTTTGGTCAGGGAACGAGCGGTGACGAGGGCTTCCATGCATTGCGAGCTTAAACAAGCGCGACGGCCCCTCATGACGACCCCACGGACCGGTGCCGCCGGGACGCGCGGATGCCCCCGCTCGCTCATGCGTGCGGGGGCATCGCTCGGGAGGCAAATTCCTGGGTCAGCTGCTCAAAATTGCTCCGAGGAGCGACTTGAACCTCACCGCGGGAACTTCGACGAATTGAGTCGACCCGCGATCCAGTCGAGCCCTCTGCACCGAGCCAACGTTTTCACTTGGGCAGAGGACCGTTTCCACATTCTTCAATCTGATCGTGACGGCGAGATTGCCGTTGGCGAAGAAGCGCACCAGGTCACGGTTTTCGAACCTCGGCTCCCCGACCTACTGCGGGGCGGCCCGGCTTCAGGTTCCCTTCATCCCAGGCTCAGCCCGGGGTGGTCAATTACGCCGACGGCCTTGTGGCCGGTGTTCTTTGGCTTGAGACTTGACCACTTCTGAGGCAGAGGAGGCCTGAATGAGATCTAGATTCACGGTGGCGCCGACGATGGCGGCGCTGTTGCTCGTGGCGCTGACCCCGGTTGCCGCCAGCGCTTCGTTCCCCGGTGACAACGGCAGGATTATCTTCCACAAAGGAAATATTGAAGGCCCCACCCGCCTGACCTCGATAAAACCCAACGGGTCGGACTTGACCCGAATCACCGGCAAGAACTCAGACTCGTTCGGCGCGAGCTGGGCGCCCGACGGCAGCCGGTTCATCTACTCCCGTACGAGGCCAAACGGCCGGGTGGACCTCTTCATCCGCGACGCAGACGGCAGCAACCAAACAAAGCTCACAGACACGAACAAGGACGAGTTCCAGGTCGCCTTCGGGCCCGATGGCAATCAGGCCGTCTTTCAGAGATGCGGCTTCCAGTGCGATCTCTTCATCATCGATCTGACGACTCTTGCCACCACGAGAATCACCAAAACCAAGGCGGATGAGATTGCCCCAAATTGGAGCGTCGACGACGTGATCGTCTATGAGCGGTCGCCCCGGCGCGGCGGCGACATCGACATATTCACAATCCACCCGGATGGCAGCACCAAGACTCTCTTGACCAGGAACAAGAAGTTCCAGGACATCTCGGCGACGTGGTCACCCGACGGGACGAGGATCGTCTACAGCCGTTGCGGCTTCGAGTCGAGCTGTGATCTCTTCACGATGGATCCGGACGGTTCCGGCAAAGCCAGGATCACTAAAACGCGGCCAGATGAGTTCGGAGCGACATACTCCCCCGACGGCCGGTTCTTTGTGTTCATTCGGACCCGCGGCGAGCAGTTCTCCGATCTCTTCCGCATGCGGACGAACGGTAAGAAACTGCGCCGGCTGACAAACACGCCGAACAAATTCGAGGTCGATCCCGACTGGCAACCTCTTCCGTAGCACGGACGGGCGCATTGGTGGATTCTCCGCTCAGTCTGAGAGTGTGTAGAGGCGGAAGAACCCCGCGTCGGTGTCGAGAACGACGATCTTTGAGAACCCAGCCTCGGTGCCGAGCCGGCGGACGGTGTCCGATCGAAGTACCGTTCCGAGTCCTGCAGAGGGCTGCTCGGCAAGTGATGCAGGCAGGCAGTGGGTGATGCTCCAGCCGTACATCATCCGCTCCATCAGGTCACCGGGAGCGCTGAACGAGTCCGCAACACGTTCATCGGCAATCAGCACGACGCCGTCGTGGTCGAGCGACTTGCGAATGCTGCTCAGCACCTCGGTCGGTCGCGCCAGGTCGTGGAGTGTTTCAAGTACGAGGACTACATCGAACGGCCCGAACTCGGCAATCGACTCCCCGGGAACATTCTCGAACTTCACATTCACGCCTCGTTCGGCCGCGAATCTCCGCGCGTCCTCTATGGACGCCGCGTCTGCATCAATACCAACGACCTCCGCATTGGGGTAGGCGCTTGCGAGTGCTATGGACGCCCATCCCTGGCCACATCCCACCTCGGCGATCCGGATGTTCTCGTCGGTGACTTTCTTGTGGACGTTCGGTGCGGAGGGGATCCAGTCGGTGATCAGATCACTTGTGAAAGCGGGACGGTTGATCCCGCCCTGACCCGTTCGGAAGTCCTCGCCGTAAGCCCGGTACGAGACTCCCGAACCGGTGCGGTAGGCATCTACGACGCGGTCAAGCACAGCCGCTATCCCGGCGGCGGCCGACGCGAGCGGAGAAACGTAGGAGGGATCGTCCTCGCGCACCAAAACGGCAGCCTGTTCCTCGGACAGTCCATACGATCGCCCGGCAGCGTCAGAGGACTCTCGGGCTACCGTCAGATAACCGGACACCGCCTGTTGCTCGAGCCATTCCTGCGCATACCGCTCATATATGCCGGCGGCATCGGCGAGCTCTCCCGGAGTGACCGACCCGGCCGCCGAAATAGCCTCGTACAACCCCAACTTGCGCCCGAGATACACGCCGAAGATCTCGAGCGTTCCCACCGCAGACTCGATCAGCCTTTCGTCAAGTGCTGCCGTCGACTCATTCATCTAATAGCCTCCCGTAACTGACTTTGGGCGCGTCGCCCGAACATTCCTTGCAAGGCGGAAGCAAATCAAGATTGGCGGCGGCCCGCTGTCCTGAAACCGACAGTTGCCGGCCCTCTTCAACGCGGCACTAAATGTCTATACAATTGCGTCCTCGGAGGGGCAATTGGGAGGAGGCCAGATGCAACCGCATTCCATCACCCTGCTCGGAACGGGCCTGATCGGAGACTTCTACACGATGACCCTCCACGGCCGCCGCGGGACCGACCGGGTACAAGTCGTCTACTCCCGCACCGAGGAACGCGGCCGAGCCTTTCGTGAGCGATGGGATATCCCCGAGAACACCACCGACCTCAAACAGGCAATCGAGCACCCAGACACCGACACGGTCGTCGTAGGACTCCCCAACCACCTCCACGAGGAGGCGATCCTCCTCACCGCCCAGGCGGGCAAGTCCGTTCTGTGCACGAAGCCACTGGCTCGCAACGCAGGCGAGGCCCGGCGGATCCTCGACACCGTCGAGAGCGCCGGAGTGTTCGCCGGCTATCTCGAGGACCTGTGCTACACGCCTAAAACTCTCAAAGCGCTCGCAGCGGTCCGGAATGGGGCGGTGGGAGACGTGACATGGGTTCGCTCACGGGAGACCCACCCCGGCCCTCATTCAGCATGGTTCTGGGATGGGCGTCTCACCGGCGGGGGAGCAATCATCGACTTGGGATGCCATTGCATAGAAATCATTCGAAGCTTCGTCGGGAAGGGCAACCGGCCGGTTGAGGTGATGTGCACGACGGATACGTTCGTCCACCCAATCGACGACGAGGACAACGCAATCGCCCTGATCCGATTCGAGTCCGGCGCAATAGGTCAGTTCGAAGTGAGCTGGACTTTCCGCGGAGGTATGGACCTGCGCGACGAGGTCGCCGGTACGGACGGAACCATCTGGCTCAACCACTTCCTGCGTACCGGTTTCGAGATGTTCACGGCCGGAGGTGACGGCGGGTACGTCGCAGAAAAGGCCGAATCCGAGAAGGGTTGGTTGTTCCCCGTCGGCGACGAGGTCTCTGAACTGGGATACGTGGACATGTTCGCGGACATGTTCGGTTCGATGGACGAGGAGCGCCAGCCAGAGGAGACCTTCTACGACGGGTACGTCGTCAACGCCATCATGGATGCGTGTTACAGGTCCGCATCATCGAGAGCGTGGACCCCGATTGAGGTGGAGTGGCGCGGTGGCACGACGCCGCGCATCTCGCGGGAGGCCGAGACCTACGACGGTCACGTGGTCATCAAGTCGGAGATCCTTCCCGACGGGCGCCGCAAGCTGATTCTCAAGGACAAAGGCTCCGGGGAGTTCGTAGACAGAATCGTCGCCGTCACCTGAGCTCGGCGCGCCGGGCCGTTCGTTCCGAGATGGCAACTTACCCCCGACAGGTGGGGGCCATTTGCCATTTCAGCTTTGAGGCGGTCCCGGGTCGAACGTCAGCACACGCGCGGGGTTCTCCACGAACAAGCGCCGGCGCGCCCGTTGATCGATTCCCATGTCGTCCAGCACTTCGACGAAACCCGTTGCCAGCCAGGCAAGCCCGGGCGCTCCTCCGAGTGATCGCCACAGAGAACGCCGAGCTCCGTCGGTACCGAGCAGGAGGCGATCACCGAACCCTTCGGCGAGCATCTGAGCCAGCAGCCAGGCGGTTCCTCCCGGCTCGCCGGGCGAGCGCCGGAGCGCCTGGTCGTACTCGAGGTTGACTCCCGAGGACAGCAGCTCGCGGTGATAACTCAGGTCCGATTGCTTGTCGGTGTGCGAGAGCACGACGCGATCAAGCGGCGCGCCGAGTTCCATCAGGAGCTCCACCTGAGCGACGCCTCCCCGGCCGTCCTCGCAATGCGTCAGGATCGGCGCGCCGGTCGCCCGCTGGGCAAGCACAGCGGCCTCGAAGGCGCGCCGCTCGGCATCGTCGGGTCGCTCCCCTAGCGTCGCGACCTTGATGATCCCCGCCCGATAGTGGGTGCGCCGCACCATCGGACCCGAGTAGTCGTAACTGTCAATTCCCTCGTCGATATCCAACCGGAAAAGTTCGGCGAGGACATCCGCCGATTCCGCGCGCGTCCATCGAAGGCCGGGGTAGTAGCGCGCCGTATGGAGGCCCGTTGCCGCGATCACGTGAGCCCCCGTCGCCGCACTGATCTTCCCGAGTTTCGCGACATCGCGCCCCGCCGCGCAGGGCATCGCATCCACCATTGCACCGACCCCCGCAGACACACATTCCGCGACCTCGACCACGGCGGGTTCGACCTCATTCAAGAGAATGTGGGGGTATCGATCGGCAACCAGGGGCGAATCGATGATGAGGTGTTCGTGAAAATAGGTAATGCCAAGTGTGCTGGGTTCGATGTCGCCCAGTATCGTGCGGACGATCACACAGCAGCCCCGACGGTTAACAACGCTCCGTCGGTTCGTAAGGTCTCGAGGAGACGATCGACTTCCACTGCGCGCACCTCGCCACCGGCGTCCGCGGCCATGGCCGCTGCGGTCCCGGCCGCCTGGCCCATCGCCATGCACTGCGCCATCGACCTCACCGATGCATGGGCATCGTGCGTTGCGGAGAAACACCTGCCGGCGACCAGAACGTTGGCAGCGTCGCGGGCTATCAACGTGCGATAGGGGATCCCAACCGCTGCGCCCTCCGGGAGGTATTCCCAACGCGTGCCGACTCCCGGGGTGTGGTCCTCTATCGGCGCGCCGCACAGTCCGATCTGATCGTCGAATTGCCGGGCCGAAAGAACATCGTCGCGCGTCAGCCGGTAGTCGCCGTACACGCGGCGAGTCTCCCGCATACCTATCTGAGTGCCAAGCGCGACAAGTGAAGCGTTTTCGTATCCGGGGACGCGGTCCACCAAAAAGCGAACATACTCGAGCGCTTGACGCCGGCCTTCGATCTCCGCGGCCGTAAGAACGTCCGGATCCGTGGCGTTGACGACGAAGTCTGCCTCACGACGAACATGTTCAATGCGCGTCATGATCGTCGCGATCATCCCGTCGACCGGAGTGATGTGGTCGCTGCCCTCGCGCCGCGGCAGGTTGTACTCACCCGACTCGGCTGCTTCTGCCATCAGGGCGTGAAAATCGTCCTTGGAGAGTGATGCTCTTCGCCTGTGGTCGACGTTGACCATCCGAAACGTGGTCGTGAGCGTCTGGGCAGGTTCGAATTCTCCGGCGAGCTCGTACCCGACTCCCGCATGGTGGCACACGTCGGCGTCCCCAGAGGCATCGACGACCACGGCGGCATCCACAGTACGTAGCCCCGCCTTTGTCGCAACCACAAGTTGGCGTGCTCGGCCCTCAACGCGACGAGCGTCCTGGACGAAGGCGTGCAGGAGCACCCGCACCCCGGCCCCTGAAACGAGCCCTTCCCACACGGCCTTCAGGTGCTCGGCCGAATAAGTGATGCCGGTCCCGGCGCCGTACGTGTTCGGCCGCCGGATCACGCGCCCGAGATCCTCAAGTCCCGCCACAACCTCGTCGGCGAGGCCGCCGACCACCTTGCGGGGCCGTTCTCCCGGCGTGAAGAACCCATAGAAGGTATCGAGGACCGCCGTGGAGTTTCCTCCTAGAAACGGGAGCTTCTCAATCAACAGTGTTGCGGCACCGGAACGGGCTGCGGCAATGGCCGCGACCGACCCCGCCGATCCCGACCCGACTACAACGACATCGAAGGTGCCATAGGAGTTCACTTCACGTACGGAGCAAGGACGTCACGTGACAGCAGAAAGCCTCGTTCAATGAGGTCGTCGTTCTCCTCAAAGGCGCGGTCTTCGTGTTCGATCGAGACCACATAGTCGTAGCCGACGCGATAGAGCGCCCCGAAGAACTCGCCCCAGTCGACTTGTCCGAGTCCCGGCAAACGCGGGATCTGCCAGCCCATACCCAGCGACAGGATTCCGTGTTCGTAGAGACCACTTTGGTCGATCTCGAGATCCTTCGCATGGACGTGGTAAAAGCGCTCACCGAATTCCTCCACCGCCGTCTGAATGTCGATCATCTGCCACACGAGGTGCGATGGATCGAAGTTGAGGCCGACCGTGTCGCCGAATTCCTCCAGCATGGTCCGCCACATGGACGGCGAATAGGCAAGGTTGTTTCCACTCGGCCATTCGTCGTTCGAGAAGATCATCGGGCAGTTCTCGATTGCGATCCTCACTCCGGAGTCCGTAGCGTGGCCTACGATCTCCGGCCACACCTTCTTCGCCTCCGACCAGTTGTCGGCGAGCGTTTTCGTCCTGTCTGCGCCGATGAAGGTCGTGACCAGACCCACGTCCATTACCGACGCCGCGGTGATGACCTTCTTGAGGTGGTCGATGGCTTGGCTGCGCTCATCCGGAGACGGATGTAGCGGATTGGGGTAGTAAGCGAGCGCGGAGACCTCGATGCCGCGCGACGATAGATCGCCGACGATCTCCTTTCCCTGTGCTTCCGTCAGCCCGTCGACGTCGATGTGACATACGCCGGCGTAGCGGCGCGCCGCCCCCTCCTGCTTGGGCCAGCAACAAATCTCGAGAGCCGAAAACGAGTTGGTGGCGGCCCAGTCCGCGACCTCCTGGAGCGTCCTAGTCGGAAACGGCGCCGTCAGAAAACCGAGTTTCATTCGCCTCTCCCCCTAGCTGGTTGCCTCATCTGTTCATCTTTCCACTGTGACCCAGCGCGCCTCTGCAGAGCTGCGCCCGAGTGCCTCCAGCACACACAGGGCGTCGTGGCCGTCCGCGAACGTCGGATAGGAGGGGTCGTCGGATGGGGCGCCTCGCTCAACGTCTGCATAGACCTCACCAAAAAGGGCCCTGAAGGTATCCGGGTAGCCCTCCACGTGACCACCCGGGTAACCGATCAGGCCCCTGATGCTCTCCTCCACCAGAGATGGGTCACGCTGAAGGACTTCGTTGGGGCGCCCTCGGTGGCCGATCCACATGCGATCGGGATCCTCCGACCACCAAGAAACGGCCGAGTCCGATCCGTCGACTTCGATGGTTACGGAGTTCTTGCGCCCTGCGGACACCTGGGATACGGCGACCAAACCTTTGGTGCCCCCTTCGAAGCGGAGCATGATCCCCGCGGCGTCGTCCGAGGACATCTCTTCCTCGATCAGATCGTCGTCTCCAGAGACGGCTGCGAATGTCTCCACGGGTCCGGACGGATGCCGCCGTGTCGGGACGAGTGTATGCAGGTCGGCCATTACCTCCACGACGCGCCTGCCGATGATAAAACGCGCCAGGTCGAGCCAGTGGGATCCGATATCCGCAACGGCGCGCAGGTCGCCGGCCTCTTCCGGTACGAGCCTCCAGTTCCAGTCGGTGGGGAGCAACAGCCAGTCCTGCAGGTAGCCACCCGTTACGAACCGGGGCTCACCGATTGCCCCCGACGCCACCAACGCATGCATCTGATGGCACAGGGGATAGAACCGGATGTTGTAGCAGACCGCATGTACGAGCCCTGATGATTGCGCTCGCTCCAGGAGATCGCCGGTGTCCCGGCTGCTCAGGGCTAGGGGTTTTTCGCATACGACGTGTTTGCCTGCCGCCAGGACGGCGCGCACCTGGTCGGCGTGCACGTGATTTGGGCTGGCGACATGAACGACGTTGATCGTGTCGTCGGCAAGCAGTTCATCGAGGCCGTCGTAAACGCGCGGGAGATTCGCCGACTCAGCCTTTCTCCGGGCGCGCTCCGGCGTAGAGCCAACTACTCCAACGACATCGACTCCGAGACGGCGCAACGCCTCCACATGGGCAACGCCTATGAACCCAACACCTACTACGGCAGCCCTGATGTCGGATAAGGCCAATATCCCTCCTCACTCCGCTCGCGTTGCTGCGGCATAGAGCCAGGCGAGCCCGAGAACGATCATTCCGTACACGACCTGCTTCACCGCTTGTCTTGCATCCAGGAACGTCAACATGGAATTGAGGACACTCAAGATGAGGGCTCCGAAGATCGTGCCCGAATAGGTCCCGACACCTCCGAATATCGACGTGCCGCCGATCACTGCGGCCGCCACCGAGGGCAGCAGGAAGTTCTGAGCCAGTCGCAGATCGACAGTGCCCGACTGTCCTGCGATCAGAATGCCGGCCAGAGCAGCAAAGAAGCCACTGATGACGTATGCCGCCAGCAGGACTTGCCAGCTTCGAACCCCGGCCAAGCGTGCTGCCGTGGGATTGTCACCAACGGCATAGATCATCCGACCCAGGCCCGATCTGCGGAGCCCTCCAATAACAATGAACGCAACGGCCGCCCAAATGAACACATTCCAGGGAATGCGGTGGTTGAGAAAAGACCCCGCTCCAATGGTTCGGATGAACGGCGCCACATTCGTGGAGCCCTGAAGGATCGTTGCGGCCCATTGAGTGAACAATCCCAACAGGATGCCGGCCATCGCCAGGGTCATGATCAGTGGATTCACTCGGAACACACCCACACCCACCCCATTCGCCGCTCCCGCAGCAATACCCACGACGAGGCCCAGAGCGATGGCGATCGCAGCTCCGTTTGGAGACTGATTTCCGGCCACGTATGCAGCAGCGGTCGCAATCATGGCGGCCGAAAGGTCGATGCCGCGCGTCAGCATCAGCACGGTTTGCCCGGCGGCCAGAATCCCGAGGGGTGCTGCGAGAAGGAGCGTGTTGCGCAGTCCCTGGAGGCTGAGATAGCTGGGTTTAACCGCTGTGGTTACCAGAACGAGGATGACGAGCACGCCCCCAAGCACGATCAACGGATGATTCGACAGATAGCTCGCCCACGTCCGGGCCGGCGCCCGATCGGCAGCAAGATGATCCGGGGACTTGGTCTCGGTGCTCATTCTGCCCTCCGCCGGCGCAGCTCGAGCAATCCTGCGACCATCATCACTGCGATGATCAAAGCGCCCCGGATCACCTGAGAGGTGTTGGGGTTGATGCCCACGGTCGAGAGAATCGGGTTGAGGATGAAGAGAATGATTCCTGCCGCGACCGCTCCGATCACCGAGCCGACTCCCCCCGTCAAGGCAATCCCACCGAGAACCACTGCTGCGACGCTGTTCAAGGTCCCATTGGAAGCGTTCACGAAACGCGAGTCCCCATTGGCGGTGATGGCTGTGATCGCAAGTCCCGCAAGAGCGGCGAAGGCACCGCCGACAGCGTAGGCCATTATCTTTGCCCTTCCCGTGTTCACCCCGGAGAGGAACGCAGCATTGTGGTCGCTTCCCACGGCATATAGCGAGAGGCCACCCCGCGTGCGCCGTAGCCAAAGAGCGAGGATGGCAACGGGAACTCCAAGCGCGATCACCGATGGCCAGTAGTTGGCACTGATCCCCGACGTCGAGCCCGTGAACAGCCACCGGAAGCCGTCGCTCGTGCCGCCGCCCGGAGACGGCAAAACCATCACCGCGATGCCGGAGAAGATAAAGAGCGTTGCCAAGGTGACGATGATGTCGGGGACACGGGAAGTAACGATGACCCAGCCGACGATGGCATTGAGTGCTGCGGCTCCCGCAACAACCGCTGCCGCGATGAGAAGCGTTATCCCCAATCCCTGGCCCTCCATATAGAGCGCCGAGATCGAGTTGGCGAGCACCATCATCGCTCCCACCCCCAGATCGAGCCCTCCGGAGATGATGACCACTGCTTGCGACACCGCGAGATAGGTCGTGGGCAGGCTGTTCTTGACGATCGATGCGATCTGGAACTCACCGAAGACCGGTATGAGCGACGCGTACCAAACGACGAGGACAAGAAGGAGCAGCCATACGCCGGCCGTCCACCCGTTCTGCCGCAGCCACCTCATCAACCCCGCGTTCCCCCGGCCACGAATCAGGTCGCCCGTCGTCGAGGTCATGCCGTGGCCTCGTCCAGGCCATGAGCGGCGCTGAGCAACGTTGCCTCATCCGCGGACGCAGCATCGTGCTCGTGCACGATTGCGCCGTCGTACATAACAAGTACCCGATCGCAGATGAGGGGGATCTCCGGCAGCTCACTCGTGTAATAGAGGACCGCTGCTCCCGAGGCAGCCAGCTCCCGGAGCAGCTCGTAGATCTGCTCCTTGGTCCGGATATCGATCCCCCGCGTCGGGTCGAAACACAGCAGCGTCAGGAAACCGGCGGCGAGCCAGCGGCCGACAACGACTTTCTGCTGGTTGCCGCCCGACAGGCGTCGGGCCTGGCGCCCTGCACGAGTATCGATAGCGAGGCGATCTATGGCCTTCTGTACGCGGTCCTCTTCGTCGCCCACGAGTGAGAACCATCGTCCGACTCGGTTGTACAACGCCGAGGCGAGGTTCTCGCGCACGGACCTCTGCGGAAGCAGCGCCTGAACACGATCAGACGGAATGAGGACGACTCCCTGCCGGATGAGGTCGTAGGGTGACCTTGGTCTCACGGACGCGCCCTTTACCATCAGCTCGCCGCCATCGAAGGACCGATTGCCGGCCAGGACATCGAACAGGCGCTCCTGCCCCTGACCTTCGAGAGCAACGAGACCGAGGATCTCGCCGGCACGGAGCTGCAGAGACAGCCCCTTCAGGTGATGAACCGATGTCAACGAACGGGCCTCGAGAACAACGGGCGCGTCTGTACTTGGCGGCGCAGGCTCGAGGGATTCCGCCACCCCCGATGGAGTCTTTTCGAGGGATTCGGCTACCGCGGCCGCGACCTCACCGAGCATCGCCTCGACCAACCGCGCCTCACCCCCCTCTCCCGGGACGAGAGCCGCCACGTCGTCCCCGTCTCTGAGGATCGTCGCTCGATCACATGTGCGGAGCACTTCGCTCAGGCGATGCGTGATGAACAGAACCGAGTTGCCCCGATCTCTCCACTCGGCCATCAAGGCGAATACATGCTCGGCCTGATCAGCCGGCAGCGCAGCCGTGATCTCATCCAGCATCAAAAGTCGAGGCTGGTGGGCAAGCGCTCGCGCGAGATCAACGAGACGAAGGACCGGGAGCGGAAGCTCTCGAACGAGCGAGTCGAACTTTAGGTTCCCAAGGTCCATTCGCTCAAGCCATCCATGCACCTGAGAAGCCGCCACACCGGTGAGGCGAAAGTTCTCACCGAGGGTGATGTCAGGGATGAGCGCGGGATCCTGGAAAACGGTAGCCAACCCGGCTCTCATGGCATCCAACGGTGTGCGCGCCGAGATCCGCCGATCCTCAATGTAGACATCGCCGCCATCGGCTTGAACCACCCCCGCCAGGATCTTGACCAGGGTGCTCTTCCCGGCTCCATTTGCCCCCAAAAGCGCATGGATCTCGCCGGGCTGCACGGTTAGGTCAACGGAGCGCAGCGCAACAACACTCCCGTAGCTTTTAGCCACGCTACGAACAGCGAGTAGAGGTTGTGCCTCGGTCATTTGGACTCCGCCTCGGTGTGAGGGCCGGGCCCGGAAACGGCCCGGCCCTCACAATGGCCGGTGGGTATCAGGCCTCGCCCGGACCCTTACAGTCGAGAACGTCCTCCGAGGTGTAGGTCGTCCACGGCTCGATCTCCATGGTGGATACGAATCCCTGGGGGAGATCGGGCAGCAACAACTCCTCGAGTTGGTTCATGTCGTTGACGTTGTCGAAGACCTCTGGTGTCAGGAACGTGTCCTTGGGGTGCTCCTCGGCACCGGTCAACAGATCGACTGCAATCGCCGTGGCCACTCCGCCCACGGGCGGTGGGTTTGTGACGATGGCCCCCTCGAGTCCCTCGTCCTTCAGTTCGATGAGCTGCTCGATGAAGCCGTTGTTGTCGGCACCGACAATGGGCACAAACGGCTCGTCCGCGTTGGCGAACTGCTCAACGACCGGATAGTCGATGCCCGACGTCCAGATGCCGTCGACATCCTCCGATGTGATGATCTCAAGGGCCTGCTGTGCACCGGTCGAGGGATCCCATCCGGTGTGCACTTCACTCACGATATTGATGCCGGGGAACTCCTCCAGAGCTGCCTGGAATCCCGTGTCACGGTCTGTGTCGGCCGGGTGGCCGTCGAAGCCGCGCATGTAAGCGACGTTGCCCTCGCCCCCGAGATGCTCAAAGAGCCACCGCGCGCCGAGTTCTCCGTACGCGACCTGGTCGTTGGCGACGTTGAATGCCTCCGGTGCCGTCACCGCCTGGTCCACGGAGACCACGATGATGCCCTGTTCGTCGGCCGCCTTGATCACGTCGTCGAGCGCAGTCCGATCGTGTGGGTTGACGATGATCGCATCGACACCTTGCGAGATGAGCGTCTCGATGTCGGAGATCTGGCCGGTCGCGTCCGTGTCCCTGTTCTGCAGAACGACCTCGTCTACGACGCCGCTCACAAGAGCCTGTGCCTTGATGGCACAAACCATTTGCTCACGCCACTGATTGCCGACCAACGTGTTGCTCACGCCGATCGTAAAAGTCTCGTCCCCGCCCCCATTGCCACCTGCGTCGCCGCCGTCATCGTCGTCGCCACACGCCGCCGCTATAAGTCCGACGATGGCGAAAACGGCGATCCAGCGGGTGGATCTGCGTATCTCCATTCGCTACCCCTTTCCTGCTCCTTGCTCCAGCCTGCTACTTGGAAGACTCGATCGCACTGGACCCCGCCAGTATGCGCGCGTATCTCGTCGCGTGATCACTGTATGCCGCGTCGAACAGCGCTTCAGCGCGCTCGCGCCCAACAATGGAAGGACTGCTGATCACGGCAGGCAGACAATCACGCTCGTTCAAGAGCGCTGCCGTCTGAACCTTGATCTCGTTGACGATCGCGGCGTACGCCACGGTGGATCCCGGACCGACGGGGGTGTCGAGACCCTCGAGCCGGACCAATGCGTCGCCAACCGGCGTGCACAGGTCGATCACCACATTGGCATGATCGAGCAGTCTCGTCCCGGATGAATGGGCGGGCTTTCCGGCGTTCGACTGTGCGACGGATGTGACCGCGACAACTGGGAGCCCTCGGGAACGTGACCCCATTGCGATCTCGACGGGAACGCTCGATAGACCTCCCGCGCTGAAGACGATCATCACATCCGATGGACCGAACTCGAAGTTCGACAGGATTTTCTCCGCCAGGCCCTCTACGCGTTCGATGAACATCGCCTGGCGTTGACCGTTGGCACCCACCACCTCGGTATGAAAGGTCATGGAGAGCTCGGCGATCGGATGGAAGCCGGGAAAGGACCCATAGCGGGGAAACATCTCCTCGAGCGGAATACGAGAGTGACCCGTCCCGAAAAGATGAGCCAGACCTCCCGCCGAAATGGCCTCGGTGCACAACTGCACGGCCGCAGCGATCGAATCCATCTGAGTCTTTTCGATCCGATCGAGAATGCGATGGGCCTCGGCAATCCACATGCCGGGCCTCACTCCCGACCCCCCTGCCGGTGCCCCCGTTTGTTGGATGTCTGCCCCCAAGTCGCGCGTGACAAATGTCTAGACAATTGGCATCCTAGCGACGACAAGATCGCAGGGTCAAGGCGGACGTGAGCCGGTGACTTCAGGGACCGAAACTCGATATGTCCAGATCGCGCAGTACCTGCGCACCCTCGTCTCGTCCGGATCGCCCGGTGACCGGCTCCCCTCCGATGCCGAACTGTGCGAGCGCTTCGGGGTCAGCCGCATGACTGCGCGCCAGGCCGTGGGCTTGCTGCTCAGCGAAGGCCTCTTGTATCGCCGCCGGGGGCAGGGAACTTTCGTTGCTGCGCGCCCCGTGCAGCGCCTGCTGGGCTCTCCCCTTTCTTTCACCGAGAACATGCGCCGGCGAGGTCGGCGTGCCACATCGCGTGTCTTGCGCTCCGAGGTCGCCACGCCCTCGGCAGAAGACGTAAAGGCCCTCGATCTCAACGAGGGGGACAACGTTGTGGTGCTGGAACGCCTTCGGCTCGCCGACGACACGCCCATGGCAATCGAACGGGCGGTGCTCGTACCGGAACTCGCCCCTGTGTTGGAAGAGGATCTCGAGCAAACTTCTCTCCACGATGCAATGGAAGGAATCGGCCGGATCCCCACAAGGGCGCACGCACAGGTAGCGGCGCGCCCCGCAGCGGCGGATGAAAGGATTTTGCTCAAACTTCCAACGGGCGACGCGCTGCTCTGCGAGCGCAGGGTGATCACGGACCAGGACGGAAAACCGCTCGAGCATACCGAGACTCGATACGCGGCAAATAGATACGTGTTCGAGGTGATCCTTCACCGAGACGAACAGGACTTGCTGCAATGAGCGCCCAACGGTTCCTCGGTTTGGACCTCGGCGGCACGAACATCAAGACGGTCGTGCTGGAAGCGGAGGATGACCACTATCTGGTCGTCGCATCGTCCACGGCTCCGACTCACGCCGAGCGCGGCCCCGCGGCCGTCGTGGGGAGGCTGGTGGAACTGGGTCGCGACGCTCTCGTTGAACACGGACCTGCTGTGAGAGTAGGTCTCGGAATCCCGGGACTCTTCAATCGTGATGACGGCGTGGCAGTGATGCTGCCAAATCTGCCGGGACTGTGGGACGGGGTTCCGCTTCGTAGTTCCGTCAGTGCGGGGCTCGGCGCGCCGGTCGGCCTCGTCAACGACGCACGAGCGTTCACCCTTGCAGAAGGTCGAATGGGGGCCGGTCGCGGGTGCGGGACGTTGATCGGGATGACCCTCGGCACCGGCGTCGGGGGTGGAATCCTCGTCGACGGCCGGCTTCACCTCGGCGCGTGGGGCCGAGCGGGTGAGATCGGACACCAGACGGTGCTGCCGGACGGGCCGGTGTGCGGATGCGGGAACAGGGGCTGCGTGGAGGCGGTGGCGAAAGCCGACGAGCTCTCCAGGCTCGCCGGCCGGCCCACTGCGATGGACGTTTTCGACGGAGTGCGTGATGGCGACCCGAAATGCCGAGCTGCGGTCCACACCGTGGGCACCTATCTCGGCATCGGTCTGGCGAACCTTGTCACTGTGTTCGGTCCGGAGCGCATCGTTGTCGGCGGTGGCATCTCCGCCGCGGGAGATCTCGTACTCGATCCGATCAGAGCCGCCCTCCGCGAGCACGTCAAACTCGTCCCGGCAGACGAAATTGAGGTGGTGGCCGCGTCACTGGGACCTGCCGCAGGATCGATCGGCGCCGCACTCGCCGCGGTCGACAACCTGTAGCCCCCCTCGCCGAACTGTCTGCAACCTGTCACGCTATGCGTGACTCACTGCAGACAGTTCGCCGTCATTTGGACGTACGGCTCCGGTAGTCGTCCAGGATCGCAGCAGTTTGGGTCGCGCCGACCCGGTCGACGCCGATATCCATCACCTCGAGCAGCGCATCGAGCGTCCGCACTCCCCCGGCCGCCTTCACCTTCATTGCGGATGAGACGGTCTCGCGCATCAACTTCAGGTCCTCGTGGGTTGCTCCCCCAGGAGCGAATCCGGTCGAGGTCTTCACGTAATGCGCGCCGGCAGACTCTGCGAGGCGGCACCCACGGACCTTTTCGTCGTCGTTCAGGTATGCGTTCTCAAGGATGACTTTGACGATCGCATGGTCACCGGCGGCCTTGACGACTGCGGCGATGTCCTCGCCGACGCGCGCGTCCTCGCCGGAACGCAGCCAGCCGATGTTGATCACCATGTCGAGTTCGGTCGCCCCATCGTCCAGTGCACGTTCGGCCTCGAAGACCTTCGTGGCCGTCGAATGGGACCCGTGTGGGAAGCCGACTACGGTACCGACGGCAACGGAACTCCCGGTGAGGACGTCTGCGGCGAACACGACGTCGGCTGGCCGAACGCATGCCGACGCCACGTCGTACCGCGCCGCGAGTTCACACCCCTCACGAACCTCGGTCAGGGTCAGCTCCGGACGGAGCAGCGAATGGTCGATTGTCTTGGCGAGCCGTTCGTAGGTGACGTCGGCGACGGTCATAGACATGGCCGCATCCTCGCGTAGCGCCGAGCAAATGTCTAGACATTTGCCGGCCACCCGTCGTTCTGTCTGCTGAAAACCGCGCTATCCGCGAATCTGAGCAGAAAGAAGGTTGAGATTCACGAATGAGGGCCCGGCGGACTATTGATTGGGGGCCGAACGGACGTTACCCGCCGGACGGAAAAACGGGCAGAATCCGATGTGATAGTGAACGGTCGGCCGCCGGGCGACCGGGGAGCCATAGCAGACCTGTGGGCAGGAGCGTCTCTCACCGAGGCCACGAAGCCCAGCCAGTCCTGAAGAGCTCCCGGCGGTCGACCGTTTCGCTTGCCCAAATTCGCGCCGAGCCCTCGAATCGAAATGTCAGATGAACGCCGGCAGGTGGCGCTCAATTGACATCTCGGCGCGGCTTTCTTCAGCAAGAAAGACGGGCGCAGCGGGGCACTACCAGTGGCCGCGGTGAACGACGTCCTCGAACGGCCGCCGGCTGGGTCGCTTGATCGGCGCCAGGGGCCGGTCGGCCGGATAGCCCAGCGCAATCAGCCACGCGCAGAACTTGTTCTGGGGCAGCTTCAGGGTTCGGCGCGCGAGCTCGTGATCGGCTACCGAAGAGTGGCCGGAGCCAATGCCAAGATCGGCGGCAGCGAGCATGATGCTCATAGTGGCTTGACCCAGATCGTAGTAAATGGACTCCCTCGCTCTCTGGTCATCGGTGACCGGCGCAATGAGGGCAATGGTTGCTGCAGATGATGCAATGTGTTTCGCGTAGGTCCACACGCTCGACAGGTCTCGCAACTGCTGTCGGTCGGTGCACACTACGAAGTCCCACCGCTGCTGATTTGACGAGGATGGCGTACGGCGCGCCGCATCCAGAATTCGGTCCAGATCACTATCCGCTATGGCGCGATCTTCATAGCTGCGGACGTTTCGCCGCGACGTAATGGCGTCCCAAGTTTCCATTAGTTCCCTCGTCCCGATAAGCCAGCTTCTTTGTGACGGAGCCGCGCCAACCAGAGGCCGTCGCGTTACAACTAATCGTAGCGGACGGAATCCAAACGAGGACTAGATCAGACGCGGGATGCCGCAAACCGCTCATAGGAAGCGACGGTTGCGATGCCGTAAATCATGTGCGGGGTCAGATCGGAGATCCATCCCGACAGTCCCCACTCGGTTGGCTTAGTCGCCCGGACGGCGATCGCGGGGACATCGTTCCCGGCCATCACTGCCATACCGAGCCCGGCTGATCGAGCCGCCGGCGAGATCCTTTGGATCGCGGGATGAACGAGTCCATAGAACGAACCCCACGCCACTCCCGAAGCTAAGCCCATCAGGGCTCCAACTGCTGCGCGACGGTTGCCGGCGGTCTCATCGTCGTCTTGTTCGTCTAGCGACCCGTCCAGCTTGTCGGTGATTTCGTCGACGACTTTTTCAGGAACGTCGCTGGGGGGTCGGCCCCTCAGCGCCATGTCCAGGTAAGTGGCGAAGTTGAGCATGGTGGTACCGACGGCGCCTGCCACCATCCCCGTCACTAACCGTTCTGACAGACTCATGCCGTTCCTTCCTGAGCATCATCGACGGTATTCCGCTCAACGTTTCATCCGATCCTGCAACCGGATCATCGACCGCGCGCCGTCTCGATCTCTCGTGGATCCGTACCCTTCGCACTAAGGTCTCCTCGCGGTCGGCCGCTTCGAACAAGAAGAAGCACCTCTAAAACATGTCTGCTACCCGGTAACTACTCCCGCAAACGCTTGTAGATGAAGGGTCTGGGTAATAACGCGCATCGCCCGGTTGGCGCATCGCGCTGCCCGCATCAAGTCCATCCAGCATGCGAGGAGATCGGTTGACATGCCCAAACGCATAGAGAGGACCGAGGTGCTGAAACTGCTGGCGGAAGGAGTTCAACTCGTTGAGGTTCTTCCCCATGAGGAGTATGAGCTGGAACACATCGACGGGGCGATAAGCATTCCATTACGAAAGCTTGAACAGCGCGCGCCGGCCGAATTGGACTCATCGACGCCGGTAATCACCTACTGCAGCGGCTCACTCTGAGACATGAGCGAACGGGCCGCGTTGCGGCTCGAACATCTTGGCTTCCACGACGTGTACCGCTACACGGGAGGAAAGTCGGACTGGACGGCGGCGGGACTGCCGCGAGGCGGAGAATCTGCGGGCAACCTTTCGTCGGGCGACGTCATGAGCGACGACCTCGCGATTTGCGGCTTCCGCGCGCCAGTCTCGGAGGCGATTGAGATCATGAAGCGGGGAGAGCACGACTACTGCGTCGCCACCGACGACAACCGCGTCGTACTCGGATCTCTGTCGCGCGCCGACGCAGAAAAGGCAGACCCGGGGACGAAGGTCGAAGAAGTGATGAGCCCAGGCCCGACTACCACGCGGGCCAACGAACCCCTCGAGGAACTCATCGAACGGCTGGAGGACGCCGGCGTCGAGGGCATTCTCATCTCCGATCCCGACGGCCGGCTGCTCGGCGAAGTCGACTCCCATGAAGGTAGGACGCGTCTCAAAGAGTCCGGAAGGTAGGACTCCTAGCGAGAAGGGGGAACCCAATGCACGAAATCGGATACAAACTCTCCTCAGAGGAGCACGGATCCAAGGACTGGTAGAGATCGCCCGGCGCGCCGAAGGGGTCGGCTTCTCGTTCGCATTGATTTCCGACCACTACCATCCATGGATCGATCGACAGGGTGAGAGTCCCTTGAGTGTGGTCGGTAATCGGAGCGCTGTCACAGGCGACGGAGAGGCTCCGGATCGGTACCGGAGTAACTTGTCCGACGATCCGACTTCATCCGGGCGATCATTGCTCAGGCTCCTGCCACCAGCGCGCAGCTTCTTCCGCGCCGGTTCTTCCTGGGAGTGGGCGCCGGAGAGAACCTCAACGAACACATCCTCGGTGACACGTGGCCGTCCGCTTCCCAGCGTCTTGAGATGCTGGAGGAAGCCATCGAAGTAATGCGGCTGCTCTGGGCCGGCGGACAGAAGTCGCACTACGGGCGTCACTACACGGTTGAGAACGCTCGCATCTACACTCTCCCGGACGAGCCGCCCAAGATCTTCGTGGCGGGCGCGGGCAAGAAGGCGATCGAGCTCGCCGCGCGCGCGGGGGACGGACTTATCTCCGTGGCGCCGCAGAAGGAATCCATTGAGACGTTCCTGGCGGCCGGCGGGAGGGGCAAGCCGCGCCTTGCCTAGATGCACGTCTGCTACGCGGAGTACGAAGCGGATGCCCGCAAGACAGCTACCCAATGGTGGCCGAACATAGCGATGGCGGCCAGCTCGGGCAGGACCTGGCGTTGCCGTCGCACTTCGAGTCCGTGGCGGAACGCGTCTCCGAGGATGACGTTGCGGAAGCGGTCGCATGCGGTCCCGATCCGGACCGTCACATCGAACAGATCTCAAAGTACCTGGACGCCGGATTCGAGCAGGTGACCGTGCACCAAATCGGGCCGGATCAGGCCGGATTCTTCACCTTCTACGAAGAGTCGGTTCTGCCAAAGGTGAACTGAGAAATCGATGCTTTCCCGAGGGATCTCAGGCTTGACCTTCAGTAGGCGATTCGCTGCCTGGCGCCACCCAAAGTGCCTCTTGGTGCGCAGGACCGCGCTTTTGCGCGGTTGATTTTGACAAGTAGCTTCTCGACTGAGGATGAGCGCGCCCGGCCTATCCGGGTCTCACGCTTGCAGGAAGACGACCGGCGCCGGCTTCTCGCCATCCGCTAACCTGGAAAAAATCGGCAGCTCTACGTATAGCTTCCAAGTTGCTTCCCCCACAGACTTCTCGCCAGATGGTGGTGGAGATATGAACTGGATTGCGTACTTTCGTGGTCCGTAGCCTTTGCTTCAGCCAGAGGTCTCTCGCCCGTCTCGGAGAGACTTGCCCTCCTTCGGTACCTACCAGGATCTGGCGGAGGGGTTACCGTACCGAGATAGGCGGCTGCTTCCGGAAGGAAGCCTGCTCAAGGGGAAAAGGACGTTGAGGACGCGTTCCTTGACGATGGTTACGGCCACCGCGGCGGCGCTCGTAACCGTCCTCGTCAGCGTTCTGCCCTTTATTCACTTCGCCTATCGGCGCCCTTCCGTGCACCTCGCCCTCGACACCCTCGCATCCTTCGTGGCGTTGCTCACTGCGTTCCTGGTTCTGGGGCGCTTCCGTAAAAGCGGCGCCCTATCAGACATCGTCCTCGTTGCGGCTCTGGCGCTCTTCGGGTTCACGAACCTCTTTTTCTCCGCCGTGCCGGCGATGCTTCTCGATAACCCATCCGAAGGCTTCCAGACGTGGGCTCCGATCGCCGGGCGGCTTGTCGGAACGGTTGCCTTCATGTCCTCTCCCTTCCTCCCCGATAAGCGTCTTCGCAGGCCGGGGCGAGCGGCCGGTAACCTGCTCATCGCCTCCGTTGTCGCGCTCGCCATAATCGGGGTTCTGGCGGTCGTCTTCGGTGCACGGCTGCCCACCGGGATACCACGCGAACTGTCGCCGGAGACATCCGGTCGTCCCCGCGTTGTCGGACACCCCGTCGTCCTCGTACTCCAGTTGGCAACGATGCTGTTCTTTGCAACGGCTTCGATGGGCTTCACTCGCCGAGCCGAGCGGTCCGGCGACGAGCTCATGCGATGGTTCGGCGCCGGCGCCGCCCTCGGCGCCTTCGCCCGGTTGAACTACTTCCTGTTTCCTTCCCTCTACTCCGACTACCTGTATACGGGCGACCTCTTCCGGCTCGGCTTCTACCTGATGTTGCTCTGGGGAGCGGGGCGCGAGATCAGCGCCTACTGGCGAGGTCTTGCGGAAGTGGCCGTACTGGAGGAGCGCCGTCGATTGGCACGGGATCTCCATGACGGACTCGGTCAGGAGGTCACGTTCATCTGGTCTCAGACCCGGCGCTTTCCGGAGCGCAACGCGCGCCAGCGGTTCGAACTGGTGGCCACCGCTGCCGAGCGAGCCATCGATGAGTCGCGTCGCGCCATCGCCGCGCTGACCAAGCCGATCGACCAGCCCCTCGATGCGGCGATCTCCGAAACCGCCCACGAGATCGCCGGTCGCTTGGGAGTCACCGTCAAGACCGACCTGGAGGAGGGCGTCAATGTCTCTCCTGAGACCCGTGAGGGAATCCTTCGAATCGTCCGAGAAGCCGTCACCAATGCCTCTCGCCACGGCGGCGCAAAGGTAATCACCGTCCGCCTTTCACGCAACGGCGGAGGCTGTTTGCGAGTTCAAGATGACGGGATCGGCTTCGACGTCACCGAGGCCAGAAGGAATTCAAGGGGATTCGGTTTAACAAGTATGACGGAGCGCGCCCAGGGGCTGGGCGGATCCTTGCTGATCTCCTCCGAACCCGGGGCCGGGACCGAGATCGAGGTGCGACTTCCATAGACAAGCCGGTTCGCGTCCTAATCGCAGACGACCACCCTCCGACACGTGCCGGTGTGCGTGTGGCTCTGGAAGAGGGCGGCTTCGCGATCTGTGCCGAAGCAAGTGATGCTGCGGGAGCCGTGCAGGCCGCCGTGCGTACGCGCCCCGACATCTGCCTCCTTGATATCCACATGCCCGGCAGCGGCATCAAGGCGGCCACCGAGATCACCTCCAAGATGCCGGAGGTCGTGGTGGTGATGCTGACCTTTTCGGGAGCCGAGAGCGATCTCTTCGATGCTCTGCGGGCAGGGGCCTCGGGCTACCTAATGAAAGACATCGATCCGGACAGACTCCCGCACGTTCTTGAGAGCGTGCTCAGGGGGGAGGCCGCGCTGGCGCGGACACTTGTGGCGCGGCTTATCGAAGAGTTCCGGGGTCGGGACCGGCACAGGCGGGTTCCACTCCTCAAGGAACGGGGGGAGAAGCTCACAAGCCGGGAGTGGGAGGTGCTCGAGCTAATGCAGCAAGGCCAGGGCACCGCCGAGATCGCCGAGCGGCTGTTCGTCTCCAAGGTCACGGTGCGGGGTCACATGGCCTCAATCCTGAAAAAGCTCCGGGTGCCCGACAGGGAGTCGCTGCTGCACCTGCTCAGGGAAGGCCGAAAGGAGCGCTGAGGCTGGGCCCAGGAGTCAGGCGTCCCGGGGCGTCCCCTTGATCCGCCTCTCGTGGGGCTCGCGTCTCCTTATTCCACTACGTAACGGCGTTTGGGCAAACAAACGCCTCCCCATCCCGATGGACCATTCCCTAGAAGTTTCCAGTTCCCTAACGTTCTGTACGGCCCTACGGAACAGCCGAACCGAGCGACAGGCCTGTCTCGACTCGGTCTCGCTGCGACGTGGGCCACGCATTGCGGAGCACTGAACCGAGGGCCCCTATCTGGTCGCCTGGACCCTTGGGGAGCGAGTGGCGAAACCGACGCACACAAAGCGAAAGCGCGAGCCGTGGGCTCGCTTGATACAAGGAGGATTTGATGCGGGGTAAAGGACGCCATATTTATCCGAAGGAGCCCGGGCAGCGCCGGGGTCGTCTGACGCGCCTGGGGCAACTCATCGCGGTAGGCGCGATCGTCAGCATGCTGTCGGCCGGCATCGCGACGGCTGACGAAGTCCGGAATGACGTCGTCGCTGGCGGTAACGACACGATCGCTGCGGGTGGATCGACCACGATTCAGTACCGCATTAAGAACATCAACATCAATGGCGGTGACGCGCAGAATAGCTGTAACCCCGCAGACAGCACACCCGCCACAATCACGCTCAGCGTGCCCGCGAATGTGACCGCGTCTTCAACCCAGTTTGCGCTGGCGGCCTGTGAGCCGACGTCTCAGGCGGTTACCTTCTCTTCCAACGTCCCTGGTAACTATGCGATCAACGTCTCCAACATCTCCGACACTGGACCAGGCAAATACCAGAACTTCGCCGACTTCACGCTTCACGTCACGGGGCCATCGGACACGACACCACCGGTCATTTCGCCCAACGTAAGCGGGACTCTGGGTAACAACGACTGGTACACAAGCAACGTCACCGTCTCGTGGACTGTCGTCGACAACGAGTCGGCGATCTCCTCGACCAGCGGCTGTGGATCGACGACCATCAGTGCGGACACAGCCGGCACGACGCTGACTTGCACGGCGACCAGCGCCGGCGGCACGAACAGCAATTCGGTCACGATCAAGCGTGACGCGACCAATCCCGGGGTTTCGTGCGGCACGCCTGCCCCGTCGTTCCTGCTGAACCAGTCGCCCGCCAACGTGGCGGCTTCGGTTTCGGACGCGACTTCCGGTCCGGTGGCGACCTCCGTGAGCGGAGCTGCGAACACGTCATCGGTTGGGAGCAAGAGCATCACGCTGAACGGTGAGGACAACGCCGGGAACACAAACACAGCGAACTGCTCCTACTCCGTCGGATACAAGTTCGCGGGCTTCTCCTCGCCGGTCGACAACAATGGCATGCTCAACGTCGCCAAGGCCGGTCAGGCGATCCCGCTTAAGTGGCGGCTACTGGATGCGAACGATGCACCCGTCACCAACCTCTCAAGCGTGGGCGTGACCGTTGCGAGCCTCTCCTGCAGCTCTGGCACGACGGTGGATGAGGTGGAGGAGTATGCAGCGGGGGCGTCGGGACTGCAGAATCTGGGCGATGGCAACTACCAGTTCAACTGGAAGACGCCAACGAACTACGCCAACTCCTGCAAGACCATGAACCTGAACCTCGGTGAGGGCTCGAACCGCACCGCCCTATTCCAATTCAGGAAGTAAGAGACTCCCGTCAAATGGGGAGGGTTGACCCGAGGGGTCAGCCCTCCTCACCCCCTCGGGATGGATGATTGCCAGACGAGGGTGGCAGCAAGGCCCACGGCTCCCTCTATGAGGGGGCCTAAGCGCGGGCGGTCCCCGACAACGGTAAGCGCTTGAGTGGAGGTCCGGGATCGGCGTGCGAGCCCAGCTACAGTCAAGGACTACATCGTTATCTTTCCGGGGCCCACGCATCGCGGGTAATGAGTTGCTGCACTCGGGCGCAGTCCGGGGCAGCTATTCGGACCGCTGCGCCCGAGGTTGAAGACGGCCTTCCGGTCCAGCAAGGAGATCGATCCCGATGTGGCCGGCCTCAAGCACGATGGGGTTCTTGCGCTCCCGTTCCTGCTCCAGTTCCCGCGGCGTGTAAGCAAAAACCTCAATTCCCGGCGGCCGGTCCGAGAACAGGTCGATGCGATCGAGGGCACGCGGCGAAAGTCCGTCGGCAACGATCACGACATCGACGTCGCTCCACTGGTTGAAATCGCCGCGCGCAACGGAGCCGACGACGTGGGCCGCTCGCAACTGCATTTGCGAATTCTTGGCGCGAATGTAGGTGCGAGCAGCTTCGATCATCTCGGCTCTCTCCGCCCGTCGTCGCTCGACTGCTCTACGCATCGCGACTGCTCCAGACTCGGTCCACTGCCGCCAACAAGGCCTGCGCATCCTCAAGAGCCTGATCTGCGTCTGCGCGCCCCTAGAAGTTGGCCGGCTCCCCCTCCGGCACAAGGTCCGGGTAGCGAGGCAGTATGTAGTGGCGGGATAACCTCCTCAGCGCGTCCTCCAGTTCCGGGGGAAGAACGATGCCGGCATCGTTAAGTTCCTTGAAGAGCCTCGTAAGGTCGTGGGTCATCTCTCCCCGACCAGCCGCATGAAGCAGTGCCTTCAGGGCGAACTGGGCCGCCTGCTCGAACATGAAGCATGCCCATCCGAAGAAGCCCGCGTCCAGTTGTGTCCGCGCACTGCTGAAGGCGGTCTCCGCAGCAGCCCGCCAGCGGTTGAACTCAGGCTCGTCAAGGACAACCACGGCTCCCATACTCGCGTGGATGATGCACGCACGACTCAATCCCTTTCGCGGTCGACGCAGAGCAGGCCATCGATGCCGCGGCTCGCGGAGGTCGAGG
>OCZV010000108.1_pt1 | contig 30636 bp, 29 predicted proteins | sample 1539051 | NCBI WGS metagenome assembly OCZV01 (sample SAMEA3113581, study PRJEB22503) | soil metagenome
GGCACGCCGAGCACGTCGGCGGCCTCCTGGTAGCTGAGGCCGTCGATGTCGACGAGCTCGACGATGTGACGGAACCGGGTCGGGAGCCGGACGACGGCGTCGGCGACGGTGGCGTCGAACGCCGCGCCCACGACGATGGACTCGGCGCTGAGTTGCGTCTCGCGTTCGTCCTGGAGGCGTTGGCCGGCGTCGGGGTCGCGCAACAGCGCGGGGCGACGCCGGCGGAACCGGTTGGCTTGGGCGTTGCGCATGATGGTCAGCAGCCAGGCCCGCGGATGGGCCCCGTCGAAGCGGCCGATCGCCCGGTAGGCGCGTAGCAACGTGTCCTGCACCAAGTCCTCGGCGTCGGCCGGGTTGCGGGTGCGCGACAGCGCGACCCGTAGCAGGACGTCGAGCTCGGGGAGCACGTAGCGCCGAAATGCCTCGTGGTCCGAGCGGGCGCGCTGGTCGGGGGACGGTCCCACCGCTGGGGAACCCTGTCCGCCCCGGCGACATTCCACAAGCCTCGGCTGGGAACAGATCGGGCGTGACGCCGGGTTCCCGGGGGCGATGTTGTCGGCCGGGCACCGCCGGATGCGGCAAGACGTCGACGCCTATATCGACGGCGAGCTGCCACGTGTCCGGGTGGCGGCGGTCGAGGCGCACCTCGAGGACTGCTGGGGGTGCAGCGGTGAGGCCGACACGCTGCGGTTGATCAAGCGGTCGCTGCAGAGGTTGGCGGCGCGGCGGCCGAGCGACCTTGCGCTCGCCCGGTTGCGGCGCTGGGTCGAGGGGTTCCTGCCGTGAACGAGCCGGTGACGCTCGTGGCCGCGTTCGGCGGTGGGCTGATCTCGTTCCTGTCGCCGTGCGTGCTGCCGATCGTGCCCGCCTACCTGTCGATCGTCACCGGGCTCGAGGTGGGCCAGATCCACGAGGGCCGGGGCCACCTGGCCGGGATCGCCCGCGACACCGGACTGTTCGTCGCCGGGTTCTCGGCGGTGTTCATCCTGCTCGGGCTGTCCGCCACGGCGGTCGGCCAGGCGCTGTTCGACAACCAGGGCACCATCACCCGCATCTCCGGCCTGGTCGTACTGGCCATGGCCCTCTTCGTGCTCGGGTCGCTGGTGCTGCGCTCGCCGTGGCTCTACCAGGAGCGGCGCTTCCACCCCGACCTGTCCCGCTTCGGTCCCCTCGCCGCCACCGTCGCGGGGGTCGCCTTCGGGTTCGGGTGGACGCCGTGCATCGGGCCCGTGCTCACGTCGATCCTGGCCGTCGCCGCCGCCCAACAAGGTGTGGGGCGCGGCGCCCTGCTGCTCGCCGTCTACTCGGCGGGGCTCGGCGTGCCGTTCCTGGCCGCCGGCCTCGCGCTCGGCCGTCTGGCCGGTGCGCTGGGCTGGGTCAAGCGCCACTTCACGGGTCTCACCGCCGCCTCGGCGGCCTCGCTGGCCACCTTCGGCCTGATCCTCGCGCTCGACCGTCTCGTTTGGGTCACCACCCGGCTCCAGGACGGCTTCGAGGCGGTCGGCCTTGACCGCCTCGTCTCGCTGGGATGAAGGAGAAGGACCGTGGGCACCGAGACGCCATCGCACCGCCGCAAGCGGACGGCGCCAGCGCCGGCCCGTGCCCCGCACCGCGGTCCGTCTCGGGCCGCGCTGCGGTGGACGCTGGTCGTCCTGGGCGCCGTGGCCGTGGTTGGGGTGGGGCTGGTTGCCACCGGCCTCGACGGCGGCGGCGGCGACGGCGAGGGTTCCACGGACCCCGAGGCCTTCGACCTGCCCGCGCTCCAGGGCGACGGCCGCATCCGCCTGGCGGACTTCGAGGGCACGCCGGTCGTCGTCAACTTCTTCGCCTCCTGGTGCACCGCCTGCGATGCCGAGCTCCCCGGCTATGCCAAGGTCGCCCGCGAGCTCGACGGCGAGGTCGCCTTCATCGGCGTCAACGCCCAGGAGACCGGCGATCCCCTGTTCATGCCCGAGCGCCACGGCATCACCGACTGGCCCCTGGCCCGGGACATCGGCGGCCGCAACGGCAGCGGCCTCCACGAAGCCCTCGGCGGCAGGGGGATGCCCATCAGCGCCTTCTACGACGCCGACGGCAGCCTCCTCCACGTCGACCTGGGTGCCCTCCCCGAACCGGCACTGCGCCAACGCCTCCACGACCTCTATGGCAGCCCCACGGTCGCCTGACGGTTCCTCACCTGGCGTCGTCCTCGGCGTCGGGTACGGCGGGTTCGTCCGTTGAGCTCGGTGGGCGACGGGTGGCGACGAGCACCCCGGCGCACGACACACAGAAGGGCACGACGTAGGTGACCGCGGACTTGACCCACACGACCGTGCCGGCGTCACCGCGCAGGACCACGTCGAGCTGGTTGATGCAGAACAGGACGGTTCCCACCACGACGGCGATGGCGCCCGTACGGCGGAGGTGGGGTCCGTAGGCGAGCACCGCGAGGGCTTCGCGCCACGTGGCCCATGCTGCCGGTGCGCCGATCGGGCCGGTCCGGCGAGGGGGTCGGTTGCGCTGCCGTTGTGGCTTCACGGCGGTCCCACACCGCGAACCGGCATGGACTCAGGACGGTCGGCAGGCCGTCGGGCGGGACGGGCGGTGAGGCCGCCGAGCTCGAGGCAGAGCTGGGCGGCCGCCTGTTGGATGGCGGTCGACCAGGTGGGACAGGCGTGGGCCGGGGCGCGCCCGGGATCGGCGTGGGACCGAACCGCTGGCGACAACGCCCCCGGGGGGCCAGGGCGTTGCGGGCTGGCGCGCTGCGGTGATCCCCGCGGCACCTCCGCCGATCACGACGAGCTCACGGCACACGGGTCGCCGTGGCTGGCCGGGTGGCGACCATGAGCATGTAGCCGGCGTCCCCGCATCGGACCACGTGAGCGGCTCGGCGGGCGAGCTCGATGCCTCGGTGCAGGTCGAGCCCGCGTAGCGGTGGCAGGTCGGCGAGGCGAAGGGCGCGCAGGCGCGTCTCTACCTGGTCGATGGTCTCGAGGAGGACGTCGTCGTGGCGCTCGACGCGGGTGACGGTGAGTCCCGCCTGCGAGACGGTGTCGGTGATCTCGGCGATGGGGCGGGCGTCGGCCAGGCACGCGACCCGTCCGGCCAGGCCGCGCAGCTCGGGGTCGAGGCGTTCGGGCTCGAGCCAGACGTCGGTGATGCCGAGGCGGCCGCCCGGCCGTAGGGCGCGGGCGAGCTCCGCGGCGGCCGCGGCCTTGTCGGGAAACGTGCACAAGGCGCACTCGCAGACGATGGCATCGACGCTGCCGTCGCCGAGCGGGAGCCGTTCGGCGTCGCCCACCTCGAAGGCGACCCGGTCGGCGAGCCCGAACCGGCGGGCGCGGTCTCGGGCGCGGGCCACCTGGACCTCGCCCAGGTCCACGCCGGTCACGTCCACGCCGCGCTCTTGGGCCAGCAGGAGTGCGGTGGTGCCCACCCCGGCGGCGACGTCGAGCACCCGGTCCCCTGGCCGCAGCTCCATCGCGTCGGCCAGGCGGCGGGTCAGGACGGCGCCGCCGGGGTGGTAGCTCTCGCCGAGGAACAGTGCCACCAGGTCGAGGCCGTAGGCGGCGGCGCAGCACGCCTTGACCGCCTCCGCGTCGTCCCCGTCGACCGCTTGGAACCGCTGCGCGAGCTGGACGAGTGAGGGCATCGCATCGGTCGTGGTCACCGGAGCGTCCTCCCCAGGTTCACCCGCACGCGGGCCGGCGGCGCGCCCGCGTCCGGGTCGCCGACGGTGCGCGAGCCGTGACGGGTGGGCACCAGCACATCGGCCAGCTCGACGGCGTTCGGTACCACCGGCGCCACGGGCGTGCCCGAGAGCTGCTCGCGGACCTGCTCCCGGTAGCCCACCGAGTTGTAGGCGCAGAAGGGGATCAGCCGGCCATCGGGTGTGATCTCCTCGACGCAGCACTTCATGAGCTGGCGGACGTTGAGCGTGTAGGGGCCCTGGAAGTCCTGGATCACGATCATGAACGCCTTGGCCGCAAGCTCCGTGAACGCGTCGGGAACGTCGACGCCGCAGGCGGCGCAAAACGACAGGGTGCTGCCGGCCAGCTCGCCGAGGTCGTCCGGGAGGCCCACCGCGCGCAGCGCGGCGGCGACCCGCTCGGCCATGGCCTCCGTGCCGGGCACCGACGAGGCACTCCACAGGCCCTCCAGAACGCCCCGTAGGCTCGTGTCGGGCAGGACCCGGTTGGCCAGGTAGTCGAGGTAGCGCTCCATCGGCAACAGCCGAGGGATCGGCAAGACGTCCTCGCCGTCGGCCAGCACGTACGTGATCGACCGACACGTCGGCGCACAACACGGGACCGGGAAGAAGTCGGAGACCCGGAACCATTTGGGGCACTGGGCGGTGAGCCCGTGGATCACGTCGGCGTTGGTCAATCGGGTGCGGGGATCGAACGTCGCGTGTCGCCCGGCGTGGGTCACCGGCTGGAACACCACGCCGCGCACCGCCGGGTGCGCGATGCCGTGGCGGACCAGCGCTCCCAGCTCGTGGTCGTTGACGCCGGCCTCGACCGCGGCAACCAGCATGGTCGGGAGGCCGGCGGCCGCGCAGCGCTCGAGCGCCTGGGCCTTGGCCTTGCGCAGGTCCCGGCCCCGCAGGGCCAGATGCGTGGCCTCCTCCAAGCCGTCGAACTGGAGGTAGATCTTGACCCCGAGATCCGCGAGCCGCCCGGCGAAGCTCGGGTCATGCGCCAAGCGGATCCCGTTGGTGTTGAGCACAACCGTGCCCACGCCCTTGCCCGCCGCCATGGCCAGGAACTCGAGGATCTCGGGATGGATCGAAGGCTCTCCCCCGGAGAACATCACCACCTCGGGCTCGCCCTCGGCCGCTACGAAGGCGTCGAGACCGGCCTCGACCTGCTCCCGGGTGAGGGAGAACCCGTCCGGTTGGTGCCCCGAGTCCGCAAAACACAGCGGGCAGTCCAAGTTGCACGCGGTGTTGACCTCGATGATCCCCAAACAGGCGTGCTGCTTGTGGTCCGGGCACAGCCCGCAGTCCAGCGGGCAGCCGTCACGCACCTCGGTCTGGGTCGCCAGCGGCAGCGTGCCGGGCTTGTTGAACCGCTGCGAGTCCAGGTACATCTGCGCATCGGAGTAGACCAACGCCTCGAAGCTGCCGTGCTCGGTGCAGCGCTTGCGCAGGTACACCCGGCCATCCCGGACGTTCACCTCCGCGTCGACCACCGCCTTGCACACCGGGCAGATGCTCTTCGTGTACTCCAGGAACACCTCGTCCCGGTCCACCCTGGCGCCCGGGGTCGATGTCGGCATGGTGACCTCCAGCTCGATCGGATGGGCGGGGAACCCGGCCACCGCCATCGGCTATTCCTCTGTCGTGGGTCGGCCGTACCGGCGGGGCCTCGGCCAGTCTGGTCCACAGGGCCGCGGGTGTGGACCCGAACGCCGGGTCGGCGAACAGCCCGGCAGCCGAGTCGTCCGTGCCGATGCGGCCGAGGCGGGCCTGACGCGTCTGGCCCGAGGTGACCCTGCCGCGTTCACCCGTCGCTGCGACCTCCTGAGTGTCGCTGCGAAACGAGCGGGGCCGCCGCTTCCGTGGGCGTAAGCGTTGGGGCCCTCGGCGCGGCCACTGGCTCGTCGGCCGCGGGCATGCCTGTCCGCAACAGCGCCAGCGAGACGATCGGGAAGACGATCACGGAGAGCAGACCTGCCGACACAAGGGCGGCGCCTGTTTCCGGTGTGAGCTCACCCAGCTCGAGGCCGATCGCCGCGGCGGTCACGAGGAACGGGAGCGAGGTCGCCTGCAGCAGGCCGGCTGCGACGGCGCCGCGGCCCTCGATCGTCGATCGGTACAGCGCGGCCGGCAGAGCACGCACCACGAGCAGTGCCAGCAGGAACAGGGGCACTCGTGCGATGGCCGAGGGACTGTCGACGAGCGCCTGGAGGTCGAAGCGAAGTCCGCTGGTGACGAAGAACACGGGAATGAGGAACCCGTAACCGATGGCCTCGAGCTTGATCCGGAAGTGCGGGTGCGTGCTCATGGCGTCGCGGTCGACCATGTTGAGGATGGCGCCGGCCAGGAAGGCGCCCAGGATCGTCTCGATGCCGAGCTGTTCGGCAAGCGCCACGAACGCGATCAGGATGAGCACCGCGATGCGGATCCGGATCTCTGCGGTGGTGTCCTGGAGGCGCACGAGGACGCCCTCCAGCCGCATCGAGCGGCCCAGTCGCGAGAGCCCGAGAGCGGCGGCGACGACTAGGAGGCCGAAGCCTCCGAGGAGCACGAGCTTGGCCCCGGCGCCGCTGTCTTCACCCGAGAAGAACAAGGTCAGCAGCACCACTGCGCCGAAGTCCGCGACCGACGAGCTGGCGATGACGAGCTGGCCCAGCGGTGTCTCTGCTTGGCCGGCGTCCTTGAGCACGGGCACGACCAGCCCCAACGAGGTGGCCATCAGCGCGATGCCCACGAGCAGGGGAGACTCCACGAAGCCGCCGGCGTCGAGCGCCGCGCCGGTGCCCACACCCAGCACGACGGTGAGGAGGAACCCGAAGCCTGCGAGGCGGAGCAGGTGGCCTCGCAGGCGTGTGGCGTCGATCTCCAGCCCAGCGAGGAACAGGAGAAAGGCCAGTCCCATCAGCGCCAGGATCTCTATGGGCTCGTCGATCTCGACCCATCCCAGGCCGCTGGGTCCGACGACGATGCCGGCGATGATCTCGAGCACGACCGCCGGCACCCGGATGCGGGGGAAGATCCCTACGAGCATGGGCGCCCCCACGGCGATCGCGGCGACGACCACCAGGTTCGTGAACGAGACTTCGGGCATCGATCCGCTCCTTCTCCCTAGAGGCCGTAGGCCTCGAGGAGGTGCAGCCACACCTCGCTGACGGTGGGGAACGCCGGAACCGCGTGCCAGAGTTCGTCGAGAGTGACCGCGCCGGCGATGGCGATCGTCGCCGAGTGCAGAAGTTCCTGGACGCCGGGCCCGGTGAAGGTCGCGCCCACGATGACCCGCCGTCGCCCGTCGACCACGAGCTGGCTCGTTCCGGACACGCCGGTCCCGAGCGTGTAGGCGCCGGGTACGTCACCCGTGCCGTACGCCACCGTTCGGACATCGAGGCCCTGGTCACGCGCCTGCTGCTCGGTCAGGCCCACCGCGCACACCTGGGGGTCGGTGAACGTGACCCGGGGAACGATGCCGTGGTCGGCGACATCGGCGACGTCCTTGCCGAGGACGACGTCGCCACACAGGCGCCCCTGGTACTTGCCCATGTGGGTGAGCAGGGCGCGGCCGTTGCAGTCGCCCACGGCGTAGAGCCAGTCACCCTCGGCGCCCTTGACGCGCAGCTGGTCATCGACGTCGAGGTAGCGACCCGACTTGTCGGCCAGACCGACCCGGTCCAACCCGAGATCGCCCGTGTTCGGGCGCCGGCCGACGGCGACGAGGATCTCGTCGGCGGTGAGCTCGCGGCCGTCCTCCAGTGTGGCCACGACGGGACCGTCGGCGCCGTCACGCCGCGCCGCGGTCATGCGGGCGCCGACGACGACCGAGATCCCCTCGGTTTCGAACGCGGCGCGCACCTGCTCTCCGGCGAACGGCTCCTCGTTGGCCAGCAGCCGATCGAGGGCCTCGACGATCGTGACGTCCTCACAGCCCAGCCGCCTGAACGCCTGTGCCATCTCGGCGCCGATCGCACCGCCGCCGAGCACGAGCAGGCGACCGGGCAGCTCCTTGGTCGAGGTAACCACGCGGTTGTCCCAAGGTGCCAGGTCGCGCAGGCCGTCGATGGGCGGGATCGCCGGGCCGGTGCCGGTGGCGAGCACGACGGCCTTTCGGGCCCGAAGCGTCCGCATCGAACCGTCGTCCGCTTCCGCGTCGACGACGTGATCGCCGGCCAGCCTGCCCCGGCCACGAACCAGCGCGATCGACTTGCTCTCCAGCCAGCGAGCTTGGCCGGTGTCGGTCCAGTCGCTCACCATGTAGTCCCGCTGGGCGAACGCCGCCGCCACGTCGATGCGACCGGTGACGGCCTCGGCCGCGCCGGGAACGCGTCGGGCGGCGGCCAGTGCGTCACCGGGGCGGATGAGCGTCTTGGACGGGATGCAGCCCCAGTACGAGCACTCACCGCCGACGAGCTCGCGCTCGACCAGCGCGACCTCGAGTCCCCCGTCGGCGCAGCGGCCGGCGACGTTCTCACCCGCGGGCCCACCGCCGATGACGATGACGTCGAACTCGTCGTTCATGCTGGCTCGGTGTCCTTTCCTGCTGGGGTGTTACGCGAGCGTGATCGAGAAGCGCGCCGTGAACGCCTCGCCGGCAGGGACGACTGGACATGTCCCGGTACTCAGAGAGTTGGTGGGCGCGGTCATGGGTTCGAGACAGACGAAGTCGGCGCCCGGGGGCGCGAACACCTGGGCGTACGGGTAACCCTCGCCGTACCGCACGGTGAGCCGGTGATCGGTGCTCTCGAGCGCGAGCTCGCGGTCCGAGCCGAGCGCGTAGAGGTCGTCGAACGTGCGGTCACCGATCGGATCGGCCTCGGCGCTTACTGGTGTCGCGTCACCCGTGGGGATGCCACGGGCGTCGAGGGCGAGGTGGTCGCGTGCGGGAAGTAGGAGCCGCCACTCCGAGCGCTCGCCCGTCGGCACGCGCAGGTAGGGATGCCAGCCGAAGGCCACGGGCACGACTTGATCGGCGGTCGGCCGCAGGGTGGTCGTCATATCGAGCGCGTCGCCGTCGATCCGGGCTTCGACCTCGATCTCGTGGGGGAACGGGAAGGCCGCGAGCAGGTCGGGCCGGGCGCCGTAGTCGAAGCGTGCCCGCAGGTGGGCGGCGTCGCGCTCGACCAGCGTCCAGCCCGACGCCGCCGTCATCGTGCCGTGGATCGGGAGCTGGTTCTCGGTCTGGAGGGGGAGCCCCGTCAGGTCGACGTCGATCCCCGCGGCGCAGTAGGACCAGCTGTCGAGGCGATTGGCCCACGGCGCCAGCAGCGGCAGGCCCGTCTGGTGGCCTTCCCGATAGGCCGCCACCCCGCCGGGAAGCGCGACGAACTCCTCGCCCCGGCGGCGCAACGACGTGCCGAGCATCCCGAGCTCGGCGAGGAAGGTGGCTTCGAGCCCGCCGGCGGCGAGGGTCACGCTCACCCCAGGCGTGTCCTGAGATGGTCTGCGACGCGCAGGGCGTTGGCGATGATGGTGAGCGTCGGGTTCACCGACGAGCTGGAGACGAAGAAGCTCGAGTCGACCACGTACACGTTGTCGAGGTCGTGGAGCTTGCAGTTCACGTCCAGCACCGAGGCGGCGGGGTCGGTGCCGAACCGGGCGGTCCCGTTCTGGTGGGCGACGCCCGAGATCCCGAGCCTGCCGCCCAGGTAGGTGGCGCGGTCGATGACCTCCTCCCGGCAGCGCATGGCGTCGAGCAGCGACCGGAACTTGGCGGTGAGGCGATCGTGGGCCTCGAGGTTGGTCGGCGTGTACGACACCTTGATGCGGCCGTCCGCCATGACCTCGACCCGGTTCTCGGGCCTGGGCAGGTCCTCGGTGGTCAGCCAGAAGTCGAGGGAGTGGGCGGCCAGATCGGCCGGATCGTCGGCGTCGGGCGCGTCGAGCGACATCGTGAACGCGTCGCTGCGTCCGAGCATCTGCATGGCACCGAGCGGGAAGTCCCACTCGCCGTCGCCGTAGTAGAAGTCGTTGATCCCGAGCGTCTTCTGGAACAGGGTCGGGTTCGGGGTCTTCGAGATCGCGATCAGCGACGAGTTGTTGTGGAGCATCAGGTTCCGGCCGAGCATCCGCGAGCTGTTGCCGAGACCATGGGGGTGGTGCTCGTTGGCCGACGCGAGTAGCAGCGCGGCCGAGTTGATGGCACCGCAGGCGACCGCGACGACGGCGGCCGAGTACTCCTCACGCTGCCCATCGCGCTCGACAACGACGCTGGTCACCGCACCGCCGTGGCCGTCGGTCTCGAGACGCGTGACCCGGGCGTTCGTGCGCAGCGTCACGTTCGGGTGCAACAGGGCGGGCTCGACGCACACCACCTGCGCGTCGGCCTTCGCTCTCACGAGGCACGCGAACCCGTCGCAGGTCGCGCAGCGGATGCACGGGCTCCGCTCCGGCGTCTCCTCGTCGATCATGATCCCCATCGGGAGCGAGAACGGCGCGAGACCGGCACCCTTGAGGTCGTGGGCGAGCTGCTCGATCCGGGGCTCGTGGCTCATCGCCGGATAGGGGTACGGGGCGCTGCCGGGCGGGTCGAGCGGGTCGATCCCGCGGTCGCCGTGCACGGTGTAGAGCTGCTCCGCCTGCGTGTACCAGGGCTCGAAGTCGCCATAGTCGAGCGGCCACGCGGGAGAGACCCCGTCGACGTGGTGAACCGGCCCGAAGTCGCGCTCGCGCATGCGGAACAGCACGGCCCCGTAGACCTTGGTGTTGCCGCCGACGTAGTAGTGCTGCTTGGGGTTGAACTCCTTGCCGTTCTGGTCCACCCAGTGGCCGGCGTTGCGGTAGCGGAGGTCTCCCCACACTGCCCTGGAGTCCCAGTTCTCCTTCTCCCTCGGGTACCAGCCACCCCGCTCGAGCAGCAGGATCCGCTTGCCGGTGGGTGCCAGGGCGTGCGTGAGGGTTCCGCCACCGGCTCCCGAGCCGATGACGATGACGTCGTAGTGCTCAGCCATGGGTCCTCCTAGACGATCGCGAGCGGGGCGACCCATGCGCCGGTGGCGCCCCGCAACTTGGCGTGGGAGACGACGAACATGAACTCGCCCACCTGCGCGTCGGCGAGCTCGGCGAGGTACAGGTTCTCGAGCACCACGACGCCGTGCTTGGCGTTCAGGGTTTGGGGCACGACGAAGGGCTCGGCGGGGTCCTCCGCGGGCACCGGTCCGAAGCTCCAGGTGTCACAACCGGTGAGCGCGACGTGGTGGTCGACGAGCCATTCCCCGAGCGCCATGCCGGGCCCGGGTTCGCCGTCGACGTAGGCCTCGTTGTCGACGCCCCACCAGCGGCCCCACCCGGTGTGGAACAGCACGGCGTCGCCGGACGCGACGGTCATGCGCTGGCGCGCCAGCGCCGCCTCGGCGTCGTCGGGGGTGATGACGTAGCCCCGTTCCAGGCGCTCGACACGGCGCGCCGCGGCGATGTCGAGGAGGACACCTCGCGTCACGACCTGCGGCAGCGTGTCGATCCCTAGCCGGTTCGTGCCGTAGTCCTCGACGATGTCCACGAGCCGGTGCCCGTTGTAGGTGCGGTCGCCGATCTGGAGATGGTTCAACGCATCGATGTGGGTGCCCATCTGCGACGGCGCCGAGACGTACTCCACGACCCAGTTCACGTTGTTGCGGCCCAGTCCTTCCGGCCCGGCCGCGGCGGCACGCCGGTTGAGCTGGTGCGCCGACGTCGTCAGGTACTGACGGAACGTGCGGCCCGGGAACGCGGGCACGTTGTCGTCGAGCACGTGCGCGAGGTCGTAGACGCGGCCCTCCCGCACGCGACCGGCCGCGCGCACGCGGCTCGCCGGGGTGATCTCGTTGAGCGCGCCCGCCTGGTCGTGAGGGCCGTAGCGCGACGGCCACCACGCCTTGCGCGTCGTGGGCGGTGCCGTGGTCGCGGCACTCACTCCGACGACCACGTGGTCTCGAACGACGGGTAGAGCGTCAGTCCGCCGTCGACGAACAGGGTCTGACCGGTGATGTAGGCGGCGTCGTCGGAGAGCAGGAAAGCAGTGACGGCGGCCATCTCCTCCGCATCACCCGCCCGCCGCATCGGGATGTGCTGCTCGACCATGGCCCGCTTGACAGGGTCGTCGACCCAGGCCCGGTTGATGGGAGTGATCGTGGCGCCGGGGCCGACCCCGTTGACGCGGATGTTCCGGCCGGCGTACTCGAGCGCCAGGGTGCGCGTCAGGTTCTGCATCCCACCCTTGCTCACCGAGTAGCCGAGGAACTTCGGCTTGGGGATGACCTGGTGCACCGACGACACGTTCACGATCGCGCCGGGTCGCTCCCCGGCCAGCAGTTGGCGGATCGCCCGCTGCGCGCACAGGAACGAGCCGCGCAGGTTCACCGCGAGCACGCGGTCGAAGGCCGCAGGGTCGAGGGCATGGGAATCCTCGGAGATCTGGATGCCGGCGTTGTTGACGAGGAAGTCGGGGCCCCCGAGCTCCCCCGCGACCTGGTCGAACATGGCGTCGACCTCATCCTCCTTGGATACGTCGGCCTCGACGAGGAGGGCGCGCGCACCGGCTGCCTCCACCTCCTTCATGCACACCTGGACGCCGCGCTCGATCGCGTCCTTGGTGGCCTCGGCACCCTCGGGCTGACCGACATAGTTGACAGCCACGTTCACGCCTTCCTGGCCGAGCCGGATGGCGATGGCCTGTCCGATGCCGGAGCTGCCCCCAGTCACGAGTGCGGTCTTGCCGTCGAGGCCTCTCATCGTTGCCCTCCCTCTCGAACGAGCGGTTGTGGTCTCTACTGTGCGGTGGCGACCGCGGGCGTTACGCGTAACGTCGGGCCTCCTGCAGGCACTGCACCTCCGTGAGCGCACACCCCGACCTTCGAGATCAGATGGACGAGACGGCGGGCTTCACTGCCCGCAACGCGCTGATGGAAGCGCAGGGCGTCGTCGGCGAAGGCTTCGCGGCCCGGGTGCTGGAGCCGTCTCCGCCCGCGGTGCTCGACGGCGACTGGTTCGCCGATGATCCCGTCGCCCAGGCCGCACCCGCGGCGGCGCCTGTCGTGAGCCCGGTCCCCGGCGCCGACCTGACGTGGGACTCGTGGCTGCGCGACCGGCCCCAGCACGCGACCTGGGCAGCCGCCCGGTGGCTGGGTGCTTACCGCCGCCTGCCCCCACCTCCGGAGAGCCTGCCGGAGACACGACTCGCGCTCCACCGCCTGGCGGTGTATGTCGTATCGCCGGCGCGGCGCCGCGCCAACGGCAAGATCGCGCTCCGCTGGACGTTCGGCGGGATCGGTACTCCGTTCTTCGGGGCCGACGAGCAGGTCCGCATCGTGGGAACCCGTCTCGTCCGCCAGCAAGACGGTCACGCCCGCGTGGAGCCGCTGACCACGCTGACCGCCGCGGCCGCGCTCGTGCTCGATGGGCCGCCCGACGTCACCTGGGCCGAGCCCTTCGACGTCCCGCCCCTGGGTGACCCCGACGAGCACCTCGCGGTGGACGCTGCGGGGGCAGCGTTCCTTGGCGACTGGTACGGCTTTGCCACCTCGGTACTCGAGGAGCTCCGGTCCGATCCGGAGTCGACCGACAAGAGCCGGGTGCAGGTGTGGCCGGAGCACTTCGATGCCGCGTTCGACTCTCTGGCCGGGGAACGGCGGGCCGGGTTCGGCGCGTCGCCCGGGGATGCCGCCGTGGGAGAGCCGTACCTCTACGTGGCACCGTTCGACTTCGACGCCGTCCCTGCGAGTGATGTCTGGAACGCCGAGACGTTCCGCGGCGCCGTCCATCCGTTCAGCGAGTTCGTCGACAGCGCCGATCAGCGAGCCGACGCCCTCGCCTTCTTCCGCCGGTGCCGCGACGTGCTCCGCGCGGACGGGTCGTAGCGCGATGCGCCAGCTCTTCCCGGTCGTCGTCGACCCTGTCGACCCCTACGACGTGTACGCCGACGTCCCCGTCGTCACGGGCCGGCCGGGCGTGCGACTCAACATGATCGCAAGCTTGGACGGGGCGACGTCGGTCGACGGACTCTCCGGCGCCCTCGGTGGTCCCGCCGACCACCGCGTGTTCTCGGTGCTGCGCTCGGTGACCGACATTGTGCTGGTGGCGGCGGGCACGATGCGGGCCGAGGGCTACGGCCCCGCCGAGCTACCGGCCGACACGCAACAGGCGCGCCGCCGCGCCGCGCAGACCCCGGTGCCGGCCATCGCCGTCCTGTCGCGCACATGCAACCTGGACTGGCAGGCCCCGTTCTTCACTGCCGCGACCGTCCGTCCCGTGGTCGTGACCGTCGCCGACGCGTCCCAGGTCCATCGCGCTCGAGCCGCCGAGGTCGCCGACGTCGTGATCGCCGGAGAGCGGGACGTCGACCTGCACGAGGCGTTGGTCGCCCTGGCCGAGCGCGGGGCACGCTCGGTCCTTGCCGAGGGCGGCCCGGGCCTCAATGCCCAGCTTGCGGGCGCCGGTCTGCTGGACGAGCTCTGCCTTACGCTGTCGCCGTCCATTGTCGGCGGTGACGCCAAGCGCATCGTCAGCGGACCGTCACTCGACCCGCCCCGCCCCGTGGATCTGTCGTCGATCTGCGAGGAGGGCGGCTTCCTCTTCCTCCGCTGCCGGGCGCAACCGGCTGCAGCTCGCCGTAACGCCTCGGCCTCCCAGCGCACTGTGGTGTCATGAGCCACCTTCCCATCGCAGAATACGCATTGCTGTCGGACTGCCGGTCGGCAGCGCTGGTCAGCCGGGTGGGGTCGGTCGACTGGTTGTGCTTCCCGCGCTTCGACAGCCCGTCGGTGTTCGGCCGCCTGCTCGATGCGCGGGCCGGGCACTGGTCGATCCGTCCGGCCGGTGACGCCGAGGTGAGCCGCCGCTACGTCGAAGACACCATGTTGCTGGAGACGACGTTCCGCACGTCCACGGGCACCGTGGTTCTTGTCGATGCGCTGGCGGTCGGGCGCAACGAGCGGGGTCACGAGCTCGGGGCCGGTACGCCATCGGTGCTGATGCGGCAGGTGACGGGTGTGAACGGCGACGTCGAGCTCGAGCTCGAGTACGCACCCCGGCCCGAGTACGGCCTGATCTACCCGGTCCCGAACCCGGTCGACGGCGGCGTCACCGCTCGGGGCGGCGCCGACGTGCTCGCGCTCTCGTCGCCGGTCCCGGTCGAGATCGACGACCTCGTCACCCGGGCTCGGTTCACGGTGCGCAGCGGCGACACCATCGCGTTCGCGCTCGCGCACGCGACCAGCTCCGAGAAACGGCCCCGCCTCTGGTCCCAGGACGAGATCGCCGCACGCCTCGACGACACCAAGCGGGCGTGGCACACCTGGTCGGAGCATCACCAGAGCTACGACGGCCCGTGGGAGGACCTCGTGCACCACAGCGGTCGCGTGCTGTACGCGCTCACGTACTTCCCCACCGGGGCCATCTGCGCCGCCCCGACCACGTCGCTCCCGGAGACACCCGGTGGCTCTCGCAACTGGGACTACCGCTTCTCCTGGGTGCGCGACGCCAGCTTCACGCTCCAGGCCCTCTGGGTGGCCGCCTGCCCCGACGAAGCCGACAAGTTCTTCGACTTCATGTCGAGCGCCGCCGCCTCCCAGGTGCGCCGGGGCACCGACCTCCAGATCATGTTCGGCATCGGCGGCGAGCGCGATCTGACGGAGCGCGAGCTGCCGCACTTGACCGGCTGGCGTGGCAGCGCACCCGTGCGCGTAGGCAACGGTGCCTGGAGTCAGCGCCAGCTCGATGTGTACGGCGAGCTGCTGGACGCGGCCTTTCGCCTGCCCGAGCAGCTCGGCCGCCTCGAAGCGCCAGCCAAGCAGTTTCTCGCCGACCTCGCCGACACCGCCGCCGCTCGCTGGCAGGAGAAGGACCAGGGGATCTGGGAGATCCGGGGCGAACCCCGCGACTTCCTGTACTCCAAGCTCATGTGCTGGGTGGCGCTCGACCGGGCGATCGCCCTCGCCGACCACCTCGACGCCCAGGACCGGGTCGACCACTGGAAGGCCACCCGCGAGCAGATCGCCGACGCCATCCTCACCCACGGCTGGAATGAGGAGGCGGGTGCGTTCACCCAGTCGTTCGGTTCCCAGGATCTCGATGCCTCCAATCTGATGATGCCGATCGTCGGGTTCCTTCCCGCCGACGACCCCCGGATGCTGGCGACCATCGACGCCACCGCCGAGCGGCTCACCGATGACCGAGGCCTCGTCTACCGCTATCTCACCCACGACGGCCTCGAGGGCGAGGAAGGCACGTTCCTGCTGTGCACCTTCTGGCTCGCGCACGCACTGGCCCTGGCCGGAGAGCTCGACCGGGCACGCGAGACCTTCGAGCGGGCCATCGCCTACGCGAACGATGTGGGGCTGTTGGCCGAGGAAGTCGACGCCGAGACCGGCGAGCTACTCGGGAACTTCCCGCAGGCGTTCAGCCACATCGGCCTCGTCAACGCCGCCTGGGCAATCCACCAAGGAACCGCTGCGAAGGCGTGATGTGAGCACGGACCCTCCGACGCCGCCACCCGTAGACGACGTCCCGTGTGCCGTCTTCGTGGACATGATCACCGACTACCTCGACGGCACGATCCCTCCCGACCTGCGCGCTCGCGTCGACGCCCATCTCGCCCTCTGCCCCGGGTGCACCAGCGTTCTCGAGCAGATTCGCCGAGTCATCCGACTCGCGGGTCGCCTCACCGACGACGACGTCGAGGCGCTCCCGGCCGCCGACCGTGACCGGCTCCTCGCCGCCTTTCGCTCCGCCCGGCGCGCGGACTGACCGCCGGATCCCGGAGACGTCACGGAAAACTTCCCGCGCGGGTGATGCCAACTCACCCACTTTCAACGATGCTCGGACCGTGGAACCGAGCCGCTACCGAATCGTCGTACGAGGGCAGCTCAGCGAGCGATTCACCGACGCCTTCGACGGCATGGTCGTCCAGCGTGGCGTGGGCGTGACCGCATTCGAGGGCGAGCTCGCGGACCAAGCGATGTTGCACGGGCTGCTGGGGCGCATCGGGGGCCTCGGTCTCGAGCTGGTCAGCGTGATGGAACTGCGTGACGACGGTGATGGCTGAGCAAACCGTCGATGACGCCGAACTTGCTGCCCGGTTACGCGCCGGCGACGAGACGGCGTTCGCCGGCCTGATCGACGCCTACGGCCCCGCGCTCCGCAGGCTTGCCCGCTGCTACGTGCCGAACGAGGCGGTGGCCGACGAAGTAGTCCAGGAGACCTGGCTCGCGGTGATCGAGGGCATCGACCGCTTCGAAGGCCGATCGACCGTCAAGACGTGGGTCTTTCGCATACTCCGGAACATCGCACGCAGGCAAGGCGGACGCGAGCGCCGCAGCATCGCCTACGGCTCGGCGACCGCCACCGAGGACGACGACGGGAGATCGTTCGATCCGGCCCGCTTCCTTCCCTTCGATCACCCACACGCGCCTGGTCACTGGAGATCGTTCCCGCAGACCTGGGAGCGTCGGCCCGAAGACGAACTCGCCCGCCGCGAGACGATGGGCATCGTTGCCGCTGCCATCGCGGCGCTCTGCCCCAGCCAACGCGAGGTCATCACCCTGCGCGACGTCGAGGGTTGGAGCGGAGCCGAGGTGTGCGAGACGCTGTCGCTCAGCCAAGTGCACCAACGAGTTCTCCTCCACCGGGCGCGCATGCGGGTACGCGCCGCTCTGGAGCACCACTTCGACAGCGAACCGTGACGGTGTGTCCCGGCGTGCCTATCGTCACGGTTTCAGCCCCGGAGAACAGGCGATGGACGACACGGCGGATCAGGTCCCGAACGATGCGGTGGGCGCAGTCGCCGCCACGAAGCTGCTCCCACCCCCGGTCCGGCAAGAGCGCGTCCAACGATCCCGGCTGCTGAAGCAACTCGACAGCAGCGGCCCGAGGCGCCTCACACTCCTCAGCGCTCCGGTGGGATGGGGCAAGACGACCCTCCTTGCCGACTGGTACGACCAACGGTCAAGCCCGCGCGACGCCTGGCTGTCGCTCGACGCCGGCGACAACGATCCCACACGCTTCTGGACCGGCGTCGTTGCCGCTCTCCGCCGCGTCGCGCCGGATGTGGGCGACGCAACCCTCGCCTCGCTCGGGCTCCCCGGTACCAGCGACGCCGCCGCCTTCATCGCTCCGCTGATCAACGACCTTGCCGCGCTCGATCAGCCGCTCACCCTGGTCATCGACGACTATCACGTGATCCGAAACCAGGACATCCACGCCGGGGTGGAGTACCTCGTCGACTCCGTTCCAGCAACGCTGCGCCTCGTGATCGCCGGCCGCGCCGACCCGCCCCTCCCGCTTCCCCGTCTCCGTGCGCGCGGTGAGCTGTGCGAGCTGCGGGCGCGTGAGCTCTCCTTCACCAGACCCGACGCCGAGGCCTTCCTCAACGACGTGCTGCGCCTCGATCTGGCGCCTGCAGACGTGACCGCCGTGTGGGAGCGCACCGAGGGTTGGGCGGGCGGGCTCTACCTGGCCGCGCTCTCGCTACAGGACCGCTCCGACCGCACCGGCTTCATCGCGACGTTCGCCGGCAACCACCGCCACGTCGTCGACTACCTGGGCGCCGAGGTACTCGACCGTCAGCCAGAGGACGTTCGGCAGTTCTTCCTGCACACCTCGATCCTCGACCGGCTGTCCGGCCCGCTCTGCGACGCCGTTCTCGATACACAAGGCTTGGATCGCCTGCTCGAGGAAATGGAGCGCTCGAACCTCTTCCTCCAGCCACTCGACACCACACGCGACTGGTACCGCTACCACCACCTCTTCCGCGAGCTGCTGCTCCACGAGCTGCACCGCACCGAACCCGAAGTGATTCCCCAGCTTCACCAACGCGCCGCCGCCTGGCACCGGCGGGCGGGCTCCGTGGAGGCTGCGATCCGGCACTCGACCGCCGCGGGCGATGTCGCGACGGCAGCCGATCTCATCACCGAGTGTTGGTACACGTTCCTCCAGCGGGGCCAGGTCGGCACGGTCGCCGAGTGGTTGGATGCGTTGCCGCCCGACGCGGTTGCCGCCGACCCCCGCCTCTGCCTCACCCGCGCCTGGATCGGCATCAACACCGGCCGGCTCGACGACCTCGACCGCTGGATCCACGCGGCCGAACACGCCCGGGGGGCTTGGTCGTCGCCCGACGCCGACCCGACGGTGGAAGCCGGCGTCGCCGCCCTGCGAGCCATCCACCGGTACATGACCGGCAACGTCATGCTGGCGAGGGACGCAGGCCGTCGCGCCGACGAGCTCGCGCTCTTTGCCGAGTCGCCGTGGCGGCCGGTCGGGTGCCCCGTGTCCGGGATAGCCCAGTTCTGGGCAGGCTCGCCCCGCGACGCGGAGGAGACGCTCGCCCACGCGATCGATCGCGCGCGGCATGCCGGCAACCAGCTCGCCGTCCTCCACGGCCAGGGCTGCCGGGCCGTCATCCACCTCGAACGCGGTGAGATTCGGCAGGCCGACCACTGCGCCGGTGCGGCGCTCGCCGTCGCCGAGCGCCACGGGCTCTCGGAGCATTGGGCGACCACGATGGCACGCGTCGCCCATGGCAAGGTCCTCGAGCTCCGGGGCCAGGCATCCGACGCGTGCGCAGCCGTGGACCGCGCACGTGAGCTCTCCGAGCGTGGCGTCGCATCGGTCGAGATGGCCTACGCCGCCATCGAGCTCGCCCAGATCCGGCGCAGCACCGGTGACGACGACGGCGCCCGCGTCGCGCTCGCCGATGCACGCATCGCCGTGGCAGCTTGCCCGCAACCCGGCATCCTCACCGACATGGTCGAGCGGGCCGGCCGTACGCGCGGCCGCACGCCACGCGGTGTGCCCCGGTCACCCGACCTCACAGATCGGGAACGCGCCCTCCTCCGCCTCCTACCGGGCCCGCTGAGACGCGACGAGATCGCAGCCGCCCTCCACATCTCGGTGAACACGGTCAAGACCCATATCGGTGGCCTGTACACGAAGCTCGGCGTCTCGAGCCGCGCCGACGCCGTCACGCGGGCTCGCCAGCTCGGTTTGCTGTAGTCAAACCCCACGTCGGCGGGGCCTCGGGGGGCAGTGCCGTCACAGTGCGTTCGGGACCCTGAACGTTCTGGGGACACGGTGGCCCCGAATGACTCGGATGGGCGGCGGGTGGCGCGGATCCTCGGTCGCGGCGGCCAGGATGACGCCCCTCTCACTGGTCAGTTGGGCAGCGTGCGGCGTGTCATGCCTCGAGGTGCTGGTCGACGGGGACGGGTATCGGCATGAGCGGTTCGTCGCCTGGCCTGGGGTGTGTGTCGAGCGCGGGTTCCTCGGCCGGGCGGGCGTGGCGCTGGAAGCCGGCGGCGGCGGTGAGCGCTCCGAGGGCGGCCGCGACGCTGATGACGACGAAGGCGGCGCGGAAGCCGCTGAGGCCGGTCTGGGAGACGAGCACGGTAGACACGGCGGCGACGCCGGCGGCGCCGCCGATCTCGCGCATGGTCTCGACCAGGCCAGATGCCAGTCCTGATGCCGAGTCGGCGACGCCCGAGAGGGCCCCGATCTGCACCGATGGGGCGCACAGCCCGATGGCGATGCCGGCGAGCAGGAAGGCGGGCAGCAGGTCGGCGACGTAGGTGGCGTCGGAGGGAACCCGTGTCAGCCAGAGCACGCCGATGGCCAGCAGCGATAGACCGGTCACGAGGAGCCTGCGAACGCCGACTGCGGCGACGAGCCGGGCACCGGCGAAGGCGGACGCCACGAAGGCGGTCGCCGATGTCGCCAGCCAGGACAGGCCGGTCTTGGTCGGGGAGTATCCGAGGACCTGCTGCATCAGCAGCGAGCCGAGGAAGATGAACGAGAAGAAGGCGCTGAAGGTGAAGAACGCCGAGAGGTTGGCGGCGACGAGCGTGCGGTTCCTCAGTGCCACCGCGGGTACGAGCGGGGCGGGCGAACGAGCCTCGATCCGCACGAACGCGGCCAGCAGCAGCGCGGCCGCCGCGAACAGGACCAGCGTCGTGCCGGAGGTCCAGCCGTAGTCGGCGCCCCGGTTGAGGGCGTAGACGAGCAGTAGCAGCCCGCCGGTCACCGCGGTCGCGCCGGTGACGTCGAGTCTGCCGGTGCGGCGCTCGGGCCGATCGACGGCGAGGAACACGGCGGCCAGCCCGATGAGCAGCACGCCGACCGGGACGTTGATGAAGAACACCCAGCGCCAGCCGGGACCGTCGGTGAGCAGTCCGCTGGCGATCACGCCCACCGACGCCGACGTTCCGCCCACGGCCCCGAAGATCCCGAGGGCGCGGTTGCGTTCCTGGCCCTCGGGGAAGGTGACGGCCAGTATCGACAGGGCCGCCGGTGCCACCAGGGCGGCACCGAACCCCTGGAGCCCGCGGGCGGCGATCAGGAACCCGGCGGACTGGGCGACGCCCGCCAGCAGCGATGCGGCCGAAAAGACGCCCAGCCCGGCGAGGAAGATGCGGCGTCGTCCCAGCCAGTCGGCCATCCTGCCACCGAAGAGGAGGAACCCTCCGAGCAGGAGGCCATAGGCGATGACCACCCATTGCAGCGTGCTCTGGCTGACGCCGAGGTCGCGCTGGATCGATGGCAGTGCCACGTTCACGATGGCGATGTCGAGGACGACCATGAACTGGGCGGCGCACGACAGCGCCAGGACGACGCCTTTGGTGCTGGTACGGGTGGCTGTGGCCACGTTGCCTCCTTCACGCCTTCAGTACGACGAACTGACGCCGCCGAATCGACAGCACAAGTTGCTTGAGCGAAGTCTCCTTGTTTTTAACAAGTGTGCTTGTGTTGTGCAAGAAACACTTGGCATGATGGGGCGATGAGTCGCGGCTACGGGCAGTTCTGCGGTCTGGCGCGGGCGCTGGAGCTCCTGGGTGGGCGCTGGGCGCTGCTTGTGGTTCGTGACCTCCTCATCGGGCCGAAGCGCTTCACCCAGCTGCAGGAAGGCCTGCCCGGCATTCCCACGAACGTGTTGACGTCCCGGCTCCGTGAGCTCGAAGAGGCCGGCATCGTCCAGCGACGAGTCCAAGCCCGCCCCGGCGGCGCGGTCGTCTACGAGCTCACCGACTACGGCCGAGAGCTGGAGCAGCCCGTCCTGAGTCTCGGGTTCTGGGGGGCCAAGGCCATGGGCCCGCCCGACAAGGACGACTTCATCAGCATGGACGCCTTGGCGCTCGCCCTACGCGGCGCCTTTCGGCCCCGGGGGGTACGTGGACCCCAGCGCCTATACGAGCTGCGGGTCGACGGCAAGACCCTGCGAGTCGCAGTGAAGAGCGGACGGGTCACCGTCCCCGCGTCATCGTCCGAGGAACCCGATGTCGTAATCGCGGCTCCCGCCGACGTGCTCTCCCAGCTGCTCGCCGGCAACCTGGACGTCGACACGGCCAGGACCTCAGACCGGCTACGGCTCCACGGCGATCCCGCTGAAGCGCGACGGCTCTTCGACATGTTCCGGTTGCCGTCCCCCCACGACCCGTAGCTTTACGACCAGCGAAGTGCAGCCACGGGCCGGCCGCGCCCCGTTGTCGCCGTTCGTGCGATGATCCCACCTGATAGGGACGACTCCGGCCCCACGAGCTTGGATCGACTCACGAACCGTGGTGCTGGGCGACGTCCGGCCGCACGCTGGGCGTATCAGTCAGGGCGGACGGCGACCGTGATCCAGATGGCGGCGCCGAGCTCCACCCCGCGAGGGGTCTGGTGCTCTGCAAGCGCGGTTCGCACGGCGTCGAGGGCGACGGGCCTGTCCGGCTCGGGCACGGTGTCGAGCACGGCCCGGCCGATGCCGGTGTCGGCCAGGTAGCCAGTGGCTTCTGCCGGATCGGCGCCGAGGTTGAGGACGACGGCGATCGGTGTCACTTCCACGGCGGTGAACCCGGCGGCGCTGAGCGTTGTGGTGATGACCCACGGGTCGGACTGGGAGAACATGCCGGGGCCGGTGGTCTCCGGCAGCGATCCGTACTGCAGGAGCACGGTTCCGGGGATAGCGAGCCAGTCGTTCGCGTCGAGGGATTGCCAGGTCGCGATGCAGAGGCGACCGCCGGGCTGCAGGCTGGGGGCCAGGTTGGCGAAGGCGGCGCCCGGATCGGCGAAGAACATGGTGCCGAACCGGCTGATGGCCACGTCGATGAAGCTGCGGGGGAGCTGGTGCGTCTGGGCGTCGGCCTGCTCGAGGTGCACGTTGGTCAGCCCCGCCGCTTCGGCCCGCTGGCGGGCGACATCGAGCATCGGTGCGGACAGGTCGACGCCGTGGACCTCACCCGCGGGTGCGACTACCCGGGCGGCGCCGAGGGTGGTGGCGCCGCAGCCGCATCCGATGTCGAGGACACGGTCGCCGGGAGCGAGATGCGCGGTGTCGAGCAGCGCGTCGGCGATGGGTGCCAGGACGCGGTCGCGGCGGTCGGCATCGGCGATCCAGCGTTGGCCGCTGTCGCCGTTCCATGCTGCGTACTGGTCGGTGTTGGCGATGTCCGTCACGTGTCGTCGACTCCCAAGAGCTGTCGAATCAGGTCAGGGGCGGCAGCGTCGTCGGTGATCCCGAGGCGCCGGCCGAGGGTGTGGATGGTGAGCCGCCCTGTGCCATGGGCCAGCAGGCCCCGCCCCCGGGTCGCCAGCGCGGACAGCGCCGCCTGGCTGGAGACCTCGGGCGGGGAGGCAAGCGTGGTCACAACCGCGTCGGCGACGTCGGCGGCAGCCCGGCTGATGGCGGCGAGCAACTCGAGGACGCAATCTGGGGTGTAGCCGGCGTTGAGTGCGTCACGTGCGAGTTGGAGGAGCGACGGGCTGGGCACGCAGTAGTGGTCGGGATCACATTCCTCGATCAGGCCGTTGGCGAGCAGCTCGCTGAGGCGCTCGGGGACCATAGCGGGCAGGGCGCCAATGAGCTGGTCGAGCGTCGCCGGCGTGCCTGGCTCGTCGATGTGGACGAGCTCGTCGGGCACCAAGCCGAGGACTTCGCCCAGGTCGGCGCCGTCTCGCCACGACGCGAGCAGGTCGCGGATGCCGGCCAACGAATAGCCCCGGTCCTGCAGTCGGGCGATCAGCTGCAGTCGGGACAGGTGGCTCTGTCGATAGAGGCCGACACGTCCCCGCTTGATGGGCGCGGGGAGGAGCCCCATCGTCTGGTATTCACGGATGGTGCGCACCGGCAGCTTGGCCCGCTGCGCCAACTCGTCGACCGTCAACTCGTCCACGACCACAGCTAGACACTAACAGGTTTTACCGTTACGGTGAAAACTGTGAACTTGGATCGATCAGTGGTCGAGAGAACCCTTCGAGTGGCGTGGCCCGCGGTCGAGGTGAAAGACATGCGACCGCTCACCGGCGGGCAATGGGCGACCATGGCCCACCTCCGGCTCGCCGGCCAGCCCGACGGTATCCCCAACAATGTGGTGCTGCGGGTGGCCCCCGACGCCGCCATGGGCGCCAAGGAGCTCGCGGCGCAAGCCGCGGCCAGCGACGCCGGGATCGTGACGCCACGTGTCCACCTCATGGGCGAGGCAGGCAGCCCCCTCGTCGGGGCGTGGTCCATCATGGACCTGGCCCCCGGCGAGCCGTTGATCGCCGACCTCGACGGCACCGCGGCGATCCGCCGGCTCCCATCGTTGCTCCGCCAACTGCCCCGCCGGCTGGCCGACACGATGGCCGCGATCCATCGCATCGACCCCCAACCAGTGACCGAACGGATTCGTACTGCTGCGCCGACTGTCGCCCTAACCGTCGACGAGTTGTGGACCCATCTCCATGCCGCATCGGATGCGCTCGCCGACGACGCCCTGACCTGCGCCCTCGAGCGCCTCCACGAGACCCAGCCCCCACAAGACGGCGGCGTGTTGTGCCACGGCGACCTGCATCCCTTGAACCTGCTCATCGATGACAACACCGTGACGGTGCTCGACTGGACCGCCACCGCCGTAGCACCCCCCGCCTACGACGTCGCCTTCACCTGGCTGCTGCTACGCCACCCACCCCTGGTCGCGCCTGCGCGGCTCCGCCCCGCCATCGGCGCCGGCGCGGCAGTGCTGGCCCGACGGTTCGTGCGGTGCTACCGCGAAGTGGCCCCCACCGCCGACCTGAGCGACATCGACTGGTACGCCGGGCTCCACGCAGCTCGGGTCCTCATCGACCTGGCCAGCTGGCAGCACACCGGCGACCCCCGCGCCGAGCGCCACCCGTGGCGGCTCGTCGCCGCCGGCGCGGTCAAAGCCCTAGGGCGCGCCTCCGGCATGACCGACCCCGAAGGCAACGAGTTCTGCGTCTGCGACAGCGGCGCAGCGAAGGACGGCCCGGCAACCGAGACGTGACATCCCGCTATGCGGCCGGGACGCAGCGGCCCCACTCCGTGCCGACGTGTCGGCCCGGCCACCGAGACGATCGAGGGTGCGGTCTTGCGACGATGAGTTCCGCGCGCCCGCGCCGTCGTACGAGCAAGATCAGAGAGTACGACCTCACACGACAGGAGAATCCGATGGCCACGATCACGGCCAGCCTGTTCACGGCACTCGACGGCGTTGTCGACCCCGGCGTCGGCAACTGGCACTTCCCATACTTCAACGAGGAGATGGGCAAGGCCGTGGACGGGACTCACGACGCCGACGTCATGCTCTTCGGCCGCGTCACATACGACAGCTTTGCGGGAGCCTGGCCCGAACGGGAGGCTGCGGGCGAGGACGACGCCGTGTTCGCCAAGCGGCTGGGAGACATGCGCAAGGTCGTCGCGTCACGTAGCCCGCGGGAGTTCACCTGGCGCAACTCGGAGCAGCTGCAAGGCGACTTCGTCGAGGCCGTCACGGCGCTCAAGAACGACCCGGCGATCCGGCGGATCGCACTGAGCGGGTCGGTGTCGGTGGTGCGGCAGCTGCTTGACGCCGGTCTGCTCGACGAGCTGCATCTGTTCGTCCACCCGGCTACCGCCGGTTCGGGCCTCAAGCTGTTCGAGGAGGACGGGCCCGCTCGACACCTCAAGCTGATCTCGTCCCAGCCGTTCAGCACGGGAGTCGTGTACCTCGTGTACGGACCCGACCCGAACCCGCCGACGGGCTCGTACGACGAGGCGAAGGAGAGCTTGCCCCAGGAGTGAGCTGAGACCACGCCGGCTTCGGGATCCACCCGGGGCCGGCCCACACGCGTACCCGGGCGTTGACCGGCGGCTTCGACGTTGGTGAGTCCGTTGATCAACGGCTTGCCCCAGACCGCGGCCGGACTGCGGCAAGCGATCTCCGTGGGCGAGACGATGACGTCCGCGACCGATCCTTACCGAGGCGGGTGACGATGCGAGTGCCGCGGTCGCGCGGGCGTCGCAGACGCGGGCCCTGAACACGAGCTCCTTGACGACGTCGGGTCCGTCGCGGTCGGGACGAACAGCGTGCCGGTCACGCGTGTCTGCTCTGAGCCTTCATGACGCTGGGTGCAAGGGCGTTCGTCCGGTTCGATCTCCGGTCCGTGGATCGCCGGAGCGGCGTTTCGAGCGTGTTGGGCTCGCTAGCCTCCGTCGGTGGACCTGCATGGCTCGTCGGTTCTTCGACTGGTCGTCGACTGGGAAGCTGGGGTCTTGTCCATCGTCGTTCGCGCAGAGGAAAGCGATGTGGCAATCAGGGCGTCAGGGCTCCGCCGGCTGTCAGTTGTCTGGGCCCTCTCCGGAGCACCGAACCAGCCGATCAGCCGTGTCGATGTCGGACATGAGAAACTGAACGTCGAGATAACGGGTGGCGGCCACATCTCGGTCCAAGCCAGCAGCATCGAGATGCCCGGCGGCCGTTGGTGACTGCCCTTCGGTGTTGGCTCCTCGCCGCCTCGGGTCCGCCTGACATCCCCTTGGACGAGGTTGCCGACGTGGTGGCAGGGAGGTGGACGCGACGACGGCGTCGAAGCGCTGTGTCGCCTCGTATCGCTCGAACGCGATGCCGTGGTATCCGGCTGCCTCGGGGGCGTCGGCGGTCGACACCGATCGCGTCGTAGCCCTGGCTCCTCAGCGCGGGAACCAACCCGCCCGCTGCTCCGGAGCCCATGTCCAGCACGTGGGCCGGCGAGCGTGGCAGCTGGGGTGAACAAAGGACCAGGTGGCGTCCAGCCAGCAGTCGCTCGGGGTGGGGGACATCGGTCCTACCGTCGCCGTGACTTGGTACGGGTTGCGGCTTGCGGTGATGCCGGCTCATCCAGGGGATGGACTGGCGGCGTTGGCGGACCCGTCGCGCTGGGCGATCTCCGAAGCGCTGAGCGTCGGGCCGTGTGCCGTGGGCGAGCTCGCGAAGCGCTTCCCGATCAGTCGTCCCGCGGTCTCCAGCACCTCAAGGAGGCGGTCTTGTGCCCGGCCACGTGGCGGGCACGAGGCGCTGTACCGGATCAGACCGGAGGGGGTCGTGGGAGTTGTGCGCCTACCTGGACCGGGTGTGGAACGACGCGCCTGTCGCGTTCATGGCGGCCGTGGAACACCAGCAGCGTGAGGAGAACTGAGCCAGCAGACCTGCGCACCCGTGGTCCGAACCGTCACCGTGGCCGCGTCCCAGGAGCGGGCCCTCAAGGTGTTCACCGAGCAGTTCGGCACTTGGCGGCCAAAGGAGTACAGCATCGGCGAGGTCGACATGGCTCCGCTCAGCGAGCCGGCTGATGCTGGACCGGTGCCGTCGTCCGTCCCAGGCGCGGGGCGAGCACCACGACAGCCAGCGGGAGCGCCAGCGCGAGCACCAGGCTGGTGACGTTGAGCGCCTGATCGGTGGTGTCATACACGTCGAGGTGGCGCAGGTGGTAGATGAGGTGCGGTGCCTGGTAGACGATCCAGCCGAGGCCGGCGGCGAGCACGAGGGCTCGTCCCATGGTTACCAGCGCCACCAAGGCGACGGCCGCGAGGGCGAGGTTGAGATCGCCGAAGTCGCGCACCAGGTGCTCGTTGTAGGGGCCGTCGGCGGCAACCCAGGCGCGGCCACCACCAGGGAAGTCGTCGTAGAACGATCGGGGCGAGATCGCCGCCCACGATCCGACGACCAAACCTTGTGCCACCAGCAAGGCCAGCGCGGCCCGGACGGCTCGCTCGGCCATCGGTCGACCTCCCTCTCGGACGCGGGTGCAGTGCAGCTCAGTGTGGTCCAACCGCACACCCGACGCCCACACTGGGCCTGTGGGTGAGCGCGATCCAATGCCGGCGGGGACCCCGCACAACCTGGTGCCAAGGGCCGCCTAACTTGGTCCACGAAGGAGCTCCCGGCGGTCCGCCCCGCGACGTCGCCCCCGGTGTGTGGGCGAACGGACGGGAGATCCACGTGCAACGGCGTGACGAGCGTCGACAACCCGCTGCCCGTCGACCCGGACACGCTGTACGTGCTGGGCTCGGTCACGAAGACCCAGACCGCCACCGCGCTGATGCGGCTCGTGGCCAGCGGCCAGGTCGAACTTGAGGCGCCGGTGCGCCGGTACGTCCCCGACCTGCGACTCAAGGACGAGCAGGCGGCATTCGCGATCGTGGACGGTCCCCCGGTTCGGGGAGCGTTCGTACGTACAGCGTTCCGGGCTGCTCGGCTGGCACGCGGCGTTCGTGGCATTCTGTGCGGGTCCCAACCGACGCGCGAGCCGGTCACGCACGCAGGCACGTCACACGCTGCTGTCGGGGACAAGACGACGTAGCACTGCGATCTGCTGTCCCCAAGATGCCGACATGAGCCCTAACCGGGTTGATCCGACTCCCCGCTGGCCGACGCTCCAGGCCGCCATCGCCGGCGAGGTTGCTCTGCCGGGCTCGATCGCCTACGACCGGGTGGACAGCCCGTTCAACGCCCGGTTCCACGACGTGCGGCCACAGGCCATCGTGCGGTGCACCACGCCCGAGGACGTCTCCGAGACGATCTCGTTTCTCGCCCGTCACGACCTGGAGTGCGCAGTGCGCAGCGGCGGGCACTGCTTCGCCGGGCACTCGTCGACCCGCGGGGTCGTCATCGATGTGAGGCCGATGGGTGCGGTGTCGGTTTCCGGCGGGGCGGCGACCGTGGGTGCGGGCGCCCGGCTCGGCGCCGTATACGACGCCCTCGGCGAGCACGGCCTCGCCATCCCGGCGGGCACCTGCCCAGCGGTGGGGATCGCCGGCTTGGCGCTCGGGGGCGGGCTCGGGATCCTTGGCCGCTCCTACGGGGCGACGTCCGATCATCTCGCCGGGGCACAGATCGTGCTGGCCGACGGCCGCATCCTGGAGTGCGACGAGAACCACCACGACGACCTGTTCTGGGCGCTGCGGGGCGCCGGCGCCGGCAACTTCGGTGTCGTCACCGCGTTCGACTTCCGCACCGTCCCGGCGCCGGAAGCGACGAACATCCACGCGACCTGGCCGTACTCGCAGGCCGGCGTCGTCATCGAGGCGTGGCAGGACTGGGCGCCGCGCGCACCTGACGAGCTCGCGGCGAGCCTGAAGGTGACGGCTACCGGCGATGTCGACCAGCCCCCGTCCGTCGACGTCTACGCCGCACTGTTGGGCACCGAGTCCGAAGCCGCGGAGCTGCTCGACGAGCTCGTCGTCCGAGCGGGAACAGAGCCCGTCTCGGCCTCGCGCCAGCACATGCCCTTCCCGGAGACGCGGCGATTCTGGGCCCAAATCGGCGCCGACGACGAGGGCGTGGACGAGGGCCCGCAGCCTGATGTGACGCAACCCGGCCACCTGTTCGCCAAGTCGGAGTTCTTCCGGCGGCCGCTGCCCAACGACGCGATCGCGGCGCTGGTGGAGACCTTCTCCCGGGGACGGGTGCCCGGGGAATCCCGCGAGCTGGACTTCATGCCCTGGGGCGGGGCGTACAACCGGGTTCGGCCCGACGCCACCGCCTTCGTCCACCGCGCCGAACTGTTCCAGCTCAAGCACGCGGCCGTCATCGATCGCCCGGCGACCAGCGCCGCGGAGGTGGCCGCCCACCGGTGGGTGCTCGCATCGTGGACGTCGGTCCACCCGTGGGGATCTGGGCGGGTGTTCCAGAACTTCGCCGACCCCGACCTCGAGAACTGGGCGGACGCCTACTACGGCACGAACTACCAGCGCTTGGTGCGCATCAAAGCACGCTACGACCCCGGAAACGCCTTCCGCTTCCACCAGTCGCTACCGGCGGCGTAGGCCGCCACCCGGCCGACTCCGATCGGCGTCAGCCCGCCAGGGTATGGTCCACCACCCCGAGGGACAGCGCCCCCAGGGCCGCGATGGTCGCGTCCGCCCGTGTCAGGACGTCGGCGAGCCTGAGCAGACGGCAATGACGGGACCTGGTTGAGTGGTCCATCTCCTATGGGAGTGTGCCGCTGTTCGCCGCCGGCTCGTGGGGCTGCGCGGGCGGGTGAGCCGCAACTTGCCGGCCGGATGCAAGATGGTGACGTGACCAGCCGAACGAGCACGCGATGACCGCTCGCCCCGAGGGCCTTACGGTCGGATTCGTCGACCTCGCCGGGTTCACGGCCCTCACCGAGGCCCACGGCGATGAGCACGCCGTAGCGCTTCTCGAACGTTTCGAGCAGCTCGCACGCTCGGCGTTGGGCATCGCCGATCGACTGGTCAAGACGATCGGCGATGCCTTGATGCTGGCCTTTCCCGACCCCGGTGCCGCTCTCGACGGTTCGTTGTCATTGTTCTCGGCCTGCGCTCGGGAACAAGAAATGCCGCTCCCGCGGGCCGGGCTACATCACGGGCCCGTCATCGAACGAGACGGCGACATGTTCGGCGCCACCGTCAACCTCGCGGCCCGGGTCGCGGGCCAGGCCTCGGGCGGCCAACTCCTGGCCACCGAACCCGTTGCCGTCGCAGCCCGCGGGGCTGACCTGCCGGTTGTCGACCTCGGCAGCTTCGACCTACGGAACCTCAGGGCTCCCGTCGAGCTGTTCCAAATCGCCGTCGACCCCGAGCTGGCAGGCGCCACGATCGACCCCGTGTGCCGCATGCAAGTGCTCCGCGCGACCGCAGTCGGCCGGCTCCGACACGACGATCATGAGTACTGGTTCTGCAGCCTCGAGTGCTCCGCAGCGTTCGCCTCCGACCCCGACCGCTACCGCGAGGCCTGAGCCATTTCTCACCATGTCGCACAGGCAACCGTGAG
>OCZV010000109.1_pt1 | contig 30579 bp, 28 predicted proteins | sample 1539051 | NCBI WGS metagenome assembly OCZV01 (sample SAMEA3113581, study PRJEB22503) | soil metagenome
GGCCAACCAGCTCACGCCATGGGTGAGCGATTCCGGCGAGTTCGCGGTGGTGTTCCGTCCGCTCCTGCCAGACGAGCACACCTGCTGAGGTCCTCCCGTGGGACCGGACGCCCGTCGTTCGGTCCCACGGCTACTCAAAGCTCGTTTCTGGCGTGACGTGTCCGGGCCTCGTCCCCGAACGGGCCTACTGACACACCCTCGGTCTGTAGACGGTCAACTCCCCCCTTCGACGAGCCGATATCTACGGCACGGAGAGAAAGGGAGTACGTGGACCCGACGTCCCACCAGGGACGCGTGCCTGCGTTGGCTGCACTGCGGGAGCTCCTCGATCATCTCGGGGAGTTGCCCGAGCGTGCGCGTGAGCTCCTAGACGTCATCGGGGACGACCTCCACCGGGTCGACTCCGAGCTTCGGGAGCTCGACGCCAGGTACCGCGCCCTCGTCGAGCAGATCCCGGCGATCGTCTACGTCGACCTGGCCGACGAGTCCATGGCCACCACGTACGTGAGCCCCCAGATCGAGGCCCTCCTCGGTTTCACACAGCAGGAGTACATCGACGACCCGGAGCTCTGGACGAGACAGCTGCACCCCGACGACCGGAAGCAGGCGCTCGACACGTACACCCGAGGACGGGAGGCGGGTGAACCGTTCACGTTCGAGTACCGGCTCATGTCCACCGACGGGCGACAGGTGTGGTTCCGGGACAGCGCCGTCGTCATCCACGACGAGAACGGCGATCCCGCCTTCATCGAGGGCGTCATGCTCGACATCACCGACCGTAAGAACGCGGAGGAGCAGGCCGCGTTCCTCGCCTATCACGACAAGCTGACCGGCCTTCCGAACAAGGCGATGTTCGAGGAGCTCCTCAGCCTCGCGATCGCGCGAGCGCGCCGCCACGACATGGCCGTCGCGGTGATCAGCACGGATCTCGACGACTTCAAGCTCGTGAACGACAGCCTTGGTCACGAGAAGGGAGACGAGCTCATCCGTCAGCTCGCCGACCGCCTCCGCGAGGCGACGCGAGAGACCGACCTCGTGGCCAGGCAGAGCGGCGACGAGTTCCTACTGCTCCTCGCCGACATCGACCGTTCAGGCCCGCCGGGCTCACCCGACGCCGCTGTGCTCGTCGCCGAGGGTGTGGCCGCGCGCGTTCGCGAGGCCCTCATCGCGCCGTTCGATCTCGGCGACACCGAGGTGTATCTCAGCGCCAGCATGGGCATCGCGCTCTACCCGAACCACGCCCACGAGCCGGCCGAGCTGCTGAGGAACGCGGGCGCTGCGATGTTCCGGAGCAAACGAAACTCGTCGGGCGGCTACTCCACCTACGCCCACGAGAACGTCGACGCGCTCGGACGGCTGTCGCTCTCGACGCTGCTGCGCAAGGCCGTCGAGCAACAACACTGGGAGCTCCACTACCAACCGATCGTCGACCTCGCCGACGGAAAGACCATCGGCGTCGAGGCGCTGATCCGATTGAACGACCCGAACGGCGGTCTCGTGCCGCCCGGCGAGTTCATCCCGCTGGCGGAGGAGATGGGCCTGATCGAGATGATCGGTGACTGGGTCATCGAGGAGGTCGCGCGACAGGACGCCGCCTGGCGTGAGGAGGGACTCGAACTCGAGCTGTCCTTCAACCTGTCGCCGCGTCAACTGTGGCAGCCCGACGTCGCCACGCGGATCCTGACCAGGCTGGCCACGCGGGACGTCGCGGCGCCCCGAACGATCGTCGAGGTGACCGAGTCCACGGCGATGACGGATCCCGATCGCACCCTGCGGACCCTGTGGGACCTCCACGCGAAGGGCCTGCGCCTGGCGATCGACGATTTCGGCACGGGGTACTCGTCGCTGTCGCGCCTGGCGCACATGCCCGTCGACGTCTTGAAGATCGACCGTTCCTTCATCCACGAGGTTCACGCCGACGAGCAGGCGGGCAACATGGTGAAGGCGATCATCCAGCTCGCCGAGGGTCTCGGCATGACGCCGCTCGCCGAGGGCATCGAAACGGCGCAGGAATGGCAGTTCCTCGTCGAGAACGGCTGCCGGCTCGGGCAGGGCTACTACTTCTGCAAGCCCGTCCCCGCGGCGGACGTCCTGGCGCGTCACCGTCGCGCTGGGCTACAGGTCGTCGGCGACTAGCGGCCTCGCGACGGAACGGCGGCCGGCAGAGCCGCGACCTAGACGAGCCGCCGGCGCCTGGAGCGAAGACCCGATCGTCGCCCCGACGCGGACGCGGAGTACACCACGCGTGGCGGCGCGACCCTCATGCCATCGAGCTCGAACGCCTCGTGCAGCGCGAGACGCGCGGCCATCCGGCCGACGTCGCCCTGCTGCTCGGCGGTGACGAGCGTGATCCCGGTACCGGTCCTGCCCGCGCGCGCCGTTCGACCGATCCGGTGGACGTACGACTTTTCGTCCTGCGGCGGGTCGTAGTTCACGACGTGAGTGATGCCGTCGAGGTCCAGCCCGCGGGCGGCGACGTCCGTCGCAACGAGAACGTCGACCCGTGCCGCCTCGAAGCGCTCGAGCGCGCGCTGACGAGCCACTTGCGTCATGTCGCCGTGGAGCGGGGCGGCTTTGATGCCCTTCTCGGCGAGTTTGCGGACCAAGCGGTCGGCGCCGCGCTTGGTGCGGACGAACACGAGCGTGAGCCCGTCGTCGTGCCGGAGGAGCTCGGCGAGCGCGTCCGCCTTCGAATGTGCCGAGACGGAGACGAATCTGTGGTCGACACCCTCTGCCGACTCGATGCTCGCTTCCACCTCGTGCAGGACGGCCTGACGCGTGTACAAGCGGGCCATCGCGCCGACGGCTCCGTCGAGCGTCGCCGAGAAGAACATCGTCTGGCGATCCTTGGTGATGCGGCCGACGATCTGGTCGACCTGGGGCTGGAACCCCATGTCGAGCATTCGGTCCGCCTCGTCCAGGACGAGGATCCGAACATGGCCGAGATCGACGAGCCGACGTTCCGCGAGGTCCCGTAGCCGGCCGGGCGTCGCGACGAGCACGTGTGCTCGCCTGATATCGCGTGCTTGCTCGCGCACCCTGGTACCGCCGTACGCGACGCCCACGCGAAGACCCTTCGCCTTCGCGACGGCGTCGAAGTCGTCGGCGACCTGCTGCGCGAGCTCACGTGTCGGGACCAGGACGAGGGCGACCGGCGCGGCTTCTTCGGCACGCACTCGCTCCACGATCGGCAGCGCGAACGCGAGCGTCTTGCCCGAGCCCGTTCGCGAACGGGCGAGGATGTCGCGACCGGAGATCGCGTCGGCGATCACAAGAGACTGGACGGGGAACGGTGTATCGATGCCGAGCGCGCGCAGCGCCTCGACGACTGGTTCGGACACGCCGAGCTCGGCGAAGGTAGCAGTGGGCACGTTCTCTCCTTACTTGCACCGGCGGATCACGCCGCGGGCGATCGTGGGGAGGTTTCGATCTTGGCCCCGAGACCGCCTGAAGGAGGAACGAGGGGGAGGAGCGGAACCTCACAGGACGGCGACGCCGTCCTTGGCATTCACACTACCAGGAGCGCTTCACCGGACGACGAGCGCGACCATCGCGAAGTGGCAGGCGGCGGCCGCGACCTGGAAGACGTGCCACACCTCGTGGTAGCCGAACGTCGCCGGACGAGGGTCGGGACGACGCCTCGCGAGCACGATCGCGCCGCCCGTGTAGAGGAGCCCGCCGACAATCATCAGAACCGCACCGGCCAGCCACATCGCGTCCACGAGTTGCGGGAGCGCGACGACGGCCAACCAACCAAGCGCGATGTACAACACCGCGCTCGCGACGCCGAGCCCGTCCGGACGCGCAAGCTTCAGCGCGACACCGACCGCGGCGCCGGACCACGCGATGGACAGCAGGACCGCCTCCCATGGCCCGCGCAGCGCGAGGACCGTTACCGGTGTGTAGGTTCCGGCGATCAACACGTAGATCATCGAGTGGTCGAGGCTCTTCATGCGCACCCGCGCCCGCGGCGACCATCGACCGACGTGGTACGCGGCGCTGGCGCCGAACAGCGCAACCAGGCTCGTCGCGTAGATCGATGCCACGGCCGTCGCCACGGCGCCGCGCGCGATCAGCACGAGCGCGATCGCGGCCGGCAGGGAGACGAAGAAGGCGGCCTGATGAATCTTGCCTCGGAGGCGAGGCACCGGCGCTTCCACGGCGGCCGATCCTACCGGCAAAACGTTCCGGTACCCTCCGGGCATGGCGCGCGACCTCGCCCGCAGACTGGCAGTCGCGAGGGGCGACGAGCCCGCCGATGTCGTACTTCGGGGCGGCACGGTGCTCTCGGTGTTCACGGGGGAGCTCGTCCCCGCGGACGTCGCCATCTCGGGCGAGTACGTCGCGGGCGTCGGCGAGGGCTACGAAGGGTCTGAGATCGCCGACGTCTCGGGCCTGATCCTTCTTCCCGGTCTCGTCGACGGCCACATGCACATCGAGTCGACCAAGCTGATGGTCGACGAGTTCGCTCGCGCCGCCCTCCCGTGGGGAACGACGACGGTCGTGCTCGATCCGCACGAGATCGCGAACGTCTTCGGCCTCGACGGTGTTCGGTCGATCCTCCGGAGCGCGGACCAGGTACCCCTCGACTACTTCGTCATGGCATCGTCGTGCGTTCCCGCCTCGCCGTTCGAATCCAGCGCCGCGACCGTCACCGCCGACGACATCGCGCGATTTCTCGCCGAGGAACCGAACGCGATTGGGCTCGCGGAGATGATGGACTTCCCCGGTGTCGTCGGCGGAGCCGACGACGCCATTGCCAAGATCGAAGCCGCGACCGGCCGGCAGATCGACGGGCACGCTCCGGGTCTTTCGGGACGCGCGCTGAACGCCTACCTCGCGGCCGGCGTCAGGAGCGACCACGAATGCACGACGTTCGATGAGGCGCTCGAGAAGCGACGCCTCGGCATGTGGATCATGATCCGCGAGGGATCGGCGGCGAAGAACCTCGAGGCCCTTGTTCCGCTGGTGCGGCGCTTCGGCCCAACCAACTGCCTGCTCTGCACGGACGACCTCGAGCCGGATCATCTGCTCGAACAGGGTCACGTCAACGACCTCGTCCGGAAGGCCGTCGCCTTGGGAGTCGCACCCGCCGACGCGGTCGTCATGGCGACGCTGAACGCCGCGCGGTATCACCGCCTGTACGAGCACGGCGCCGTTGCCCCCGGTTACCTCGCAGACGTGGTCGCCGTTCCGGACCTCGCGTCGTTCCGACCCGCGCGCGTTTGGAAGCGGGGACGCCTGGTCGCCGAGGACGGGCGGGCCCTCCCCGTTCCGAAGGTCAAAGCCCCGGACTGGATGCGGGGCAGCGTCCGCGTGCGGCAGCTCTCGGGTGGTGACTTCGCGATCGTCGCCAACGGGCGCGTCCGAGTGATCGGTGTCGAGGCCGGACAGATCGTGACGAAGGCGCTCCAGGACGAGCCGGGCCGCCGCAACGGAGTCGCGGCCGCCGATCCGGAACGCGACCTGGCGAAGATGGCCGTCGTCGAGCGTCACAAGGAAACGGGTCGCATCGGGCTCGGGTTCGTCCGCGGCTTCGGTCTCCAGCGCGGCGCGCTCGCGTCGACGCACGCGCACGACGCCCACAACGTTGTCGTCGTTGGAGTCGACGACGACGACATGGCCGCCGCGGCGAACAGACTCCGCGAGATCGGCGGCGGTCAGGTCGCCATGGCGGACGGTCGCGTCGTCGGCGAGGTCGCTTGCCCGATCGGCGGACTGATCTCTGACCGCCCCGTCGAGGAGGTCGCGTCGTCCGTGCACGCGATCGGCGTCGCCGCGCGCGAACAGCTCGGGGCGACGCTCCCCTCGCCGTTCATGGCGATGTCGTTCATGGCGCTGTCGGTCGTTCCCGAGCTGAAGTTGACCGATCGCGGCCTGATCGACGTCGATCGGTTCGAGATCGTCCCGCTCGAGGTCGGTTAACCCAAGAGCGAGCGAACGGTCTCGGCGATCTTCGACGCCGAGATGCCCGCCCACTCGCGCATCTCTTCGGGCTTGCCGGATCCGGGCATGTCACGAACCGCGATGACGTGCACTCGGCCGGCGATCTCACCTTCACTCGCGAGCGCGCCCAGCACCGCCTCTCCGAGACCGCCCTCCGGCCAGTGGTCCTCGACGGTCACCACTAGTCCCGTCTGGGCGAGCGCCGTATGGAGCGTACCGGCGTCGATCGGCTTGATCGAGAACGCGTCGATCACGCGCGCCGAAATGCCGTCGTTGGCGAGCGCGTCGGCCGCCTTCATCGATTCGAACACCGTGACGCCGGCGCCGACGAGCGTGACGCGGTCGTCTGCCGACGAGCGGACCACGACACTCCCGCCCACCTGGAACTCGACGTCCGCGTCGTAGAGCTTCGGCGTCTTCTCACGCGTCGTCCGCAGATACGAGATGCCCGGAAGGTCGGCCATCGCGACGACGAGCTTGGCCGTCGAGTTGCCGTCCGCGGGGTAGAGGACGGTCGATCCGTGGACCGCGCGCATCATCGCCAGGTCCTCGAGCGCCATCTGCGACGGTCCGTCCTCGCCGATCGAGACGCCCGCGTGCGAGCCGGACAACCGAAGGTCCGCGCGGCTGATCGCGGCCATCCGGACGAAGTCGTACGCACGCGTGAAGAACGCGCCAAAGGTCGCGGCGAACGCCGTCTTGCCGAGCGACTGCAGGCCGACGGCCATGCCGACCATGGCCTGCTCGGCGATGTAGCTCTCGACGAAGCGCTCGGGAGCGACCTTCTGAAAGTCCTCGGTGTGGGTCGAGTTCGACACCTCTCCGTCCAGGACGACGACCTCCGGCCGGGCGGCCAGCGCGGCGAGTGTCTCGCCGAACGCCTTCCGCGTGGCGATCTCTCCCTCGTACGTCGGCACCGTCACGGCGCCGCCGCGTTCGACCGGCCAGGCCCCAGCCTCCGGTTTCGGTGGAGTCACGTGGAGGTCGCGTACGCCGCCGAGCTCCGCGATCGCGCGCTCGGCCTCCTCGGACGACAACGCCTTGCCGTGCCACCCGTCCTTGTCCTCCAGGAACGAGACGCCGTGACCCTTCTGCGTCTTGGCCACGACGAGCGCCGGGCGCCCGGCGGACTCGGCATCGCGGTACGCGGCATCGATCGCCTCGACGTCGTGACCGTCGACCGTGACCGCGTACCAGCCGAACGCCCTGACGCGCTCGGCATAGACGTCGCCCTGCCACTCGAGCATCGTCGGACCGCGCTGCCCCAGCCGATTCATGTCGAGGATCGCGATCAGGTTGTCGACGCCGTGGAACGACGCGTTCTCGAACGCCTCCCACACGGAACCCTCCGTCGACTCCGAGTCCCCGAGCATGACCCACACGCGCGCGGGGATCCGGTCCAGCTTCATCGCCAGCGCCATTCCGAGGCCGATCGGCAGCCCCTGCCCGAGCGATCCCGTGGCCACGTCGATCCACGGCATGTCGGGGAGCGGCACCGGATGGCCTTGGACCGGCGAGCCGAACCTCCGGAACGTCATCAGCTGCTCGTCGTCGATCGCCCCGATCGCCTTCAACGTCGCGTACATCAGCGGCGACGCGTGACCCTTCGACAGGACGAACCGGTCGTTCGCGAGGTTCTTGGGATCGGACACATGGGTGCGCAGATGCGCCGTGTACAGGACGGCCACCAGATGAGCAGCCGAGAGGGAGGACGTGGGGTGTCCCGATCCCGCCGCCGTCGACGAGCGGATCGAGTCGACGGCGAGCTGGGCTGCGAGCTCTCTCCACTCGTCCCGCGACGTGGCCGGTTCGGATGCGCGAACGTCGTTCTGCATGGGGGACCTCCGGAGCTCGCGTTCGGACCATTCAGCTTACGAGCGCCTGCGGCCCAACGAGGCCCTGCTACCCTGAGCGACGAATGGCCGACTACAAGGAAGTTCGCGTCGAGCGCCTGTACCTCAAGGTGCCGAACACCGACAAGCTTCGGAAGAACGCCGCCGGACGACACCGCCATCTTCTCGCGGCGGGGTGGCGGGAGGTCGAGCGGAAGCCGCAGGTCGATCATCTATGGGTGCGCTACGAGCGCTCCGGTCCGCCGCCGCTCAGGCTGCGACTGCCCCGTCCCGACAAGGACGCAGGGCGGTTCGAACGCCGCCCACGGGGCGGGCGAGACTTCGGGCGGGGCGGCCCGCGCGGACGTCGCTGACGCCGGGCGGCAACGCCGGATCCACAGAACGTGACGAGGGACCCGCGATCGCGGGTCCCTCGTTCTCGTTCTTGCGTTCGTTGAACGGTTCAGCCGACGAGGCGGACGTTCGTGGCCTGCGGACCCTTGTCCCCCTGCGTCACCTCGAACTCGACCTGCTGGCCCTCCTCGAGGTTGCGGTAGCCGGCGCCCTCGATCGCGCTGAAGTGCACGAAGACGTCCGGTCCACCTTCCTGGGAGATGAAGCCGTACCCCTTCTCCGGGCTGAACCACTTCACCGTACCGGTTGCCACTGAGCGATCCCTCCTTCCTCGGCCGTCCGGGCCTGTGGTGCCGCCCGTCGGGCCTCCGGCGCCCCGGCGCCGGGAGGGAACTGCTCGCGTTGCCGAACAACCGTGCGGTGCCCTCGACAGCCGACGATATCACCATGCCTAGGCGCGCCGCCTCGCGAGTCGGGCACGCACTTGCCGCCCCAAACTCCCGAATGATGTTCGGAGATCCGGCTGTTCGACTGAACGAACCGCGGGTACGATGTCCCGGTACCCTGATCCTTCCGGCGCCCCGGCGACCCGGAATCGGCGCCGATGAGGGAACGAGCGATGGAGACAACACCCCAGGACAGGACCCGTCCGCGCCACGAAGCCGGGCACGCCCACGCGGCGGAGCAGCCGTTCACCTATCCGCTCACGCGCCAGTACGCCGAGCCTGACTGGACCAGGATCCCCGGCTACCGCGAGGTCACGAAACAGGAGTGGGAGTCCGCGCAGTGGCAGCGCGCCCACACCGTGAAGAACCTGAACGAGCTCAAGCGGGCGCTCGGCGAGCTCCTCGACGACGAGCTCTACGCCGACATCGAGCGCGACCAGCGTGAGCGCGCCACGATGTCGATGCTCCTCCCTCCGCAGATGCTGAACACGATGGACTTCGCCGATCTCCGCGCCGATCCGGTCCGCCGGTACATGGCACCCGCGTTCAGCGATCGCGCGACCGAGTTTCCCTCACACCCGATGGCCTCACGCGACTCCTTGCACGAGGCCGACATGTGGGCCGTCGAGGGACTCACCCATCGCTACCCGACCAAGGTTCTCGCGGAGCTGATCCCGACCTGTCCGCAGTATTGCGGTCACTGCACGCGGATGGACCTCGTGGGCAACGACACCGAGCAATTCCTCAAGTACAAGTTCGAGGCGAAGCAGAACGAGCGCTGGGACGCGATGCTCGATTACCTGCGGCGCACGCCGAGCGTTCGCGACGTCGTTGTCTCCGGCGGCGACATGGCGAACGTCCCCATCAAACGGTTGCAGGAATGGCTCTTCCAGCTGCTCGACATCGAGAACGTTCGAGACGTTCGCATCGCCACGAAGGGCTTGATGGGCATCCCGCAGCACTTCCTCCAGGACGACGTGCTCGCCGGCTACGAGGCGATCGCCGAACGAGCGCACCAGCGCGGCGTCGAGGTGGCGATCCACACGCACGTGAACGCGGCGCAGCAGGTGACGCCGCTCGTCGGCAATGCCGTTCGGAAGCTGCTCGACATGGGCTACCGCGACGTCCGCAACCAGGGAGTGCTGCTCCGCGGCGTGAACACGACCCCGAACCAGGTCCTCGAGCTCTGTTTCATGCTGCTCGATCACGCCAAGGTCATGCCCTACTACTTCTACATGTGCGACATGATCCCGAACAGCGAGCACTGGCGGCTTTCGGTATGGGAGGCGCAGGAGCTCCAGTTCGCGATCATGGGATACCTGCCGGGGTTCGCTACTCCTCGCTTCGTGTGCGACGTCCCGTTCGTCGGTAAGCGCTGGGTTCACATGGTGAGCGGATATGACCGCACGAAGGGGATCTCTCACTGGCGCAAGAACTATCGGACGGGAATCGAGCACGACGACCCGGAGGCGCTCCAGCGCGAGTACGCCTATTACGACCCGATCTACACGCTCCCCGAGGAGGGTCAGGCTTACTGGCGCGAGTTTCTCGCGCGCGAACGAGGCCTCGAGCTCACCCCGGTCTGACCGCACAATCCTGCCACTCCACAAGGGTGAGATAGGGTTCGCGGCCGTGCGCCGGATCTGGTTCCCGCTCGTACTCGCGCTGGTGTTCGCAATCCTCGCCGCGGCGTGCTCCTCAGACGACGAGCCGTTCGTGTGGGATCCGCTTCCGCCAGCCGACTACGGCACGGCGCCGGACCGCGTCGACGTCCGCGAGTTCGAGACGCTCACGCCGATCAAGCACGTCGTGTACGTGATCAAGGAGAACCGGACGTTCGACAACATGTTCGGGTTGTTCCCCGGCGCGAACGGCGTCAGCGTCGGTGTCGACCGCGGCGAGCAGCGGCCGCTCACGCGCGCTGCCGACGTACTGCCCACCGACATCAAGCACTGCTACCGGTGCGCGCTGGATGCATGGAACGAGGGCGCGATGGACGGGTTCGCCACGATCAGCGAGGCCGCGGACCAGTATGCGTACACGCAGTACCTGCCCGAGGATCTCCCCAACTACTGGCATTGGGCGACCGAATACGTCCTCGGCGACAACTTCTTCGCCAGCGCCCACGGCCCTTCGTTCCCGAACCACCTGTACACGATCGCCGCCCAGTCCGGCGGCGCGCACGAGAACCCCGGACAGAACCAGGTGCTGCTCCGCGAGCGACACCGCAGGACCGGGCTGTTCAAGTCGTGGGGATGTGACGCGCTCGACACGGCCTACGTGAACATCGTCGACAGCGAGGGCGTCGAGAAACGCGTGCCGCCGTGCTTCGACTTCCTGACGGAGGGGGACCTGTTGTCCAACGCGGGGATCCCGTGGGCCTATTACGCGGCGACGCAGTACCAGAACGGCTACATCTGGTCGGCGTACGACGCCGTTCGCCACATCCGGGAGGACGAGAAGTACTGGGCCGAACACATCTTCCCGGTCGACCGGTTCGCCCGGCACGCGCGGGAGGGACTGCTCCCGCCGGTGACGTGGGTGACGCCGCGGTTCGAGGTATCCGAGCACCCCGAGTACAGCATGTGCCACGGCGAGAACTGGACGACGAGGATCGTGAACGCCGTCATGGAGAGCCCGGACTGGGAGGACACCGCCATCTTCATCACCTGGGACGACTACGGCGGGTTCTACGACCACGTCCCGCCACCGCAGGTCGACGACTTCGGGTTCGGGATCCGCGTGCCGCTGCTCATGATCTCGCCCTACGCGAAGCGCGGCTTCGTGTCGCACGAGCTCGGCGAGTTCTCGAGCGTTCTGCGGTTCATGGAGGACAACTGGGGATTGACGCAGCTCACGCACCGAGACCGCGAGGCGACGCCGCTCCTGTCGGCGTTCGACTTCGAGCAGGAGCCCCGGCCGCCCGATCCGCTCCCACTCCGCGCCGATTGTGAGGGTCTGAAGTTCCCGGATCCCCGCCGCTACGAGGGACCGGGGTGAGCTCAGTCGAACGGTGAGCCGATCGTCCGAAGGTACGGCCAACCCGCGCGGAAGTGTGCGGACGACGTTCCGTATGGGCATTCATCCCGGAGCGGGAGCACCAGCTTCTTGAACCTCGGATTCCCAAAGTCGAAGGCGCCGAGCAACGGATCCGCCTGCCCATCGCGCGCCGTCATCGGTTCGAGGCCGAACAGCTGCTCGATGAACGCCAGCACCGAGCTGAACTCGTAGGTCGTCTTGTCGACGTACCCGCCGTCGCGGCTTTCGCCGGACCGTGTGTACGGGCTGATGATGAGCGCCGGCGTGCGCGGGCCGAGACCCATGATGTCCGTCTGCGGCGGAGGCACGGGGTCGTAGAACCCGCCGAAGTCGTCCCACACGATCACGATGGCCGTCGACTCCCAGTACTCGCTGTTCATGATCGTGTTGACCTGGTGCACGGTCCAGTTCTCGCCGGCGCACACCGACTTCCCGCCTCCGGGATGCTCGTTGTAGGACTCGGACGGGACGATCCAGGAGACCTGCGGCATCTCGCCGGCGCGGACGTCCCGAACGAAGTTCTCGGGCGGCTGGACCTTCCTCCACATGGGGCCGCGTCGGACGTGGCGGATCATTTGTAGGGCATTCATCCATGAGTTCTCGTTCGCGTAGTACTTCCAGCTGATGCCGGCCCCCTCCAGCTGGTCGGGAAGCACCTCGATGTCGAAGCACAGACGGATGCTTCCCCAGTACTCGGCGAGGTCGTACGTGTTCGATCCGTTCGACGTGATGTCTCGTTCGAGCTCGAGGATCCGCTCCTCGTTCGCGCGCGCGGCCGGAGGGTTGAACCGTGTCGCGTACTCCGTGGTGTCGTCACAGTAGTTGCCCTCGTGATCCGTCGTCGACTTGTTGTCGACGATGTAGTTCGCCTGCGCCGCAACCGTGTACAGGTGTTCCGGCAGCGTCGGCCCGTACATCGACGTGAAGAAGTGATCGGCCAGCACGAATCGGTCGGCGTAGGCCCAGTAGTTGGGCAGTGTGTCGCGGTCGTGGTAGACGTACCCGGAGAGGTCGCGCCCGAATTCCGCCGCTCGGTCCCCCGACATCGGGATGACCCCGTTCATCCGGTTGAACCCGTTCATCTTCCCGCCGTTGATCGCAGTCAGGCCGCACCGGAAGCAATGCGTCAGGTCGTGCGGCTGCACGTCGGTCGCATGCCGGAGGCGGACGATCGGCCCATCGCTGCACCCGTCCTCGGTGCACTCGATCGTGCCGCCGAGCGTCGCACCCTCCGCGCCGGGATACGTCGCGAAGTAGTTGTTGAACGTTCGGTTCTCCTTGACGATGAACACGACGTGCTCGATCGGCGTCTCGCCGGGCACGATCACCGTCGGCTCGGACCCGTCGCCGTTCCCGTCGGGAGGACCACTCGGCGACGGCCCGCCGTTGCCCGCGCCGTTCGGCGATGGAGCGACCGCCGACCCACCGTTCCCGTCCGGACGCCCCCAGGCCCAAACCATCACCGCCGTGAGCACGACGACGACGACGACGAAGATCAGGAAACCGCGCCGGCGAGCGGCACGTCGTCGCTGGAAGCGGATGCGGCTTCGCGGCACGGGCACGCGGGAGCCGGGCCCGGGCGTGTAGCTCACGTCGAGAGCCTATCGTCGGGCGGCGACGGGACCGCCGCAGTATCAGGAGCCGGGCGAACGCGCGTCCAACCAACCACCGTCGCGTTCGTGGCGGGCGGCGACGACCCCGGCAGCGATCGACAGTGCGATCTCATCGGGTGTCCGTCCGCCGAGATCAAGGCCGACCGGCGAACGGATCCGCCCCAGCTGCTCGTCGTCGAATCCGCGTTCACGAAGCTCCGCGACATACGGCCCAACGTGGCGGCGGCTCCCCATCACCCCGATGAACCGCGCGGGTGTACGCAGAGCATCGGAGAGCGAATCGGCGATCCCCGGCGCGTCGTGATCGGTGAAGATCACGTCGGTACGAGCGTCGAGGCGAGCCTCGGCGATCGAGGAGACCACCCGTCCGCCCGCGCGATCGTCGGCTCCGACCCGCTCCGCCCGTGGTTCGACGAGGATCGTCTCGTCGCCGAGACGAGCGGCATGACGCCGAAGCGCACGCGCGACGTCGGTTGCGGAGATCACGACGAGCCTTGACGTTCGGGGAGGCGGCTCGAAGAACACGAGCACTTCGCCGCTCTCGTGTCGGTACCGGCGCGTCTGCGGTTCACCCGTCTTCGAGATCTCGGCCGCGTCTCGCACCGCCGCGTCGTCGAACTCCGCACAACCGAGCGTGCCGTGGACCTCGCCGCCGGGGACGATTCGCATCGAGTTGCCGACCTTGCACGGCGGCGCGCCCTCGACCTCGACGGCCCGGACGTCGACCCATGCACGTTCGTCGTCGTGCGCATCATGATCTGCGTGCCCCGTGGGGTGCTCGCCGGTTCGCCCGCCGAGCAGTTCGATCGCGTGCGGAACCACGGGGAGAACGGCCTCGAGGCCTTCGCGTACCCCCTTGGGGCTCCCCGGCAGGTTCAGGACGAGCGTCGAGCCGCGGCTCCCGGCGACGGCGCGAGAGAGCGCGGCGAGCGGCGTCTGTTCGAGTCCCGTTCGCCGCATCAGCTCGGCGAGCCCGGGCGCCTCGCGATCGATGACTGCCCGTGTCGCTTCGGGCGTCACGTCGCGGGGGCCGAACCCAGTTCCACCGGTCGTGACGACGAGGGCAGTCCGGTCTCGATCGCTCAGTTCGCGAATGGCGTCCTCGATCCGCTCGCGCTCGTCCGGCACGACGACGCGCCGGACCACGTCGAGGCCGTGCTCGGCGAGCAGGGACTGCGCGACGTCGCCGGACTCGTCGGTGCGCGTGCCGTGCGATACACCGTCGGACACCGTCACGACGGCCGCGGAGCGACGCGAGCGTTGCACGCGCCTCATCCTGTCAGAAAGGTCGGCCCGGACCGTCGACGGCACCACATCGCGGCCTCGCGCGGACTAGGTTCTGGTCGATGCCGATCCGAACGAGGAGGGACCGATGGAACGGTGGATCGACGAGCTCGCCGACGCGCTCGACGCCGAACGGCTGTCGAAGGACGAGGTCGCTCGGTTGCTCGGAGTGGCGCGCGACGTCGCTCATCGCGTCGAGCGCAAGGTGACGCCCCTCGCGACGTTCGTGCTCGGAGAGGCGGTGGGCAGGAGCGTGGCGGCGGGGACGGAACGCTCCGTCGCGCTCGACCAGGTCCTCGAGACGGCGAGCTCGCTGCTGCCGACGCCGTCCGAGGCGGAGGGCTCGCCGAACGAATGAGGCCCCCGCCCGGGTACGATGGCGAGAACCCATGAGCGTCCACCCGGCCCCGTCGGCCGCACCGTTCACCAACGAGCCGCTGCTGGATACGTTCGGCCGCGTCGCCGACGACCTACGGCTCTCGGTGACCGACCGATGCAACTTCCGGTGCACGTACTGCATGCCGGCCGAGGGCCTGAAGTGGCTCCCGAAGGACGAGATCCTCTCGTTCGAGGAGCTGGCCCGGTTGCTGCGTCTGTTCGTCCGGCTCGGCGTCCGATCCGTCAAGGTGACCGGCGGCGAGCCGACGGTTCGCGCGGATCTTCCGTCGCTCGTGGCGATGCTTCGCGAGGCTGCGCCCGGCGTGGACATGTCGATGACGACGAACGGAGTGCTCCTCGACCGGCTGGCGCGCCCGCTGGCGGACTCGGGCCTCGACCGCGTGACGGTCTCGCTCGACTCGTTGCTCCGTCACCGGTTCGAGGAGATGACGCGGCGAGACGCGCTCGATCGCGTGCTCGCCGGGATCCGCGCGGCCGAGGACGCCGGCCTCGTGCCGATCAAGATCAACTGCGTGGTGATCGGCGGCACGAACGAGGACGAGGTCGTCGAGTTCGCTCGGTGGTCGCGCGAGCACGGGCACGCCGTTCGGTTCATCGAGTACATGCCGCTCGATGCCGAGCACGCGTGGGAGCGCGCGAAGGTCGTCCCGTCGGCGCGGATCCTCGAGGCGATCGACGCGGTGTACCCGCTCGTCGCCGATGGGCCCGATCACGAGCCCGCGACGAGCTACCGGTTCGCCGACGGCTCTGCCGGGGGGGTCGGCGTGATCGCCAGCGTCACCGAGCCGTTCTGCGACTCCTGTAACCGTCTTCGAATCACCGCCGAGGGGCAGCTGCGCGCGTGCCTGTTCGCGCTCGACGAGTCCGACCTACGAACTCCGATGCGCTCGGGCGCCGTTGACGAGGACCTCGAGGAGCTGATCCGCTCGAACGTGTGGGCGAAGTGGTCGGGGCACCGGATCAACCACCCCGACTTCGTGCAGCCCGAACGGAGCATGTCCGCGATCGGCGGCTGACAGCCGCCGGTCTGGTTCAGCCCTCCTGCACGCCCGCGAGCCGCGCGAGGCCCGAGATCTTCCGCAGCACGAAGCGCCGGCCGTCGCGCTCGACGTAGCCGCGTCGCTGGAGGTCCGAGAGGATCCGCGTGACGTTCTCCCGGCTGCCGCCGCACAGGCTCGCCAGGTCCGCGTGCGTCACCACCGAAGGAAGGACTGCGCCGTCGGGCGGGAGGTCGTCGAGCGACGGCGCCACGAGCTGCAGCAGCCGCTTGGCCACGCGTCCCTTGAGATCGAGGAACAGCAGGTCTTCGACGAAGGCCTCGTGCGATTGCACCTGCCGCGCCAGCGCGCGGAGGATGGCCCGCGAGGCGGCCGACTCTTCCGTCACGAACTCGACGAAGGTGGGACCCTGGACCGTCCACACCGACGACTCCTCGAGCGCGAGCGCCGCGGCCGTGCGAGGCATGCCTCCGAGCACGCCGAGCTCGCCGAAGAACTGGGGACGGTCGAGCGTCGTGTGCAGCTGCCGGTGGCCGCTCGCCGAAAGGGAGCTGATCTCCACGCGGCCTTCCACGAGGAAGAAGACCTCGGGGGACTCGTCACCCTGGTGGAACAGGTACGTGTTCCGCCGGTACCTGCGGACCGAACCGCGGTCGGCGAGTCGCGCGATCGTCTCGGCCGAGGCGCCCTCGAACAGCGGGGTACTCGCCATCATCGCTTCGAGGCCCGACACGCCGACCGCCATACGGTCGTCAGCGTAGCCAGTCCGCACCTCCCCCGGGAGGCATCACAAAGCAAGACCCGGGAACTCATCCCGGGTCTTGCGAAACGGCGAGTGCGAACCGCGGCCTACTTGGCCGCCTTCCGCGCGCGCTTGGCCTTCCTCAGCCTCTTGGTCACCCGCGTCGCCGGCTCCGTCTTCGACGTCTTCGCCGTGGACTTCGTCGCCACCTTGGGAGTGATCTTCTTGTCCGCCACCTCGTCACCTCCCCCGGGAGATCCGGCCCCTCCGATGAGGGGGGCTTCACCAGGAACGCTCGAGGCGCATTTTGCGACGCCGAGCACGAGATCGATGTGTCGGCGGTCACCCACCCGGGCGTGACGTCGGTCACGGTTCCGATGTGACGGCCGTCACATTTTCTCGTCGAGCTCCGGCAGGGAGAGCGGATCAGGCCGAGGTGTGCATGCTCCGCAGTACAGCGCGTCCTCGACGATGAGTGCCTGCGTCACATCGCCGGGCTTGAACAGATCGACCACGTACGGGAGGGTCTCCACGTGGTCGGCGCAGATGCCTCGACCGCAGAACCGACAGCTCCCCACGGCGGTCTTCCGACAGTGCCAGCAATCCATCGGGTGGTCCCTCCTCAGTGCTCAGCTGTGCGCTCGATCGGAGCCGCGGACACGGCGCCCCGGCGGAAGATGCCGGCTACGACTTCATCGAACCCCTCGCGGTCGAGCTCGAACACGCGCATCGGCGTTCGGGCGACCACGGAGGCCGTGCGGGGGATGTCCATGAGCAACGCGAGCTCGCCGAAATGCTCCCCCGCGCCGAGCGACCGGATGGCCTCGTCGTCCTGGAGCACCTCCGCGCGTCCGGACCCGATCACGTAGAACGCATCTCCCTGGTCGCCCTGCTCCACGAGGACCTCATCGGGAGCGACGCTGATCCATCGACCACGACTGAGCAACTCGGCGATCGATGCCGACCCGAGCGACGCGAACGGTGGGAGGGACCGAAGCTCCGCGGCTTGGTGAAGCGTCGGAGCGAATTCAGGAAGGTTGACGCTGTCGCTCAGTAGGCGGTCGAACGTGCTCTCGTCGATCTCGAACAGCTCGGCGTCATCGACCGGACGAACGGTCGCCGACCGCCGGGCACCGTCGACCAGGCCGAGCTCACCGAACATGTCACCTCGCTCCAGGGTTCGGATGACGTTGTCCTTGCCGGTGTTCTCGTCTTCCTCGACCACCTCGAGCTTTCCCCGTCGGACCACGTAGAACGCATGCGGTCGATCTCCCTGTCGAAATACGGGCTTGCCGCCCGGATATCGCTTCAGCTCGACGCGTCCCGCGAGGTCGGACAGCACATCCTCCGGTAGGTCCTCGAACATCGGCGAGCTGTCGATGAGCTCGGCCGCCTCGACGCGCCACCCCGTTTGGAGCTTGAACCGCAGCGCGTCGATCCACCCCCCGATCTTCTTCGCGACTGATCGCGCGAGCTTGATGACGCCACGGATCGCAGGACCCGCAACGAACAGGGCGAGCGCCACGAGGAGGAGACGGCCGAAGACCCCGCCATCCCACAGCGAGGAGATGAGACCACCGAAGATCGTCTCCCAGAAGAAGAACGCCGTGAAGACGGACAGGACGGTGAACGCGACGCCGACGATGCCATAGAGCGCCAGCCCGACCTCCTGCTTCGTCATACGCTCACGCCGGCGCAGCTTCCGCCACAGGTCATACCGGATGAAGCGCAAGGATCGCGGACGGAGATCCGGAACCTGGATGACGTCGGCCAGGATGAAGTAGCCGTCGAGCTCGAGCAGTGGGATGAGGTTCATGAAGATGACGAAATAGTTGATGACCGCCCAGGTGAACAGGAACGGTGAGATCGCCGCGTCCGGGAACGCCCAGATGAAGATCGCGGCGATCCCGGAGAAGATGAGCTCTGCGTATGGTCCCGCGAAGGACTGGGCGATCCGCTCCCGGCGGTCGAGCATCAGCACCTCGGACGATTCGATGAAGAAGACGGGAGACCCGAAATAGATCATGAAACCGGCGCTCTTCACCTTGCGTCCGTAGTGGACCAGGACGACGGCGTGACCGAGCTCGTGGATGAAGGTCAGGACGTAGTCCATCCCCAACAGGACGAACGTCTGGGCCGCAGCCGATCCGCCGCCGAGCTCGAAGCGACCGCTTCGGTACACGGCCGCGAAGGCGACCAAACCGAGAGCGGCCACGATTGCCGCGGCGATCCCCAGCGCCGGCGTGAAGAAGAAGCGAACGAAGCGCCGGTACAGCCAGTCGACGAGCCGGTGCGCTCCGGCCCAGTCGACGGAGAGCGTATTGACGAACTCGCGGGTCTTCGCCCGCGCCAGCGACGCCGGGTGCGCCGCCCGGTCCACGATCTCCCGAGCGTCGACGTACCGGTCGGTGAGGAAGTTCCCCACGCGCAGCTCGCGGACGAGATCGGCAACGCCCTCCAGCTCCATGTCGCCCGATTCCTGGAACCGCTCGACGACGATCTCGCCGACGGTCCGCGTTCCGTCCATCAGCTCGAGGAGCGGAACGTCGCTCAACGACAGCTGGTAGTGCAGGAGCTCCGTCGGGTTGGCGATCATCGCGTAGTCGTTGCCCCAACGAAGCTTGAACGTCTTGACCTCGACGTCGGGTCGGAGCTGCGGGCGGTACGTGGCCGGGTCGAGCCGCTCCGACAGCCTCGACCAGATCCCGCCTTCATGGTCTTGCTCCGGGGCTCTGGCGATCGCACCACGTACGGCCCCGAAGACGCCACGCTCGCTCAGCGCCTCGGTCACGGGTCCGGATCCCTTCGGGCGCGTTCTGCCTCCAGCCGCCTCCGAATCACGTCGTAGACCGACTGTCGTGGGCGCGCGCGTCGTTTCTGCGCGTACAGGTTGCCCGCCACGGCACCGACCAGGACGATCAGCGCCAACGCCGCGAGCACGCCCTCCACCCGGGCATCTTGGGCCCCTCCGTCGTTCCGGTGCAACGCGAGGGGGCGCGGTGTCGGATTCACGGCCCGGTCACATCACCGTCTCCGGCGCGACACACCGAAGGGTTAGCGTCCAGTGTGCCAAGAGGCATGCGCCCCTCTGGAGCGGGGAGCCGGCCGCGAAGGGCCGGCTCCCCGCGCCCCCTCCGCCCCACCCAGTCGGTCCGACGGCAGCCGTTTCAGGGCGACCGACCGACGAGCACGCGCGTCACCTTGAACCCGCGATCCATCGTGCTCCGTACATCACGGAACCCAGTTCGCTGCAACACGGAGCGCACGGCGCGAGCGCGATCGGGACTCACCTCGATCAGCAGCCAGCCGCCCGGACGTAGCCACGCCGGCGCCTCGGTCGTGCTCCGTTCCACGATTCGCAGTCCATCGGGACTCCGGTCGGTGAGCGTATGCGCCGGCTCCCACCGTCGGATCTCCTCGGGCAACTCGCGGAGCTCCGACCTGGCGACATAGGGCGGGTGCAAGGTCACGACGTCTACGCCGCCGCGGAGGTGCTTCGGCAGCCCGCCGAACAGATCACCGACCACGAACGTCGCTGGGAGGCGGAGCTTGCGCGCATTTGCCCGTGCGACCCGGATCGCTTCGGGGGAGATGTCGGTGCCGTAGACGCGGGCGCGCCGAACCTCGTTCACAACGGCCAGCGCGATGCCCCCTCCGCCGGTCGCAACGTCCACGAGCACCGGTTGTCTCCTGCGACGCACCCGTCGAACGGCCTGCTCTGCGAGGAACTCCGTCGAGTCGCGTGGGACGAACACGCCCGGCCGAGCGAGGACTTCCAAACCACGGAAGATCGCGTACCCCTTGATCAGCTGGACCGGCTCGCCCTTCGCGCGACGCTCGATCATCCGCTCGAAGCGACGCCGGGCGCCCGGGGAGACCTCGGTGTCGCGGTCGAAGTCCTCAGTACCGATCGCGTGCCCGAGCAGGTCTTCGGCCTCGATGAGCTCGCGATCTCGTTGCCAGTGATCGATCGCCGGGGAAGCCTTGAGTGTCTTGACGGCCTCGTCGACGAGATCCCCGGCGTTCACGGGCGTGCAACCTACCAGGCGGTCTGCGGGATCCGCGGACGGGGTCAGTGGCTCGTCGCGTGCGACAATCGCCTGGTGAGCGCGGCGCCGAAACACAAGCCGAAAGCGCGAGGAAAGCGGACCCCCAAGGAAGAGGTCCGGCTCACCGGCGACCGGATCGTCGTCGAGAACCCGGAGGACGGCGAACGCAAGACGCGGGCCGGGCTGCTCATCCCGGCCACGGCGGCGCCCGCGCCGAAGCGTTGCGTCTGGGGCGAGGTCGCGCTCGTTGGTCCTGACGTCCGCGCCGTTCGTGCCGGCGACCGCATCCTCTACCTGCCGCAGGCCGGTCTGGAGGTCGAGCTCGATGGGCGCGAGTACCTGCTCCTGCGCGAGCGCGATGTCCAGGCGATCGCGTCTCCCGCGAACGGCCGGGAGGCGCAACCGGGCCAGTACCTGTAGCTCGCTGGGGTCAGCCGCTCAGGAACGACAGCCGCACTCGGCGCGTGTCGTTCTCGTGGTTCGGATCGACGAGGACGATCCGCTGCCACGTGCCGAGCGACACTCGCCCGCTCTGGACCGAGAGGACCAGTGACGGAGACACGAGGATGGGCAGCAGGTGATCGCCGCCGTGTCCGACCGAGCCGTGACGGTGCGCGTATCGGTCGTCGCGCGGCAGCAGCCGCTGGAGCAGCTCCTCGAGGTCTTCCTCCGATCCCGATCCCGTCTCCATCAGCGCGAGACCCGCCGTCGCGTGCGGCGCGAACACGTGGAGCAATCCGTCGCCGCCGGAGCTCGACGCGAACGCCGCGACCCGATCGGTGATGTCCACGACTCGACGGCCGTGCGTGTCGAGACTGAACTCCTCGACGTTCACACGGTCGGGCCGGGGTCGCTCGCGGCGATCTGTATCGACGATGGCACCTCATCGGCCTGGACTCGCGCCGCCGCGAGTTGCACGCCGGCGCCGACGACGGCGATGACGCCCCCGGCGATCACCACGTACAGGCCGATGCCCATGGAGATACCGATCTGCCCGCTGTCGATCAGCACGTCGAGGAGCGCTCGGAGCTCCTGGAACGAGACGCTCGTCGCCATCGCCGTTTCCTCTGCCACGCTGTCGAGGGCGCTGTCGGTGAGCGTCAGCGCGTCGAACAGGCCGAAACCGACACCGAAGGCGCCCACGATGCCCGCTGCTACGGCCAGCGGGCGTTGCGGTGCCGTCGTTGCCGCGATTCCCACCGCGACGACCACGAGACCCGCCACGACCGTGACCCAGCCGTCAGTCATGTCCACGCCAGAAACGACCTCGCTCTGTCCGGCGCCGGAGAACTCCGCCCACGACAGGAACGAGCCGATCACGAGCAGCGCGCCGCCGACGATCGCGAGGATCGCGCCGATCGGCGCTCGCGGTGGGGTCGTCTCTTCGCTCACGCGGAACCTCCGATCGTCCGGTCGGGCCATCCTTCCATCGCCCCCGAAGCGCGCGCAACGCTCGCGGCCTCCGAGATCGGTTGACGTATGTCTGTAATCATGTAATTCTCGGGCCATGAGACGATCATCATCCAGCGATGAGTTGCAAGGCTGGTTCGCCGGGCGCGTGCCGTCCGAGTGGTTCGTCGGATCGCCCGATGTAACGGCGGATCGCGAAGAGATCCTCGTCGTCGGGATGCTGTCGGATCCCGAGCTTCCCGAGGGCGCGACGCCCGAGGCGACGGCGGCGGCACGGCTGTCGCGGATCGAGGGGTTCCGGGAAGACACGCGGGAACGCAGGATGGGCATCGCCGACGAGGCCCAGCATCGGTTCGGCCGGCGGGTCTCGTGGGGAGCGCGGTGCGGTGACGACCGCAAGCTGTTCACGACGGTGAGCGCGCCCGCCATGACACGCCTCAGGATGCCCGAACGCCGCGTGCTCGACACGCTCGTCGACGCAGGCGTCGCCCGCTCGCGCAGTCACGCGCTCGCGTGGTGCGTCCGGCTGGTTGCCGACAAGCAGGACGAGTGGCTGAAGGACCTTCGCCAAGCCCTCACGGACGTGGAGAAGGTTCGCGGGGAAGGCCCGGCGAACGTCTGAGGGGTCGCGGCTCGCCGGAAGCTACAAGACGGTGTCGGCGTCGATCGCCATCCGGTAGAGGCGCTCAGTGCCCTCGTACAGGACGACCTCCTGGACGCCGGTCTCTTGTAGGTCGGGCCAGCACGCGCCGATCCAGGCCTCTGCCGACTCCGCGTCGGGGAACCGGGGGGAGCGACCGAGCTCCTGCCCCAAATGATCCAGGTAGCTCCAGAACATCACGCCCGCCGGATCGACACCATCATGTTCACGGCCCTACTCACCACGACGCGCTCCCCTTCCTTCAAATCCCCAGGAATAGATTCGGCTCCCAGCCGTCCGGACTCAACCAGCCCATCGGGGTATTCGACGGTCACGTCCACGTAGGGCGACCCGTGGATCTGCAACCCACGGACCTCCCTCACGATTCCCTGTCGCTCGCCGAGCACGAAGGCGAAGGCTAGCGCAGCCAGGAAGGACCGAACACCCAAACCGACGACCGCCGCACTGTCAGCCCGACGGCGCCGCGTCCCGTTCGAGCGCGCCGCGTTCGTCCTGGGTGAGCGGTCGAGAGCGAAGCGTCGCGGGATCGCGCGGCACGATCACCGACTCCGCCACGGCGGACAACGAACCATCGCGACGAACGATCTCCTCTCGCGTCCGGATGCTCGCGCGTCCCACCGACGCCAGCGAGCATCGAACGAGGACCCGCTCGTCGTCCTGCGTCAGTTCCTGCTTGTAGTCGATCGCCACGCGCGCGAGCACGAAGTGCCACGTATCGGTGACCGTTCCGAGCATCTCTTGGACCCACGCGTCGCGCGCTTCCTCCAGGTACGTCAGGTAGACGGCGTTGTTCACGTGGCCGTACGCGTCCATGTCGCGCCAGCGGATCGCGATGGTCCGTTCGAGCATCAGTCGATCCGGTCCACCTGCAGGCCGATGTCCGCGAGCCAGCTCACGGCGTCGGCGATTCGGTCGTTGTCACCCTCGACCTCGACGATGATCCAGCCGCCGCGTTCCTCGTCGAGGTTCGCCCGGCGGATGTTGGTGACCAGACCGAACTCCGTTCCCATCCGATGGATGACGGGCTCCGAGATGAGGTGCTCGGAGAACGTGAGATGAAGGCGAGCCTTCGACATCGCGGCAATCCTGACAGAAGCCCGGCGCCGCACGTCTTGGAACCAACCCAGGCGATTGAATGAGCGACGGCCCCGGAACGGGATCCCGGGGCCGTCACATCGGAGAGAGGGGGCTCCTCACTGAGGGATTCGTCGAGGAGCCCGCGTCGGTTCAGAAGTCCATGTCACCGCCGCCGCCAGGCATCGGCGGCGCCTTCTCCTTCTCGGGCTTCTCGGCCACGACTGCCTCGGTCGTCAGGAACAGCGCCGCGATCGATGCCGCGTTCTGCAGCGCCGAGCGCGTGACCTTGGTCGGGTCGATGATGCCGGCCTTGAACATGTCGGCGTACTCCCCCGTCGCCGCATCGAGACCGTGGCCGACGTCCAGACCGCGGACCTTCTCGATCACCACACCGCCCTCCAGACCGGCGTTGTGCGCGATCTGCTTGAGCGGCTCCTCGAGCGCGCGCCGGACGATCACGGCGCCCGTGAGCTCGTCGCCCTCGAGGTCCACCTTGTCCAGGGCGGCCTGCGCGTTGAGGAGCGAGACGCCTCCACCGGGGACGACGCCCTCCTCGACCGCGGCCTTCGTCGACTGCACGGCGTCCTCGATGCGGTGCTTCTTCTCCTTGAGCTCGACCTCGGTGGCCGCGCCGACCTTGATCACCGCGACACCGCCCGCGAGCCGCGCCAGGCGCTCCTGCAGCTTCTCGCGGTCGTAGTCGGAGTCCGTCTTCTCGATCTCGGCCTTGATCTGGTTGATCCGGCCCTTGATGTCCTCTTCCCTGCCACCGCCCTCGACGATCGTCGTGTCGTCCTTCGTCACGACGATCTTCCGTGCCGAGCCGAGCAGGTCGAGCGTCGCGTTCTCGAGCTTCAGGCCGACCTCCTCGGAGATGACCTGACCGCCGGTGAGGATCGCGATGTCCTGGAGCATTGCCTTGCGGCGGTCGCCGAAGCCCGGCGCCTTGACCGCGCCCGAGCGGAACGTGCCGCGGATCTTGTTCACCACGAGCGTGGCGAGTGCCTCGCCCTCGACGTCCTCGGCGATCACCAGGAGCGGCTTCCCGCCCTGCATGACCTTCTCGAGCACCGGGAGCAGGTCCTTCACCGCGCTGATCTTCTGGTTGGCGATGAGGATGTACGGCTCCTCGAGCACGGCCTCCATGCGTTCGGCGTCGGTGATGAAGTACGGCGAGATGTATCCCTTGTCGAACCGCATGCCCTCGACGAGCTCGAGCTCCATGCCGAAGGTGTTCGACTCCTCGACGGTGATCACGCCGTCCTTTCCGACCTTGTCGACGGCTTCGGCGATCTGCTCGCCGATCTCGGGGTCGGCAGCGGAGATCGCGCCGACATGGGCGATCTCCTCCTTCTGTTCCACTTCCTTGGACTGGTTCTTGATGCTCTCGACGGCGAGCTCGACCGCGCGCTCGATGCCGCGCTTGATCGCCATCGGGTTGGCGCCGGCCGCGACGTTCCGCAGCCCTTCCTTGACGATCGACTGTGCGAGGACCGTGGCGGTGGTCGTGCCGTCGCCCGCGACGTCGTCGGTCTTCTTCGCGACCTCCTTGACGAGCTCGGCGCCGACCTTCTCCAGCGGTTCCTCGAGCTCGATCTCCTTGGCGATCGACACGCCATCATTCGTGATCGTGGGGGCGCCCCACTTTTTCTCGAGGACGACGTTGCGACCCCTCGGCCCGAGCGTGATCTTGACCGCGTTGGCCAGCATGTCCATGCCGCGCTCGAGGGCTCGCCGCGCTTCCTCGTCGTACGAGATGAGCTTCGGTGCCATCTCCTGCCCTCCTCCGGTTTCTTCGGGGGCCGGCCTGGTCTGTCGCGGCCCCTCACCCGACCTACGGCTCGACGGCCCCGACTGCTAGCACTCGGGGCCTTCGAGTGCTAGCGAAATCCTAGCGACGACCGCCGGACCTGGCAAGGCGCCGGTCGCGGCGTCGGCTAAGTCGCGGGCCGGCAGCGAGCGTGGGTGGTTCGGGGAGCCTTTCCGGTCACTCCTCGCCGCTGCCCGCGCCCGACTCGACCATGGTGTGGATCTGCTCGACCACCTCGGCGTTCGCGAGCGTCGTCACATCGCCCAGCGGGCGGCCCCGCGCCACGTCGCGCAGCAGCCGGCGCATGATCTTGCCCGAGCGCGTCTTCGGCAGGTCGTTGGTGAAGATGATCCCGTGCGGGCGCGCGATCTTGCCGATCTTCGTGGCGACATGGTCTCGGAGCTCGGTCGCCGCGCCTTCGGTGCCCTCGAACCCGGACTTCAGCGTGACGAACGCGACGATCGCTTCGCCGACGAGATCGTCCGGCCGTGACACGACGGCCGCCTCGGCGACCTTCTGGTTGTCGACGAGCGCGCTCTCGATCTCGTACGTCGACAGACGGTGGCCGGCCACGTTCATCACGTCGTCGATCCGACCGAGGAGCCAGTAGTAGGCGTCCTCGTCTCGTTTGGCGCCGTCGCCGGCGACGTAGGTGTCGGTACCGAACTTGCCGAAGTAGGTCTGCACGTACCGGTCGGGGTCGCCCCAGATCGTCCGGGCGATCGACGGCCACGGCCGCTTCAGGACCAGGTACCCACCCCCTCCGAGGCCGACCGAGTGGCCCTGTTCGTCGAGGACGTCCGCGAGGATCCCGGGGAACGGGAGCGTGGCCGAACCGGGCTTCAGTGCCGTGATCCCCGGAAGGGGCGTGATGAGGATGGCGCCGGTCTCCGTCTGCCACCACGTGTCGACGACGGGGCAGCGCTCACCGCCGATGTACTTCCAGTACCAGATCCAGGCCTCCGGGTTGATCGGCTCGCCGACCGATCCGAGCAGGCGCAACGAGGACAGGTCGTGCTTCGCCGGGTACTCCGTTCCCCACCGCATGAACGCGCGGATCGCCGTCGGAGCCGTGTACAGGATCGTCGCGCGGTACTTCTCCGCGATCTGCCACAACCGATCCTTGTCGGGCCAATCGGGCGCGCCCTCGTAGATGATCCCGGTGGTGTGGTTCGCCAGCGGTCCGTACACGATGTACGAATGACCGGTCACCCAACCGATGTCGGCTGCGCACCAGTACACGTCGTCGTCGTGGATGTCGAAGATCAGCCGGTGCGTCGCGGCGACCTGCGTGAGGTAGCCGCCGGTCGTGTGCGCGATGCCCTTCGGCTTGCCGGTCGTCCCGCTCGTGTAGAGCAGGTACAGCAGGTCCTCGGCCTCCATGTGTTCCGGCTCGCACACGGCCGGTTGATCGGCGACGAGCTCGTGGTACCAGACGTCTCGTCCCGGGGTGAACGGATGGTCGCCACCGGTCCGCCGAACCGTGACGACATGCTCGATCGACGGGCATTCCGTCAGCGACTCGTCGGCGTTCTGCTTCAGCGGCACGACCTGACCGCGGCGATAGCCGCCGTCTGCGGTGATGAGCACCTTGGCATCGGCGTCGTTGATCCGGTCGCGTAACGACTCGGCCGAAAACCCGCCGAAGACGACCGAGTGCGCCGCGCCGATCCGCGCGCACGCGAGCATGGCCACCGGCAGCTCGGGGATCATCCCCAGGTAGATCGCGACCCGGTCGCCCTTCTGCACGCCGATCGACCGAAGGCCGTTGGCGAACCGGCACACCTCCTGGAGCAGGTCCGCATAGGTGATCGTGCGTTCCTCACCCGGCTCACCTTCCCAATGGAACGCGACTTTGTCGCCACCGCCCGCTTCGACGTGGCGGTCCAGGCAGTTGTACGACGCGTTCAACGTGCCGCCCGCGAACCACTTCACCCACGGCGGCGTCCACTCCATCACCGTGTCCCAGCGCGAGAACCAGCTCAAACGCTCGGCTTGTTCGGCCCAATACGCCTCGTGGTCGGCGTCGGCGCGCTCGTAGATCGAGTCGTCTCGGACGATCGCCCGAGCTCGGAAATCCTCGGGCGGCTCGAACACTCGCTCCTCGGACAGGAGTGCCTCGATGTTCCGTTCGGCGTCGGACACCTTGACCAGAACCCCCTCGTTGGGCGAGCCAGGCGCATCGTACGGCGGCCGGCCGAGACCGGGCCAACCGGCTCCGTGCCTGAGGTGACATGCTGGGTACTTGCATCCGTGCCTGGGAGAGGAAAGCATCGTGCCTAGAGGCCGCCATGGGCGGCCTCGAAGCCTGTTTGGGAAGGAGGCCCGCCGTGGCCGATCGCTACGAGGCGTACTGCGTGAAGTGCCGGGCGAAGCGGGAGTTCGACGGAACGATCGTGGAGCTCAAGAACGGTCGGAAGGCCGCTCAGGGCACGTGCCCGGTGTGCGGCACGAAGGTCATGCGGATCCTGGGCAAGAGCGCCAGCTAGGCCAGCAGACCACGAGCCGGCGCCTCCAGCGCGGGGCGCCGGTGTTGCTCAGTTCAGGCGGGAGAGCAGCTGCTCCGGCGTGAACACCTTGCTGCCCGCACGTTGCTGGTGCCGGGCGGCGAGGTCCGCCACGGTCGTCCGCTCGAAGACCTGCTGGATCGCGCCCGCCACGTCGCCCCAGAAGCCCTGGAGGCCGCAGCGCGAATCGGCGTAGCAGGTGTGATCGGTCGGCTCCAAGCAGAACATCGGGTAGAGCTGTCCCTCGATCGCGTCCGCGATCTGGGCGACAGTGATCTCGGACGGATCGCGGGCGAGCCGACACCCGCCGCCGGCGCCGCGGAAGCTCTCCACGAGATGTGCCTTGTGCAACGCGCCGAGCTGCTGCTCGAGGAAGCGAAGCGGGATCTGCTGCGCCTGCGCGATCTCGCGTGCCGGCACCAGCAGCGCGGCGTCGCGGCGAAGTGCCAGCTCGATCATCGCACGCATCGCGTACTCGAGCTTCTGCGAGATCTTCAGCACGGCGCCCTCCGAAAGCCCAGCGTAGGGAGGCCTTTTCGGGGTGTCAACGAGCGTTCGACGCGCCGTGACCGGAGAGCCCCACAGCTAGACTCGCGCTCGTGCTCCCCGTCGCGCCGGTGCGCCCCAAGCGCATCGACGACTACGCCGAGGCCGCGGGACGCGAGGCCGTCGACCGTGTCTGCCGGGCCGCCGAACCCCTCCGTGGGGCCCGCCTGCTGCAGGTCAGCAGCACCGGGTTCGGAGGCGGCGTCGCTGAGCTGCTGCACGCGCACGTTCCGCTCCTGAACGACCTCGGCGTCGAGGCGACGTGGGTGGTGATCGAGGGCTCGGACGAGTTCTTCTCGGTGACGAAGGCGGTCCACAACGCGCTGCAGGGAGCGGAGCAACGGTTGACCGACGAGATGCAGGCCATCTACTGGAAGCGGATCCGCTCCAACGCCGCCGGCCTGCCGCGCGATTTCGACTTCGTCCTGGTCCACGACCCGCAGCCGACGACCCTGCTCGGGCCGATCGAGGAGGAGGGCGGCCGATCGGGGCGGTGCCAGGCGATCATTCGGCTTCCGGAGGAGCCGAACCTCGGCGAGCGGATGGGCGAAGCGGCTCGCAGCGTCGTTCGCGAGCGGTTCCTGACGACTCGGGAGCTCGAGGATCACCTCCAGCTGTTAGGGCGGCTGGCGGCATGACCTCCTGGCCGCCGCTGATCGTCGCGTCGAACCGCGGGCCGGTGACCTTCGAGCGCGGGCAGGACGGGCAGCTCGACGCGCAGCGCGGCTCCGGGGGCCTCGTCACCGCGCTGCTCGGCGCGCTGCAGGACGCGGGCGGGCTGTGGGTCGCAGCCGCGATGTCGGATGGCGACCGCGAGATGGTGGCGCGTTCGGACGGCGGTCAGGTCGACATGGGAGCGTTCGGCGCGACATACCGCGTCCGATACCTCGACATCCCGTCCGACATCTACGACGGCTACTACAACAAGATCTCGAACGGCGTGTTGTGGTTCGCCCACCATTATCTGTGGGACACGGTTCGTTCGCCCGCGTTCGGCGACGACATCGAGGAAGCGTGGGCACAGTACGTCGAGGTAAACAGGCGCTTCGCGAGCGCGCTCGCCGAGGAGGGCGAGGCGGTTGGGAGCGAACCAGCGTACCTGGTGCAGGACTACCACCTCGCGCTCGTTCCGCGATTCCTTCGCGAGCTCCGGCCGGACGCGCTGATCGCGCACTTCTCACATACGTCGATGGCCGGCCCGACCTACTTCCGCATGCTCCCCGCCGATATGCGCGACCAGCTGCTGCGCGGGATGCTCGGCGCCGACGTCTTGGGGTTCCACTCCCACGCGTGGGCCGAGAACTTCATGCTCTCGGCGCGCCAGGTCGCGGGCACGCGCGTCGACCTGGCGCGGGCACGGATCACGTCGGACGGACGCGACGTAGCGGTTCGGATCCACCCGATCTCCGTGGACGGACGCGCGATGCGAGAGACGGCATCGACGGCGGAGGTGCGCGAACGGCGCCGGGAGCTCGCTCGATGGCGAGGCGACGCCCGAATGATCCTGCGCGTCGACCGTCTGGAGCTGACGAAGAACATCGTTCGCGGGTTCCAGGCCTACGAGCTCATGTTGCAGCGCGCGCCGTCGTGGCGAACGCGCGTCCGCTTCCTGGCGATGTTGTCGCCGTCGCGGATGGACGTTCCCGAGTACCAGGAGTACGCGGAGCTGAGCCTGGCCGAGGCCGCCCGGATCAACCTCGAGTACGGGGAGGACGGTTGGAAGCCGATCGAGGTTCGCCTCCGGGACGACTACATCGGGGCGCTCGCTGCGTACGGGCTGTACGACGTGCTGTTCGTGAACCCGGTGATCGACGGCATGAACCTCGTGGCGATGGAGGGGCCGGTGCTGAACCGACGTCAGGGGGT
>OCZV010000110.1_pt1 | contig 30560 bp, 32 predicted proteins | sample 1539051 | NCBI WGS metagenome assembly OCZV01 (sample SAMEA3113581, study PRJEB22503) | soil metagenome
TCCACGTTGATGGTCTCGCGGTTCCGGTAGATCAGGATCACGATGGCGAGGCCGATCCCGACTTCGGCGGCGGCCACCGTGATCACGAACAGCGTGAAGATCTGGCCAGCGAACGTCCCGTCGGTCAGGAACTGATTGAACGCCACCAGGTTCACGTTGACCGCGTTCAGCATCAGTTCGATCGACATCAACACGAGGACGCCGTTCCGCCGGGCCAGCACCCCGTACACGCCGATGGCGAACAGCACCGCCGCGAACAGCAGCGGGAACGCCAGACGGATCACCCCTCCTCCCGGCGGGCCAGGACGATCGCGCCGATCAGCGCGGCCAGGAGGAGAAAGGAGACGACCTCGAACGGGAGGATGTAGGTTCGGAACAGGCTCTCGCCGACCTCGGCCGTTGTCGAGGTTCCCAGCACGATCTCGGCGTCCCGGAACGTATCCCACACCAGGATCGCCAGCCCGGCCAGGACCGCCAGCCCGACGATCGCGGCGAACCCCCGCTGCTGGTTGTCCAGGGCCTCCCGACCGATGGGGGCCCGAGTGAGCATCAGCCCGAACAGCAGCAGCACCACGATGGCGCCCACGTAGATCAGGACCTGAACCCAGGCCACGAACTCCGCCGCCATGAGGAGGTAGACGGCACCGACGGACGCCAGCGTCACCACCAGGTACAGGGCGGCATGGACGACGTTCTTCGAGGTCACCAGGCGCAGCGCCCCGACCGTCCCGACCAGGGCCAGGGCGGTGAAGAACCACTCCTGGAGGGTCAACCGCCCCCCTCCTGGGCCTTCAGCCGAGCGGCCCGGATCGCCGCGGCCTTGGCCCGGCCCTCGGCCACCCGCCGGTCGGTGCCCTTGGCCAGCTCCTCCTCCAGGACCCGGTCGTGGGTCTCCTGGTCGGGCTCGACGTGCTCCGCCACCGCCGGCGCCCCCGCGCTCGTCGCCGCCTCCGCCGAGACCGTGGTGGTTCCCTCGGCGCCACCTTCGGGGACAGGAGGGGTCCCCTCCGGTGACGCCTCGGCCACTCCCTGCTGCGGGGCGGAGGCGGCCCCGGAGGCAACACCTCTCGTTGCCGAAGGGGTCGCCGACGCCTCACCAGTTGTGGCCTGGGCGGCACCGGGGCTCGCCACGGGTTCCGCGGAGGTGGGGGGCTGGACGTCGGTCTCGGTCTCGTCGGGGGCGGGTATCGCTCCCTCCTCGAGCTCCGGCGGCGGCAGGACGGTGTACGTCCAGTCGGAGAGCTGCTCCTTCTCGTGCGTCAGCTCCTGCATCCCGTAGGTGGCGTACTCGAACTCGGGACTCCAGAAGAGCGCGTCGAACGGGCACACCTCGACGCAGATCCCGCAGTACATGCACAGGGCGTAGTCGATGGCGAACCGGTCAAGGACCTTTGCCGAGCGGGCCCGCCCCCCCGAGGCGGGCTGATGTGTCTCCTTGTGCGATTCGATGTAGATGCACCAGTCGGGACACTCGCGGGAGCACTTCCAGCACACCGTGCAGTTCTCGGGCTTCAGCGCGATGACGCCGCGGGTCCGGGGCGGCAGGTCGGGTTTCTCGTGCGGGTACTGCTGGGTGATCGACCGCGAGAGCAGGTGACGGAGCGTCACCAGCAGGCCCTTGATCAGGCCGACCCCCGGCAGGCCTCCTCCACCGCGACGGTCGCCGTTCTGCACCGACTCTCGGGTCTCGGTGGCCATCAGACCACCACCACGACCACCGCCGTGACCAGGATGTTCACCAGTGCCAGCGGGATCAGCCCGATCCAGGAGAACCGCTGCAGCTGGTCCTCCCGCAGGCGGGGGTACGTGGCCCGCAGCCAGATGATCACGAAGGAGAGCGCGCCGATCTTCGCGGCCATCCACAGCGGGCCGGGGATGAAGTCGAGGCCGGGCGGAGCCAGGTACCCGCCCAGGTACAAGACCGAGGCGATCGCCGACAGGACCACGATGCCTCCGTACTCGGAGAGGAGGAAGAAGGCGAACTTGATTCCGGTGTACTCGGTGTAGGCCCCGAAGACGATCTCGGAGTCGGCGATCGGCATGTCGAACGGCGTCCGCACCAGCTCGGCCAGCGACGCCACCACGAAGATCAGCAGACCCGGCAGCTGCACCAGCACGAACCAGTAATCGCGCTGCGCCTCGACGATACCCACCAACGACAGCGTCCCGGCGATCATGGCCACCGAGACGGCCGCCAGGATCAGCGGGAGCTCGTAGGCGATCAGCTGCGCGGCGGCCCGAACCGCCCCGATCAGCGAGAACTTGTTCGCCGAGGCCCACCCCGCCATCAGCACGCCGATCACCGAGACCGCCGAGATCGCCATGACGAAGAAGATGCCGACGTCGAGGTTGAGCGCCCAGATGTCCGGGCCGAACGGGATCACCACGATCACCAGGATCGTCGGGACCAGCACGACGGCCGGAGCGAGCGAGAACACCCACCGGTCGGCCGCCCGCGGGATCACGTCCTCCTTCTGGATGAACTTGACCCCGTCGGCGATCAGCTGGGCCCAGCCGTGGAACCGGCCGGCCTCCATGGGGCCGAGCCGGTGCTGCATGTGGGCCAGGATCTTGTGCTCCGCGTACCCCACCCCGAGCGGGGCCACCAGGAAGAAGCCCATCACCAGGACCACCTTCAGGAGCAGCACGATCCAGACGTTCGAGAACAGCTGGTCGACGAAGCTCACTCCGGGCCCTCCCCGGTGGTCTCCTCGCCTGGCCACGGCTTCGCCAGCCTGGTGGTGAGCGCGAAGTCCTTCCGGAGCGGGAACCCCTCGAACTGCTCGGGGAGCAGCAGCTTCACCAGCTGCGGGTGGCCCTCGAAGTCGATCCCGAAGAGCTCCCAGGTCTCACGTTCGTGCCAGTTCGCTCCGGGATACAGGTCGGCGATCGACGGCAGCCGGGGCTCGTCCTTCCCGGCAGCGACCATCACCCGAACCTGGTGCCGGCGGGTGGTCGACCAGAGCTGGACCACCACGTCGAACCCGTCGTCTCCCCGGTCGACCGCGCTGACGAAGTCGAGGAAGTCGCAGGCGAAGTCGCCGTCGTCACGAAGGGTGCGGATCAGGTCGAGGTAGCGGTCCGGAGCGATCCGGACCACGGCCTGGTCGAGGGCGTCCGAGGACTCCAGCAGATCCTGGCCGAACCGGGCCCGGAGCCGCTCGGTGAGCTCAGCTGCGGGCAGGGGCCCCGGTGAGCTTTCCACTCCACTTCTCCCGGATGTCTTCGTGGGCGATCTTCTCCTGCAGCTTGATGATGCCGTGCAGCAGGGCCTCCGGCCGCGGAGGGCATCCGGGGACGTAGACGTCCACCGGGATGATCTGGTCGACCCCCTTCGTCACGGAGTAGGAGTCCCAATACGGGCCGCCGCAGTTCGAGCACGACCCGAACGAGATGGTGTACTTCGGATCGGGGATCTGGTCGTAGACCCGCTTCAGGGCGGGGGCCATCTTGTCGGTGACCGTGCCGGCCACCACCAGCAGGTCGGCCTGGCGGGGGCCGTGAGCGACGGGGATCACGCCCAGGCGGATGAAGTCGTGCTTCGAGGTCGAGGTGGCGATCAGCTCGATCGCGCAGCAGGCCAGCCCGAAGTTCATCACCCACAGCGAGTACTTCCGTCCCCAGTTCAGAAGGAACTTGACCGGTTGGATGCTGGCCAGCGGGGTTCGCTCGATCAGGCCCACCGGAGCACCCCCTTCCGCCACGCGTACACCAGGCCGGAGCCCAGGATCAGGATGAAGATCGTCATCGAGACCACCGCGTACATCCCAAGCCTCTCGAACACGACCGCCCAGGGGAACAGGAACACGCTCTCCACGTCGAAGATGACGAACAGGAAGGCGTAGATGTAGTACCGGATCTGGCTCTGCGACCAGCCCTCGCCGACCGGGTCGATCCCGCACTCGTAGGTGGTGAGCTTCTCGGGGAGGAGCCGTCGGGGGGCCACCAGGCGGGCCAGGAGGATGGCGACGGCGACGAGCCCCGCGCCGGCCACGGCGAGGGCCAGGATCGTCCCGTACGAGCGGAAGTACTCCTCCACGGACTTTGTGAACGATTTCTCAAGCGGATTCTACCAGGGGGCCTCAGCGCCCCGCGAAGCGGGCTCACAGCTCGGCGCCGCAGCGGGCGGCGATGAAGCCCGAGAGGTGGACCAGGGCGTCGGCGGCCGGCCCGGTGGGCAAACCGGCGGCCTCGTTCAGGGCTGTCCGGACGGCCTCCGCCACCGCGGCGCGGCTCCGATCGAGCGAGCCGTCGGAGCGCACGATCTCCACGGCCGCCTCCAGCCGCTCGCCGGTGGGGGGGCCCGTGGCCAGGATCGCCCGGAGCTCGTCACGACGAGACGCGCCGGCCAGGGCGTGGATCACGGGGAGCGTGTAGACGCCTTCCCGCAGGTCGGCCCCGGGCTCTTTGCCCAGCACGGACCGGTCGGCGGTCAGATCCATGATGTCGTCCGAGAGTTGGAAGGCGACGCCGAGGGCCTTCCCGAATCGCTCCAGCCGGTCCACGTCCTCTGGACTGGCCCCCGAGACCAGGCCGCCCAGCCGGCACGACGTCCCGATCAGCGACGCGGTCTTGCGCCGGATCACGTCGAGGTACCCGGCCTCCTCGGTCTCGACCCGGCCCATGATCTGGACCTCTCGGATCTGGCCCTCGCAGACCTCCGCGATGGTGTGGGCCAGGAGGCGGGTCACGTCGGTGCCGAGGTCGGAGGAGATCTCCGAGGCCCGGGCGAACAGGAAGTCCCCGGTGAGGATGGCCACGGTGTTGTCCCAGCGGGCGTTCGCCGAGGCGATCCCCCGGCGGCTCTGGGCCTCGTCGATCACGTCGTCGTGGTACAGCGTGGCCAGGTGGGTCAGCTCGATGGCCACGGCCGCCGGGACGAGCCGGGGGTCGTCCGGATCCCCGAACCGCCCCCCGAGGAGCACCAGCATCGGTCGGAACCGCTTCCCGCCTGCGGCCAGGAGGGAGCCGGCCGCCTCGGACACCAGGGGCAGGTCGGAGGTCACGGCGGCCGCCAGGGCGGCCTCGACCTCGTCGAGCCGGGTCCTGAGGTCTTCCTCGAGCCGGTCGTCCGGCGCCCGCACGTCGCGCCACGTGGTGGCCACGTTCCGGATGCTACCGCCGCTCACCACCGGAGCACCCCCGCTCGCTCGAGAGGGTCGAGCAGCAGGCCGGGGAGGATCCCCAGCAGCAGCGTGACCGCCGCGGTTACCCCCAGGGCCAGCCCCGGCGCGGGCTCGGCCGGGACCCGCTCGGTCTCCTCGGGATCCTCCATGTAGGCCAGCACGATCAGCCGGATGTAGAAGAACGCCGCCACCACGCTGGCCAGGACGGCCACCACCACCAGGCCGGAGAGCCCCGCGCGGACGGCGGCCTCGAACACCAGCACCTTGGCGATGAACCCAGCCGTTGGGGGGATCCCCGCCAGCGACAGCAGGAACAGTGCCAGCAGCGCGCCCAGGACCGGGTTCCGTCGGGCCAGCCCCCGGTACGAGCGGAGGGAGGTGCGCCCCTCGCCGGTTCTTGAGACCGCGATGACCACGGCGAAGGCACCGAGGATCATGGCGGCGTAGGCGACCAGGTAGAACATCGAGCCCGAGACACCTTCCTGGTTCGCCGCGGCCACGCCGACCAGGACGAAGCCGGCGTGGGCGATCGACGAGTACGCGAGCACCCGCTTCACGTCGTCCTGGGCGATCGCCAGGATCGAGCCGACCACCATCGTGAGGGCCGAAACGCCCACCACGGCCGGCAGGAGCTCCCACGAGACCGGACCGAGGGCCACCGTGGTCACGCGGATGAGGGCCGCGAACCCGGCCACCTTTGTCCCGGCCGCCATGAAGCCGGTCACCGGGCTGGGAGCGCCCTGGTACACGTCGGGGGTCCACATGTGGAACGGCACCGCGGCGACCTTGAACGAGAACCCCACCAGGAGCAGGCCGCCGGCGGCCAAAGCCAGCGCCATCGAGGTCCCCGGCCCGGACAGCGCATCGGCGATCCCGGCGAGGCTGGTGGTGCCGGCCGCGCCGTAGGCCAGGGCGATGCCGTACAGGAAGAACGCCGAGGAGAACGCCCCCAGGAGGAAGTACTTCAGGCTGGCCTCCTGCGAGGCCAACCGGCGCCACGAGAAGCCCGCCAGAACATAGAGCGACAGCGACAGGACCTCGAGCGCCAGGAAGACCACGATCAGGTCCGCCGCGGCGGCCAGGAGCGTCATCCCGGCCGCGGCGAACAGGAGGAGCGCGTGGTACTCGCCGCGGCCCTCGCCGGTTCGTTCGAGGTAGTGGGCGCCGAGCAGCACGCTCAGGAGCGCACACGCCAGGATGACCAGCCGGAAGAACAGCGCGAACCGATCCACGGCCACCATTCCGCCGAGCGCCGTGAGCTCGTCCGCGGCCGGGACCTGCCACTGACGAATGACCACGGCCGCGGCCGCGAGGATGCCTGCGGCGGCGAGCAGGGCCATGGCCCGGCCTCCGCGCGAGGGCCGAGCGGCGTCGACCAGCAGGATCAGCATGGCCACCCCCGACAGGATCAGCTCGGGGAGGATCGGCGCCAGGACGAGGTCGGGGGTCTCGATCGGCACGTCAGTCCCCCCCGGCGGCCCGGACCACGTCGGCGGACGAGGGCTCCACGGCGATCAGCCGGACGTGCCGGTCGGCGGCCGGCTCGATCCGATCGAGGAGCGGCTTCGGGAACACCCCGATGGCCACGATTGCCACGAGGATCGGAACCATGTACGCATACTCCCGGCCCGACAGGTCTGGCGTGGACTCGAGCTCCGCGGGCAGGTCGCCGTGCATGGAACGCTGGTAGGCCCACAGGAGGTAGATCGCCGACAGGACCACCCCGGTGGCCGCGATCACGGCCGGCAGCCGGCTCGCGTCGAACGTCCCCAGCAGGATCAGGAGCTCGCCGACGAAGCCGTTCAGGCCGGGCAGGCCGAGCGAGGACAGCGCCACCACCAAGAAGACGCCGGCCAGCACCGGTGTGCGGCGGGCCAGCCCGCCGAGACGGGCAAGATCGCGTGTGTGCGTGCGGTCGTACAGCATCCCAACGATCAGGAACAGGGCCCCGGTCGACAGCCCGTGGTTCACCATCTGGATGACCCCGCCGGACATGCCCTGCAGCGTGCCGGCGAAGATCCCCAGCACCACGAACCCAAGGTGCGACACGCTCGAGTACGCCACCAGCCGCTTGATGTCGGTCTGGATCAGGGCCACCACGGCCCCGTAGACGATCCCGATCACCGCCAGCGTGGTCACCAGGCCCCGGAAGTCCTCGGACGCGTCCGGGAACAGCGTGAGGTTGAAGCGGATCAGCCCGTACGCCCCGAGCTTCAGCAGGACGCCGGCCAGGATCACCGAGCCGGCCGTGGGGGCCTCGGTGTGGGCGTCGGGCAGCCAGGTGTGAAGCGGAAACAGCGGCACCTTCACGGCGAACGCCACGAAGAATGCCAGGAACAACCACCGAGCCGTCGTCGCCGGAAGGTCCATTCCGACCAGCTGGCGGAGGTCGAAGGTCATCCCGCCGAGCGCCGTCTCCGACCGGAAGGCCAGGAACAGGATCGCCACCAGGAGCAGGGCCGAGCCAGCCATCGTGAACAGGAAGAACTTCACGGCCGCGTAGACCCGGCGGCCGCTCCCCCAGATCCCGATCACCAGGTACATCGGGAAGAGCAGGCCCTCGAAGAACACGAAGAACAGGAGCAGGTCGAGGGCCACGAACGCGCCGAGCATGGCGGTCTCCAGCGCCAGGAGTGAGGCCATGAAGTACGGGACCTGCCGCTCAACCCGCCAGGACGCCAGGATCGCCAGCGGCATCAGGAACGTCGTCAGGAGGACCATGAACAGGCTGATGCCGTCGAGGCCGAGCACGTACCGGATGTTGAGCGGCCCCACCCAGCCGGCCTCCTCGACGAGCTGGAACCCCGGCTCGGCCCGGAACTCGGTGAGGATCCCCAATGACACGACGAACGTGGCCGAGGAGACGAGGAATGCCACCCAGCGCCAGGGATCGTCGGCACCGTAGCCGCCGGCCTCGGGACGTCGCCTCGGGAGGGGCGTCAGGGCCAGGAGCACCACGGCCCCGGCCAGCGGCAGGAACACCGTCACGGTGAGCCACGGGAAGCTGCTCACGTTCGGACCACCAGCACGAGAACCAGCGCGGCGGCGCCGAGGAGGAAGGCCAGCGCGTACGTACGGACCAGCCCGGTCTGGAGCCGTCGGCCCACCCCCGCCAGCCGGACGAAGGCCCGCCCGATCCCGTTCACAGCGCCGTCCACGACCCGCGTGTCGAGGACCGACGCGGAGAACGACGCCGCCGCCTTCCCGGGGGTCACCAGCAGGGCCCCGTAGGCGTCGTCGACGTAGAACCCCCGGCTCAGGGCCCGCCGGGCCCCGCCGAACCGGGCCCGAAGCGCCTGCCAGTCGACCCGGCCGGAGCCGTACAGCGCCCAGGCCAGGGCGATCCCCCCGACCGCCACCGCGGAGGCGATCACGGACAGACCGACCTCGGACAGCGCGCCCGCGGCGGCGTGCGCTTCGGGCTCCCCGACCACCGGGCCGAGGAACCGCTGGACCCGTCCGGTCTGCGCAGAGGCCCCCAGGAGCCCGCCCAGGACCGCGCCGACGCCGAGGACCGCCATCGGCACGCTCATCAGCGCCGGTGACTCGTGGGGGTGGAGCTCGCTCCGCGGTTCGCCCTCGAACGTCAGCAGGTACGCCCGGGTGATGTAGATCGCCGTGATGAAGGCGGCCACGAGCCCCGTGATCCACAGACCCGTTCGTCCCGCCTCGTACGCGGCCGCCAGGATCTGGTCCTTGCTGAAGAACCCGACCAGGAGGGGGATCCCCGCCAGTGCCAGACCGCCCACCGCGAACGACGCCGCGGTAACCGGCATCCGCCGGCGGAGCCCGCCCAGCCGGGTGACGTCGATGACCCCGTCTGTGGCGTGCATCACGCTGCCGGCCGAGAGGAACAGCAGGGCCTTGAAGAACGCGTGGGCCACGAGGTGGAAGATGGCCACGGCGTACGCCCCGACCCCAGCGGCCAGGAACATGTAACCCAGCTGGCTGATCGTGCTGTACGCCAGGACGCGTTTCAGGTCGTCCTGCCCGATCGCCGACAGGCCCGCGTAGACGGCCGTGACGATGCCCACGACGGCCACCACGCCGAGGGCGACCTCCGACGCTTCGAAGATGGCGTGGGCCCGCACGACCAGGTACACGCCCGCCGTGACCATCGTGGCCGCGTGGATCAGCGCCGACACCGGCGTGGGCCCCTCCATGGCGTCCGGCAGCCACACGTGGAGCGGGAGCTGGGCCGACTTCCCCACCGCGCCGGCGAACAGGAGCAGCGCGATCGCCGTTGCCGTGCCGGAGGCGAGTCCCCCGGCCGCGCCGAACACCTCGTCGAACCGGACCGACCCCGTGGTCGAGAACGCCAGGAAGATCCCGATCAGCATGGCGGTGTCGCCGATCCGGGTGACGATGAAGGCCTTCTTCCCGGCATCGGCGGCGGCCCGCCGCTCGAACCAGAACGCGATCAGCAGGTAGGAGCACAGGCCCACGCCTTCCCACCCGACGTACAGCAGGACCAGGTTGTTGGCCAGGACCAGCGTGAGCATCGCGGCCACGAACAGGTTCAGGTACGCGAAGTACCGGGAGTACCTGGGATCGCCGTGCATGTAGTCGATCGAATACACGTGGATCAGGAACCCGACCCCGGTCACGGTGAGCGCCATGACCATCGACAGCGGATCGACCCGCAGTTCGACGGGCGCCTCGAACGACCCCACCGAGATCCAATCGAAGATCTTGACCGCAACCGTCCGCTCCTCCGCGCCGACGCCGAGGAGGTCGATCAGCACCAGCACCGACACCACGAACGACGCCCCGACGAGCAGCGACGCGAGTCCGCCGGCGATGCGCCGCAGAGGTTTACCGGCCAACAGCAGGGCCACTGCTCCGGCGAGGGGCAACGCCGGCACCAGCCAGATGAGATCGGTCACGCTGCCATCTCCGATGCGCTGCGCGGCGCCGCGTAGGCCGGGGGGGAGCCGCCCCGAGCGTGTCTGCGAGGGGCGGAGGGGACCCGGCCGTCAACAGGCGCCGCGCGCGGAGCCGAGATCTCCGATGTCACCATCGGAGCAGGTTGATGTCGTCCACGTTGGCGGATACCCGGCGTCTGAAGATGGCCACGATGATCGCGAGTCCAACCACAACTTCAGCGGCCGCAACCACCATCGAGAAGAACGCGAGCACTTGGCCGTTGACCTCGCCGAGTTGGCGGGAGAAGGCGATCAGCGTCAGGTTGACCGCGTTCAGCTGGAGCTCGATCGACATGAAGATCACCAGCGCGTTTCGGCGGACCAGCACACCGACCGTGCCGATCGTGAACAGCAGCGCCGACACCACGAGGAAGAACGCGATCGGGGTCCTCACGGGACCCGCTCCGGCTCCCGCCCGGCGGGAGCTTCGTCGGCGAGGTCCGGCAGGCCTCGAGCCTTCCGCCGGGCCAGCACCATGGCGGCCACCGCCGCGATGATCAGCAGGATCGAGGTGAGCTCGAACGGGAAGACGTAGTCGGTGAACAAGACCCGGGCGACCGCCTCGATGTTGTCCCCGCCCGGCGCGGGTCCGGGGGCGCGAGCCAGGCCGATGCCGAGCCCGATGGCCAGGACCACGCCGGCGGCCAGGAGGAGCCCGAGCCCGATCGCCAGGCCGCGCTGGCCCCGGATCGGTTCGACAAGGGCCTCCCGGCGGTCGACCCCGAGGAACATGATCACGAACAGGAACAGCACCATGATGGCGCCCGCGTACACGATGACCTGCACGGCGGCCAGGAAGTGCGCGTCGAGCAGGACGAAGAACACCGCCAGCGTGAACTGGTTGAGGACCAGGAACAGGGCCGCGTACACGGCGTTGCGCTGGAGCAGCATCAGCACGGCCGCGCCCACGCTGACCGGCGCCATGATCCAGAACACGATCAGGTCCATCAGCCCTGTTCCGTCCCCGGCGCCGTCCCCAGCGGGAGCGGCCACTCCAGCAGCTGCTCCTTCTCCAGGATCGCGTCCTCACGCGTCTCCCACGAGAGCTCGAAGCTCGAGGTCAGCGTGAGCGCCCGGGTCGGGCAGGCCTCGACGCACAGGCCGCACATGATGCAGCGGAGGTAGTTGATCTGGTACACCCGGGCGTACCGCTCCCCCGCCGACGCCGGCGCGTCCGGGTCGTTGTCCTCGCCCTCCACGTAGATCGCGTCGGCCGGGCACGCCCACGCGCACAGTTCGCAGCCGATGCACTTCTCGAGCCCGTTCTCGTGCCGGTTCAGCAGATGCCGGCCGGTGTGCGACCGTGGCGGCAGCGGCTTGATCTCCTTCGGGTAGGAGTACGTCACGGGACGGCGGAACATGTTCCGGAACGTGACCCAGAGCCCCTTGAACAGACCGACGATCATGGCCGGGTCCCCGCTCTCCCCCGGGTGAGCAGCGGGGCGATCAGCGACAGCAGGAGGGTCACTCCCGCGCCGATGGCCACCCATCGGACCAGCGCGTCACGGCCGATCTCCTCGGGCAGCACCACGATGGCCCCGGTGGCCAGGACCCACACCAGGCCCCAAGGGATCAGCACCTTCCATCCGAACGACATCAGCCGGTCGTACCGGAACCGCGGGATCGTTGCCCGCACCCACACGAACACGAAGATCAGCGCGACGACCTTGAGGACGAACCACAGCAGCGGCCACAGCCACGGCAGGAAATCGAACACGGGTCCACGCCACCCGCCGAGGAACAGCGTCACCGCCACCGCGGCCACCGTGATCGTGTGGATGTACTCGGCCAGGTAGAACATGGCGAACCGGATCCCCGAGTACTCGGTGAAGTAGCCGGCCACGAGCTCGGTCTCGGCCTCGGGGAGGTCGAAGGGCGGCCGGTTCGTCTCGGCCAGCGCCGCCGTGACGAAGATCAGGAACGCAGGGAACTGGGGGACGATGTTCCAGATCCGGTCCTGGGCCGCCACGATCTCCGACATCCGCATCGTCCCCGAGTACATGAGGACGGCTACCACGCCGAGGGCTATGCCGATCTCGTACGAGATCATCTGCGCGCTCGACCGGATGCCGCCGAGAAGCGGGTACGCGGAGCCGCTCGACCAGCCCGCCAGGACCACGCCGTACACGGCCAGCGAACCCATCGCCAGCACCCACAAGATGCCGATGTTCAGGTCGGCCAGCTGGAACGGAACCCGGCGACCGAACAGCTCCACCCCGGCACCGAAGGGGACCACGGCGAACGCCAGGAACGCCGGCACCAGGGAGAGCACCGGAGCCAGGATGTACACCGGCCGCTCCACCTGCGTCGGGGTGATGCCCTCCTTGAAGAAGAGCTTGATCCCGTCCGCCAGCGTGATCAGCATCCCGAACGGCCCGGCCCGTCGGGGACCGAGCCGGGTCTGCATGTCGGCCACGATCTTCCGCTCGGCCCAGACCGCCAGCATCACCGACACGATCAGGGCCCCGAACACCAGGACCACCCGAGCCGCCAGGAGCACCCAGTCCAGCCAGTCCACTACGACGCGACCTCCTCGCGCGTGCCGGCCGGCTCGATCGTGGCCGTGATCCGCGCCGAGCCACGGAAGAGCGTGTTGGCGCGCAGTCCTCGCTGGTTCCACGGCACGAAGGCGGCCCCCGGCGCCATGCCGTCGGACACACGCACGGGGAGCTCCACCCCACCCACGTCCGTGGAGACGGTTGCCGTCCCGGCGTCCTCCAGCCCGAGCCGTTCGGCGTCCTCGGGGTTCACCTCCACGAACGCCTCCTCGGCCAGCGCCGCCTTCAGCTCGTCGGCGTCGATGGAGAGGCGGCCCTCGTCGACCAGCAAGGGATAGCTGAACAGGACCAGGCCCTCCGGCCCCTCTTCCCGCCGGCTCGACCCGGCCGCGGGTGCCACGTCCCTGAGCGTCAAGAGCTGCCCCATCTCCTCGTGAAGCGCCTCGATCGAGCCGAACCCGATGTCGACGCCGAGGACCTCGGACAGCTCCTGGAAGATCTGCCAGTCGGGGCGGGACAGCCCGAGCGGCGGGCGGACCGGCGTGATCCGTTGGCCGCGTCCCTCCCAGTCCGTGAAGTGCCCTTCCTTCTCCAGGAACGCCGCGGCCGGGAGTGCCGCGTCGGCGACGTCGCGGTACTGGCCGAGGGCGATGTCCTGGAGGACCAGGAAGGGAACGTTCACCACGGCGCGGCGAGCCAGGTCGGCATCGGGGAAGTCGGTGAGCGGATCCACGCCGACCACGTAGAGGACGTCGAGCTCGCGCCGGGCCGCCGCCTCGAGGATCGCCGCGGTGTCCCGGCCCGGCTCGGCGGGCAGCCCGTTCCCCCACACCGCCTCGACGTCGGCGCGCTCGTTCCCGTCGACACGGCGGCCTCCGGGCAGGAGCGTCGGATGGATGCCGGCGCGGAGCGCGCCGCGGTCGCCTGCCCGCCGGGACAGGAAGGCGAACCGGCCGCCCACGCTGGAGGCCACCGTCACCGCCATCGACACGGCCCCGACGCTGGCGGCCAGCCTGGGGCCGGCCAGCACCAGGGCGGTCTCCTTGGAGGCGTCGAGGGCGTCGGCGGCCCGACCCAGCGGCGTATCCCGGCCGTGGGCCCCGAGGAGCTCTTCCAGCACGTCGGCCTCGCCGCCCGGCGGGCAGAGGATGTGCTCGGCCACGTCGGCCAGCGCGGTGCGTCGCGGATGCACCACCACCACACGCGCCCCTCGCCGAGCGGCCTTGCGGATCCGCAGGTGGAGGATGGGCAGCTCCTCACGGGCGTCGAGGCCCACCACGAGGATGGCCCCGGCCCGCTCGACGTCCCGATACGTGACGGGCATCCCCGCCGCGGCGGCCCGCTCGACCTCGGGGGGCACGTCCCATCCGCCCGACGGCCGATGGTCGAGGTCGTTCGTGCCGAACCCCACCCGGGCCAGCTTCGACAGCGCGAAGGCGTCCTCGTCGGTGAGCCGCCCGCCGGCCAGGATCCCCACCCGGCCCCCTCGGGCTCGCTCGGCCACCGCGCCCAGCGCCTCGGCGAACGACACCGGCTCGAGGCCGGGGACCCGCAGCAGCGGCGTGTCGAGCCGATCCCGGTCGGGAAACCGGAACGCGTACCGGCCCTTGTCGCAGAGCCACGCGTCGTTGACCTCGGGCTCGTCCCGAGCCTGGTGGCGGACGACCTCGCCGCGCCGCAGGTCCACCCGGATCGAGCATCCCGACGCGCAGTGCGGACAGACCGAGTCCCCCATCCGAACGTCGAACGGGCGGGCCACGAACCGGTACGTCGACGAGGTCAGCGCGCCGACCGGGCAGATCTGCACGGTGTTGCCGGAGAACGGCGAGCGGAAGTCCTCGCCGGGGGCGATGGCCACCTGCTCGGCGGCGCCGCGGTCGAACAGCTCGATGAACCGTTCGCCGGAGATCTGGTCGCAGAACCGCGTGCACCGCGCGCACAGGACGCACCGCTCCCGGTCGAGGAGCACGAGCGGCGAGAGCGGGATCGGCTTCTCGTACACCCGCTTCGGGTCGATGTACCGACTCTCCCCGGGGCCCCAGGCCAGGGCCTGGTCCTGGAGCGGGCACTCGCCCCCGCGGTCACACACCGGGCAGTCGAGCGGGTGGTTGATCAGCAGGAACTCCAGCATGCCCTCCTGGGCCTTCTTGGCCTCCTCGGAGGTGTGCTGGGTGTGGACCACCATGCCCTCGGCCACCGGCGTGGTGCACGAGGTCACGGGCTTGCGCTGGCCCTCGATCTCCACGATGCATTGCCGGCAGGCCCCGACCGGGTCGAGGTACGGATGGTCGCAGAACCGGGGGATCTCGATGCCCACGGCCTCGGCCGCCCGGATCACCAGGGTGCCGGCAGGAACGGTGAGCTCGACGCCGTCGATCGTCACGGTGACCTGCTCGGCCCGCTGGCCCGGCTCGGCGCTCACCGCAGCACCTCTCCCAACTCGACCACGCCCGTGGTTCCGGCCTCGCGCGCCTCGGCCGCAGTCACCACGGGGCGCTCCTCCATGGGACAGCCGCCGACCCTCACGTGCTCGACGTACTCATCGCGGAAATACTTCAGCGAGGAGTGGATCGGCGAGACGGCCCCGTCGCCGAGCGCGCAGAAGTTCTTGAACAGCATGTTGTCGCCGATGTCCTGCATCGCCGTGAGGTCGTCCAGGCGTCCGCCGCCGTGCTCGAGGCGGCGGAGGATCTTCGTCAGCCACCAGGTCCCCTCACGGCACGGCGTGCACTTCCCGCAGGACTCGTGGGCGTAGAACTGGGTGAACCGGAGCGCCGCCTCGACAACGCAGTCTGTCTCGTCGAGAACGATCACCGCGCCGGTCCCGAGGAGGGACCCCGCCGCCTGGACCGACTCGAAGTCCAGGGGCGTGTCGAGGTGCTCGTCGGTCAGGAACGGCGTCGAGGAGCCCCCGGGCGTCCAGGCCTTGACACGCTTCCCGTCCGGCACCCCGCCGGCGAGCTCGTCGATCACCACCCGGGCCGGCGTGCCCATCGGGGCCTCGTAGTTCCCCGGCCGGGCCACGCGCCCGGAGAGGCAGAAGATCTTCGTCCCGGTCGACTTCTCGGTTCCGAGGCTCGAGTACCACTCCGCGCCCCGCTCCACGATGTGCGGGACCGTGGCGATCGTCTCGACGTTGTTGATCACGGTGGGCGACCGGTACAGCCCCTCGACCGCGGGAAACGGCGGACGCAGCCGAGGCTGGCCTCGCCGGCCTTCGAGCGAGTCGAGGAGGGCGGTCTCCTCGCCGCAGATGTACGCCCCGGCGCCGCGGTGCATCACGATGTCGATGTCCACGTCGGTCCCGGCCGCGCCCCGGCCGAGGTAGCCGCGGTCGTACGCCTCGGCGATGGCCCGCTCGATCTGCCGGGCCGCGAACAGGAACTCTCCCCGCATGTAGATGTACGCGGTCCGGCAGCCGACCGCGTGGGCGGTGATGGCGATCCCCTCGAGCAGCTGGTGAGGATCGCGCTCCATCAGCTCCCGATCCTTGAACGTGCCGGGCTCGCCCTCGTCGGCGTTCACCACGACGTACACGGGCGCGTCGCCGCCCTTGGGGATGAAGTCCCACTTCATGCCGGTGGGGAAGCCGGCGCCGCCCCGCCCCCGCAGCCCCGAGGCCTTCACGGTCTCGATCAGGTCGGCCGGGTCGGTGTCGAGCGCCGTGCGCAGGGCCGTGTAGCCGCCGTGCTCCAGGTACCCGTCGATCGTGTCTGCGCCCTCGATCCCCCACCGCGCGGTGATCACGGGTTCGAACTCAGCCACGCTCGTCCCCCAACCCAGCCAGGATCCGGGCGGTGGCGGCGTGCTCCACGGGCTTCGGCCCGGCCACCGGCTCGGGGACCTCGCCGCGGCGAAGCGCTTCGATCAGCTCGCCGACCGCGTCGGGATCCACGCGCGCGTAGCTGCAGTAGTTCACCTGCACCACGGGGGCCTGGTCGCAGGCCCCCAGGCACTCGACCTCCTCCACCGTGAACAGGCCGTCGGTCGTGACCTCGCGGGAACCCTCGCCGGCGTCGGCCACGGCCCGGTCGTACACCTCGCGGGCGCCGGCCAGCGCGCAGGAGACGTTCGTGCACACCGACACCAGCCACCGCCCCGCAGGGGCCTTCTTGAACATCGTGTAGAAGGTGGCCACCGCCTCGACCTCGGCGGTGGTCAGGTCGAGGAGCTCGGCGACCTCATGCATCCCCTCGTCGGTGACATGGCCCTGCTCCGCCTGGACGAGGTAGAGGAGCGGGAGCAGCGCCGAGCGGCGGACGGGATAGCGCGAGGCCAGCTCCTCGGCCCGGGCTCGGAGGTCGTCGGACAGCACACCCATCAGCGGTCCACACCGCCCATGACCGGGTCCGCGCTGGCCACCGCGGCCACCACGTCGGCCATCAGTCGCCCCCGAGCCATCACCGGGAGCGCCGGCAGGTTGCAGAACGAGGGGTCGCGCATCCGCACGCGGTACGGCCGGATCCCTCCGTCGGACACCACGTAGTAGCCGAGCTCCCCTCGGGGCGACTCGACCGGCGTGTACACCTCGCCGGCCGGGACCCGGATCCCCTGGGTCACCAGCTTGAAATGGTTGATCAGCGCCTCCATGGAGTCCTCCATGATGTGGCGCACGTAGGCCTCGTCGTTCCCGATGCCGTCGGGACCGACCGAAAGCCGGGCCGGCCATCGGAGCTTCGGATCCTCGATCATCACCGGTCCGCCCGGCAGCGAGTCCAGCACCTGCTCGCAGATCTTCACGGACTCTCGCATCTCCGCCACCCGGACCTCGTACCGAGCGAAGCAGTCGGCCTCGGTGCGGGTGGGGACGTCGAACTCGTACCGCTCGTACCCCGAGCACGGCTCGTCCTTGCGCAGGTCCCGGCCCACTCCGGCGGCCCGGAGCAGGGGTCCGGTCACGCCGAGGGACTCTGCCGTCGCCGCGTCGAGGATCCCGACCCCACGGTTGCGCTCCCGCCAGATCGGGTTACCGGTCAGGAGGTTCTCGTACTCGTCGAACCGGTGAGGCAGCTCCTTCAGGTACGCACGGATCTGGTCCTCGGCACCCTCGGGGAGATCCATCACCAGGCCGCCGATCCGGATGTACGCGTGGTTCATCCGTAGCCCCGACACCAGCTCGAAGATGTCGAGGAGGCGCTCCCGCTCGCGGAACCCGTACAGCATCATCGAGATCGCCCCCAGCTCGAGCCCGGACGTGGCCAGCCACACCAGGTGCGAGGCGATCCGGTTCAGCTCGCAGACCAGGACCCGGATCGCCATGGCCCTCGGCGGCGCCTCGATCCCGAGGAGCCGCTCCACGGACAGGCAGTACGCCAGCTCGTTGAAGAACGGCGAGAGGTAGTCGGCTCGGGTGACGAACGTGACGCCCTGCTGCCAGGTTCGGTACTCCGTGTTCTTCTCGATGCCGGTGTGGAGGTAGCCGACGATCGGCTTCAGGTCGACGACGGTCTCGCCGTCGAGCGTCAGGAGCAGGCGCAGGACCCCATGCGTCGAGGGGTGCTGGGGCCCCATGTTGACGACCATGAGGTCGTCCCGGAGGCGCTGGGCCGTGGTGCCACGTCCGACCTCGGCGCCCTCGATGTCGCGGGGGATCGCCTCGGCCATCACAGCCCTCGCTCGTCGGGCGGCGGCACGAACGCCCCCTTGTACTGGGTCGGCACACCCCCGAGCGGGTGGTCCTTGCGCAGCGGGTGACCGATCCAGTCGTCCGGCATCAGCACCCGCCGGAGGTCGGGGTGCCCGTCGAAGTGCACCCCGAACATGTCGAACACCTCCCGCTCCTGCCACTCCGCCGCGGGGAACACCGGCACGGCCGAGGCCACGCGGAGGTCCTCCTCGGGGAGCCCCACCTTGACGCGGACGCGCTGGCCCAGGGAGTGGGAGCGGAGGTGGTAGGCCATCCAGATCCGGGGGTCGCGGCCGGGCCAGTCGGTGCAGGAGACGTCGGAGAGGAAGGAGAACTGGAGGCCGTCCTGGTCCCGAAGCGTTCGGAGCGCGTCGAGGAGGCGGTCGCGGTCGACGGTCACGGTGACCTCGCCGCGAGCCGGGAGCACGTCTTCGAAGATGCCCCGCAGCCGCTCGGCGAGGTCCTCGGGCCTCACGTGAGCGTCCCTCGCTTCGAGATCTTCTCGTGGAGGCGGAGGATCCCGTACATCAACATCTCCGGCCGGGGCGGGCAACCCGGGACGTAGATGTCCACGGGCACGATCGTGTCGACGCCCTGCACCACGCCGTAGTTGTTGAACATGCCGCCGGTCGAGGCGCACACGCCCATCGAGATCACCCACTTCGGCTCGGGCATCTGGTCGTAGACCGTCCGAAGGACGGGGGCCATCTTCTGCGACACCCGCCCCGCCACGATCATCAGGTCGGCCTGCCTCGGCGAGGCTCGGAAGATCTCCATCCCCCAGCGCGCCAGGTCGTGGTGGCCGGCCCCGGTGGCCATCAACTCGATGGCGCAGCACGCCAGGCCGAACGTGACCGGCCACACCGACTGCTTCCGGGCCCAGTTGACCGCCTTGGCCAGGGTCGTGGTGAGGACGCCCTGCCTGACTTCCTCCTCGATGGCCCGCTGCTCGAGCTCGGTCGCCCTCAGTCGGTCCATTCCAGCCCACCTCGCTGCCACACATAGAGGTACGCCACGAACACCAGGCCGATGAAGATGGCCATCTCCACCAACCCGAAGAGCCCCAGCTCCCGGAACGTCACGGCCCACGGGAACAGGAAGATCGTCTCGATGTCGAACACGATGAACAGCATCGCGATCACGTAGAACTTCACCGAGAACCGCTCCCGGGGGACCTGTTCGGGCACGATGCCGCACTCGTACGGGGCGAGCTTCGCGGGGGTCGGCCGCCGGGGTCCCAGGGCCCGAGCGACGATCAACGACGCCACCGCGAACACCGACGCCAGCCCCAGGAGCACCACGATCGGTAGGTACTGGCTCAGCCCGCTCATCGCTCCGGCGCGATCCGCACGATCCAGTCCATCACCCGATCGTCGAGGTCGCCGTCACGGCCGTCCGTGAGGTTCGCCAACATGCGAAGGGCGAACCGCATCAGCCGCTCGCGGGGGAAGCCGTACAGCACCGACAGGCGCATGAACGTGGCGTTGCCGATCGCCCGGGCGAATGCCCGACCGACCGTGAAGTACCGGCCGTACCGGCGGCGGAGCTCGATCGGGTACGAGTGCGCCAGCCCCGGCCGATCGGAGGCCAGGGCGTCGTGCACCAGCTCCGCCGCCACCTCCGCGGATTCGATGGCGTAGGCGATCCCCTCCCCGGTGAACGGGTTGACCACCCCGCCGGCGTCGCCGAGGAGGAGCAGTCCGGGCAGGGCCAGCGGCCGGCGGTTCATTCCCATCGGGAGCGGCCCGGAGAGCAGTTCCCCCTCCGCGTTCGCCTCGACCATCCCCCACTCCTCCGGGAGGGTGCGGAGGAAGACGTCCAGCATTCGCCGCGGTGAGACCTCCTTGAAGTGGGAGGTCGTGTTGAGGAGCCCGGCCCCCACGTTGAGGATGCCGTCGCCGACCGGGAAGATCCAGCCGTACCCCGGCAGGATCACCCCGTTCTCCCACAGGTCGAACCACGACTCGAAGTAGGTTCCCTGCGGGCGCGGCGAACGGTAGTAGCGCCGGGCGGCCACGCCCAGCGGACGAGTGGGGTCTCGGCGCACCCCGGCCTTGCCGGCGAACCTCGAGGCCGCGCCGTCCGCGGCCAGGACGTACCGGGCCCGCACGGTTTCCGCCTCCCCGTCCTCGCGCCGGACCGACGCCCCCACGACCCAGCCGTCGTCGACCAGCGGGGCCACCGCCTCGGCCCGCTCCCACAGCGTGGCCCCGGCCTTCACCGCCCGCTGGACCAGCAGGTGGTCGAGGTCGTGCCGCGTCCGGACCACGCCGAAGTCGGGCAGGCGCTCCAGCTTCGGCCAGGGAAGATCGAGGACCACGGTCGGGCCGTACACCCGAAGCCCGTCGACGCGAACGAACCCCGCCTCGGTGGGATCGACGCCCATCCCCTGGATCGCCCGAACGCCGCGAGGAGTGAGCCCGTCGCCGCACACCTTCTCCCTGGGGAACGAGGCCTTGTCGGCGAGGATCACGTCGACGCCGTGCCGGGCCAGGTGATACGCGGCCGCGGCGCCGGCCGGGCCCGCCCCCACGACCAGGACGTCGGCCTCCGTCCGCCGACCGTCGGCCTCGCCGGCCGGAAGCCCCCGGGCGGGCTCCACCGCCACCGCGGGGCTTGTGAAAGCTTTCACAAGCCGATGCTACCGCCGGTCGGAGCATCCTCGCAAACGGTACGGCTCAGGCGTCGCCGGCCTCGGCGGCCAGGCTCCCGACCGCGTGGTCCCACCCGGCCAGCCGCTCGGCCCGGACCCGCAGCATCCCGGGCCGCTCGACCTGGTCGGCATAGTCGCGGAAACCGCCGCGGGAGAGCAGCAGCCGGTACTTCTCGAACCACGCGGACATCACCCCCCGGAGCGCGGGATGCTCCGGCACGAGGGGCTCGGCCCCGCCGAACAGAACGATCCCGGCGTAGTCGCGCCAGGTCCCGCCGCGATGGAAGCTCAGCGCCACGCGGCGGTCGCGCTCGATGTTGCGCCACGTGGCCGAGTCGCGCCGGCACGACACGTAGACGGCCTCGTCCCGCCACACGAACCACAGGGGCACCACGTGGGGGCTCCCGTCGGCCCGGGTGGTGGCCACGTGGACCAGGGGCAGGTCCCGGTACACGCGGCGAGCGTCGAGGAGCCTCAAGGGACCACGTTTGTAGACCAGGGCCGAGGTCGAATCAATCACCTAGAGGCGGCGGACGGCCACGATCCCGGCCATCTCCGACAACAGCCCGGCCGCGCGCTGGGGGACGGGCCCGCGCTCGAGCTCCGCTCGAGCCGTGGCCACCAGGTCCTCGATCAGGGCCACGGTGGCATCGAGTGCCCCCGTCGACTCGAGCAGCGATCGGGCCCGTTCGAGCTCGTGGGGCCGGAGGTCCGGCCGGCCGACGCGCTCCTCCAGGAACCGGCGATCCTCTCCGTGCGCGGCGGCCACGGCCTTGGCCAGGAGGACCGTCCGCTTCCCCTCGAGAAGGTCGGAATCGCGATCCTTCCCCGTGACCTCGGGATCGCCGAACACCCCGAGGACATCGTCGCGGAGCTGGAACGCCTCGCCGAGGGCGAGCCCGTACCGCCCGAGAGAAGCCAGGAGCCCGTCCGAGGCCCCTCCAAGGATGGCCCCGATCTGGAGCGGGGCCTCGACGGTGTACCCGCCCGACTTGAGGACGGCGATCCGGCGGGCCTCGGCCTCGTCGGCCAGCCCGCGGTGGGCGGCCAGGACGTCGTGGAACTGTCCGGCCACCACCTCCACCCGCATGCGGTCGTACCGGCGAAGCGCCGGCAGCAGTCGCTCCTCCGGGAAGCCCGCGTCCAGCAGGGCCCGATCGGCCAGCACCAGGGCCATGTCGCCGGCGAGGACGGCCGCGGCCAGGCCGTAGGCCTGGGGCTGCCCCACCAGCCCTTCGGCCCGGTGCACCTCGGCGAGGTGGACCCACGATGCCGGCGCCCCGCGGCGCGACGGCGACCGGTCCATCACGTCGTCGTGAACGATGGCGAACGTGTGCAGCATCTCCAGAGCCGAGGCCGCCCGGATCACCGCCTCCCCCGGCTCCACCCCGGCGGCCAGGTGGCCGAGGCAGCAGAACACCGGACGGAGGCGCTTCCCGCCCGAGCCGACAACCCGCCGGAGCTCATCGAACAGGGGCTCTCCATCGGGGTCGAGCGACCCCATCGACTCGGCCTGGCCGGCCAGGAACCGCTCCAGCTCCTGGTCGACCCGGCGGGCCAGCGCCGCGCAGGCCGGCGGCAGGTCGATCGTCCCGACCGTCCGGGTCATCGACCCGCCGGCAGCCTCCGGAGGTGCGGCTCGATCTCGCCGCGGGTGGCCACGTTGTCCCACCGGGCCGCGATCCTGCCGTCGGCACCGATCAGGAACACCCACGGCTCCTGGAGGTCGCCCCCGCGCAGAAGCCAGTCGGCGGCGGCCTCGTTGAGCGTTCCTTCCTGGAAGTCGGCCCAGATCTCCACGTGGATGAACTCGGCACGGTCGCCGTAGTCCGAGGCGAGCTCGGCCACCATGTCGGTCACCGGTCCGCAGAACCGGCTGACGCAGTACACGGGAGTGGCGAACACAACGAGGGCAGGTCGGCCGGCCCGGATCGCCTCGGCGATCGCGGTCTCGTGCAGTTCCGGATCGGGGATCCCGCCCGTGGCCGCCCGCGAGTCGATGGCCTCCTCGGGGACGCCCGGCTCGCCGAGAACGTGGTTCCGGGTCCGGAGCGCCGGATCGCCCGGCGACGGGACCAGCGGCTCGGGGACCACCTCGAACGCGCCCGTCCCCCGGCTCGGCCGGCCCCCGAGATCGGCGGACACATCGACCTCGTAGAACCCCGGCCGGTCGAACGTCACCTCCGCCGCGTACACGCCGCGGGCCTGCTCGACCGCGGAGGCCGTGGGCACGTCGGCCGAAGGGCGGTCCTCCTGGCCCGGGATCGGCAGGAACGAGGCTGTGGCTTCCCCTGCCTGCTCGGGCGCCCCCGCCCGATCCTCGCCGAGGTAGGAGAACGTCAGGTCGACGCTTCCACCGCCGACGATCCGGTTGTCGGGGGTGGTGAGCCCCACCAGGAACCGTTCCGGCTCGCCGGCGACGAGCTCGAAGCTCGCGGGAAACACCTGGAGGCCGGCGGGACGGTCGCCCTGCGATCCGCCGCCGCCGCACCCTGCCGCCGCGACCAGGGCGAACGCGAGCAGAGTCGCCCGCCTCACGTCGCTCCCTCGCGGCACAGCGGCCTGGGGAGCCCGGCTGCCTCGGCCGCCTGACCCAGGGCCCGCTGGAGCTCGGTGAGCAGAACCACCACCTCCTGGGGCGGGGCCCGGACCGGGTCCTCGAAGATCCGCTCGACCCGCTGCTTCGCCTCGAGGAGCTCGGCCGCGACGGCACGATCGGTCCGCTGAACGACGGCGGCCAGCTCGTGGAGGAAGCCGTGGACCTCGTCGTTGAACACCGCCGCGGCGTCCGGGACGTTCGATTCGCCCGCGAGGACCTGCGCGTCACACAGGCCCTGCGAAGCGCCCGGCAGCCGACTCTCCAGCCCGCGCTCCTCACCCGATTCGTCCGAGCACGCGGCCAGGGTCAGTACGAGGAACAGCACGGCGATCCGCATGGGGACCATCACCCTATCCTCGCCGGGCGTCGGGATACACTCGCGCCGTGACCGTTCTGCGCCGGCTGTCGGCGGCCGCCGCGGTGTCGACGCTCGCCCTGGTGGCCATCGGTGGTGTGGTACGGGCCACCGGCTCGGGCGACGCCTGTCCGGACTGGCCGAGGTGCTTCGGGTCCTGGGTGCCTCCGTTCGAGTTCGACACGATCATCGAGTACTCCCACCGACTGGCGGCCGCAGTGACCGGCCTGTTGATCCTGGCCACGGCGTGGGTGGCGTGGCGCCGGGCCCGGACGGACCGAGGCGTGCTGTGGCCGGCGGGACTCGCCGTCCTGGTCGTGTTGGTCCAGGCCGGGATCGGGCGCATCCGGATCCTGGCCGACGACCCCGCCAAGCCGTTCATCGTGACCGTGCACTTCTTGGTGGCCATGGGGCTGGTGGCCCTGGTCGTGTGGGCCGCCACCGCGGCCCGGGTGCCGAAGGCCCGGCGAGGCGACCCCGATCCGGCCACGGGCTCCGGGAGGACGTTGGTGTGGTGGACGCTGGCCGTGACCGCCGCGCTGCTCCTGGCCGGCGCGTACGTGCGGGGTCAGGGGGCGAGCTTGGTCTTCCTTGACTGGCCACTGATGGACGGACGGGCCGTCCCCCGACTCGACGACGTCGGGAGCGCCGCGGCGTTCGTCCATCGGGCCCTGGCGGCGACGGCCGTCGTCCTCGGCGTGGTCCTGGGGATGCGGGCCCGCCGGGACCTGACCCGCTCGAGCCACCGGGCCCTTGCCTGGGCCGCCCTCGCCCTGCTGCTGGTCCAGGCGGCGCTCGGCGCCGCGGCCGTGCTGACCAGGCTGGCCCCTGCGGCCGTGGCCGGGCACGTGGTGGGCGGCGCGCTGGCGTGGGCCACGCTCGTGGCGCTGGCGGTCGTGGTGCGACGGCGAACGCCGCCGCCCGCGCCCGAGCCGGCCGGCCGGCGGGGGGCCCGGGAAACCGTCGCGGCGTACCTCCAGCTGGTGAAGCCGGACATCATCGTGCTGCTCCTGGTCACCACGGTCCCGGCGATGGTGCTGGCGGCCGGCGGGATGCCGCCCGCCTCCTTGGTCCTGGCCACCCTCTTCGGAGGCACCCTGGGCGCCGCCGGGGCCAACGCGATCAACAGCTACCTCGACCGGGACATCGACGAGATCATGCCCAGGACCCGCGGCCGGCCGCTGCCCGCGCACCGCCTGGCGCCGGCTTCCGCGCTGCGGCTGGGGGTCACGCTCGTGATGGGGTCGTTCGTCTGGCTGGTGGTCACGGTCAACGCGCTGGCCGCCGGTCTGACGCTGGCGGCCGCCGTGTTCTACGTGATCGTGTACACGCTGCTCATGAAGCGCTCGACGCCTCAGAACATCGTGATCGGCGGCGCGGCCGGCGCGGTGCCCGCGCTGGTCGGGTGGGCCGCGGTGACGGGCACCGTCGAGCTCCCGGCGGTGGTCCTGTTCGCCATCGTCTTCTTCTGGACGCCCCCGCACTTCTGGGCGCTGGCCATCAAGTACGCCGCCGACTACCGGGCCGCGGGCGTCCCGATGCTCCCGGCGGTCCGGAGCGGATCGGAGACCGCCGTCAGCATCCTGCTCTACTCGTTCCTGGTCGTGGCCGTCTCCCTGCTCCTCTATCCGGTGGCCCGGCTGGGGGCGCTCTACCTCACCGCGGCCGTGGTGCTCGGCGTGGTCCTGGTCGGGCATGCCGTCCGCGTGCTCCGCGAACGGGGCACGACGGCCGCCATGGCGCTGTTCCGGTACTCGATCACCTACCTGGGCCTCCTCTTCGCCGCCGCGGCGGTCGACCGGGTCCTCGCGGCATGACGCTCCTCGAGTCGCTCATCCGCGAGCACGGGTGGCACGTCCTCGGCGAGGTGGCGGTGCTGCTCCTCGCGGCGGTCGTCACGGCGATGTGGGTCCGCGCGCTGATCCGGGGTCAGGCCCGCCCCGTGGTGTGCGCCGGGTGCGGGCGGGTAGCCTCGCGCGCGCACGGCGCGTGCCCGCGGTGCGGCGAACCCCTCGGCGCTGCCGGTTGAGGGCGCCGTTCGGTGTGGTAGAACACGGGCCGTGACCCGACGCCGGATCGCCCTGGCCGGGTTCGTCGTGCTCGTGGGGCTCCTCATGGCGGCGTGCACCGGCGACCTTCCCTACAATTCGCTCGATCCGGCGGGCCCGGTCGCCGAGAAGCAGGCGGAGCTCTACTGGCTGGTGTTCTGGATCGCCGTGGCCGTCTTCGTCCTGGTGGAAGGGCTCCTGGTCTTCGCAATGATCCGGTTCCGGCAGCGCTCCGACGACGACACCCCGCGCCAGATCCACGGCAACACGCGGCTGGAGATCATGTGGACCATCATCCCGGCCCTCCTCCTGGCCGGCGTGGCCGTCCCCACCGTGGGTACGATCTTCGATCTGGCCTCCCGGCCCGCGGGCGAGGTCCTCGAGGTCAACGTGACCGGCAACCAGTGGTGGTGGGAGGTCGAGTATCCGGACCTCGGCGTGCTCACGGCCAACGAGATCCACATCCCCGCCGGGCGGCCCGTGGCCATGAACCTGACGTCGAAGGACGTGATCCATTCGTTCTCGGTCCCCCGGCTGGCCGGGAAGCAGGACCTGATCCCCGGACGGACGAACACGCTGTACATCGAGGCGGCCGAGCCGGGGACCTACCTGGGTTTGTGCAAGGAGTTCTGCGGCCTGTCCCACGCCAACATGCGGTTCCGGGTGATCGCCCAGGAGTCCTCGGAGTTCGAGGCGTGGGTGGACGATCAGCTCACCGAGGCCGCCGCGCCGCCCAGCGGCACCCTCGAGGCCGAGGGGCTGGAGTACTTCTCGACGGGCGCGTGCATCGGGTGCCACACGGTCCGCGGCGTGGAACCGGCGGTGGGCAAGATCGGACCGGACCTGACCCACCTGGCCAGCCGGAGCACGTTCGCCGGATCCATCTTCGAGCTCAACGAGCGCAACCTGACCCGGTGGCTGGAGGACGCCCCGAGGATCAAGCCCGGCGCCAAGATGCCCTCGGGCCTGAGGGAGCTCGGGCTCACCGAGGACCAGATCGAGGCCATGGCGGCCTATCTCCTGAGCCTGGAGTGACGGTGCGGGAGCGCGTGCGTAGCATGGAGAGCGACGGCTGATGGCGAGCGTGGCGGTCACCCGACCGAGCTTCTTCCGCCGGCCCCGAGCGACCACGGGCCTGGCGGCGTGGCTCACCACGGTCGACCACAAGCGGATCGGCATCCTCTACGGGGCCACCGCGTTCGTGTTCTTCCTGCTGGGCGGGATCGAGGCGCTCCTGCTCCGGATCCAGCTGGCCCAGCCGAACGGGGCGTTCCTCGACGCGGACACCTACAACCAGGTGTTCACGATGCACGGGCTGACGATGATCTTCCTGGTCGTCATGCCGCTGTCGTCGGCGTTCTTCAACTACCTGATCCCCCTCCAGATCGGGGCCCGGGACGTGGCCTTCCCCCGGCTGAACGCCTTCTCCTACTGGGTCTTCCTGGTCGGCGGGATCTTCCTGTACTCCAGCTTCTTCCTGGGCGGCGCGCCGAACGGCGGCTGGTTCGGCTACGCGCCGTTGTCGAGCGGCGAGGGCTTCCTCCCGGGGACCGGGATGACCTACTACTCGATCGGCCTCCAGATCGTCGGCGTGGCCTCGCTTGCCTCCGCGGTGAACTTCATCGTGACGATCCTGAACGAGCGGGCGCCGGGGATGAGCCTGATGCGCATGCCGGTGTTCACGTGGATGACGCTGGTGGTCTCCTTCCTGCTCCTGTTCGCCATGCCGGTGATCGCCATCGCCCTGTTCGAGCTGGGCTTCGACCGGTTGTTCGGCACGCTGTTCTTCAACCCGGCCGCGGGCGGCGACGCCCTGCTGTGGCAGCACCTGTTCTGGCTCTTCGGGCACCCGGAGGTGTACATCCTGATCCTCCCGGCGATGGGGATCGTCTCGGAGGTCCTCCCGACGTTCTCCCGGAAGCCGCTGTTCGGCTACGCCGCCGTGGTGTTCTCCGGGATCGCCATCGGGTTCATGGGCTGGGGAGTGTGGGCCCACCACATGTTCACGACGGGCCTGGGGCCGGTGGCGAACACCGCGTTCGCGCTCTCGACGATGTTCATCGCCGTCCCCACGGGCGTGAAGATCTTCAACTGGCTGGGGACGATGTGGGGCGGCTCGATCCGGTTCACGTCGCCGATGCTGTTCGCCATCGGCTTCGTGGCGATGTTCATCATCGGGGGCCTGTCCGGGGTCACCCACGCCATCGTGCCCTCGGACTTCCAGCAGCAGGACACGTACTACGTGGTGGCGCACTTCCACTACGTGCTGTTCGGCGGGGCCATCTTCGGGCTGTTCTCGGGCGCGTACTACTGGCTGCCGAAGGTGACCGGCCGGGTGCTGTCCGAGGGCCTCGGGAAGCTCCACTTCTGGCTGATGCTGATCGGCTTCAACCTGACGTTCGCCCCGATGCACTGGCTCGGACTCCAGGGGATGCCCCGGCGCTATTACACGTACCCCGAGGAGGCCGGCTGGGGGTTCTGGAACCTCATCGAGACCGTGGGCTCGTTCGTCATCGCGGCCTCGATCCTGGTGTTCATGGTGAACCTGGTGCGCAGCATGTCGCGGGGGAGGGAGGCCGGCGCCGACCCGTGGGACGCCCGCACGCTGGAGTGGTCGATCCCGTCCCCGCCGCCGCACTACAACTTCGCCGAGATCCCCGACGTCCGGCATCGCGACGAGCTGTGGCACCGCAAATACGCCGAGGACGAGCGGGGCCGGCCGGTGCCGGTGGTCGCGGGAGCCGAGCACCACGACGAGGCGGACGACGAGGAGGAGCACCCCGACATCCACATGCCCGACCCCTCGTACTTCCCCCTGCTGGCGGCCCTGGGCCTGCCGGTGATCGGCTACGGCCTGATCTACTTCTGGCCCGTCGCCGTGGTGGGCGGGCTGATCACGCTGGCGGGGCTGTTCGGGTGGAGCCTCGAGCCGGTGGCGGAGGAGTAGCGGGTGGCAGGCGACGCCGTTCAAGTTCCCCACACCGCAACCGGGCTCGACAACCGCAAGCTCGGCATGTGGGCGTTCCTCGGGTCGGAGTGCCTGTTCTTCGGGTCGCTGATCGCCACGTACCTGCTGTACCGGGGAAGGAGCGTCCAGGGTCCGTTCCCCGAGGACGTGTACGACATCCCGTACACCTCGGTGTCCTCGTTCGTGCTCCTGATGTCGAGCCTGACCATGGTGCTGGCGCTCAACGCGATCCAGCGCGGCGACCACCGGCGGCTCCGGGCGTGGCTGCTGGCCACGGCGCTCCTCGGCATCACGTTCGTCGGCGGCCAGGTCTTCGAGTTCACGGTGTTCGTCAGGGAGGGCCTGACGCTGTCGCGCAACCTGTTCGGGTCGAGCTTCTTCGTCCTGACGGGCTTCCACGGCGCTCACGTCACCGTTGGGATCCTGATGCTGTTGACGCTGTACGGGATGTCGCTGGCCGGCCGGCTTCCGAGCGAGCGAGCCTTGCGGGTTGAGCTCGTCGGCCTGTACTGGCACTTCGTCGACATCGTGTGGATCGTGATCTTCACGGTCGTGTACCTGATCCCGTCATGAGCACGGTCCGCGAGGAGTACGAGCCGCACGGCGAGGCCCATCTGCCCGCCGAGGACCAGGCCCACCCCGGACCCCGCGAGTACGTCCTCATCGCGGTGGTCCTGGCCGTGATCACCGGCCTCGAGGTGGCGCTGTTCTACGTCGAGTTCCTCTCGAGCACGGCCGTGGTCACCGCGCTGCTGTTGCTGATGACGATCAAGTTCGCGCTGGTGGTGCTGTGGTTCATGCACCTCCGGTTCGACCCGCCGGTGTTCAAGCGGCTGTTCGTCACCGGTCTGGTGCTGGCGCTGTCGGTGTTCCTCATCGTTCTGCTCACGTTCGGGGCGGGTCTGGGGCCGGCGATCCTGGCGGTGGCCTTCGTGCTCGTGGTCCTGGGCGTCCTCCTGGGCCGTCCGAGGTTCCTCCGCCGTGCCTGACCAGGCCATCGGCTGGCACCCCCATCCGGACGTGTGGGCGCTGTGCCTGGCCCTGGCCGGAGGCTACTGGGCGGCGCTCCGGTGGTGGGGACCGCGCCACGTGAGCCCGGGCGACCCACCGGCAACCACGGGACAGGTCGTGGCGTTCGCCGCAGGCGTGATCACCCTGTTCGTGGCCGCCGACTGGCCGGTCCACGAGCTCGCCGAGGAGCGGCTGCTCTCCGTCCACATGGTCCAGCACCTCCTGCTGAGCCTGGTGGCACCGCCGCTGCTGCTGGCCGGCACCCCCGGGTGGCTGTTCCGGAAAGTGGTGCGCCCGCGGTGGCTGCTGGCAGTGGTCCGCGCGCTGGCCCGGCCGCTGGTGGCCCTGCTCCTGTTCAACGCGTTCATCGCGGTGAGCCACTGGCCCGCCCTGGTCGAGCTCTCGCTCCGCTCGGAGCTGGTCCACTTCGGCGTGCACGCCGTCCTGGTGCTGACCGCGCTCCTGATGTGGATGCCGGTGCTGTCGCCGATCGTGGAGATCCCGCGGCTGCGATATCCGGGACAGATGCTGTACCTGTTCGCCCAGTCGATCGTCCCGACGGTGCCGGCCTCGTTCCTCACGTTCGCCGAGTCCCCGATCTACCCGTTCTATTCGGTCGCCGCGCCCCTGGCCGGCGTCGATCCGGTCGTCGATCAGCGGATCGCAGGGCTGGTGATGAAGCTGGTCGGCGGGCTGATCCTGTGGGGGTTCATCGCGGTGCTGTTCTTCCGGTGGCACCGGCAGGAGGAGC
>OCZV010000111.1_pt1 | contig 30514 bp, 30 predicted proteins | sample 1539051 | NCBI WGS metagenome assembly OCZV01 (sample SAMEA3113581, study PRJEB22503) | soil metagenome
GCGTCGCCCGATCCTGAAATGGCAATCAGCCACGTTATTTCGTGGTTAATTGCCAATTCAGAATCCGCCCACCTAATCTTCCGGCGTAGGTGAATCCTCCGGCGACGGTGACGGCGCCGGGCTGGCTTTCGGCGAGGGCGTCGGAGTCGGCTCTAGCGTCGGCGTGGGCGACGGGGTGGGCTCCGGAGGCGGCTCCGGACAGTGCTCGGTCGGCGCAAGTTGCCGGAGCATTCGCTTGAACTTGCCCGGGCACCAAGGTGCGGCGAGCAGGCCTGACTTGCGATCGATCTCGACCGTCACCAGATCGCGTTCGGGAATTTCGAACTCGCGCACCGGGACTCCCTCGTGGGCCTCCAGCATGAACGCACGCCAGATCTGCGCCGGCAGAGTCCCTCCGTACACGCGGCCTCCGTGAACGTTCGTCATCGGGATTCGGCCCTTGGGGTAACCCACCCACACGGCGGCAACGAGATCGGGTGTGAAACCGACGAACCACGCATCTCCGTAGTCGTTTGTCGTCCCGGTCTTTCCGGCGGCCGGTCTGCCGATGTTCGCGGCTTGGCCCGTGCCCCGCTTCACGACGTCTTGCATCACCTTGGTGACGAGATACGCGTTGCCGGGCGAAACGACGTCCTGCGTAACTCTAGGTTCGGATTCCAGCAACCTGCCGTCCGGGAATCGAATCGACTTGATTGTTGTGGGCCGCACCGCAGTTCCATCGTTCGCCAACGTGGCGTAGGCGGCGGCCATGTCGAGGACGCTTACCTCCATGGACCCGAGAACTATGGAGGGGTAAGTGGACAGCTTGGAGCGCACACCCATTTGCTTTGCCTGCGACGCAATCGCTCCGCCGCCCAGCTGCATTGCCAGGCGTGCGTAGACACCATTCACGGAGCGGACCAGAGCCTCTCCGAGCGGAAGGTCACCGTAACCGCCGCCCTCGGCGTTGCGCACCGTCCACGTCTCACCTCCCGTGAGAGTGAACGTCGCCGGACTCGACTCGAACTTGTCGTCGAGATGAAACCCCGATTCGAGCGCAGCCGCTAGGGCGAGTGGTTTGAACGACGATCCGGGTTGACGGCCGGAACCTCCCCCACGCGTTCCCAGCGCCAGGTTCACCTGCGACGCCTTCCAGCTCCGCCCTCCAACCATCGCGACGATCTCCCCGGACTTTGGGCGTATCGCAACGAGAGCTGCTTCGGGATCGCCCGGCTGGTTGAGCACGCCTCTGACTGCGTCTTCGGCCGCCCGTTGAAGATCGGGCTCGAGTGTGGTCGTGACGGTGACGCCTCCCTTGTAGAGAGTGTGGGCCCGGTCGTCGCCCGTTCTGCCGAGCCGGCGATCGCCGAGCAACTCACGGCGCGCCGCCTCCACGAAGTAGGGCTGGCGCGTCGTCGCGCGCGGCGGATCCTTGGGAACGCCAAGGCCCTTTCGACCTACCTTTCGAGCTCGTCGTTCTGGAATCGCACCCGTTTCCACCATTCGAGACAGGACGAGGTTTCGACGGGCGAGGGCACGTTCGGGGTTATCGCGCGGGTCGTAGGCGGACGGGGACCGAATCACACCCGCCAACAGCGCAGCTTCGCGCAACGAGAGCGACTCGAGTCCGTGGCCGAAAAACGTCTGTGCGGCGGCCTTGACGCCGTAGGCACCGCCGCCGAAGTAGACGGTGTTGAGGTACCGCTCCAGGATCTGCTCTTTTGTGTACAGCCGCTCCAGCTCGATCGCGAGGCGCAGCTCGCGGGCCTTCCGCTCGAGTGTCTTGGGCGGGTCGGTGAAGAAGGTGTTCTTCACGTACTGCTGAGTGATCGTGCTCCCGCCCTGAACGTATTCGCCCTCACGGGCATTGACGATTGCCGCACGCAGGATGGAGCGGAGGTCGTAGCCCCCGTGCTCGAAGAACCGATCGTCTTCGGCTGCTAGGACCGCATCGATGAGGACCTGGGGGATCGCGCCGAAACGTACGAGTGCGCGGTTCTCCTGATAGATCCGGGCGAGCAACGTGCCGTCGGCGGCGTGGATCCGCGAGCGCTGAGCGAGCGGCTCCGCGGCGTCGAGGTCGATCGGCTTGAAGCCGCACGCCGACCCCACCAAACCGAGCGCGACCATGGCGATGCGAAACGTTTTCACCCAGATCGCGTCGACGCCCCCGAGGCGCCACTTGAATCCTGTCGGCTATTCGCCGAGAGCTTCGCGCAGGCGCATCAGCGTGCGGTTCAGCAGGCGCGAGACGTGCATTTGGGAGATGCCCAGCCGGTCGGCGATCTCGGATTGGGTCATGCCCCGGTAGAACCGGAGGAAAAGGATCTTTCGCTCGCGCTCCGGAAGTTTGGCCATCTCGGGAGCCAGGGACGCCCGGTACTCGAGGTTCTCCAGCTGCTCGTCCTCGCCCCCCATCTGGTCGGCAAAGGAGCTCGATTCGGCATCGTCGGTGTCGATCGGCGCATCGAGTGAGGTGAAGCTGTAGGCGTGGGCGATCTCCATGCCCTCCAGCACGGTTTCCTCACTGATCCCCGCGTGCTCGGCGATCTCGGGGACGGTCGGGGACCGGCCCAGCTCCTGGCCGAGATTGCTGATGATCTTTGTTAGTTCGAGATGGAGCTCCTGCAGCCGCCGCGGGACGCGGACTGCCCACCCCTTGTCCCTGAAGTGGCGCTTCAGCTCACCGACGATCGTCGGGGTCGCATACGTGGAGAACTCGACTTCGCGCTCGAGCTCGAAGCGGTCGATCGCCTTCAGGAGGCCGATCGTCCCCACCTGGACCAGGTCCTCGAGCGGTTCCCCCCGGTTGCGGAAGCGACGAGCCAGGAACTCGACCAGTCCGATGTACTGGTCGACGAGTTTCTCGCGTACAACGGCCCTCTCGTCCTCGTTTTCGGCGTTCTTGTAGGCGCCGAACAGTCTGCGCACCTCGTCCTTGGTTAAGGTTCCTCGCTCGCTCACGACTGCCTGGTCTTCGTGAGGCCAAACCTCGGGATCCCGTCGTCTTGCTGAAGCCAGGCCTTGTCCGCCACCGTCATCAGTATCTGGCGGGAGAAATCGGTGAGCTCGGTCCTGATTTTCACGTCGCCATCGAACTTGCCCGTGCCCTCGATCTCGATGCGGTCGTCTTCCACCGAGAAGGTGATCTCGAGCAACCCATCGCGACCCTGGGCCCCGGTCAGATAGGCGGCCAGCTCATCGACCGCGATCTTCAGGTCCTCGATGTCGTCGATGGTGAACCGGAGCCGGGAGGCCAGGCCCGCGGCCACAAGCCTGACCACTTGCAGATACTTAGGCGCGGCGGGGATGCGGACGGTGACGGTATCCATGTTCTGCCTAGGAGGCGGAGGCCCGGCGCGCCGCCGTCTTCTTCTTGGTGGACTTCGCCGGCGATTTTTTCTTGGCCTCGGCGACGGATGCCTTGAGTGCATCCATTAGATCGACCACCTTGGTGGGTTCCTCTTCAGGTTCGGCGGTAACCGTGATCTCCTGTCCCTCGACCTTCTGCTCGACGAGAGCCTGGAGGTGTTCGCGGTATTCATCGCGGAACTCACCCGGCTGGAAGTCGCTCGAGAGTTGCTGGATCAGCTGGCGTGCCATCTTCACTTCCGAGTCGCGCACGTCGACGTCGCGGTCGAGGTCTTCGAACGCGGGCGTCCGGATTTCATCGGGCCAGTGCATCGTTTCGAGCACAAAGACGTCGTCTTTGAGACGGATGGTCGCGAGGTGCTCCTTGTCGCGCAGAGCTACCTTAGCGATCCCCACCTGACCTTCCGCCTCGAGGGCCTCCTGGAGCAGCCGGTAGGCCTTCAGCCCCGACGGCTCGGGGACCACGAAATAGGTCTTGTTGTAGTAGATCGGATCGATGTCCTCCAGGGGCACGAAATTGACGATGTCTATGGCTTTGATTGAATCCACGTCCAGGGCCTGGAGCTCCTCAGGTGAGAACTGAACGTAGTGATCCTTCGAGTACTCGTAGCCCTTGACGATTTCGTCCCAGGTCACTTCCTGACCGCAGATTGCGCAGACACGCTGGTAGCGGATCCGGCCGCCGTCCTCGGAGTGCAGCATGTGGAATTTCAGGCCCTTCTCCTGAACCGCGGAGTAGAGTCTGACGGGAATGTTTACCAGGCCGAAGGTAACGGCCCCCTTCCATAGCGCTTTCACCCGGTCATTCTACGGTGCGCTTGCAGCCAAAGACTTCCGCGCGGGCCCGAACGCGGAAAGTAGTGGAAAATGCAGGGACTCGCCCTATCGACGTCGAACGGTGCTAATGGTGCCGCCGTATCGACAAAACGGGGGTGCCGAGGCGCAGGGTGAAAGCGAGGGGCGGTACTCAGATGGCTGAACGGTGTCCGGAAAGGGAGTGTTACCGATCGTGAGCAGGGGGGACGACTACGCCAGAGCCGTGGGAGAGAGCCTGAGAAGGATCCGGATGCAAAAGGGCATGTCTCTCCACGATGTGCAGGAGGCATCCTCGGGGAGATGGAAGGCCGCCGTGGTTGGTGCATACGAGCGCGGTGACCGGAATGTAACAATTGCCCGACTTGCGGAACTTTCTCAGTTCTATTCTGTGCCCGTCTCCGAGATCCTGCCCGAGGAGGACGCGATCCCCAAGGCTCCCGCCGACAGCCGCCGGAAAGTAGTTCTGGACCTCGAGGGGATGGACCGGGTCCCTGAAACGGACAGGGACCCACTCAACCGCTTCGCCACGGCCATCCAGATCCAGAGAGGCGATTTCAACGGCCGCGTCCTTACGATCAGGGACGACGACCTCATGGCGCTTGCTCTCGTCTACCAGACGACCGCCGAGGAGCTGTCGCATCGCCTCGACGAATGGGGCTTGATCTCGGGCGCCTAGCTAGGTTGTCACGCTGCAACCGCGGCGACGGCGATCACGACGAGGCTGAGCCAGTAGCCCACCGTGAAGACGTAGTCCGGGGTGCGGGGGCGGAGCGGTATCAGGACCGCCAGCGTCCACAGTGGCATCACCACAATCGCGAAAAGGAGGGCGTAGAAAAGGGCGCCCCACCTCGCCCACGTCCAGTCGGCGGCGGTCCCCAGCGCAAGCAGCGCGAGCGTGGCCCCAAGGATCGCTCCCCCGACGACGTCGACGATGGGTCCGCCCTTCATCAACCGGTACACGCGATAGATCGGGACAAGGGCGGCGTTGAGGGCTAGGGCTCCGACCAAAACGGAGGAGGCACTCATTTGGTCGGGATCGGCTGTACGTTCATCGTGACTTCAAGATAGCCTCCCTTCATGCCGGCCCCGGAGGTAGAGGCCTCCGGTCTCCCGTGGGGTGGCATTCCCGGTCCCGAACCGTCCGGAGGAAAGAGAGCGCGTGGCAAAGAAGAAGAGCAGGAAGAAGGCCCGACCCGCCGGCTACGATCCGAACGAGGCGCGCCGCCAGCGTCTCGAGGCGCGACGAAAGGCGCGCGAAGAGGAGGCACGCAAGAAGGCTCAGGCTCAGCGCCGCGAACGATGGATCCGCCGTGGCGCCTTGGTCCTTCTCTTTGTGGGCGTTTTCTGGTTCATCGCGGTGAGAGGCGGCCGCCCCGACGCGATCGCAGGAAACGATCTGGATCTGTTCTCGGAGACCGTTTCGCAACCGAATCACGTGAGCACCACCGTGAACTACCCAATGACTCCACCGGTCGCGGGCCAACACAGCGCCTCGACCATCCCATGTGGGACGTATGCACAGACGCCGCCGAACGAGCAGTTCGTCCATGCGCTCGAGCACGGTGCAGTCGGGATCCTGTACAACCCCGCCGAGGTTACGCCCGAGGACATCGCCGATATCGAGGAGCTGGTGGGCGAGTACGACAGTCATGTTCTGTCGGCCCCGTTTCCGAATATGGACGAGTCGCCGATCGCCGTGACGTCGTGGGGCGAGATGATGCGGCTGAACTCCTGGGATCCTGATGCGGCGGCCGAGTACATCCGGGTCTTCCGCCAGAAGGGTCCGGAGAAGCAGCCCTGCCAGATGGCTTCGGACGACTCCTTCGAGCCCGAGCCGGAGGAGACTCCGGAAGCCGAAGAGACGCCGCCGGAGGGCGAGGAGACCCCGGGCAGCGCCGACGCTGAGGCCGACGACGCCGGCGGCGGCAACAACGGCGGCGGGGGCTCCGGCGGCAACAACAACGGGGGTGGATAGCCGGCCCGGCCGATCGCGCAAACCCTCTCAAAAGGTCAAGCTGAGACGCCGATCGGCCGATCCATCCAGTGGTGGACACCAACACGGGCGTCACCATCGGCGCTGCTGCTCTTACGGTACTGGCGGGCGGATGGTTCTTTCTTCGCCTGGCCGTTCGGCGCGCCGAGAAGACGCTGGTAGAGACCTTGCAGGCCGCGTCGACCATCGTTTCCGGGGGCCTCGCTGCGTGCGACGCCCAGGCCGCCCTCGACCGGATGACCAGCTCGCTCGCCGAGCTCCTCGAGGCCCAGGTCTGCGTGATTGCTCTGCCGACTGGGGACGGGCGGCTCTACTACGGCTCCGCGTACGGATTCGAGAACTCCGACCTGGCCTTTATCGGCGAGGACGAGGGTATGTGCGGCGCCTCCTACCGGGCGGGGGAGGCGGTGGTTGCGCCGGACATAACGAAGGAAACCCGTTATGTCCCGACCGTTGACGGAGTTATCTCGGCCGCCACCGTGCCCCTTAGGTACGAGGGCCGGATTCTCGGTGCGTTCGACGTCGAGTCGCGCACTCGCCGCTACAGCAACCGCGACCTCGCGGTACTCATCCCCCTCGGTGATCAGATCGCAGCAGTCATAGCGAACCTGCGGCTGCGTGAACAAGCCGAGGCGCGAGCGACGACCGAAGAGAAGAGCCGGCGTGAGACTGAGGCCATCTCCACGATCGTCATGGCAGGCGTCGCAGCTGCCACCGACTTGGACTCGACCCTCGAGTCGATGATGAAAGAGATCGCTACGACGCTCAACTGGCCGTCGATGAGCGTGATGCTGCTGCACGACGATGGAGTCCTCTACACCCACGCCGCGTACGGCTGCTCGCGGCCGAATGAGGATCTTCGCGCTCGGCTGGGAGAGGGCATCGTCGGCCGCGTCGCGGAAACGGGCATTGGGCGGCGAGTAGCCGACGTGCGCCTGGACCCCGACTACCTGGAAGTGCAGGAGGAAACGAGGTCAGAGGTGTGCGTCCCCTTGCGCGCGGGGGAGAGGATCCTCGGAGTCCTCAATGCCGAGAGCGCGAAAACGGATGCGTTCTCCGAGGACGACCTGGGGCTCCTGCAATCTCTAGCCGACCAGATGGTGGTTGTGGTCGACACGGCCCGACTTGCCGGCCTTGAAAGGGAGGCGCTCGAACGCCTTCGGAGTGTGGATCGGCTGAAGGACGATTTCATTGCCACCGTTTCGCACGAGCTCAGAACGCCACTAACTTCGATAAAGGGCTTTGCCCAAACCATGCTTTCGCGTGAGGAGATGTTGAGCGCCGATGACCGCCGCTCATTCCTGAAAGCAATGACCAGGCAATGCGACCGGTTGACTTCCATGGTTAACAGGCTTCTTCTGGTTTCTCAACTGGAGGCCGGTGAGGTCGCCACAAAGAACACCTACGTCGCACTCAAGGACCTCATGCGGGACGCGATCGAGGGCTCAAAGGACGGCGATCGAGTGCAGGTGGAGTTGTCCGGTAGACCGGGACTCATCTGTGACTTGTTCCGCGCTCACCACATCGTGCGGAATCTGATCGAGAACGCCTGTAAGTACTCGCCTTCGGATTATCCGGTCCTCGTTCGTGCCTCGGTCACAGAGCGAGGATTGACCGTCGATGTGCTCGACAATGGGCCCGGGATACCCGAAGGCTCGGAGGCGGTGATCTTCGATCGCTTCCGGCGGTTGAGCGACTCCGCGACGGCGCGCGCTACGGGAACCGGCCTGGGCCTCTACATTGCGCGCCGTTTTGCACGGGATGTGGGTGGAGATGTCTCAGTGTCGCGTTGTTCGGAGAACGGCTGGACGGGGGCGCTTTTCTCAGTCCGGCTTCCCGAGGGCCGGCTTCCCCAGACCGCAGCATAGGAACCGCGGCGCCGAAACCGGATGGGTAGACTCCCGCGAAGAATGGCACCTCGTGGTGGCGGCTTGGCGATGGCAATCATGCTGGCAGCTTCGATAGCGAACGTCGCACCATCGGCGGCGGCCAGAAGCTTGCCGCCGTCCGAGTGGGTGATCGGCCCTCGTCAGAAGATCGCGGTGATCGTGTTTGACGGACATGCCGGCCGCAAGAAGTTCAGAAGCGTCTTGAGACGACTCGACAAACTCGACGCGCCGGCGTCGTTTTTTGTTTCCGGAAAGTGGATCAGAGAAAACAGACCGACGGCTCGAAAGATCGTCGTGGGCGGCCACGTGATGGGCAACCGGGGGTTCGGGCGGACGCGCTTCACCGAGATGAGCGAGGACTGGCTTCGATCGTCCATCTGGAAGGCAACGCGTGCCCTCAGAGGTGTTGGGGCACGTCCGCGGCCGTTCTTACGCGCGCCGGGCGGGCGTCGCGATCGTGACGTTCTGCGATTGGCCGGCGAACTGGGGTATCGCTCGGTCCGATGGACGCACCATCCGGGCGGTGGACGGTCGCGCGCGGTAAAGAAGAAAGTGCTGGGGCGGCTTCGCAAGGGATCGATCATCTCGCTGGACATCTGGAGGAAGTCGCATCGCCGGGCGCTTGCCGGGATCATCTCCAGGCTGCGGAAGAGGGGGTTCGAGCCGGCGACCCTCGAGGCACTCAAGGGCGAGCATGCGGTGCGCTGGGACGTAACCCTGAAGGCCGGCTCGTCCGGGGATGAGGTCGTACACCTGCAGCGCCGCTTGACGCAGCTCGGCTACCCGGTAAGGGGGGTAGATGGAGCGTTCGGAGAACGAACTCAGCAAGCCGTCTTCGCATTCCAGAAGGTCCGCGGGCTGAAGCGAGATGGAGTGGTATCACCCGAGGAGATGAGCACCATAGAAGTGGCGCGGCGCCCTAGGGTGCGGAAGAGAACGGTCAACCGCTACATCGAGATAGACATCTCACGACAGGTCCTGTTCGAAGTTAGGCGCCGCAGGGTCTACAAGACTCTGCCTGTATCAACCGGCAACGAGAAGTCCTACAAGAAAGACGGAGTCAAGTACAAAGCGCACACGCCGAGAGGCGAGTTCAAGATAGAACGCAAGATCTCGGGATGGCGCAAGAGCCGCTTGGGGAAACTGTGGTACCCGGCGTACTTCAGGGGCGGCTATGCGATCCACGGGAGCCGCAACGTCCCCGTTTATCCGGCGAGCCACGGATGTGTGCGCATCCCTATGTGGCTGACGAGGGGTTTCGACAGGAGGAATCCGATCGGGACGCCCGTTTTCATCCACGACTGATGTTCTGTCTGCATGCCAACCGCGCTATCCGCGGTTCTGAGCAGACAGAAAGCGTTGGGTCGCTAGTTGGTGATGACCCGGCGGCCCCATACGATCTGGCCGTGCCACCACGAGCCCGGCGCGATCGTCGTGATGCTCACACCGGCGCGTGATCCGGAGGAGTGGATCATCCAGCCCCGACCCATGTAGATGCCGGCGTGGTAGACGTCCTTGGCCTTCGCCTTCTTGCCCCCTGGAGCGAAGAACACGATGTCGCCGGCGCGGAGTTTTTTGTATCCGAGCCGGTCCTTCGTTCCTGCGGCCATGTCGTAGGACGCGCGCTGGGGAATGCTCCACCCCTTGTAGGGACGACCCATCGGCTTGTAGCCGGTCGTCTTCTTCTGCAGCACGTACCAGACGAATCCTGAGCAGTCGAAGCCGCCGTGCACCTGCGCGCCGTACGGGTAACCGGATGGTGTCCGCTGAGGCCACTCACCCGCCCACACGTACGGGGTTCCTACAAGAGACATCGCGTACTGAATTACCTTTCGGCGTTTCTCGCCGTAGTTCGAAAGTTGGAACCCGCGCAGGGCGTCGGCCGAGTACAAGGACGGCGCGGTCTTTGCGCGATGGACTGCGTAGGCGATGTCGCCCTGGCGCATCGGTTCCGATGCAGAGGCCTCGAAGCCGTCCTCTGTAGTGGGCCTGTCACGCCGGAGTCCGAGTTCGCGGCTGACGATCTCGCTCCCGAAGTGGCGCCCGACCGCCGGCTTCCATCCGTCCGGAGAGGCCGCCGTCTCGAGAGTCGCTGCAATGTCCTTGCGGCCCAGCGCCTTGACGAGGGCGTGTCCAACCTCGCCCGCGGTGACCTGTCCGGTGGTGCGCTTGTAGTAGCCGGCCCCAAATGCCTTGCGCACAAGTTTCTTGAACGCAGCGCGGCTCATTGGTCGGTTCGCTTTGAAGGTCGCCTTGTCGAGGTAACCGGCCGCGTCCAGGTAATTGACTGCAGGCTTGACCCAATCGGGGATCTTGTTGGCTGCCGTGGCAGGGGCCGAAGCCAGAGTGGCGGCCAGCAGAGCGCTCGCCAGGACAAATCCGATCTTCCTCATGCTGAAGGTATCGGAATCTCTCCTTCCATATTTAATCTGGGGCGAGCTACGCCGCGGAGCTCGGTCTGCTTTTCGATCGTCGGCCGTGAACATGGGCACAGCCTCCCCTGGAAGGATTTAGGCGCGCTGAAGGGGGCATTAGAGCGATGTTCCTTGCTGCGGTTGGCCGTACTCTGAAAGCCCACACCCCGTGGGGTGGTAATGCTGGGCGTGAAAGCACCGGAGGAGGAGAGATGTTCGAGCCGGAGGCGAACGGCAACGATGCCGACCGCAAGCCCGATAGGAACCTGGCCCTCGAGCTGGTTCGAGTAACCGAGGCCGCAGCGCTGTCGGCCGCCCGCTGGATGGGGCGAGGTGACAAGGAGGCGGCCGATCAGGCGGCGGTGGACGCGATGAGGTTGATGCTCGACACGGTTCCCATGGACGGAGTCGTCGTGATCGGAGAGGGGGAGAAAGACAACGCTCCCATGCTCTTCAACGGCGAGGAGATCGGAAATGGCGAAGCGCCGGTGGTCGACATCGCCGTCGATCCCGTGGACGGAACGACACTGACGGCAAAGGGTCAGGGGGGTGCCCTTGCCGTGGTTGCCCTCGCCGAGCGGGGAACCATGTTCGATCCGGGACCGTTCGTCTACATGGAAAAGATCGCGGTCGGTGAAGAGGCCGCCGAGGTTATCGATATCGAAGCGGGCGTCACCGAGAACTTGAGGCGGGTGGCAAACGCCAAACACACAGACGTTTCCGACTTGACGGTCGTGATCCTCGATCGCCCCCGCCATGAGCAGATCGTCAAGGAGATACGCAGCGCCGGGGCCCGCATCAAGTTCATTCCGGACGGCGACGTCGCCGGCGCGATCTCGGCGGCGCGCGATGGAACGGGCGTCGATCTATTGATAGGGATCGGTGGCACGCCAGAGGGAGTGATCGCGGCTTGTGCGATCAAATGCCTCGGCGGAGCGATCCACGGGCGGCTGTGGCCCCGCAACGAAGATGAGCGGGACAGAGCGGTCGAGATGGGGTTGGATCCGGACGCCATACTGACGACCGACGACCTTGTGGCGGGAGACGACGTCTTTTTCGCTGCCACCGGAGTAACCGACGGAGAACTGGTGCGCGGTGTGCGCTACCGGAAGTCGAGCGCCGTCACAGAATCGATCGTGATGCGCTCGCGCACCGGCACGGTGAGGTTCATTGAGGCCCTCCACCGGCGCACTAAACTGAAGGTTCTCTCGAAGATCGCGTACTGAGCGGCGAACTGTCTGCAACCAGTCACGCATACCGTGACGCATCGCAGACGCTTCGGCTCGGCTGCGCTACGAAAGGACTCGGCGCGCCGCGTCGACTGCGGTGTCGATATCTTCGGCGCTCACGTCGAGGTGCGTCACTGCGCGCAACTGAGTTGGAGCGATCTGGCTGAAACGCACGCCGTGTTCGGCGAGCATCCGGTCGGCGAATTCTTCGGCCGACGGCTCACCCGGGAGCTCGAACATGACGATGTTCGTCTCGACCATCTCGGCGTCGAGTCGGATGCCGGGGAGCTCGGCCAGCCCGGACGCCAGCCGCGCGGCATTCGTGTGGTCGTCGGCAAGACGATCGACGTTGTGTCGGAGCGCATACACACCTCCGGCGGCGATGATGCCGGCCTGTCTCATCGCCCCACCAAAGCGCTGCTTCAGAACCCAGGCCTCGTCGATGAATTCCTTGGTGCCCGCCATCACGGCACCGACCGGCGCGCCGAGCCCTTTGCTCATGTCGATCCATGACGAGTCGAACGGAGCGGCATAGTCCGCCGCCGCGACGCCCTTTGCCACCACCGCGTTCATTAGGCGCGCCCCATCGAGATGAAGTGCGAGTCCGGCCTCCCGACCCCTGGCACATACCTCCGTGAGCGTCTCCAGAGTCCAGCAGGCACCACCCGCGATGTTCGTCGTCTGCTCCACCGAGATCACTCGCGTGCGTGGGTTGTGGCGGTCCGGATAGCGGATTGCATCGACGACCTGAGCGGCCGTGAATATCCCTCGCTCTCCGCGCAACGCCCTCACCAGTGCCGAAGCCATCGCCGCCGGGCCGCCGGCCTCGTAATTGAGCGGGTGGGCGGTTTCGTCCATGAGGATCTCGTCGCCGGGACGGCAATGTAGGGCGAACGAAATCTGGTTGCACATCGTCCCGGAGGGCAGGAACAGCGCCGCCTCTTTTCCGAGAAGGTCGGCCACCAATTCCTGGAGCAGATTGACGCTGGGATCTTCGCCGCGTTGTTCGTCGCCGACCTCCGCTTCGGCGATTGCCCGGCGCATCCCCGGCGACGGACGGGTCATGGTGTCGCTGAACAGATCGATGGCGATCTTCGGCGTCAACTATCTCCCCTTCGTCTGAGGTGAGCTCATCACGGCGTGCTGGTCCCCCGCCCAGGCCCCGAGCAGTCCACGGTAGTGAGCCACGAACCGATCGTGCTCATGAGGCGGAAACGTCCGCCGCACAGTGTCGACGAGCATCCCGTCGAATTCCTCGGATTCGATGTATTCGACCATCGCTTCATCGAGGTGTGCGAGATGCCGAGAGCAGAACTCGTTGTATGTGTCGACGTCGAAGTATTCGTTAGCGAGTTTGTGGTAGTGACCAAGCTTTTCGCCGTAGGAGAGATCATCCCGATCGCCGATGTCGAAGTAGCGGCGCGTGTCGGGATCGATGGTCATCCTCCTGCCTGTTGCCGCGCAGAAGAGGGACCACTTCAGCAAGGTCTTTATTGCCCATGGGAAGTAATAGTGAAGGCTAATTAGTGACATGTCCGGACAGGCATTTGCGTAGTCGATCGGGTAGGCCTCGGATCCCTTGACGATGATCTCGCACGAGTTGAATTCCCACAGGAAGAACGCATTCACAAGCCGGCTGATTGTGATGACCTCTCGGCCCATCTCTGCAGACAGAAAGCCATGCGAAACCTGATAGCGCCCGTGCAGCGGCCGGCCGGGGTCATAGTTCATGACCATCGTCTCGGCTCCGATGGAAAGGGTCCGCGCGAAAACGTCAAAGTCCTCGACTGATGCCTGGAGGTGCATCAGGCGTTCCCCCGATTCGTCGTAGCGCTTGTGGAGGTCTGAGTCGTCGGTGATGCGAGTAACGCCCACCCACGCTCCGCCGTCGAAGGGTTTCATGAACAATGGGTAGCCAACGCGCCCCGCGATGTCCTCTAGCTGAAATGGGCGGTTGTACCGGGAGGCCGTGTATGGGAAACGTTCGTTCTCCACGGGTTTCTTGGTGGGAAGCATCCACGTTTCGGGGATCTTCAGTCCCAGACGCATCATTGCGCAGTAGGCCGAGTGTTTCTCCATTGATTGGAACGTGAAAGGGTTGTTCAGTAGGTAGACATCGTTCATCAACGCAGCCTTCTTCAGCCATTCACGGGGCGCGTAGTACCAGTGCGCGAGCCGGTCTATGACGAGGGCATACCGTGGTTCGGCGCGGAGGTTGAAGGGCTCGATGGTGATGCGATCCGTCTCGAACGTGTGCTCCCCACCGTCGAGGACGATTCGAGGCTTGTACCTTCGGACGATTGCTTCGAACGCGCCCGGCCAGTCCTCTTCGGTGCCGAGGAGCATTCCTATGATGTGATTGTTTGCCATCTGCTCAGCAGAACCGCGGCAGATGGTGAGCGATCTGATTGCGCCACGAAGGCCAGTCGTGCGGCACGTCCCACCCCCAAAGGTCTAACTCGTACCTGATTCCCATCGAACCGAGGAGTTCCGCGAACGACTTGGTGCTCACGAGCGCCCCGGTTGTGTCTTCCCACATTCCCTGCCCGCATACGAGGACCAGGCTTACTCGCGAGCGGAGCCACTCGAGGTGGCTGCCATCGAGATTAGCGACGTAGTCCATGGGATTGTTGAAGTAGACGGCATCACCTCGCTCGCCACCCCCCACGACAGACACGTCGTACACGCCACTTTGACAGATGGCCAGGGGGAAGAGGTCGGCCCGCTTCAATGCGAAATTCGCCGCGTGGTAGGCACCGAAGGAACAGCCCGTGACGATGATCTCCTGCCACCCTCCGCAGTCGTCGACGATCCAGGGAACGACTTGGTTGATGATCCAATCCTCGTACAGTCCATGGGCTTGAGCTCGTTGTTCCAGCGACAGGTCTGCGCGATGCCAGCTTCCCGAGTCGAAGCTGTCCACGGAGTAGACCTTGACCCGTCCGGCTTCGATCAGATGTGAAATCGAGCCGATCATGCCGCGGTCCTCATAGTCCCACGCACGTCCTTCCTGCGAGGGGAAAGCAAGCACGGGTCGCCCCCAGTGGCCGTATGCGATGAGGTCTCCGTGCCCGCCGATCGACGGCGCATGGACCGTAACGTGGTCACGTCTCACGACCAGAGACCCTCCAAGAACTCGATGAGGAAGGGATCGAGCGCATCCCGCCAGGCGACCCAGTTGTGGGCGTCGCGGTTTTCGTGCAATCGAACGTCGTACCCCTGAGCGCGCAGCGCGCTGTATGCCGCGCGGTTGTTGTGGAGGTTCTCTTCCGCCGTCCCGCACGTCATGGCGATCGGCACCGGATGTGCGAAGTTCTGCTCTGCGTACACCCGGCCCATAAAACGAGTGATGCGGCGGAAGCGGACGAAGCGGGACTCCTGGCGATCGAATCTCTGCCGGAAGTAGCTTCCCGACTGTAGAAAGAGGCCATCGAGGCTGTCCAGGTTCGTCCGGTGGAGGTGCAACATCGCCAGAGCTCCGAGACTTGCCCCCATTCCGACGACTCGGCGTCCCCGCACAGGGGCCAGCTCGGAGAGCACTGGGAGGATCTCGTACGTGAGGGCTCTGGCGTAGGCGGCGGACGCCGAGTAGGTCTGATCCCTATCAATGGGTGCCAGCAATGCGGCATGCATCGGCGGCACTCTTCCGGCCTCGACTGCGATGGCCAGCGCCCGGGTCAGCTCCGAGTACTCGGCGTATTCGGGCCCGTCGTGAACGACCAACACGGGTAGACGATCGCTCGCGGTTGCTCCCGGCGCAGTCCAGATGATCGTTCGTATCTCCGCTCGAAGCACGCGGCTGGCAAGATGGACCTCGAACGCGCTTCCCGGATCCGAAGGAAGCCCCTGCGTCCATTTTGGTGGCCGGTACTCGGGCCATTCGACAACAGACTTTTCTCCGAAAGGGCCCGCTGCTCGCTTGGGATTGTGGGGGTCGCAGATCAGCTCGGTGGATCCGTCACGATGCCCGAGTTCGACCTTGTATTCCATCCTGTCGGCATAGGGCCGAGCGATGCTGACTCGCCACGCGCCGTCGGAGCTCCGCTCGAACTCGGGGCCGGCGCGCGGCCTCACGATCTCCTGGTGAAGGCGTACGGCGTCGAACGTGCCGTCCGGATCGGGAAGGCTGAACGTCACTCCGTCCGATGAAACGTCTGGACCGGCCACCGCGACATCCACGGAGCGAGGATATCCGGGCGGCAGCGCGCCGAACCTCAACGAGCTACGGGCGTATCACCACTTCTTGGGTCTGCGGGTTGAGGTGATCGAGACCGATCCTCTTGCCCATCGCTGCTGTGCTCGAGAAGACCTCGAAGCCTCGTCCCTGTCCGCTGTGTCCATCCTGTCCGTACGTGATCAACGGTTCTCCATCCGTAGTCTCCTGCTCGTACCAGTAATGGGACCAGTTGTCGGAGCCTTCTCGGCCGGGTCCCGCGAAGTCGAAGTAGGCGATAAATGAGAGCGAACAGTCGGTTTAGCGGCGCGGCTCCCACGAGAAGAACCGGATCGCCAGAACCAGCCCGGCGACACCCCACCCGGCGATCACGGCGAGGTCATCCCATTCGAACCCCGACCCCGTCGTGAACGGGTTGAACGCCGTCTGCATGGCAGTCGACAGGTGTTTCACGGGGAAGATGTCTCCGAGAACCACGAGCCAGTCTGGGGCCTCATCCAGAGGGATGAACACGTCGGAGATAAAAAGTAGCGGCAGGATCGTCCCGTTGACGACTGCCGGCGAGGCATCCGCGTTTGGAATCGCCGCGGTCATGGCGAGGCCGAGAGCCGAGAAGGAAGCGGCTCCGATCGCGAGCGTGGCGAGAACCGCGGGCATCGTCGTTGTCGGTACGTCGACGTCGTAGAAGAGGGCCCCGGAAGCGATCACGAGCGCGACCAGCACAACCGAGAGCAAGACCGAATGGATGATGCGGCCCACCATGTAAACCCACGCGGGAAGCGGTGTGCCGTGGACTCGCTTGAGCACCCCCGCGTCTCTGGAGAAGCTCACCGATATCGCCAGGTTGGTGAAGGTGGCTGTGATTATGGAAAACGCTGAGATGGCGGGCACGTAGAACGTCGATGTCGTGATTTGTTGCCCCGGCTCCTGTTCGATTATTCGACTCCCGAAGAGCAGATTGAAGATGACCATGAACATCAACGGGAAGGCGAAGGTGAAAAAGGCGGCCGCCGGATTTCGCCAGAAGGCACGGTTCTCGTAGCGCAGCTGCCTAACTGTCAGCGCCGCGTCGCTCATTCTGTCGCCTCTTCAATCTGGTTCTGCTCGGCGTCCGCAGTGAGCTGCAAGAAGACGTCCTCGAGCGAGGGGCGCGTGACGGTGAGTTCTCGCAATTCCAATCTGTTCTCGAGGGCCCAACTGGTCAGTTCATGGAGTTGGCGAGTGGGATCTTCGGATTCCACCTCAACGATGTCCTCCTCGGAGCTCTCCAAGCCCGGAGGCAATGGGGGAGCTCCCGGCGGGAGTCGGAAACGTATCCGGGTCTGTGCACGAGAGCCTCCGATGAGTGACCCGGGGGAACCTTCCGCGACGATACGGCCGCCGACGATGATCGCGACGCGGTCGGCGAGGTTCTGAGCCTCGTCCATGTAGTGCGTGGTCAACAGGATGGTCTTTCCGAGCTCCTTGAGGTTCTTGATCATTCCCCACGCATTGCGGCGCGCCGAAGGATCAAAGCCGGTGGTCGGTTCGTCCAAGAAGAGCAGTTCCGGATCGCCTGCAAGTCCTATGGCCACGTCGAGCCGCCGCTGCTGACCGCCGGAGAGCTTTCCCACCCGGCTGTCACGTTTCTCCTCCAGCCCGACAACCTCGATGATCTCGTCGAGCGGACGGGAACGAGGATAGAAGCCGCGGTAGCGATCGATCGTTTCAGCGACCGTCAGGTAGGGATCGATCCCGGTTTCCTGCAGGACTATGCCGATCCTGTTCCGGAACTCTCTCTCGGCCGCGGCGGGGTCGTGCCCGAGGACCTTCACCTCACCGGCAGTGCGATCTCTGTAGCCCTCGAGGATCTCAACGGTGGTTGTCTTGCCCGCCCCGTTTGGTCCAAGCAGCGAAAGGACCTGTCCGACAGTGACCTCTAGGTCGATGCCCTTGACTGCTTCCAGCGATCCGTAGGATTTTCGGATTCCGCGCGCCTCGATCGCGAGAGTGCCCACAAGCGCTGAGCATAAGCTAGGCGGATGGCGCAATTCCTTCAGCAGCCTCCCGAGCTTTCAGATGCCTGGCATTCCGACCTCATCCTCCGCCAGGCGCTGCACCATTTCCTCGGCGACGACGTCTTTGGGGCGGCCGAGGCAGAACTGGCAGCCATGGGCAGAACCGCGACCAGTCGAGAGATCCTCGATCTGGCCGCTCGCGCCGAACTCGAACCGCCGGTCCACATCCCCTACGGGACGTGGGGTCACAGGAGGGACGAGATAAGGGTGTCCGATGCCTACCTCCACCTTGGCCGGATCGGCGTCCAAGCCGGCATCACGTCGTTGCCGTATGAGTCGACGGCGTACCGGGAAAAAGCGCGCATCGTCTGGGCCGGTCTCTTGGCTTTGTGGGGCCCATCCTCCGCGCTGTACTCGTGTCCCGTCGCAATGACCGACGGCGCGGCTCGCACGCTCCTTCAATACGGCGGGGAGGAGGACGTCGAGGTGTCGGCTCGCCTCACGTCCCGCGATCCGGAGTTCGCGTGGTCGAGCGGGCAGTGGATGACCGAAACGGCCGGCGGCTCGGATTTGTCGGGAACCGAGACGCTCGCCGCTCGCGATCACGACGGCGCGTGGCGGTTAAGCGGCACGAAGTGGTTCACGAGCGCTACGACCTCAGAGGTCGCTTTGACGCTCGCCAGACCGGAAGGGAGTGAGGCAGGCTCCCGAGGTCTCGCGCTGTTCAGGATCCATCGCCTCAACTCCAATGGGACGCCTAACCGCATCATCGTTCGCCGCCTGAAGGACAAGCTCGGGACGCGCGCACTTCCAACAGCAGAGCTCGAGTTGCAGGGTGCTATCGCATATCCAGTTGGCGACCCCTTCGCCGGTGGGGGGATCAAGAAGATCGCAACAATGCTCAACATCACTCGTATCCACAACTCTCTTGGGGCGGCTGGGAATCTCGGACGAGGCCTCGCCTGGGCCCGAGCATTCGCTCGCGTGAGGGAGGCGGGCGGAACCTCGCTGGCGGAGCTCCCCGCCCACCGCGCGACCCTGACGGATCTGGCCGTGGACTACGCAGCAACCCTCATGTTGTCGTTGCGCTGCGTCCAACTTTTCGGGCGCGTCGAATACGGGGTTGCGGATGCGAACGAGGTGTCTCTGCTGCGCGGGCTCACCCCCGTAACCAAGCTGGCGACGGCGCGCTGGGCGATCGCCGGCGTGACCGAAGCTATGGAGTGTGTCGGCGGGGTCGGCTATTGCGAGGACTCGACCATCCCGGCACTGGTCCGAAACACTCATGTGCTGCCCATCTGGGAGGGCACGACAAACGTGCTCGCGCTCGACTTCCTGCGCGCTGCCACATCGGGCGCGCTGGAATCGCTCCTTGACGATGCCGTCGAGCTCGCTGCAGCGGCCATGGGTCTCGATCGGCTCAAGGCCGCCGTCGCGGCGGTGGAGGACGCGGTTGTTCGGCTTCGCTCGGCGGGGGGTGAGGCGTCGGACCAGGCCTCCGCGAGATCGTTGGCGATGGGAGTTGCGAAGACCTACGCGTGTGCCTTGATGTGCTCTCAGGCGGCAAATTTCAGCGACGACTCCAGGCCCGCGGCGATAGCGGCGCGGTGGGCCCAGAGAGGGCTCCTTTCGCCCGGGCCACCCCCGGACACGTCATTCGTGTTCGACGAATCGTGGCATCCCCCAGAGCGAGCCCCCACGGGGTAGCCCTGTGAAAGGCCGTCCGGACCGCGACAAAGATGAATATTTCTCTGGGTGCGAGTCGATTTCGCCCCGCTCCTGGCCGATAATCTCGGAATGTCCGCAGTGACCGATTCGACCCGCGCGAACGAAAACCGGATCCTCGTCGTCGATGACGAGGAGCCCATCCGGCGCATCCTGTGCCGTCTCCTCGAGCGAAACGGCTACCCGAGCGCGGGCGCAAGGGACGCCGAGGACGCCATGGTCCACCTCAAAGAGGACGACTACAGCCTCGTTCTGACCGACATGGACATGCCGGGCTCCTCGGGGCTCGACCTGATCATGCAGATCAACCAATCACACCCCGACACGGCCACGGTGATGGTCACGGGGATGGACGACGCCAAGCTGGCGCACACGGCGCTCGACATCGGCGCCTACGGCTACATCATCAAGCCGTTCGAGCCAAACGAGATCCTGATCAATGTCGCAAATGCTCTCAGGCGTCGAGGGCTCGAGATCGAGAACCGCAACCACCGCCTTCGACTCGAGCAGATGATCAAAGAGCGCACGGCCGAGTTGTGGGAGGCGATCGCACGGCTCGAAAAGGCGGAGAAAGACGTCCGCCTGTCGCGTGAGGAGACGATTCAGAGACTGGTGATCGCCGCCGAATTCCGGGACGACGAGACCGCGCAGCACATCCAGAGGATGAGCCGCTATTGCGGACTTCTCGCGCGCAGCCATGGGGCGGATCTCGAGCGGGCCGAACTGATCCGGGTCGCGAGCCTCATGCACGACGTCGGCAAGATCGGGATTCCCGATAGCATCCTGCTCAAGCCGGGCAAGCTCACTCCGGAAGAGCGGACGATCATGCAGCAGCACAGCGAGATCGGCTACCGGATCCTCGCCGGCTCGAAGTCCGAGTTGCTCCGTACCGCAGCGGACATCGCGTGGACGCACCACGAACGGGTCGACGGAACCGGTTATCCCCTAGGTCTGGTCGGCGATCAGATTCCTCTCGAGGGGCGGATCGCCGCCATCGCCGACGTCTTCGATGCCCTGACGTCCGACCGCGTGTACAAGAAGGCGTTCCCCCTCGGCAAGGCGGTCGACATCATGCGGGAGGGCCGGAACCTCCACTTCGATCCCGCCCTGCTGGACAGCTTCCTGAACGTCATCGACGAGGCCCTCGAGATCAGGGAGCGCTACGCGGACCGCTGACGCGGCGCTCATTAGAATTCGTACGATCGAAGAGGTCGTTGGCACATTAGTTGCGTCTGACGCCACTCATATGCCAAAGACCCGGCGAGCGGCGCGCGCTCGGCCGGCGCGCCGCCTACAGGCCGTTGAACAAACTCGTCTCCCACGGGCCGGTCATCTCCGTGTCAGTCCGCACGTACCACTCGGTTCCCCACACGAGCGAGAACCCCTCCGGCGGCATCGATAAAAAGAACGATGTCTCTTCAATCTGGCTTCGATGAGCCGCCATGGCGCGCCGCTTCTGATCGAGGTAGGCGCGCACGTCGATGCTGGTTGTGATGCGCTCCTCCGGGACGCCGATCGTCTTCGACATCTCAATGAGTTCGTCGTCGACCTGCATTCCGAGTGATTCCGCCCGCGGCATCAGAGCGGCGATCGCGTCTCGGTTCAAGGTGCTCAGATATATACGTTTCGTGCCGGCGATTTCTGCCGCCCGAACTCCGACACGATTGACCTTGATGTGGTCGATGTGCCCGTAGAGGCCGTCCTCGTCGTAGAACGTCAGGACGTCGGCGTTCTCTTCGATAAGCAGGTCTGCCAGGCGGCGCGCCGCCTCCTCGAGGTCGCTGTTGGCGAAATTGTCCGGAGCGTTGTTCTCCGGCCGGTCGAAATATCCGGAGTCGATGTAGTCGAGGAACTCCCAACGGGCAACACCAAGGATCTCGCACGCTACGGCGAGCTCGTCCGACCTTCGTTCGGCGAGGGTTTCCCCGTCACGTAGCAATCCCTCCGGGGTCTCACCGTACTCACCGCGCGTCGCGGTTACGAGGACAACCCGGTGTCCTTCCGCAGCGGCGCGCGCCATGGTCCCACCCGTTCCTATCGCTTCGTCGTCGGGGTGCGCGTGAAAGAAAACAGCAGTTGCCATGTTGGTCCGTCCCTTTTAGTGGATCGCCTATGCCGGTTCGAACCGCCCCGGGTCTCCGAGATATTCCCGCACGCTCGTTGCCAGCCGAGACGCATGGAAACCGTCGAGATAGCGATGATCCAGCGTGGCACTGATGGTAAGCATCGGCCGGACGACGACCTCATCGTCCACGACAACGGGCTTCTTGACGACCTCCCCAACCAGGGCAAGGAATGGGATCCGGTAATAGGGAGACAGAGGCGCGTATGCGTGCCCGATCCCGAACATTCCGACCGACGAGACGATGGCGCTTCCGAACGCCTGGCGTGGGAGACCCCGCGACTTCAGATCGATGTCCCGGTCCGCCGTTAGCCATGCGGCGAGGCGCAGCGACCCTCCGAGCAGCCGCCGCGGCGTGCGCGCCAGCATCCTTTTTGTCTTGCCCAGCTCGACATCGTCGTCGGACCGGATCCGCTCTGCCCTCTCGTGCAGCTCGCCGGCAATGTCGACGACCGGTTTCTCGTCGGCACCGAAGACCTTGACGCCGGATAGCTCGGCGCCCGCTCCCGCGGAGACAATGAAGAAGATGTCGACGGTGTCGCGTTTCACAAAGTGCCCGCGGTAGAGCCGCACGTTCAGGTCAGGGTGTCTCCCCAGGGAATAGGCGATGGCCTTGCCCACCATGTGGGTGACGGTGACACGCGCCCCCGTGTTCTTCCGGGCCTTGTCGATGAACTCGAGGACCGCCGTAGCGTCCAGCTCGAGGTCACCATAGATCTGTGGGTCCGACGGCCGCCTCCACGTCGCGGCGGCGATCTTTCGCCATCCCCCGATCTTGATGCGCTCCGGCATGCGGGGATCGTACGGCGGGCGGCCCCGGGACACCAGACATCTGCAGTTCTCATCTGGGCATAGAGTTTTCACATGGACTCAAAAACCGCATTCGAAAGACGCTCGGAGATCACCCTGGTCGACGTCAGGGAGCCGTGGGAGTGGCAGGCAGGGCGCATCGAAGGTTCCGTGCACATCCCCCTCATGCAGCTTCCACTGCGTCTTCAGGAGCTTCCCGCCGACCGGCCGATCGTGGCGGTCTGCCGGACCGGCGCCCGCAGTGACGATGCCGCCGAGTTCCTGCGCAGGTCGGGCTTCGAGGCGCACAACCTCGACGGTGGAGTGGCAGACTGGAGCGCGATGGGGCTCCCGTTCACCGGCAGCGTGGCCTGATGTTCTTTCAGCAGTTCTACCTACCGAGCTTGGGACACGCCTCGTATCTCGTCGGCGACGAGGCGACTGGGAAGGCTCTAGTGCTCGATCCTCGCCGAGACGTCGACGTTTACTTTGAGGCGGCTCGAAGCAAGGGACTCCGGATCGTTCATGCGATCGACACACATGGCCACAACGACTATCTGTCGGGGATCATGGAGATCGCCCGGCGCGCCGATGTCGAACTGCTCGGCTTCCATGAGGCGACGCTCGGCTACGACCACCGCTCCGTAAAAGACGGTGAAGTGATCGAGTTCGGGAACGTCGCTTTCGAGGTCATGCACACGCCCGGGCACACACCCGAACATGTCAGCCTGTGCGTGTACGACCGCTCCGCCGGCGATGAGCAGGCGCTGTTTCTGTCCGGAGGCGCGCTCCTTGTTGGCGACCTTGCAAGGCCCGATTTGCTGGGTGGGGTACGGCAGGCTCAGGAAGCCGCCATCACGTTCTGCCACACGATCCAAGAGAAGATCTTGTGGAAGCTGGACGACCACGTCGAGGTCTGGCCCACTCACGTAGCGGGGTCGCTGTGCGGCGGCAATATCGGGAGCCGGCTGTCCACGACGGTCGGCTACGAACGTAAGACCAACGCCATCCTGGCAAAGGTGTCATCGTCTAACGAGTTCGTCGACGAGTGCATCCGGCTCGACAACCTTCCGGCTGTCCCGCCCTATTGGCGGCGGATGCGAGCGCAGAACATGTCGGGACCCGCACCGGTGGGCGCTCTGCGTGAGCCGATGGCACTCCAGCCCGACGAATTCGAGGCCGCGGCCGGAGGCGGAGTCGTTATCGATACTCGTTCGCCGGAGGGGTTTGCCGGTGGCCACGTTCCCGGATCGCTGAGCGTTGGCCTTGGATCGGCGTTCCCCACGTGGGCAGGGACCGTCCTTGCCGAGGGCGCGCGGGTGTATTTGGTCCTCGACGGTCCGGGTGACTTGATTGACGTTACGTGGGAGCTGCTCCGCATCGGATACGACCCGCCCGTCGGGTGGCTTGCCGGAGGGATGAGCGCGTGGCGGTCGGCGGCAAAGCCGATCGACCGGCTGCCACAATTCGATCCCCCGGCGTTGCGCCGAGCTGTGGCCGGCGGCGAAGTAAACGTCCTCGATGTCAGGCAGCCGGCCGAGTGGGCGGCCGGTCACATCGAGGGGGCAACCTACATAACTGGAGCGGAGGTACCCGAGCGCCTCGGGGACGTACCGGCCGACGGCCCCGTTGTGGTGGTGTGCGGAACCGGTTTTCGCTCCACAGTAATGGCGAGCATGCTGCGCGCAAATGGGCGGCGGGACATCCTGAACATGAGCGGCGGGATGAGCGCGTGGCGCAGCGCGGGATTCCCAACCGTCAAGTGAACGAGTCCGCCTCCGAACGATTGCTCCTGCTTGTCACAGGCGATCTCATGGCCCGCGAGCGAGTACGCGCCGCGGCCGCACAATCGGCCATGGGCGTCCGCTACGCAGCTCCGGGTTCTCTGGTGGACTCCCTGAGAACGGCTGGGCCGGATGTTCTAGTAGTCGACCTCGACGCCGGGGGAGCGGCACTCCTCGAGGAGGTCACCGCCGCCCGGGCGGAAGACCTTCTCCCAGAGCGGGTCCTCGGCTACTTCTCTCACGTCGATACGGCGCTGGGAGAGGCGGCCGAGCGAGCCGGAGTCACGGCGGTACGCCGGGGCCGGTTCTGGTCGTCGCTACCCGAATTGCTGGCGGAATAGGAGGCGGCGCTCCTCAGGCGCTGGTGGTCGACCGTCCCACCATCTACTCGTAGAGTGATCACTCATGGAATACCGAGTGGACGAGCTGGCCGCCCGGGCCGGGACGAGTGTGGACACGGTCCGGTTCTATCAGAGCCGGAACCTCCTGCCGCCCCCGACCAAGCAGGGGCGCAATGCGTGGTACTCGGACGAACACCTCGACCGCCTCCAGCGGATTCGCCAGCTAAAAGAGGCCGGGTTCACCCTGGAATCGATCCGGCGACTGCTCGACGGCGAGGTCGATACGGCAGACGCGGCCCTGGCGTCCGCCGTCCAGCAAGACGCCTCCGCGGAGGCCCCAGGAGGGGTCATGACGCTCGACGACCTTGCCGCGGCGACGGGCGTCTCGCAGGCCGTGCTGGCCGCAATCGAACGTGAGGGCCTTCTCGTGGCCCAGGTGCGCAATGGCCGGCCCCTGTACACAGCGGCCGACGCCGAGGCCGTCCGCGCGGGACTGGAGCTACTCGGCGCCGGGCTTCCGCTGAGCGAACTACTTGATCTGGCGCGCCGCCACGATGAGGCCATGCAGCAGGTGGCCGAGCAGGCCGTCGAGCTGTTCGCCCGGTTCGTGCGCGATCCGATCATTGCCTCCGCGGAGTCCGACGACGAGGCCGGCGCCCGGCTGGTCGAAGCGTTCCACCGGATGCTCCCGGCGACCACCTCCTTGGTTGCACACCATTTCCGCCGGGTCCTCTTGAACGCGGCACAGAGCAGGATGGAACGAGAGGGGCTCGGACCTCGATTCGACCTGACACGCGGTTCGGCGGCCGAGGGCGATTAATGCCGCGCGGTGATCCGTTGCCCACCGGACGCGCAAAGGTCGAAGCCGTCCGCTCGATGTTCGATTCAATAGCCCCGCGCTACGACCTTGTGAACCGGGTGATGACGTTCGGGATGGATCGTGGATGGCGGCGCCGATCCGTCGCAACGCTTGGTCTAGCGGCCGGCTCACTCGTAGTCGATGTCGCCTGCGGGACCGGCGATTTCTGCCGCGATCTCGAATCGGCCGGCTACCGCGCGGTCGGTATAGATCTCTCGGCGGGAATGCTCGGAGCCGCACGAACCAAAGCTCCCCTCGTGCAGGGGGACGCGATGACGATGCCCTTCGCAGCGGGCAGCGTCGACGGCATCACGTGTGGATTTGCGTTACGCAACGTCGAGGACATCGGTGGCCTGCTCGGCGAGTTCGGGCGCGTCCTGCGAAGGGGTGGGCGGATCGCGATTCTCGAAGTGGCCGAACCGGAATCGCGCGTATTGCGGGTCGGTCACTCCGTCTATTTCCGTCGCATCGTTCCGCTCATCGGGGGAGTCCTGTCGGATCGCAACGCGTACCGTTATCTCCCCGAGTCCACCGCATATCTCCCGGCGCGCGGACGCCTCCTGGAGATGCTGGACGGAGCGGGATTCGACGATCCTCGCTCGCGTTTGGTCGCCCTTGGCGCTGCACAGATCGTTACTGGTACGCGCCGATGAGTTCCACGAATCTGGTGCACGGCTGGAACCATATCGATACCGACCACGTACCCGATCTTCTGGCGGCCCTCCCCGATCCGAACGGCCTTGCATGGATCCACGATGGCAAAGGGTTTGTCGCGTGGGGGACCGCGGCCCGAATAGAAGTCCCTCGGGGAGCCGACCGGTTCCGGAAGTCTGCTCATGATCTCGATCGGGTTCTCGGCGGGATCGAGCGAAGCAGCGGCTCGGTGCCCATTGCTCTCGGAAGTTTCTCGTTTGATCCGAATGGGCACTCGGAGCTGATCGTTCCGCGCGCCGTGTTGCGTTCCGACGGCGACGGCTCGCGCGTCGAGTTTTGCGGGGACCTCCCACCGGCGGTGCAAGAGTCGTCGATGTCTCAAGGCGTTCCGCGCATCCGGTACGCCGGTTCGACTATCTCGGAGCTGGCATGGATCGAGGCGGTTGATGCTGCGGTTGGGGAGATAGGAACCGGCGAACTCGACAAAGTGGTCCTGGCGCGCGATCTCCTTGTGTGGGCGAAGGGCCCGCTCGACCGGCGTGTACTCGCGGCGCGCCTTTCGAGGCGCTTCCCCGAGTGCTACACCTTCATATTCGGAACACTCGTGGGCGCGACGCCCGAGCTCTTGGTACGTCGCACCGGACCCTCGGTCGAGTCGCTGGTGCTTGCCGGATCGGCGCGCCGGGGTGAGGACGAGGCGATGGACCGCGAAATCGGCGCGGAGCTGCTCGAGTCGGCCAAGGACAATCGGGAGCATCGGTTCTCGGTCGATTCGGTCACGGAGATTCTCGACGGCATGTGCGACGGGATCTCCTCCGAAGGACCGTTCTTGTTGAAGCTGGCGAACGTTCAGCACATCGCGACGCGCGTTACCGGAACGACCGCAGGCGATCGGTCGGCGCTCCAGATCGCCGGCTCCCTGCACCCAACCGCAGCCGTCTGCGGCGTGCCGCGCCCGGCGGCGATGGAGGCGATAGGGCGACTCGAGGGCATTGATAGGGGTCGCTATAGCGGGCCGGTGGGTTGGGTCGATGCGAACGGAGACGGCGAGTTCGGGATCGCGCTGCGGTGCGCCGATGTCGACGGCACGCGTGCTCGTCTGTTCGCCGGGAACGGGATCGTGGCGGACTCGAGGCCCGAGGCAGAGCTTGAGGAGACGCGCCTCAAACTCCGCGCCATGCAGGATGCGCTTTCGGGAGACTGATATGCCTCTATACGTGGTCACGAAGCCGGAATCGATCAAGGGCATCTACGAAACGTGGGCCGAGTGCAAGTCCAAGGTCGACGGAGTCGCCGGAGCGGTTTACCAGAAGGTCGAGGATCGCGACGAGGCCGTTGCGCTCCTCGAAGGTCGGCCGATCGTCCTGTCGCCCGGCCTGCATGTTTTCACAGATGGGAACCACCGCGGCGGAGTCGGCGTCGTGGTTGTGTGGATGGGATCCGATCCGGACGGCGAGCCCGTGCCTGTGACGGAGATCGCTACGTCGGTCGACAGGGTCTTCAGAGGGGAAATGATTTCTTTGTTGGATTCGGATGAGTCGGTGGACGAGGCAATCGCCAAGTCCGGCAACGTCCTCGCCGAGCTCGGCGGTCTGTACTTGGCCCTGTGGCAGGCCCCGGAGAAGGCCGCGCTGAGGATCGTTCACGACTATCAGGGTGTGTCTGCGTGGTTGGAGGGGCGATGGCGAGCCAACGATCCGGTGGTGAAGTCGGTCGTGGAGCGGTGCCGCGAGCTTGCGGCGACGAAACAGCTGACGCTTGAGTTCCTCTGGCAACGGGGTCACACATCGACGTGGGCCGGCCGAAACGATTTCGCCAGGTTCAACAACCGCGCCGACGAGCTTGCGACTCGGGGCGCAGAAACCAGCGGCTAGGTCCCTCGACCGGGAGTACGGGAGCCGGGTCCGCCGACTCGAGCCGAAATGGCAATCGACCCCCACCTGTCGGGGTTCAGTTGCCATCTCGCGCCGGGGGACCGGTCGGGGCGACCGCTAGCTCCCCGGGGAATCGAGCGCCCATTTCAGCATTCGGCCGCCGGTTGCCTCCTCCGTGTGGGTTATCTCCATCCCTAGTTTGCGAAGCACCCGGATGGACGGCTCGTTGTTCTCGTAACACTCGGCGACAACCCGTTTCACTCGCTGGTCTCTGAACGCCCAATCGATCAGTGCCGCCGAGGCCTCGTGTGCGATCCCGCGATTCCGGTAGTCGCTCACGACCCCGTACCCGATCTCCACGGTTCCAGTCGAATCGGGCTTCGACTTGAAGCCGGCATCTCCGATCACCCTCTTGTCGAAGCTGTGGACGATCAACCGTGTCCACTCCGAATAGCCGGGGTCCCGTTTGACGTCTCTACGCACGAACTCCAGCGCGTCTCTGAAATCAGGGTTCGGCCATTCCTCGGACACCTTCAGACCCAGGAGCGATTCCAACTCGTTTTGGTCCCGGAGCGTCGCGTCCGCGATCTCAAACGTGATGGGGACCAGCGCCAGCCGGGAAGTTTGCAACTGGGTCACTCAGTCAGTCCCTCGATTGCCTCATGCACCGCATTCCAAATGTCTTGATGAATCTGCACGTTGCGCCCTCGATCGGTTCGCACCTCAACGATGTGAATGCCTCCGGCCTCTCGCGCTTCAGCAACCGCTCTCTCCAATGCCACAGCCGATTCAACCAGTTCGTATCTGCAGCCGTGCAGATTCGCCAGTGCCTGGAAGTCGGCGCCATGCGGCGTCCCGAACAGCGTCTCGAACGATTCCGTTAGCTCGGCTTGCGGAAGGAACGAGAAGATGCCGCCGCCGTCGTTGTTGATCACAACAAAAACAACGTCCGGACGGGGTCCGCCGGTCACCGACAGCCCATTTGAATCGTGGAGCATCGAAAGGTCTCCGGCGAGAGCAACTATCGGTTGAGCCCTGGCCAGGGCGACACCGATCGACGTCGATACGAAGCCGTCGATCCCGCTCGCCCCACGGTTGCCGATCACGTCCAGCGACTCGTGCGGCGCCATGAACCAGTCGAGGTCTCGCACCGGCATGCTCGACGCGACGACCAGCGTCCCGCCTGCCGGGAAAGATCGAGCGACGTCCCGCGCTACGCCGGGTTCGGTCGCCTCGGCAAAGGAATCAATAGCCTCGTCTATGGCGGAGCGCGCGATGTCCTCGGCGCGCCGCCACATCTCGTACCACGACGAACCGGCACGGCCCGAGGCGACCTTGGTTAGGGCGACGGCCGTTCGCTCAGGGTCTGCGTCGACGACTACGCCCGCAGAGCGATCCGGATCGAGCGCTGCCGCTCCGTCGTCGACGAGGACGTGCTCTGCACCTTCCAACCATGGACCGAGGACCTTCGACGTCCCCGGCTTTCCCACCCGAAGGACGAGGTCGGGGCGGCGCCGCGCGAACGCCTCGTTGCGGAGGAGGGCATCGTACGTGGAGATCACACTCCCCGAGCGGAGTCCGGAAGTCGGCTCCGCAAAGACCGGATAAGCGGACGCCTCGGCAAGCTTCAGCCAGGAGCGCGGCGCGCCCGCTCCATCTCCGGCGACGATCACCCCACGTTCGATCCGTTCGATTAGGCGCGCCAGATGGTCGACGACCTCCTCACCGGGCTCGCGCGGGGCACGCTCAACGCGGTGCCACGGCGCACCGTCCGGCCGCCCTTCGATGGAGTACGGCCACCGCTCGTCCCCCGGCACGAGCGGCTCCCGAAACGCTGCGTTGAGATGTACCGGGCCGGGCCGAGACCCAGTCGATTCGGCAACGGCCCGGCTGGTCACCGATCGCCAGTAGCGAGCGGCTCCCTCGTGCTCATCGGGCGCGCCGATTTCGCAGAACCATCGCACCGAGTCCCCGAACAACTTGATCTGGTCGATCGTTTGGTTGGCGCCCGTCGCGCGTAGCTCGGGAGGGCGGTCGGCGGTCACGACGATCATCGGAGTTCGTGATTCGTGGGCCTCGACCACGGCAGGGTGGAAGCTCGCGGCGGCCGTCCCCGAGGTCGACAGCACGATCGCCGGCGCGCCGGTCGCCTTCGCGAGGCCGACCGCAAGAAACGAAGCCGACCGCTCATCGATGCGGACATGCACGCGGAAGCGATCGTCGGCGAGCAGCGCCAGAGCAAGGGGAGCGGAACGCGATCCGGGTGCAAGGCACGCCTCCCTCACGCCGTTGCGGGCGAACTCATCGGTGAGCGTCAGCGCAAGTGCGTGCGACGCGTTGGTGGCCTCGATCACAGGTCGATGCCTCCGTGCGCAGCGGCTGCGTTCATGCGTTCGATGATTTCACTAGCCCGTGCACCGGCGTCGTGGCGCGCGATCGATTCGGCATCGGGATCGGGGCGTCGCACCTCGATGGCGCCGTCGATGGAAACGAGCCCGTCGGC